>Ga0326728_10022431_pt1 | contig 11715 bp, 8 predicted proteins | sample MB3enrmetagenome_FD_207602 | JGI IMG/M metagenome (GOLD analysis project Ga0326728, IMG submission 207602) | Lab enriched peat soil microbial communities from McLean, Ithaca, NY, United States - MB31MN | ecosystem: Environmental > Terrestrial > Soil > Wetlands > Peat | place: USA: New York... | reverse complement strand
CCCGGATTGCATGCGTGAACTGCTGGACCCGGCAGACCGCCGCTACCGCTATCCATTTCTGAATTGCACCAACTGCGGGCCGCGCTTCACGATTACGCGACGGATTCCCTATGACCGGCCGCAGACCTCGATGGCGAAGTTTCCCATGTGCCCGGAGTGCCAGCGGGAGTACGACGATCCGCTGAACCGGCGCTTCCATGCGCAGCCCAATGCGTGCTGGGTGTGCGGTCCGCAGGTATGGCTAGTGGGAGCAGACTCCGAATCGATCTCTGGTGAAGAGGCAGTTGAACAGACGATTCAACTGCTGATGGTGGGGAAGATAGTAGCCATCAAAGGGATCGGCGGTTTTCATCTGAGCGTGGATGCAACCAACCAGGCGGCGGTGATGCGGCTGCGGGAGCGCAAACGCCGCTACGGAAAGCCGCTGGCGGTGATGGTACGCGACCTGGAGGCGGCACGGCAGGTGTGTGTGCTGACAGCCGAAGAAGAGGCCCTGCTCACGACGCCGGCGCGACCCATTGTGTTGGCGCGCAGACGCCCGGGCTGCGACATTGCGGAAGGCGTTGCGCCGTGTATTCCCTGGCTGGGCGTCTACCTGCCTTATGCGCCGCTGCAGCATTTGCTTTTTGCCGATACTTATGTGAGGGCACTGGTGATGACCTCGGCCAACCTGAGCGAAGAGCCGATTGCCATTGACAACGATGAAGCGAGGGCGCGGTTGGGCGGAATTGCCGATGCATTCCTAATGCATGACCGTGAGATTTTGCAGCGCTGCGACGACTCAGTGGCCGCCGTGGTGGATGGCGCAACGCAACTGATCAGGAGAGCGCGCGGATTTGTGCCGATGGGTGTAGCGTTGCCTTTTGATGCTCCGCCGCTTCTGGCCGTCGGGGGCCACTTGAAGAATGTCTTTGCGCTGGCACGGGGGCGATTTGCCTACCAGAGCCAGCACCTGGGCGATCTGGAAAATCTGATTGGACTGGAGTTTTTTAAGGAGTCGCTCGATCACCTGATGCGGACGTATGAGATTGAGCCGCAGGCTGTGGTACACGATTTGCATCCAGGCTATCTCTCAACCCAGTGGGCGAAGGAGTGGGCGCAGGAACGCGGGTTGCAACTGATTGCCGTGCAGCATCATCATGCGCACGTGGCTGGGTGCATGGCCGAGCACGACCTTACGGGCAAGGTGATTGGCTTGGCGCTCGACGGCACGGGCTACGGAAGCGACGGGAAGATTTGGGGCGGGGAAGTGCTGATTGCAAGCCTCGCAGGCTTCGAGCGGTTCGCGCATCTCGAATATGTGCCCATGCCGGGAGGAGAGGCAGCCATCAAGGAGCCATGGCGCATGGCGCTGGGGCACTTGCGCGCGGCGGGCTTTGAGATTGGTTCAAGCGAGACATTGAACCTGGTGGGCGCGACGGAGAAGGAGGCTCGCGTACTGATGCAGATGATGGAACGGGGCGTAAATGTTCCGCTTACCTCGAGTTTGGGACGGCTCTTTGATGCAGTGGCCGCTGTTGTTCTGAAGTGGCGCGTGGTGGATTACGAGGCGCAGGCGGCGATTGAGCTCGAGGGAATCGCCGTGGATGAGCCGGATGATGTGCCGGGTTATGCGCTGGAGTTTGTTGGTGGGGATTGGGCCGCGAGAGAGCCGGTGCGGATCAGCACGATTCCGTTGTGGCGCGAGTTAGTTGAGGATTTACGGACTGGAAGAAGCAAGGCGCGGATTGCGGCGCGCTTTCATGCCGGAGTGGCAGAGGGATTTGTAAGAGTGGCGGTTTTGGCACGCACTTCGACCGGAATTAGTAAGGTTGCACTGAGCGGTGGCTGTATGCATAACCGGAGGCTGGCTCGGCTGCTGCGCGTGAAGCTAGAGGCTGAGGACTTCGAGGTCTATCAGCATCGGAGCGTCAGTCCTGGGGATGGAGGGCTGAGTTATGGCCAGGTTGCGGTGGCTGCGGCGATGCTGATGAAACAGAGTTAGGAAATTAGATATAAAAACTGTAGTTGTAAATATCTAACCTTAAATCACCCCAGCGACGAAGGCCTGTCGTTGTGGACCCCGATGCCGCAAGAATAAGGACGCGGCGAAGATGGGGCACCCATGCTAGTCAGTCGCAATTATACGGAGATGCGCACCAACTGCTCTGCCTCTTCGCGCGGGCCGAGGATGGAGACGCGGGGGATGCGTCCGCGCACCATGGCTACTTCATCGCAGCGATGCAGACGCGGGCAACTCTGGCAATCTTTAAAGATTTTATCGGGCAGTTCGGTCTTGTCTTCGACGGTGCGGAAACCGAACTTGAAAAAATAGTCGGGAATGCGCGTGAACAGGCAGATGGATTGGATGCCATGCTCTTCAGCCTCGGCGATGAGCGTGGCGAGAATGCGGCTGCCTGCGCCCTGGCTCTTGGCCGCGGGAATGACCGCGATGGAGCGCACCTCGCACAGATGCGGTCCGTAAAAATGCAGCGCGCCGCAGCCCAGAAAGACGCCGCCATCGGATAAGGCGACGGTGAAGTCGCGGATGTTTTCGCAGACCTCGGCGAAGGAGCGGTGAATCAGCGTGCCGTCGGGCGCGAGCGAGTTGATCAGGTCGCAGACATGGGAGGCATCCGAGAGCAGGGCCTTACGAACCAGCATGGCCAGCCTCCGCGTTGACAGGCGTTCTGAAGATGGCAATGCGATGCTCGACGTCGTCGATGGCCTGCTTGACGCGCTGACGCGCGGTTCCGCCGATCACGTCGTGGCAGTCGAGCGTGGCCGTGAGCGTGACAGCGGCAAAAAAGTCTTCCTCGAACTCTTCGCCAAATTGGCGGAGTTCGTCGAGGGTGAGGGCGTTGAGTTCAACTCCTTTTTCGAGGGCAAAGCGCACGGCATGGCCGATTTTCTCGTGAGCGGTGCGGAAGGGAACGCCCTTATGAACGAGATAAGTGGCCGCGGCCATGGCATTCAGGCAGCCCGAATGTGCGGCTTCCTTCATGCGGCCTCGATTAAATTGCAGAGCAGAGGTGAAGCGCGCAATGAGCGAGAGCATCTGTGGCACAAACTCGACGGCGAAGGCCGGCTCCTGAGTTTCCTGCAAATCTTTATTGTAGGCCAGGGGCAGACCCTTGAGTTGCAGCGTGACTGCTTCCGCAGCGCCGTGGATGCGCCCGACCTTGGCGCGGATCAGCTCGGTGAGGTCAGGATTCTTCTTCTGCGGCATGGCGCTGGAGCCGGTTGAAAAGGCTTCGGGAAGAGTGACAAATCCGAACTCCGCGGTTGCGAAAAGCGTAATCTCCTCGGCAAAGCGGCTCAGGTGCAGGCCAACAAAGGTGAGCGCTTGCAGATATTCCAAAATAAAATCGCGATCGCTGGTGGCGTCGATGGAATTGCCAGTGGGACCAGCAAATCCCAACTCCTTTGCGGCAATCGTGCGGTCGAGCGAAAGTGTTGCGCCGGCTACCGCGCCTGAGCCCAGTGGACAGAAGTTGAGCCGTGCTGAGCAATCACGCAGGCGCGACGCATCACGCAAAATCATTTCAACGTAGGCCAGCAGCCAGTGCGCAACGAGCACAGGTTCTGCACGTTGCAGGTGCGTGTAACTGGGCATCACAGATTCGCCGGCGGCGCGAGCCTGCTCGATCAGCGCGTTGGCCCAGGCGGCCAGAGCATTCTGCACGCGGCTGATCTGTTCGCGCACGTAGAGGCGGAGGTCGGTGGCAATCTGCTCGTTGCGGCTGCGTCCGGTGTGCAACTTGAGGCCCAGCGAGCCAATGCGCTCGACCAGCTTCAATTCCACAAAGTGATGAATGTCCTCGGCCGTTGCGTGATCGCGAACCTGTGCTTTGCCGGCTTCCGATGCGTGCTCGGCGGCAATCGCATCGAGCGCCTCGCGCAGCTCTGTTCCTTCTTCTTCAGTAAGAATCTTGGCGGCAACCAGAGCGGACGCGTGCGCCTTGCTGGCTGCGATCTCCTCGTTGAGAAGCCGCAAATCAAAACCAATCGACCGCTGCCACGCTTCGAACTTCGCATCCAGCGGCTCACGAAATCGGCCGGACCACATCTTTCCGGATTGTTGTTCATCGGGCATTACTTTAAGCGTACCTCATGCTATTGGTTGACTTATTCCTTTTCGTGGCCGCTGTTGAGTTGAGGCATTTCGATGCCTTTGCTGAGCGTGAGAAGTCCTGCTTTGGCGTAGGTAAGCAGCTTGGCACGAGAGTCGGTGATGTCGAGGTTGCGCATGGTGAGTTGGCCGATGCGGTCGCGCGGGGAGAAGGTGGATTCGGTCTTCTCCATGCTAAGACGCTCGGGGTGGAAGGTGAGGTTCGGCGACTCGGTGTTCAGGATGGAGTAGTCGTTGCCGCGGCGCAGCTCCAGGGTGACTTCGCCGGTGATGGGTTTGGCGACCCAGCGCTGGGCGGATTCGCGGAGCATGATGGACTGGGAGTCAAACCAGCGGCCCTGGTAGAGCAAGCGGCCGAGCTTGCGACCATTGTCGCGGTACTGTTCGATGGTGTCCTCGTTGTGAATGCCGGTGATGAGCCGTTCGTAGGCGATGAAGAACAGGGCGAGGCCGGGGGCCTCGTAGATGCCGCGAGATTTGGCTTCGATGATTCTATTCTCGATCTGGTCGGACATGCCCAAGCCGTGGCGGCCGCCGATGCGGTTGGCTTCGAGCAATAGGGCGACCTGATCGTCGAACTGGCGGCCGTTCAGGGCCACGGGAATACCCTCATCAAAGCGGACGGCGACTTCTTCACGCGGGATTTCGACATCGTCGCGCCAGAAGGCCGTGCCCATGATGGGAACAACGATCTTGATCGACGTAGAAAGACGCTCCAGGTCTTTTGCTTCGTGGGTTGCGCCGAGCAGGTTGGAGTCGGTGGAGTAGGCCTTTTCCGATGTCATTTTATAGGCGAAGCCGTGGCTCTGCATGAAGGCGGACATCTCGGCGCGGCCTCCAAGCTCGTCGATAAAAGCCGAGTCGAGCCAGGGCTTGTAGACCTGGAGGCTGGGATTGACGAGCAGGCCGTAGCGATAGAAGCGCTCGATGTCATTGCCTTTAAAGGTGGAGCCGTCGCCCCAGATGTGGACGTCGTCCTCCTGCATGGCGGCGACGAGCATGGTGCCGGTGACAGCGCGGCCGATGGGAGTGGTGTTGAAGTAAGGAACTCCAGCCGTCGTGATATGGAAGGCGCCGGACTGTAGAGCGGCGATGCCTTCGCGAACCAGCGGGCCGCGGCAGTCGATGAGGCGGGCCTTTTCGGCGCCGTATTCGAGGGCCTTGCGCGGAATCTCGTCGTAGTCGGATTCGTCCGGCTGGCCCAGGTTGGCCGTGTAGGCGTAGGGGATGGCCCCCTTCAGCTTCATCCAGTGCAGGGCGGCGGAGGTGTCGAGCCCGCCGGAGAAGGCAATGCCGACTTTCTGGCCGACGGGCAGGGATTCGAGAATTACGGACATACTTGGGAACCTCAAAGCAGTTGTCAGTGATCAGTTTTCAGTTGTCAGTTCGCTTTTCGATAATTATGCGCGTCGAGCAAGACTGCAAATCTGATCACTGACAACTGACTACTGATAACTGGTTACAGAAACTTCTACACTTTCGCCAACCCGCCGAGCAGCAGCAGCAGCAATGCCTTCTGCGCGTGAAGACGATTCTCCGCCTGGTCGAAGACGATGGACTGCGGGCCGTCGATCACCTGGTCGGTAACTTCTTCGTTGCGGCGCGCGGGCAAGCAGTGCATGAAGACGGCGCTCGGCTTGGCCTTTTGCATCAGCGCCTCGTTCACCTGAAAGGGCCGGAAGATAGGCGCGCGCTTGGCGGATTCATGCTCAAAGCCCATGCTGACGCACACGTCGGTGTAGATTGCGTCGGCTCCCTCGACCGCGGCCTGCGGGTCCTGCATGAGATGAAGTTCGCAGCCGTTGGCCAAGGCAATCTCCCGCGCGATGGTTACGATCTCAATGTCGGGCGAGTAGCCGCGCGGCGTGGCCACGGTGACATTGACACCCAGATGCGCGCCGGTGAGCATCAGAGAGTGGCAGACGTTATTGCCATCGCCCACATAGGTAAAGTTGAGTCCAGCGGCGGAGCCGAAGTGCTCGTCGAGAGTCATGAAGTCGCCCAGCGCCTGGCAGGGATGCTCGAAGTCGGACAGTGCATTGATGACCGGCACTCTCGAATTGGCGGCCATCTCGGTAATCGTGTCGTGCGCGTAAGTGCGCAGCACAATTACATCGACCCAACGCTCGACGTTTCGGGCCACATCGGCAATGGACTCGCGCTCGCCGAGCGGCGAATTGGTTTGATCGAGGAAGATGGCGTTGCCGCCCATGGTATTGATGCCGGCCTCGAAGCTGAGGCGCGTGCGCAGGCTGGCCTTTTCAAACATCAGCACCATCTGTTTGGCGTCGAGAGCATGGTGATATTCACCGGGATGGCGCTTGACTTCGTGACCAAGCTTGAGAATGGCGCGCACCTCGGCGCTGGAGAGATCGGCTATGGAACACAGATCCTCGCCAGCAAGACGCGCTGTCGCGGCAAGAATATCAGGGTCTTTATCAATGGGAGCAACGAATTCCCGGGGTTCGATGATTACTTTGCTAGCCACGTTCTTGTCCTCCTGTGGAGTGGGCTGCGGGTGCGGCTGCCGCGTGGGCGGCATGTTCGGTAAAAATTGCGTCCAACGCGCGGATGGCGGTATCCACGTGGTTTCGATGCAGGATATACGGCGGCAAAAAGCGCAGGACAGTGTCGCTGGTGCAATTGATGACGATGTGCCGTTTGAGCATCTCAGTAACGGCCAGCTTGGCCAGATCTGCGGAGTCGAGTTCGGCGGCAATCATCAGACCCTGGCCGCGCACGTCAATAATGGCGCAGTGGCGCAAGGCCAGGGCGCGGAGTTGTGTGAGGAAATAGTTGCCGACATCGGTTGCGTGAGCCAGCAGGTTTTCCTTTTCGATAGCGTCGATGACGGCGATGGCCACGGCGCAGGCCAGCGGGCCCCCGCCAAAGGTGGTGCCGTGCATGCCGGCGTGGATGGCGCGCGCGGCCTCTTCCGTGCAGACGACCGCTCCCAATGGGATGCCTCCCGCAAGAGGCTTGGCCAGCGTGGTGACGTCAGGCAGAATTCCGTAGTGCTGGTAGGCGCACCACTTGCCGGTACGGCCCATGCCGGATTGAATCTCATCGGCGATCAGCAAGGCTCCCGTCGAGTTGGCCAGTGAGCGCGCCTCGGCGAAGAACTCCTGCGTGAGCGGACGAATGCCGCCTTCGCCCTGGATGGGTTCGACGAGGATGGCACAAACGTCACTGGAAAATTTTGCGCGCAGGTTGGCGATGTCGTTGAACTTGACAAACTCGACGCCGGGTACGACGGGGCCAAAAGGCTCGCGGTACTTGGCCTTGTGCGTAGTCGAGACGGAGCCTAGGGTGCGGCCGTGAAAGCTCTGCTCAAGGGCGAGGAACTTCGTGCCGATCTGCTTGCCTTCGCTGCGCAAAAGGCCGGCGTGCGCGCGAGCCAGCTTGAGCGCACCCTCCCAGGCCTCGGTGCCGGTGTTGGCAAAGAAGACGCGATCCAGGCCGGTACGCTCTGTAAGCCGCTGCGCCAGCTCTGCCTGCCCCTCGTGATAGAACAGATTCGAAACATGGATGAGCGCGCGGCTCTGTTTCGCGATGGCCTCCACGATGGCTGGATGGCTATAGCCGAGCGCATTGACGCCGATGCCGCTCAACAGGTCGAGATAACGCTCGCCCTGCTCGTCGATGAGGAAAACGCCCTCGCCGCGCACGAAGAGGATGGGGTTGCGATCATATGTGGAAAGCAGCAGCCGCGCTTCGGCGGCTTGAATCTGTTCGAGCATGGTCAATTTCTTCGATTTATCCAATTTCATCTCTCCTTAAGCCACCATCACTTCGGTGCCGTGGGCTACGCGGGAGCTGCACAGGTCAGGAAGGGAACTGGCAGCTTCGGCAGGTAGGATTCTTACGCGCTTGACGCCGTTCAAAAGCGCTTCGCGGCAGGCGCTGAGCTTGGGCAACATACCGCCGGATATAACCTCGCTCTTGGCCATCTCGGCGATCTGGTCGATGGAGAGCCATCGGAGCACCGCGCCATTCGCGCCTTTGACGCCGGGCACATCCGTAAGAAAGACCAGCGCATCGGCGTGGCAGGCGATAGCACAGGCCGCGGCCATCTCGTCGGCGTTGACGTTGTAGTATTCACCATCAAAGCCGAGCGCCATGGACGACAGCACCGGTACGCCGTTCAATTGCCAGATGGCATCGAGCCAGCGCGGGTCGCTGGAGGCGATCTCGCCCACGAAACCAAGGTCGGGAGTAGTGAGTTTTTTGCGGGCGCGGAAGATCAGGCCGTCACCGCCGGACAGGCCCATCGCCGGAACACCCAATGCGCCCAGGCCGGCTACGAGTTGCTTGTTCACTTTTCCGGCCAGGACCATCAAAGCCACGTCGCGGGTTTCAACGTCGGTGACGCGCAGGCCGTTGATAAATTCGCTCTGCATGCCGAGCGCCTTCAACATGCGCGTTAACTGTTTACCGCCGCCGTGGACCACGGCAACCTGATGTCCGTCGCGCGCCAGTTCGGCAATCGCGCGCATGCACCCTTCCAGGAGCGACGGAACTTCCAGGCCAGCGCCACCCAATTTGACGATGTACTTCATTCAGAGCCCTCCGCGACACATTTCATTCGTGACCTTCCGCGGCGATTTTCATTCCAGGCCTTCGGCCTCAAGCCAGCCGAGCATGACATTCAGATTTTGCACGGCCTGACCGGACGCGCCCTTCAACAAGTTATCCAGGCAACTGACAATGACCGCGCGACGGCCGTCGGCGGCGAGCTGGAAGCCGATGTCCGCATAGCATGTGCGAACCGAGTATTGAATCTGCGGCAGAGCTTTGTCATAGAGTCTGACCATTGGACTGGCGGCAAAAAATTTGTGGTAGATCTTGGCGATGCTGGCCTTGCTCTGCTTTTCTTGGAAATGCACGTAGAGGGTAGAGAGGATTCCACGCGGAATGGGCAGCAAGTGCGGAGTAAAGATGATTTCGCTCTGATCTATGCCGATCTGCTCCAGCAATTCTCCGGTGTGGCGATGCGTAAAAGCGCCATAGACAGAGAGATTGTCGGCCGCGTTTATAAAGTGCGTCCTGGCGGATTGAGCCTTGCCAGCGCCGCTCACGCCGCTTTTGGCATCGGCGACAATGCCGCGCGTAAGGTCAACCAGTCCGGCAGCCACCAGCGGCCGCAGGGGGAGGATGATGGAGGTTGCATAACATCCGGGGTTGGCAACCAGACGCGCGCCGGCAATCCGGGCGCGATGTAACTCGGGCAAACCGTAGACGGCCTGCGCCTGGGTACTTTTGGCCAGTTCGGATCCGTCGTCCTCGAAAGCATAGACGGCGCGGTTGGCTGTTTCATTCAGCCGCCATGCCGCGCTCAAGTCGATGACGCGCATGCCGCGTTGAAGCGCCTCGGGAACCCATTCCCGCGATTGCTCGTGCGGCGTAGCAAGAAACAGAACCTCAACGCCCCGGCTGGCCAGCAGCTCCCAGGAAAAAGGTTCCAGCCGGAGGTTGCCGCTGCCGTTGCAATCGGCCAGTTGTGGGTGAATCTCGCTCAGCGGAACACCGCCCCGCGCCGCGTCCTTTTCGTCCACGCGCCCCGCGAATACCGGCGGCGTGCCCTTGAGACGGGGGTGCCTCAGCAGCAGCCTGGCCAGTTCAGCGCCTGCGTACCCGGTCACTCCCACTACCGCTGTTTGAATCGTCTTCGTCATGATTCCATCATCGCCTTCAATCGGGATTCCACATCGCCTGCGCGGTGATGGTCCGAACAGATAATCAGCACCGTATCGTCGCCCGCCAGGGTGCCCACGATATCGGTCCAACCGGCATAGTCCAGGGCCGCGGCCAGGGGCTGGGCACCGCCCGCCGTAGTGGTCACCACCACCTGGTTCATCGCCCTTCGCACGCGCATCCCGAAGCCTTCCAGCATCTCCTCCAGCGAGGGCGGACTATTGTCTTCGGTTGCCTGACTGGCGACCTTCGAGAGCGAATAGCCGCCGGGGCCCTTGGAGAGGCCCAATTCATGAATGTCGCGCGAGAGCGTAGCCTGGGTCACCGCAAAGCCGCGGCGGCGCAGCTTGCGCCGCAATTCGTCCTGACTGGCCACCAAGGATTGGGCTACCAGTTCGCGTATCGCATTGTGGCGCAGAGTCTTCATCAGTCATTCCTAAACAAATCAGCTGTGCGAAAGAGAGAAGAGCGGCCGCACTCGTATAATTATACATCTAGACTGCATAAGTATACAAGATTTAGACACTTCCGGTGGAAAACTGGAAAGAAACTCAGTTTTTGTGGGACTGTGACCTGTCCTCGCTGATAAACTTTCGAAGTATTCGCGGCAGAGGAGTCTCGCGTGGCCAACACAACCAAAAAGACACAGCACCCCCAAATCTCCACCATCAATGACCTGTTTTATCGTGTGGCCTCGGCAGCCAACTCCCGTGCCATCCTCTGGCAGGACGAGTTTGGCCTGTGGCAGCCCATCTCCTCCGACCAGATTTATCAGCGGGTGCGCGCGCTGGCCCAGGCATTCCTCAGCTGGGGCGCGCAAAAAGGCGACCGTATCGCCCTGATCGCAGAAAACCGCTGGGAGTGGGCGGTCACCGACTTTGCCGCGTTGTCCATCGGCGCGGTGGATGTGCCCATCTACACCACGCTGACCGGCGAGCAGATCGCCGTGCTGGTGGCTGATGCGGGCTGTCGCATTGCCGTGGTTTCCACTCGCCAGCAGTTTGATAAGCTGAATGCCGTGCGCGGGCAGACATCGCTGGAGCGCATCCTGATGATGGATTCCGCTGTGGCGCCCGTGGGAGCGGTCGCCTTCAGCGAGGTGATCGCCGGCGCCGATGAACGCGGCGCGGAGCGCGACCCGGTCTTCGATGCACTGGTGCGCACGGTCGAACCAAAGGACCCGGCCACGCTGATTTATACCTCCGGAACCACCGGCGAGCCCAAGGGCGTGGTGCTTACCCACGGCAACATGGCCGCTGACCAGAACTGTGCCCCAGAGGAATTCAGCTTCGACTCCACGGACGCTTTGATCTCCTTTCTGCCTCTCTCGCACGTCACGGCGCGCGCCCTGGATTACATCATGTACTCGTTTGGGGTGCAGGTGGCCTATTGCTCGAAGTTCGACAAGCTGCCCGAGGCCATGCGCGTGATCCGCCCTACGGTTTTTGTTGGCGTGCCGAGGGTATTTGAGAAGATTCGCCAGGAGATCGAGCGGCGCGCGGGGCTTTCGCCGGTCAAGAAACGGTTGCTGGCCTGGGCGTTGCGCGTGGGCGCCAGCCACAGTGATACGGTTTACGACGGCCGCCGGCCCTCTTCGCCGATGTGGAGGTTGGCCGACAAGCTGGCCTACTCCAAGGTGCGCGAGGCCTTCGGCGGGCGGGTGAGGATCTTCGTCCCCGGCGGGGCTCCCCTGGGCATCGATACGGCGAAATGGTTCGCCTCGGTGGGAATTGCTCTCTGGGAGGGCTATGGGCTGACCGAGACCTCGCCGGTCATTGCTCTTAATACGCCAATCACCCACCGCATGGGCTCCATAGGCAAGCCCATCTCCAATGTTGAAGTGAAGCTGGCCACGGACGGGGAGTTGCTGGTGCGCGGTCCTTCGGTCTTCTCCGGTTACTGGCAAAGGC
>Ga0326728_10022430_pt1 | contig 11716 bp, 12 predicted proteins | sample MB3enrmetagenome_FD_207602 | JGI IMG/M metagenome (GOLD analysis project Ga0326728, IMG submission 207602) | Lab enriched peat soil microbial communities from McLean, Ithaca, NY, United States - MB31MN | ecosystem: Environmental > Terrestrial > Soil > Wetlands > Peat | place: USA: New York... | reverse complement strand
CCATCTGGGTCGAGCAAGGCGAGTTTGTCCGGCCTGTTCACGTGGACGTGGGGTTGACGGATGGGACATCGACAGAGGTTGAAGGCAAGGATTTGACGGAAGGGATGCGCGTGGTTGTCGGCGAAGCGACGCGGGAAGTCGCAGGCGGCGCGAGCGCTGAGCGAAGTCCATTCACGCCGCAAATTGGGCGCGGGCCGCGGCAAGGCCAAGGCAGCTCAGGCACTGCCAGTGGTGGACGCTGAAATTGGCGGTTGGAGTAAATTAGTTTATTACAGAATAAGAGGGAAGAGCAGACCTTTCTCATTGTTCTCAAGACCCCAGGATTTTCGGAACCTGGGGATAAGTGAGGATAGAGATACGACATGAAGCTCCTTTGTTGCCACCCAAGCGGGCTTCTGTATACAGAAATTTACCTTCGCCTTGAGCCACTCGGGGTGGAATTGGCTGCTCAGGCTGCGCGCAGCGCTGGACACAAAGTAAGACTTCTCGACCTGCAAGTCTTTTCTCATAAAGATTATTTTAAGGCCCTGGATCAATGGCATCCTGACGCCATCTGCTTCGGTATTAATTATCTTGCGAATATTCCTGAGGTCATCGATCTTGCGAAAGAGACCAAGCAGCGCCTCCCGTATTCCTTCTTATTCGTAGGAGGGCACAGTGCTTCCTTCACTGCGGCGGAGATTTTGGAACATGCGCAGGGAACGATTGACTGCGTGGTCAGAGGAGAGGTAGAGCAGATTGGTCCACTCCTCTCTGCGGCGGCGCATGATCGGAAAAGAATCGGTTCGCTTCCGGGGGTGGTTACACGAGATGGAGAAGGACCGGCGCCTCAAATGGTCGACGATCTCGATCATTTAACGCCTGCTCACGATCTGCTGCCAAAAAGAAAGAAGTATTTTATCGGCTCTCTCGATCCGTCGGCATCCATCGAATTCACACGTGGCTGTCCATGGAACTGCAATTTTTGCAGCGCCTGGATCTTCTACAACCGTACGTACCGAAAACGCAGCGTCGAGGCCATCGCTGAAGAGCTTGAGCGATTAGAGGAACCGAATGTCTTCGTCGTTGATGACGTCGCCTTTATCGATCCCCAGCATGGATTCTCCATCGCGCAGGAGATCGAGAGGCGAAGGATCAGGAAACAATTCTACGTGGAGACGCGATCTGACGTCCTGCTCCGAAACAAAGAGGTGTTTGAGTACTGGAAAAGGTTAGGGCTCGCTTACATGTTTGTTGGGATGGAGGCAATCGATGAAGAAGAGTTGAAGTCCTTCCGCAAAGGGGTATCTCTGTTGCGCAGTTTTGAAGCCCTTGAATATGCCCGTACCCTTGGGGTCGTGATCGCCACCAATATTATCGCGGATCCGAGTTGGGATGAGGAGCACTTCCGGAGGGTTCGAGACTGGGCGCTCTCAGTGCCTGAGATCGTCAACATTAGCATTAATACTCCGTACCCTGGAACGGAGAACTTTCTCTCAGCGGGGGATACATTATTCACCCGTGACTACCGCCTCTTTGACATCCAGCATGCGGTTTTGCCGACGAAGATGGACCTCAAGAAATTTTATGAAGAGTTAGTGAAGACCCAGCAGGTTCTTAATATGAAACATCTTGGAGTGGGTGTCCTAAAAGAAACGGCAGGACTTGCAGCAAGGCTCCTGTTGAAAGGTCAAACCAACTTTGTCCGGATGTTCTTCAAGTTCAACGGCGTTTTTAATGCCGAAAGACTATTCGCGGACCACGAAAAACCAGTGGACTACGAAATGCACCTCCCTGGTGCGGCGGCTGGCGCTCCTGAGTTGATGTTTTTTTCTCGTGCCGGTGTGACAAAGGCATCCGTGACGGCTGCTCAAGCCGCACCTTAAAGCGTACCTCTCTCCGCCCTCGCTTCCTAAGACCGCTAATAATTACCCTTGGCAGGGAAACCACAACCCGGATACTCAAGATTTTCGATTATCTTGACTTTTGCTCTACATCCTCATAATAATTGAACAAACAAGAGGGAAAAACGGGGAATGATAAGAGAAGGAGTTGCCAAATCATTTCGAGAAATCTTGAATATTGAAGAGATCCCCTTCAATGTACCCCCTCGGCGAGAGTTAGGGGATTTCTCCAGTGCCGTTTGTTTGTCCATAGCAAGGCAAAGAAGGGAATCTCCAATGAAAATAGCTCAGGAAATGGCTGAGCGATTGAAATCGAACCTCCCGCCTTACATTCAAGATATAAGTGCTTCTCCTCCTGGGTACCTAAACTTCAATGTGGATTGGCCAGCATTGGCTCAAGATCTCGTCCCTCGGATCCTTCAAGAAGGGGAGTTTTTGGGAAAACCGGTTTCGGGACCTGGGAAAAAGGTCTTTATCGAACACACGAGTGTGAATCCCAACAAGGCGATGCATATCGGTCACCTCAGGAATTCGGTTTTGGGAGACACGATCGCCAGGGTTCTGAAATGGCTTGGTTTTTCAACAGAAGTCTGCAATTACATTGACGATACTGGTCTCCAAGTGGTTGATGTGGTGACCGCGCTTCTTTATCTGGATCATCCTTCCTATACGGAGGGGTCTGATTTTAGAGTAATCTGGGCAAAGGTCCCGCCGGATCAACCTTTGGATTATTTCTGCTGGGACCTGTACGCCCGTTTTCAGAATGAACTTGAGAAGAATTCTTTTCTGCCTGAGAAAAGGGAGGAGGTTCACCGCAACATCGAAGGCGGAATCCATCCTATTGCGAGTTTTGCTAAGGAATTATCGATCAAGATTGTCCAATCTCACCTGGAGACAGTGGCTCAACTTTCTATCTTCTACGACCTTCTCAACTGGGAGTCGGATATCATCCAGCGTGGATTCTGGGAGGCTACCTTCGAGCTTCTGAGAGAAAAGGGGACCCTTCGATTGGAAACGGAGGGTCCGAATAAGGGGTGCTGGGTGCTTCCGTTTGGCGGTATCGTCGAGACGGCGGAAGGGATGAAGAGCCTGGACAAGATTCTTGTTCGATCGAACGGGAGTGTCACCTATACAGGGAAAGATGTTGCTTATCAACTCTGGAAGTTTGGCCTCCTCACTAAAGATTTTCTATACAAACGCTGGGGTCCCCAAGCCAACGGAATGATGCTCTGGACAACGGCTCGGGATGGCGAGCCTGGGGAAAGTCTTGCGAGACCATTCGGCCACGCAGAAAAGGTCATCAATGTGATTGATACGCGGCAGAGTTATCCCCAGCAGGTGGTCATGGAATGCCTTCGACAGATGGGCTTTGAGAGAGAGGCGAGCGAGTCGGTCCATCTGGCCTATGAAATCGTCAACCTTTCTCCTCAGGCTGCCCGACTTCTGGGGATGGAGGAAACAGAGGAGAAAAAAGCCTATGCCATGTCGGGCCGTTCCGGAACAGGCGTGAAGGCGAAGGATTTTATCCGGATGGTGATGCGAAAGGTGATTGAGAAAGCGGATCATCCTCTGGAAGAGAGGGTTGCCTCTGCCTTAGCTTCAGCGGCCATTCGATACTACTTGCTGAAATTCACCTTGGAGAGTCAAATCGTCTTCGATTTCGATGAGGCCCTGAAGACGACAGGGGATACGGGAGTCTATTTAGAGTATGCCCATGCCCGGGCGTGCAGTATCCTGAGAAAGGCCGAGGGCCAGAAAATCGATTTCGCGTGGAGAAGGGATTGCATTCCCAAACAATTAACCGAGACCGAAAGAGGGCTGCTCGATGCTCTATCACGGTTTTCTTCAACCGTTGGGAAAGTCGGGAAGGCGCTGAGGGTCTCTCAACTGACAGAATATGCCTTTGATCTCGCAACCTGCTTTACCAACTTTTATGAACATCCTGACCCAGGGGACGACGTACGGACTCCATTTATTCATCTTCAAGATCGGGGGATTCGAACCTTCCGTCTTTCTTTGGTCAAGGCATTTCAAAAAGTGATGGAGAATGTGCTCAACCTGATGGGCATGCCCACCCTTGAAAGAATATGAGAGTTCTGGGGGTCTAGGATTCAAGGGGCAAAGGTGTTTCAGACCCTAGAACCCTTGACCCCTCGAATCCTTGAACCCTTTGCTAAGTGGAGGTAAAAGCCATGAACCGAAGAAAAAGAATTTTGCCAAGGGGATGGTATCCGATTGATGGAAAGGATTGTCAAAGAGAGATCGAATCTTATCTGGAAGGATGGACTCCTCCTCGACTTCCTGCAAGCAAGGGATTGGGTGGAATCGTCCCTCATGCGGGATGGTATTTCTCCGGAAAGCTTGCCGCAAGGGTGTTCCATACGTTGAAATTAAACAGCAAGGCGGATGTCGTTGTTATTTACGGGGGTCATCTTTCCACTGAAGGGCTTCCCCGGATTGTGACAGAAGAGGCCTGCGAGACGCCTTTTGGCGATATGGAGATTCATACGAACTTTGTAAAGAACCTCATGAAGAGCATGGAGATGGAAAAGGAGAGCCCAAGCAGCGGAGACAATACGATTGAGATTCAACTGGCCATGGTGAAATATTTTTTCCCCAAGGCAAAGGTTGTCGCCGTCCGGTCTCCTTTGTCGCTTAGGGCAGAAACGTTGGGGAAAGAAGTCGCCACCATTGCGAAGAAGGAGGGTATTTCAATCGTTGCCATTGGATCAACCGATTTAACTCATTATGGGCCCAATTATGGGTTTTTGAGGAAAGGGGTTGGCCCTGCTTCTGTGGAGTGGGTCAAAAAGGAGAACGATAAGGGGTTTATCGACCGGGCCTTAAGCATGGATGCAGAAGGCCTTCTGAAACATGCCATAGAAAATGATAGCGCGTGTAGTGCTGGGGCTGCCGTGGCCGCCGTGGCTACCTGCAAAACCCTGGGATCACAAAAAGGAGTGCTCCTCGATTACTACACCAGTTACGATATCATGCCGGACGATAGTTTCGTAGGGTATGCAGGAATCGTTTACTAACGTGTGCAGTGAGGATTCAAGCCCCTTCATCCTCCCCTCTCCCCGGCGGGGAGAGGGATAGGGTGAGGGGGTAAAAGCGTAAGAGAAGTTGACCTCGTTGAAAATTATGCGTTACTATTCCGTAACGGGCTGAGGGCCTGAAATAATTCCGGCGGGATTTGGCGCCCCGGCAGAATTTCTAACGAGATGAAGAGAGGATGGGCAAGGATATGAAAAAGGTAGCTATCATCGGAATCGGCCAGGGAAAGTTTGGGGTGAGGTCGGATGCCTCGCTCCGGGAATTAGCCTTCGAAGCTGTGAGAGCATGTCTCGAAGACTCTGGCGTGGCTTCGAAAGAAGTGGAGAGCATGGTCACCGGCATCGCGGGAGATGAATTCGCCCTCGCCCTGCAGCCCTCCGCCCAGGTACACGACTATATTGGTTTTCATCCCAGGCCCAATTTCCGCGTGGAAGCGGCGTGCGCTACGGGGAGCATGGCTTTGAGAACGGGCTGGATGAACGTGGCCTCTGGCCTCGCCGACCTCGTTCTGGTCGTCGGCGTGGAGAAGATGACTGAAGTTCCCACCAGCATAGCGACAGAGATCATGGGCAAAGGTGGGGATGCCACCTGGGAATATCCTTTTGGAACGACCTTCCCGGGCTACTATGCGTTGATTGCCAATGCCCATATGGCGGAGTTCGGCACAACGGAAGAGCAGCTGGCCATGGTGGCCGTAAAAAATCATTACTATGGAAGTCTCAACCCTTATGCCCATATGCAGAAGCCGATTACCCTGGACAAGGCATTGTCTTCGTTTACCGTGGCTCATCCGTTGAAACTTTTCGACTGCAGCCTTATCACGGATGGGGCTGCCGCGGTGCTCCTCGCCTCGGAAGAAAGAGCAAAAGCCCTCTCAAAGAAACCGGTCTGGATCGCAGGACTTGGTCTTGCCACGGATACGATGAGAATCGGAGACCGGAAAAGCCTAACCTCCATCGCTTCAAGCCGCGAAGCGGCCAAGACAGCTTACCGGATGGCGGGGGTGGGGCCGTCCAACATCAATGTCGCCACGGTCCATGACTGTTTTACCATTGCCGAGATCGTGGCCTATGAAGACCTTGGTTTCTGTGAAAAAGGAGAAGGCGGAAAATTGATCCAGCAAAAGGAGACCTATGTCGGGGGTAAAATCCCGGTCAATGTGGACGGGGGATTGAAATCAAAAGGCCATCCCATCGGGGCCACCGGGGTCTCGATGGCCATTGAGATTACGAAACAACTGAGAGGGGAAGCGGGTGAGAGACAGGTGAAAAATGCAGAGATCGGCCTGACGCATAATGTCGGCGGGACCGGACAGGTAGTGGCTGTTCATATCTTCAGGAGGGAATAGAATGGATTTCAAAAATTTTTCCTTAGCCATCTCACAGACAAAAGTGGCTCGATTTGCCGATGACCTTGCCGCGGGGAAGATTATGTCGACGGTCTGCAGAAAATGCGGGAAGAGATACTACCCGCCGCGAGCTGATTGTTCCGAATGTATGTCCAGCGATATGGACTGGAAAGAGTTGAAGGGGGAAGGGACGCTCGTTACCTTTACAAAGGTTTATGTCGCCCCCGGTCATTTCGCAGTGCGGCAGCCCATGATGCCTTTTTCAAGTGTTGCTTTCGAGCCCACTCCCATTGGAATCCTGGAGGTCGAAGGTGGGATGAGAGTGATGGGCTGGATACCGAAAGTGGATTTGAAAAAGATCCATGTGGGGATGAAGATGCGAGCTTCCCCTCAGATACTTCCCGACGGCAGGATCACCATCGTTTTGGAGCCGACTCAATAAATTTGGGATTTCGCCAGGTTCAGCTTAATAACGGCCCCTGCCGCCCTGATTGGACCTTCCCCCTCGACCCCCATAACCCCCTGATCCTCCACGGTTCGGCCGAGGCCGAGCCTCATTCACATTCAGCTGGCGGCCGAGGAGCTCTTTTCCATTCAGGCTCGCAATCGCGGTCCGAGCCTCATTTTGATCGGGCATTTCGACGAAGCCAAAACCTCGAGACTGGCCACTATACTTATCTCTCACGATCGTAGCCGAGTCGACCTTTCCGAAGGCTTCGAAGGCTGTTTGGAGGTTTTCTTCTTTCACGTCAAATGATAAATTCCCCACATAAATGTTCATCGTCTCTCTCCCTTTCAATATTCGACAAAGCTCTTCAATTTCTCAGCTCGGCTCGGGTGTTTTAGCTTCCTCAATGCCTTCTCCTCAATCTGCCGGATCCGTTCCCGTGTGACGTTAAAGTCCTGCCCCACCTCCTCAAGCGTATGGTCGTGTTTTTCCCCGATCCCAAACCGCATCCTTAGAATCTTTTCCTCCCGCTTATCCAGGGTGGAGAGCACGGTCTGCGTCTGTTGGGCCAGGTTGGAAACGATGGCGGCCTCCTGCGGTGAGATGGATCCCTTGTCCTCGATAAAATCCTCCAGGCGGCCGTCCTCCTCCTCGCCGATGGGGGTTTCAAGGGAAATGGTTTTTTTACTGACCTTGAGAATCTTCTGAACGTGGTGAAGGGGGACGCCCATTCTTTCGGCGATCTCCTCCAGGGTGGGTTCTCTTCCCATCTGCTGAACAAGGGCTCGAGAGGTCCGGTTCAGCTTGTTGATGATCTCGATCATATGGACCGGGATGCGTATGGTTCTCGCTTGATCCGCGATGGCGCGGGAGATGGCCTGGCGAACCCACCACGTCGCATAGGTGCCGAACTTATAACCCCGTTGGTATTCGAACTTTTCAACGGCCCTCATCAGCCCGATATTTCCCTCTTGAATCAAATCCAGAAACTGGAGTCCTCGATTCAAATATCTTTTGGCAATGGAGATGACTAATCTGAGATTGGCTTTGATCAGTTCAGCTTTCGCTTCCTTGATTTTGGCCTCTGCTCTCTCAATGGCTGTCAATGCCTCCTTCAGCCGGCGCGGAGAAAGGCCCCATTCCGCCTCCATCCTCGCTATTCTACGTTTGGAATTACGGAAAGCCCTATTCCTCTCCTCGACATCTTTTCGCTTGAGGTTGACCTTCTTCATCTTCGGAAACCTCTTATCTCCTTGGATGGTGATCCCCAGATCTTCCCCGATTTTCTTTACGTCTTGTTCGGCGTTTTCCATTTGAACGTGAATTTGCTTCAGCTTCAGAATGATCTTACCGACCTGTTCTCCTCTTAAGTTGATTCGTTTAAAAGCGTCGAGCATTTCAGTCTGCTTCTTAACAATCTCTCCCTCCACTCTTTTCTTAGAGGATTCCTTTTTCATACCCCTCAACTTCTTTTGAAGAAGTTGAATTTTATTTCCTCCCTTCCGGATTTTATCGATAAGGCGGAGAACCCGTATTTCTTCAAGCCTCTTTACTTTCGCCATCGTCTCCTCATCGTCGACCTCGCTGGTAACCTCATTGATCTTGATCTTCCCCGTCCGAAGGGCCTTTCCAAGGTTGGTGATCTCCCTGATCGAAATGGGACATTTGAGGACGGCACCGAGGACCTCATTTTGTCCGCTCTCGATCCTCTTGGCCACTTCCACTTCCCCCTCTCGAGTCAAGAGTGGAAAGGATCCCATCTCCTTCAGGTAGATCCGAACGGGGTCGACGATTTTTCCGGAAATGTCCACATATCCAACCTCAACAGCTTCCTCTTCATCCGTTGTTTGGATATTTTCATACTCTGTATCAACTCCCGGCAATTCAACGAAGAAATCCATGTCCAACTCATCAGACAGGATGCTGGGATCTTCGGTCGGCTTAAACACGTAAGATTCTTCTGACCTCCGTTCTTCCAAACTTCGCTCCTTTTTCCAATTTCCTTGCATCGGATTTGTCTCAGTAAACCAAGCTGAAGGGTTGCAGCCGGAGAGGACGAACACCAGAACTCGACAAAAGGACCACAAAGAACTGTTCAGAATTCATTGCGACTGCCCCGCGATCGTACGATCTCGCTTCCACAATGAACGTTTGCCCTTACTATACCCTATCGTCCCCCGAATAGCAAGGCGATTCGTTCTTTCGATTTTTGCGCATTCAATTTTTGTTGACACCCTGTTCCCCATTTAATACACTCTTATTGGAACGTAGACCGCCTGCATTAATTTCATTCTAATAAGATGAAAGTGGCATTGTTTTTGCTTGGTGACCTGTTGTTCGTGAACCGGTTCTACCAATAAAGGAGGAGAAAATGCCGGAAATCAAAATTACGTTTAAAAAGGCGCCGGACTATAGAATCATTCCTATAACGGGCGCCTGGGGGGGTGTAAACCCTCAGGGAGAAATAGTTTTCGATCTATTTGTTGAGAAATTAGAAATTCCTGAATCGGTCCAGATAAAGATTGACCCTGGCCGGCCTCCTGTGGAGATAGCGAGAGAGGGTCAAGTTCATGTACGTGAGTCCCAGATCGGTGTCGTTGTTCGTTCCGATATTGCGCGTTCCTTAGGAGAATGGCTGATTCAGAAAGCCAATGAAGCCGCTTCCGGCATTATAGGAGGAGGTGAGGGCCATGCCTAACGAGAATCCAAATGGAAGAGGGCACCCTCTAACCGGCAGGGTGAGTACACGGTCCGCAGACGAATTGATGCGGGCTCTTGCAGGCCAAGGAGATTAAATTAGAAAGTTCGTTAAAGGGTATGAAATGCCTGAAGAAGATGGGAAAATTAAATGGTATTTGAGACCCACCGCTGTGATTGTGCTCTTATTTTTTGTATTGGGACCTTTTGGGCTCCCACTGCTTTATAAAAGCCCTAAATTCAGCAAAAGATTAAAAGTAATACTAACCATTGTCGTGATTCTTTACACATCCTATCTGATCTTTGCTTCGTTAGAAATTGGAAGACAACTTTACCTCAGGATGGAAGAATTACAGGATATATTGAGGTAAAGATGACACATTTTGAGAATTCTTAAATTTGTATATTCATTCAAGGGGTTATATCTGCCTATTTTTTGAGCAAAATGGTGGAGATAGCCTTTTTCATGAGGAAGATAACGTGATTCCACAACGATTCAACATTTTTTTGTGGATTGCGCGGAAAAAACCTTTCAAAACCGATTTTTGTGAAGAAAAATTGAATGAAAAACGGAGAGAAACAAATTAAACGCCTCGGCGGGACCGTGAACTTTGAGAAGAGAAGGCATCCCAGGTTTACTGTTGATTTGCCAATAGAATATCGACGGAGAGACTTAGTCGACAAATATGATCGTGTGATCAATGTCAGTGAAAGCGGATTATCGATCCATTTATCCGAGCAGATGGAGGTGGGTCAATATCTGAGGACAAAGCTCTTCTTCCCCTTCGGTTCCGAACTTAACTTCATAGAACTGGTGACGCAGGTTGTTTGGACGGACGTTCAACCGGGGAAAGATTGGGGAGATTATCGGGCTGGGGTCAGGTTTATTGATATCTCTCCTGCTGACCTTATTAATCTAAAGAATTATTTGGGGGGCCTTTCAGGATAAATGAATTGGAAAATGGCCGTGGGATGTGGAGAAGGCTAAGGAAGACCTTAACAATTTCTTAGAGGGGTATGATCAATATCCAGAAATCTTTACCTCGATTGAGCAAGTGTGGGCTATGGCCTAAGACAGAAGGGGGGATATTCTTGCCGTTATGGGAGTCATTGTTTTTTGTTATTCGGAGGGGTTGGGAGAGGATTGAAAGCTGTTCAAAAAAACAGTAGATGCCAAATTCTATTATGATATATGATACAAAAGATGTAGCCCGTTCACCCCAAAAAATGGTCAGTTTCTGGATAAAACAAGTTTATACGAAGAAAGGTAAAACGGATGTGGTGAACTTAGTTGGGCCGCGCTATGAGAATTTGGGATACTCCATCAATGAATTAGAATTCGATTGCAGGGCAAAAAAGGTACGTTTTTTGTCAATGACCTAACTATTCGAAGAATGATGATGTTTTGGACCTCGAAAACCCCTCTGATCAATGGGAACCTGTTACTCCAAACTTGATGTTTGAGACTTTGTATAATAAGGTATGTAAAAAGAAGTCCCTCAGGAAAATTGGCAGTTTTTATCAATTTGTGATAAATAGGATTCGAGCCTGGGCGATTAGCTCAGTTGGATAGAGCGTTGGTCTCCGGAACCAAAGGCCGCGGGTTCAACTCCCGCATCGCCCGCCAATAAAAACAAGGGATTACGGCATATTCACCGGAACCATTTTTCATTAGGTGCCTATATAGGTGCCTACCGTCCGGCCTTAGCCCACCTGATTTGAGCTAACTCCTCTTCCGTTACCAGGTTGTAGCGTTTGAAAACGTCCATGGTCTTGTGTCCAGACAACGCCATGATCTGAAAGAAATCGTTTTCGGCCAGGCGAAGGTTGTTCAAGGCACAGTGCCGGAGATCCTGAAACGTAAAATTTTCTATCCCTGCATTGCGGCAAGCCGTCTTGAAGCTGTGTTTGATCGAATTGAATGGTTTCCCTTCCCGGAGAAAGACTCTATCAGTATGCAGACCACGGGGAAGGGCCTCCAGGGTTATTCTCACTTCAGGATGGATCGGAATGTTTCGGGGTGATTTGGTTTTAGTTCTTTCGGCGGATAAGCGGATGAAGCCTTTTTTCAGATCCACTTCCGGCCATGTAAGAAAGAGAACCTCCGACAATCGAAGTCCCATGTAATAGGCTAATTGAACAACGGGACGGAGATGAAAGCCACAGGTGGAGAGAAGTTTATCAAACTCTTCCTTCGTTAAGATTCGAGGGTATGCTATTCTTAGTTGAAATTTAAAAAGTGGCTCCTAAAATGGTGGTAGATTCTTAATCCTCGAGAGAAAG
>Ga0326728_10022429_pt1 | contig 11718 bp, 13 predicted proteins | sample MB3enrmetagenome_FD_207602 | JGI IMG/M metagenome (GOLD analysis project Ga0326728, IMG submission 207602) | Lab enriched peat soil microbial communities from McLean, Ithaca, NY, United States - MB31MN | ecosystem: Environmental > Terrestrial > Soil > Wetlands > Peat | place: USA: New York... | reverse complement strand
ACCATTCCAGACGGTCCTGTTCTTTCCCGGAGAGACTGCCTTCCGGCAACGGACTTTCTCGCTCACCACCACAAGAGCTTTGGACGTGCTTGCCGGCCATGCTCAAGAGCGGACGCGCCGTGCTGTACCCCGTGTACAAGGGCAGCTATGAACGAGGCGGCGGTACGGAAGTCGAGGTCAACACGGCCAGCGCCTGGCGGGGCCGTGTCATCCTGCTGGCGAAAGACGCGTCGCGGGCCATCGACTACGCCCAGACGCGTCCCGAACTGGATCGCAATAAGCTGGCGTACTACGGCTACAGCGAGGGCGCCAACATGGGGGCCATCATCGCCTCCCTGGATCCACCTATCAAGGTCTGTGTGCTCGCCCTGGGAGGACTCGACTTTGCCTGCCCGCTTCCTGAAAACGATCCCGTTAACTTCCTTCCGCGAGTGAAGCAGCCGGCGCTGATGCTGAATGGGCGCTACGATTCCTACTATCCGGTGGAGTTGTGCCAGGAGCCGTTCTTTCGGCTGCTCGGGTCCGCGAAAAACCAGAAGAAACATTTGATTTATGACAGCGGTCACATGATCCCACGCTACGAGCTCATCAAGGCAATGCTGGACTGGCTGGATCGGTATCTGGGGCCAGTGACGTAAGCCGGTTGCTCTCATTGCCCGTCCACCTACCGCCCAGATCGTCCACCACTGGAAGTATCTGACGATCGGGAGTCCCTTCCGGCACCGCGCGGAAGCCGGATGTAAACTCTCGCTATGACTTTCACGAAGCGGCTGCGGGACGGCGTTCGTCGCGGAGAAATCACGTGCAGCGTCCGAATCCGGACGCGCCCCCATGTGAAAGTGGGAGGCCGTTATCGGATGGAGGAAGGGGAGATCGAAGTAGATTCCATCGAGCCGATCGGCTTTCCCGATATCACTCCCCAACTGGCGCGCGAGTCGGGATTCCTCGTCGTCGTCGATCTCCTCAAGGTGGCTACCCACGGTCGAGGCGGGAACATCTACCTGGTGCGCTTTCGCTACGTGGGTCCGCGCGGCAGGCGTGCACGAAAGGAACGTTGACGAAAAGGCGCGGCCTCGCCCGGACACGCTCAGCGGCCCGGTCCCGCCCGCCTACCTCATCTGCAACTGCCCCAGCGTCGCGCCGCACTGGCCGCAATGCAGATGGCCGTCCTCATCCGCCACAACTGGCGCAGGCGAACCGGCGCGCGGCGCATACACCGGCGGATACCGCGCCTCCCGTCCCTCGATGTCTTCCAGCCGCCAGTTATCCCAGGGCTGGTTCCTGTGATAGTTGCGATAGACCATAAAGCCGCGCTCTTCCAGTTGCGTGCGCAGCACATCCAGCGCTTCGTCGTAGCGCTTCTCCTGCAGCAACTGTTTGGGGACGCGCAACGGCGCCACGCCGATGGTGCCCTCTTCGTATTGATCGCTCTCGCCCGGATCCACCAGGTTGCTGAAGAAGTAATAGATGCGAAAATCATGCACCCCGCTTGCCCAGTTGTCCACCAGGTGCGCATGCATGGGCACCTGCTCGGGGCGCGAAGCCCAATACTGCTCGGCCGACCGCTGATAGTCCGGACTGCACAGCAGATGATACCAGTGCACGCCGCGAATTGCCGCCTGCTCGAAGATGGGATGAATCGGTTCGCTGCAATGAGCGCAGTTCACGAATGCTCTCCTCGTAACAATTCCAACTCGGTTATGATTGCCCTACGCCTGCGATTGTATCGCTTCGCCCCACTGGCGTTATGATGTTGCGGTGCGACTTGTAACCGTTCTTCTCGCCGCCCTGCTGCCCGCCGGCGTTGCGCAGACCACCGCGCCCGACCCCGATTCTCAATACCGTCTCGGCCCCGATTCACTCCAGCAGGACGGCGTGCCGAAGGGCGAGATTCGCGGGCCGTTCACTCTGCCGAGCAAGGTGTACCCGGGAACCTCGCACACGTATTGGGTCTATGTCCCCGCGCAGTATGATTCCGCGAGGCCTGATCCCGCGAAGCCCGCCAGCCTGATGATCTACAACGACGGCCACGCCTTCATGGCGCCGCAGGGCGATCTGCGCGCGCAGAACGTGATGGACAATCTGATCTGCCGGCGCGAGATTCCCGTGATGATCGGCGTGTTCATCAATCCCGGACACACGCCGGAGCAGCCGGAGCCGACCGACAAGGAGTGGGGCGACGGCAACACCAACCGGCCCGTCGAATACAACTCGCTCGACGGCCGCTACGCGCGGGTGATCGTGGACGAGCTGCTGCCGGTGCTGTACAAGGAGTACAACATCTCCAGGGATCCCGAGCGGCACGGTATCGCCGGCTCCAGCTCGGGGGCGATCGCCGCGTTCACCGTTGCGTGGGAGCGGCCCGATCAGTTCCGCAAGGTCCTCAGCAGCGTGGGCAGCTTCACCCATCTGCGCCCGCCGGACGAGCGCGGTGGCGATTCATATGCCGATCTCGTGCGCGCCAGCGAGAGGAAACCGATTCGCGTGTTTCTGCAGGATGGCCGTAACGACAATCGCGGTATGGGGCACGATGGCGCCGGCCCATACGATCAGTCGCGCGATTGGTTCTTTCAGAATGTCCGCCTGATGAAGGCGCTCACCGAAAAGGGCTACGACGTGAACTATGCGTGGGGCATGAACAAACACGGACAGAAAATGAGCGGCGCGATCTGGCCGGATATGATGCGCTGGCTCTGGCGCGACCACGATGTCTCCACCGACCCCAACAACATCGTGGAACGCAGTTTCAGCTCACCTTCGCGTTGAATTTGGGGCAGGTTCTTAAACCCGCGGCCGATTTGCAATCGGCCAGCCGCGCCTGCCCCACCCGCCAGGACTAATCCTCCAGCACGACGCGGACGTTGCTTCCGCCGAGATCGATCTCGCGCAGGCTTCCGTTGTCGTAGACGAACTTCGTGTCCTTGAACTTCCGATCGGCGTTGGCCACCTTGGCCGGCGCTTCCGCCGTCTGCTTACCGTGGTGAAACACGGCTTTCCCGTTTTCAACGTCGAGCTTGTATTCGCCCGGCTTCAACCGGGTGCCGTGAACGTTAGTAGGTTCGAGTAACCTGACGTTGTAAGTGGTGGCGCTGGCAAAACCGACGCTGGCAAATACGAACGTCAGCGGAATCAGAGTGCTCCTCAACATGCGGTTCGAACTCCTTGGTCGTTACGTTTTAGCAGGATGCTGAAAAAGGCCTAAGTACTTTCCATTTCGGACCACAGACTAAAGTCTGTGCCACCTGTTATCAGTGACTCGGCAGCACATGGTGGCACAGGGCTTCAGCCTGTGAAGGCCTTTGTCAGCATCCTGTTAGCGGGGATCGTTCCCTCTCCACTAACTACGCGCGAAACCGCGTTTCGTTCCGTCCATCGCGTGAAAGTTCGAATAAGTTTTGAGCTTTAGCTGTGCGTTAGACGGAAGCGAGGAGTTAGTTCTCAAGTAACGAAGCAATAAGATCAGGATCGTTACGAACTACAGTGGGTTGATTCCCGAAAGTGGGACGTATCGTCCCATGATCGGGACTTTGTAACGTTCCCGTATGATACTTGTAAATGTAATCCGGGTCCTTCAGGAGATTTCCGGTAAGCACCGCTACTACGCGGGCTGACCGCTCCATCACGCCCGCCGCGCGGAGTTTTCGAATCCCCGCGAGCGTCGCCGCCGAAGCCGGTTCGCAACCAATCCCCGCCCGGCCGATCTGCGCCTTGGCATCGGCGATCTCCTGTTCCGAAACCTTTTCCACCACACCGTTCGAAGCCCGCACTTCATGGAGCGCCTTGGGCCACGATACCGGATCGCCAATGCGAATCGCCGTCGCCAGCGTCTCCGGCTTCGGCACGCTGGTGAACTCGCCGCCTTCATGCACCAGTCGCCAGAAGGGTGCCGCGCCTTCCGCCTGCACCACGGCCAGACGCGGCATGCGCCCGATAAACCCGAATGCGTGCAGCTCGCGCAGCGCCTTGCCGAAGGCCGACGTGTTGCCCAGATTCCCGCCGGGAAGCACGATCCAGTCGGGCGGCTCCCAGTCGAGCTGGTCCATCATCTCGATGATGATGCTCTTCTGCCCTTCAATGCGGAAGGGATTAATCGAGTTCAGCAGATAAATCCCCAGCCGTTCCGCGAGCTGTCGCACCAGCGCCAGAATCTCGTCGAAGTTCGCTTCCACCTGCAGCGTGCGCGCCCCGTATTCGAGTGCCTGCGCGAGCTTGCCATAGGAAATGTTGCCATGCGGGATGAAGATGATCGGGTCCAGCCCCGCGGCGCTCGCATAAGCCGCCATCGACGCCGACGTGTTTCCCGTGGACACGCAGGCCACCCGCTTCATGCCCAGCCGGCGCGCCTGCGTGACCCCGCAGGTCATGCCGTTGTCCTTGAACGAACCGGTGGGATTGAAGCCCTGGTGCTTGAAGGTGAGCCGTTCCAGCCCGCCGTATTCAGCCGCGCGCGGCGCATCGAGCAGCGGCGTGTTGCCCTCGCGCAGCGTGACCACGCGCTCCAGCCCGTCGTCGAACGGCAGCAATTCGCGATATCGCCACACCCCGCTCTGGTCCAGAGGGACGTTGCACATGCGCCGCTCGCGCCAGGTCTTCTTCAGAGCCGCGGCGTCCGGCGTTCGTTCCGCCAGCTCCGCCTCCAGCAAGCCGCCGCAAGCCGTGCAGTTGTACAAGACGGCATCGATCGCGTAGCGCGCGCGACACTCGCGGTTGAAGCATACCAATTCGGCTCGCATGGTGATAAAACTTCAGTATGCCCGATGCCGGTAGCCTGAAGGATGCTCGCAGCCGGAAAGGCGCTCCACTGCTGAAAGACCTCTCGGGTGTTGGCCCGGCGACACTGGCCGACTTCGAGGTGCTCGGCATCCGCTCCGTGGATCACCTCGCTCGCTGCGAGGCGCACGAACTTTACCACCGCCTTTGCGCCGTCACCGGCGAGCGCCACGACCCCTGTTGCGAGGACGTGTTTCGCTGCGCCATCGCTCAGGCCCGCGATCCGCATCTGCGCGCCGAGCAAAAGAAGTGGTGGTACTGGACTCGCGTCCGCAGGTCCCGCACCGCCTCCCACGGATACTGAGCCCGCCCCCCCTACCGATTCCGTGAAACCCCGCTCCCCCGCCGACATCTCAACCCCATGCGCATCGGAATTATTGGATCGGGTAACGTTGGCGGCACGCTCGGCTCGCGCTGGGCGCAGGCCGGACACGAGGTAGCATTCAGCTCGCGAGAGCCGCAATCGGAAAAGATGAAGCAGCTCGTCGCGAAAGCCGGCGCCACGGCGCGCGCGGCAACTCCGAACGTCGCGGCACAAACCTCCGATGTCATCGTGCTTACCACTCCGTGGACGGCGGCCAAGGAAGCCATTGAAAGTCTTGGCGATATCAGCGGCAAGGTGGTCATCGACGTCCTCAATCCGCTGCTTCCCGACCTGAGCGGCCTGCAACTGGGCACCACCACGTCAGCCGCCGAGCAGGTGGCGGCATGGGTGCCCCGTGCACGAGTAGTTAAGTGTTTCAATACAGTAGGTTTCAACATCATGGCCGATCCGGCATTCGGTGCCGATAAAGCGGTCATGTTCTACTGCGGCGACGACGCGCCAGCGAAGAAAACCGTGAAACAGCTCGCGGAAGAACTGGGCTTCGATCCCGTGGATGCCGGCCCGCTCCGCCGGGCGCGTGTGCTGGAGCCCTTCGCCCTGCTATGGATCTCCCTCGCCTTTGGCGGACAGGGTCGCGAGATCGCCTTTAAGCTGCTCCACCGCTAAACTTTTTCGGGCGTATTCCTGGATGTCGTAGCCCTGGCAAATGCCGTACAATAGCTTGTGTACCGGCCGCTTTACTTTTCGGTGGAATGCGTTTAGGATGTTGTCATCCCCCCCGAGAGAAGCAGTGGTTTGCCGTGGTGTCCGAATGCGAGACTGAAGGGGAGGTACGCCGTTGTTGAGAGCTGTTGACACCCCCGCGAGTAGCAGTGGTTTGCCACGCGTCGGAATGCCAGACTTAAGGGGGGTATCCCGTTGCTGAGACTTAAGCGCGTAGAAATCCAGGGTTTCAAGTCGTTCTTCGACAAAACCGAGATGCGCTTCAACGGCACCGGCATCGCCGCCGTTGTCGGTCCCAACGGCTGCGGCAAAAGTAACCTCAGCGACGCCATCAGTTGGGTTCTGGGCGAGCAGTCGGCCCGCCTGCTGCGCGGCACGCGCATGGAAGACGTGATCTTCGCGGGCACGCGCGACCGCAAACCGCTGGGAATGGCCTCGGTCACCATGACCCTGGTGGACCCCCGCCTCCACGTCGAAATGCCGCTCGGCGGCCACACGAATGGCCACGCCAACGGGCATACGAACGGTCACACCAACGGTCATAGCGACGTGCCCGCGCCGGTGATCCCCGATGCAGTGATTGAGCCCGCCGTCGCCGCCGCCAGGGAAGCTCCGCCGAAGCCCCAGGAAATCACCATCACCCGCCGTTTGTTCCGCAGCGGCGAAAGCGAATATCTGATCAACGGCAAGCTGGCGCGGCTGCGCGATATTCAGGATCTCTTCCTCGGCACCGGCCTCGGCCCGGAAAGCTACGCCATCATCGAGCAGGGCCGCATCGGCCAGATTCTCAGCAACAAGCCTTCGGACCGCCGCTCGGTGATCGAAGAGGCCGCGGGCGTCGGCAAGTTCAAAACGCGCAAGCGGCTGGCCGAAGCGAAGCTGGAAGGCGCAAAACAGAATCTGGCCCGCGTGTTCGACATTCTGGAAGAGGTCGGCCGCCAGGTCAACTCGCTGAAGCGCCAGGCATCCAAGGCGAAGCGCTACGACGAATACAAGTCGGAGATGCTGAAGCTGCTGCGCAGCGCTCTCAGCGGACGCTTTCGGACACTCGAGCGCGAGACGGCGAAGACGGTCATCGAGCTGAACCTCGCCACCAGCGGGTTCCAATCGCTGTCGGCGAGAGTCGCCGAGCAGGAAGCCGCTTACACCAGCCTGCAGCAGGAAAGCTATCGGCTCGACGCCGAGCTCACCGAGGCGCGTGGCCGTCTGGCCGAGTTGCGCGTGGATCAGGAGCGCACGCGTGGCCGGCTGGAATCGCAGGCCGCGCAGGTTTCCACCATCGAAACGCGTCTGGCCCAGGGCGAAGCCGAGACGCAGGAGCTGGAAGGCAGGCAGCACGAAACCGAAGAGCTGCTCGAGCGGCAGACGGCCGCGCTGGCGGAACTCGAAGAGCAGACCGAGAACGTTCGCCGGAAGCTGGCCGCGATGAACGCCGAACGCGAGCGTCTGCAGCAGCAGGTGCAGGAGCGCTCGCGTCAACTGGAATCGGGCCGCCAGCAGGTGTTGCGGCTCCTCGGCGAAGCCTCCACGCTGAAGAACCAGATCACCCAGATCGAGGAGTACCTGGCGGCGAATGAGCGCGACACGGTGCGTGTTCGCCAGGACGAAGAAAGCGCCGCGCGCGATCTGGAAAGGCTGGGCGCTCTGAAAGCGGAGCTGTCGGAACGGATGTCCGCGCGGCAGATGGAGCTGGCCGCCACCGCCGATCAACGCCGGCTGCTCGATCAGGATCTCGCCGAGCGCCGCCAGCGCCTCTCCGAAATGCGCCGCGAACTCGAACAGCTTCGCGGCGAGGCGTCGCGTCTGAAAGCGCGCCGGGATTCGCTCGAAGAGGTGATCAGCCACCGCTCCTACACCACTGAGGCGGTGAAGCGGCTGTTCACCGCCGTGGATCGCGGGCAGGCCGCGGACCTGAAACCGCTCGGCGTGCTGGCCGATTTCGTCGAAGTAGAGCACGGTTTCGAAAAGGCCACCGAGGAGTTCCTGCACGAAGAGCTGGAATACGTGGTGGTGGGCGACTGGTCGGAAGCCACCCGCGGCGTGGAGGTGATGCGCGCCGGGCAGGATGGCCGCGCCACGTTCCTGATTCATCCGCCCGAATGGCCCATTGCGCGCGAGCGTCAGACGGAGCTGGCGGTCGAGCCGGGCATCACTGGCCGCCTGGCTGATCGCCTGCGGCTCACCAACGGTCTGACCCACGCGCCCGCCGAACTGATTCCGCGCCTCGCCAACTGCTGGCTGGCGGAGGACCGCGAAGTGGCGCAGCGCCTGGCGCCCGCCTGGCCGGACGCTTATTTCCTGTTGCCCGACGGTGTCAGTTATCACGGCTATGCGGTGACCGGCGGAAAGAAGACCGGCGCCGGCCCGCTGGCTCTCAAGCGCGAGCTGCGAGAGCTGACCGATCTGGTGCAGCATAAGCTGGCCGCCCTCGCCGAAACGCAGACCGCCGCCGACGAGCTGGACAAGGAAGTCGCCGCGCTGGGGGAGCAGGTGGAACGTCTCCGCTCCGCGCAACAGCAGCAGGAAAAAGAAGCCCTCGCGCTCGATCACGAATTCCGCAAGATGGGCGAGGAGTTGTCGCGCGCGCAGTCGAAGGTGTCGGTGGCGCGGCTGGAGTTGCAGCGTCTCGAAAAGGACCGGGCACGGTCGCTGGAACAGCGCGGACGCGATACCGCGTTGCTTGCCGAAAAGGAAACGGCGCGCGGCGAGCAGGAACGGGCGCTGGAAGAATCGCGGCAGGCTCTCGAAGCGCTGCAGACGCAAATGGCCGCGGCAGCCGAGGAGCATTCCGCCCTGCGCGCCGATTTGGCCGGGTTCGAAGAGCGTCGGCGAGCGGAGCGTGCGGCCCAGTCCAGACTGGAATCTCAGGTTCGCGAGCTGGCGGCCCGGCGCGATGAGATCGCCGCGGAACTGGAGAGCCTCGGCGAGGAGCGCGCACGCCTGCTTTCCGACAATATTGAGCTGGATGCTCGTTCAGCCCGGCTGACGGAGGAGATCACCGCGCTCGAGCAGCGCGCGGAAACGCTGTCCGCGGGCGAGACGGAATTGCGCGCAAGACTCGCCGCGCTTGACGAGGAATTGAAGGGCCTGCGCCTCGAAGTCCAGGCCACCAGCGAGAAGCGCTCCCAGATTGAAATCGACCTGGTTCGCAAGCAGGCCGAGCTGAAATACATGGACGAAACCTCGCGCAAGGAGCTGGGCCTGCCGGTGGCCGAGCTGGCCGCGGGTGAAGAGACGGTGCTCGAAGACGAGGCCCTCACCGAGGCCGAGCAGAAAGCGGCCGATCTGCGGGCGCGCATCGAGGCGCTCGGTCCGGTCAACACCGAAGCGCTGGAGCAATATCAGGAGGCGCAGCAGCGCTACGAGTTTCTCAACGCGCAGCGCCAGGATCTGCTCGATTCCATCCGCGACACCGAGAAAGCCCTGCACGAGATCGACGTCGAGTCGCGCAAGCGGTTCACCGAGGCCTTCGCCGCCATCAACGAGCATTTCCGCGAGATGTTCGTGACTCTGTTCGGCGGCGGCGTGGGCGAGATGCGGCTCACCGACGAGGAGAACGTGGCCGAATCGGGCATCGACATCGTGGCCTCGCCCCCGGGCAAGAAGCTGCAGAACGTGCTGCTGCTTTCGGGCGGCGAGAAATCGCTCACGGCGATGGCCCTGCTGATGGCCATCTTCCGCTATCAGCCGAGCCCCTTCTGCATCCTCGACGAAGTGGACGCCCCGCTGGACGAGGCCAACATCGAGCGGCTCACGCGGCTGCTGAAGGAGATGTCGGTGCAGACGCAGTTCGTGGTGATCACGCACGCCAAGCGCACCATGGAAGCCGCGCAGGCGCTGTTCGGCGTCACCATGCAGGAGCCGGGCATCTCCCGGCTGGTGTCGGTGAAATTCCAGCCGGCCAATGGCGCGCCGGTCCCACCGGCGAAACCCCCGGCACAAACCGAACTAAGGATGTAGTCCGCTGGCGGGAATCTGATCCTTCTCACCACAAACGGGGACCGGGCGCATACCGGTCCCCGGTCTTTGCCGGGAGTTCTGTCAGTGATGTCCGGCCATAAATAACTCCCCGAACTGCGGATCGCGACAAAGCGTATTCGTCATCGAAGCGCACGCGCCGTTCTGCGTGAGCGCGGGCGCCGTCGTGCGCGCGCGCGGGAGGATTCATGAAGCGCATTGCGATTGCTACTCTGTTCGGCCTGGTTGCCGGCGCTATCTGCGCAACGCTGGCGTTTTCCGGCGGCATTCTGAAGTTCACGCCTGTCGCTCTGGTGTGGGTCCTGTTGAATCGGGCGTTGATGGGCTTTGCGATAGGCGCATCCGGGTTGAGGCTGCACTGGGCCTGGCACGGCGTGGTGATGGGTCTGGTGTTCGGATCGATCTTTTCTTATTTCCTGTTCATGAACCTGGGAGGCGGCATCCTGCCGGTGGTGAATTTCTTCGCCAACGGGCTGTTCGGACTGATGATCGAGTTCTTCACCACGGTTGTGTTCAGGCAGCCGGCGCCTGGGCGTTGGCGGGCAATCGAACGAGCAGCCTGACAAGCCGAGGAGGGATGCTCGCAGCCGCTCAGCTCACGAGCTCATTTCGACGAAACACCAGATCGAAGAACGTGACCACCGACCCGGCGCGGCCGAGGTCGAGAATGTCACACACGCTGAACCCGGCTTCATCCATCGCCGCGATGAACTCGGCGAAGCGGTAACCGCCCTCGAAGCGCGGCGCAACGCCGACCTCGGCGATCACGAACTGCGTGTCGCGCAGTGTCGCCGAGGCTCCGCGGATCACCTCCAGCTCGGCGCCCTCGGCGTCGATTTTCAGGCCGAACGGCGGACTCAGCGCGCCTTCCTGGACGATGCTGTCGAGCGTGGCGACGCGTACCTTGCGCAGCATCGCTTCGTCGCCGGTGCGCTCCGATTCGTTCCGCGCGAAAAAGGAACTGCGCTCCTTCCAAACCGGCTCGACACGAATTTCCAGTTCGCCCTCAGCGGAGCCGGCCGCCGCATGGAACCACCGTCCGGGACGCTTGGCGAGAATGGACTCGATCGCCTTTGAAAAGTCGTCCAGCGGCTCCACGAGCGCCAGAAACGCGCCCGGCCACGCTTCGTACAGAGGCGGCGTGCCGGTGGCCACCCCCACGTCGATTACGGTGCGCGGCTGGAAGCCGAGACGGCGCAGATAATCCGCATGCCAGTAGGCGAGGCCGACCCGCCAGCGCGCTTTGCCGAAACGCATCAGTCGAACAGCCCTTGCTGGCGGCGCTCGGCGGCGAGTTCCGCCCTGCGGGCGCGCTCGCGCAGGGGGCCGAAGGTTCGCATGAGGTTCACCAGCCGCGCGTGTTGCTGGTAGATCTCCAGCAGATCGATGCAGCGCCTGCAACCGCCGCGGATGCCGCCTTCGCCATCGACGGCCGGATCGTACCGCGGATGGCGGCTGCAGCGCCCCTTCCAGCGCAGAGTTCCCAGTTTCAGCATTTCGTCGGGTAAGACACGATGATATCGAAGTGCGCGTTTCGACTGCGCCGTTGAATTTTCTCCTTGCATTGAGAAGCGCTTTGTAGTACAAAGACTTCATGCGCGCTTTGCTCGCCTGGGTATTGGCTGCCGGGTTGTGCTTGTTCCTCGGCCGCTTCGAACTGCATACCGACGACGCCGGCGTTCTGCTCGGCTTTTTGATGCTCTCGGGCGCCCTCGTGGCCCTGCTCGACCCGCGGCGTCCGTGGCGGTGGGGACTGTTACTGGGCGCCGCGATCGCGCTCGCGGATTTGTGGGCCGCCCGCGTCGGACCGCCGTGGTGGAATCTTCCGGCGATTGGAGCGGTCGCCACTGCCGCGGCGATGGCCGGCGCGTACGCGGCCGCTTTCGTTCGTCGACTGGCGCAGTGATAGACTCGCGAACAAA
>Ga0326728_10022428_pt1 | contig 11718 bp, 8 predicted proteins | sample MB3enrmetagenome_FD_207602 | JGI IMG/M metagenome (GOLD analysis project Ga0326728, IMG submission 207602) | Lab enriched peat soil microbial communities from McLean, Ithaca, NY, United States - MB31MN | ecosystem: Environmental > Terrestrial > Soil > Wetlands > Peat | place: USA: New York... | reverse complement strand
CGTTAGTACTTAGCCATCCAATTCATGACCATATTGAGTTGGCAACCTTTGCCCCAGTCGGGAGTCGCCTTCAAGGATTGCCGCAGGTAGTCGCGAATGCTGTGGGCGTATAGCGGTTGGACATAACATACGGCGTTGGCAGAGGGTAGCAAAGGGGCTTTCTTCCTTACTGCTCAGTTTCTTCTTTCTCAGTTTCTTCTTGAAGCCAAGGAGTACGAATGATAATAGATACTTGAAAACGCACGAGTGGCGGTTCCTATTCAAGGAGATGTACAATCGGCCTTTAGTTTCCTTCACGTGATCTTTGCAAGCGCCATCCAGGTGAACGCCGGCGGCGCTATACTGCAAATTCTGGAGCCTGTCGCTTTTGATCAGAACAGTATCCTCGGGGCTAGGGTGTTGAAATGGATAAGAGTCGATCCGGTCCGACGGTCGTCTTTGATGATGCGACCGAAAAGATTACTCTGCACAGATTCAAGCCGTCGAATAAATGAGAGTGGGACCGACGGGAACAGAAGAGAGAAAACCAGAGAACTCGAAAGAGCGCACTCTTGTCAGTCTCCATCTTGTGTGATGATCAGGCAGGGAAACTCTTTTGTCTTATGGACGCTAAATTGAACATTTGCTGTACTTGAATCTGCTCCTTACTCGGGTGGCTGGTCTTCGTCATTTTTTTCTTGTGTTTACTCAAATTATAGGCTTCTAATATGCTAGGTTTACCTGTTGCCGTGCGAATGGGCGGTCATTATTCACAGACCCAAATGAAATGCGTGTGCGAAGAGGATAGGAAGCCTCATCGAAACCAATGCAGATCTTCAGTGACTTACTGCAAGGGTTTGGTTAATCCGAATCATAGCCGGTCATACGGAGTTCCGTTATTCGATCCCAAACCAGGGGCAAGAGCCAAGGGGGCTTACATGAAGAAAGTGCTGCAGGGAAACGAGGCAATAGCGAGAGGAGCCTGGGAAGCGGGGGTCACCGTGGCAGCCGCATATCCAGGGACCCCTTCCAGCGAGATACTGGCAGAGATCGCCAAGTATCCCGAGATTTACTCGGAATGGTCACCCAACGAGAAGGTGGCCCTTGAGGTTGCCGCAGGGGCCGGTTACGCGGGCGCGAGAGCCATGGCATGTATGAAGCACGTGGGCATGAACGTCGCATCGGACCCCTTCATGACCCTCGCCTACACGGGCGTCAAGGGCGGGGTCGTCGTCGTGGTGGCTGACGATCCTTATGCTCACAGCTCCCAGAATGAGCAGGACAGCCGCAACTGGGCGCGCTTTGCCAAGGTCCCCATGCTCGAGCCCGGTGATGCGCAGGAGTGCAAGGACTTCACGAAGATCGCCTTCGACATAAGCGAGAAGTTCGATACCCCCGTGCTTTTGAAGGGGACGACGAGGATATCCCACGCCGATTCGCTCGTGGAGGAAGAGCCGAGGAAGGTGCCGCGCACGGCCATGGGGCTCGAGAAGGACATCCCCAAGCTCGTCATGGTGCCTGTCAACGTCCGGGTGAGGCGCAAGCGCATCGAGGAGCGGATGAGGAAGCTGGAGGCCTATGCGGATGAGTTTGTCTACAACAAAATGGAGATCAACGACCCGAAGATAGGCGTCATCGCCGCCGGGGCAGCGTACATGTTCACGAAGGAGGTCTTTCCCAACTATTCGTACCTCAAGCTCGGCATGGTCTGGCCCCTGCCGAAGAAGATGATCGCCGAATTCTTCAAAAAGGTAAAGAAAGTGATCATCGTCGAAGAGCTCGATCCGTTTCTCGAAACGGAGATCAAGGCCATGGGCTACAAGATCTTCCACGGCAAGGACGTCATCCCCCCCATGTACGAGCTCACCCCCGAGATCGTCGAGAGGTCGCTCAAAGGAAAAACATACAAGGAGCCGAAAGTCAGGGTGAACCAGGACGACCTTCCGAAAAGGCCGCCGAACCTGTGCGCCGGCTGCTCCCACCGCGGGCTCTTTTACGCCCTCAAGAAGACCGGGGCATTCGTCTTCGGGGACATCGGCTGCTATGCCCTTCCCTATGCGCCTCCCCTTCAGTCGGTACACGCGAACCTCTGCATGGGCGCGAGCGTGAGCCTTGCCTACGGGGCGGGAAAGGCCCTCGGCAAAGAAGGGCTGGGCAAGGTGTGCGGCGTCCTGGGGGATTCGACGTTCCTCCACGGGGGCATTCCCGCGGTGGCGGACACCGTCTACAACAAGGGGTACGCGACGACGATCATCTGCGACAACCGGACGACCGGCATGACCGGGCTCCAGGAGCACCCGGGCACGGGCTTTACCATCAAGGGAGAGCCTTCCAACATGATCGACTATGGAGAGCTCGTCCGCGCCCTCGGCGTGAAAAACGTGAGAAAGGTCGACCCCTATCGCATAAAGGAGACGACGGAGGCCCTGAAGGAAGAGATGGCAAGGGACGAGGCGTCCGTCATCATCACCGCAAACGGGCCGTGCATGCTTCATAGAAGGGAGAAGCGGAAGTTCGAGCACCCCTTCTACGCGATCGATGCCGAAGGCTGCCGGGGGTGCAAGGCCTGCCTCGAGCTGGGCTGTCCCGCCATCAGTTGGATTGAAGAGTCGGGGACCACGAAAGACGGCAAGAAGAGGAAGGGCAGATCGATGATCAACAGGTCCCAGTGCCCCGGCTGCGGTCTCTGTTCGCAGGTATGCAAGTTCGAAGCGATCCTGCCTGGAAAGGCGTGAGGTGGATGATGGACGACAAGGTAACGAACATACTACTCTCCGGTGTCGGCGGCCAGGGTGCGATCCTCGCAAGCAACATCCTTGCCCATGTCTTTGTCGAGGCGGGCTATGACGTGAAGAAGAGCGAGGTCCACGGCATGGCGCAAAGGGGCGGCGATGTCACGACCCATTTCAGGTACGGCAAGAAGGTCTATTCACCCCTCATCAAGTACGGGGACGTCCATTTCCTCCTCGCCTTCGAGCTTCTGGAGGCTTACCGGTACATCAACTACTGCAGGAACGATGCGAGGATCGTCATCAATGACCAGAAGATACTGCCTCCGGCGGTCAACCTGGGGCAGATGAAGTACCCGGAGAACATCCCGGGCACCTTCAGGAAGTACTTCGACGGCCACGTCTACGTCATAAAGGGTCAGGAGATGGCGCTCAGCCTCGGGAACGCCCAGGCGGCAAACGTGGTGCTCGTGGGGGCCTTCTCGAACTTCTTCCCCGAGATAAAGGATGCCCTGTGGAAGAGCGCCCTTACGGACCTTCTCCCGAAGAAGATCCACGAGCTGAACGTGAAGGCCTTCGATGAAGGGAAGAAGGCCCTGAAGGGCTGATGAGTGGGGCGACGCGAGCCCCAGTAACTGCATGCGCGACCTGGCACATAGCGCCTGCGGCGGCGGAAAAATTGGGAGTCTCCCATGGGGGGCAGGGGAAAGAACCTGCCCCCCATGTGTTAATGGGGGTTTTAAGCTATCCCTCTCAAGACCGGATGAGGCGGGCTTCACCTCGATGCTTCAACTCCTTTGGCAACAAGACCAGGGGCATGGACGAATCCTTAACTGTGGCGCCAGGGGCTGTATTGGTTGGGCGAATGGGGGCAGTCGTGCTATAATAGGAAATGAAGAAGACCCGTGGGGCCGTGGGCCCTAAAAAACGGAAGGGGCCCGATGAGAGCGCGGGGCCTCGAATGAAGGAGAAGATGGGCGATATAGGAAAGATGTTTCATCCCAAAGCGGTTGCCCTTTTCGGCGCTACCGATGAAGAGAAAACGGTGGGGAAGAGTCTCCTCACCAATCTGCTCCGCTCCGGCGAGCACAAGACCTTTCCCGTGAACCTCAACCGGAAGACCGTTCTCGGTGTGACCTGCTATCCCACCATAGGCTCCATAGGCGAGAAAATCGATCTCGCAGTCGTGGCCACCCCTGCCCGCATGGTACCCGATATCATCGAGGATTGCGGGAAAACCGGGGTGGAGGGGGTCGTCATCGTCACCGACTTCATAGAGCTCGGTGAGGAAGGAAGGAAGCTGGAAGAGGAGATCAAGAAGATCAGAAAGGCCTTCGGCACAAGAATTCTCGGGCCCAATTCCATAGGAATCATCCGGCCCCAGATCGGCCTCAACGCTTCCATCCTCGAAGCCCAGCCGGAGCGAGGGAACATCGCCTTCATCTCCCAGAGCGCCTCCATCGGGAGAGTCATGGCCGACCGGGCCATCGCGGTGAACGTGGGTTTCAGCATCTTCGTCTCCTTGGGCTCTATGATCGACATCGATTTTGGCGAGCTCATCGACTTTCTCGGAGAAGACCCGGGAACGCGGAGCATCATGATGTACATGGAGACCATCGGCAATGCCCGAAGGTTCATGAGCGCTGCCCGCGGCTTTTCCAGCAACAAGCCGATCGTCGTGGTGAAATCGGGTCAGTACAAGGAGAGCGCTAAGGCATCCCTGTCGCACACCGGCTCCATGGCGGGAGACGATGCCGCGTATGACGTCGCCTTCAAGCGGGCTGGGGTGGTCCGGGTGCGCGAGATCTCCCACCTCTTCGACGCGGCCGCGGTACTCCATTCGAGGCGCCTGCCCCGAGGCCCGAAACTCGCAATCGTCACCAACGCAGGCGGCCCCGGCGTAGTGGCGACGGATGAGCTGATCTCCCATCGCGGAGAGCTTGCAAAATTCTCGAAAGAGAGCACGGAGGAGCTGGGCTTTCTTCCCCAGGCAGTGGGGAGGAACAACCCCATAGACCTTTTGCGGAGCGCGGACGTGGAGCGGTACGTGAAGACGATCGATATCTGCATGAAGGATCCGGAGGTCGACGGGATCCTCATTATCTTTGCCCCGCAAGACGCGGCCGAGCCGGTGGAGCTCGCGGAAGCCGTGGCAACAATTGCGAAACAGGCTTACAAGCCGGTCATCACCACCTGGATGGGCACCACATCCGTCCGGGACGGGAGGGACATTCTCACCCAAAACAACATCCCCAACTACCAGACGCCGGAGGAGGCGATAAGGACGTATATGTACATGTACAGATACGGAAGGAACCTGCAGCTCCTCTACGAGACGCCGGCCGAGCTGGAGATCAATCAGACCCCGCCCTACAACCACCTGAAGGCGTTCATCAGGAGGACCCGCAAGGAGGGGAGGAGTATCCTGACCGAGGAGGAATCCAAGGATTTCCTGGTCAACTACCGCATCCGCTGCACCACCCCTTTTCTCACCTCCGGCGCAGAGTCGGCGGTGGACTGGGCCAGGAGCAACGGATATCCCGTAGTCCTCAAGGTCGTTTCCCCGGACATCATACACCGGAGCGAGGTGGGGGCAATGGCCACAGGGATCCGTTCGGACAACGAGCTCCGGGCCCAGTATAACGCTTTGCTCGCCAGGGTCCGTGAGAATCTCCCGGACGCGGCGATAGTGGGTGTCACCGTCGAGAAGATGATCGAGAACATCGACTACGAGCTGATCCTCGGCACGAAGAAAGACATGGAATTCGGGTCGATCGTCCTTTTCGGAAGGGGCGGACGGGGAGCGGAAGTCTTGAGGGATTTCTCGATCGGGCTGCCGCCCCTTAACCAGACCCTCGCGAGACTGATGATGGAGGAGACCGGCGTCTACAAGATGCTCCGGGGCATCCGGGGGAAGCAGCCGATCGATCTCCGGGAGCTCGAGCAGATCATCGTCAGCTTCTCCAATCTCATTGTCGATTTCCCGGAGATAGCGGAAATGGACATCAATCCCCTAGCCATATCCCAGGGCAGCATCTATGCCCTCAACGCGCGCATCGTCCTGGAGACGAACGATGCAGAGAAGGGCCTGCAATACCCTCATCTGGTCATCACGCCCTATCCGACGAGATACATAAGCAACTCCCGGCTCTCCGACGGGACCGACGTGCTCCTCAGGCCCATCAGGCCCGAAGACGAACCGCTGGAGCATGAGCTCCTCTCCTCCCTCTCGGAAGGCACCATGCGGGCGCGTTTTTTCACGATCGTCAAAGACATATCCCATGAGATGCTCGTCCGTTACTGCAACATCGATTATGACAGGGAGATCGCAATAGTGGCGGAGGTGCGGGAAAACGAGAAAAGGAAGCTCATAGGCATCGGAAGGCTGATCGTCGACCGCGAGTTCAAGTCAGGGGAGTACGCGGTGCTGGTACATGATAACTACCAGAGCAAAGGCCTGGGCTACAAGCTCGTCGATGTGATCATCGGGATCGCCGAAGAGAAGGGCCTGGAGCGGATCTGGGGCGAGGTGTTGACAGAAAACGAGAAGATGCTCACCGTGTGCAGGAGGCTGGGGTTCACTGCCCAGCGGACGCCGGACGAGGTCACCAAAGTAATCCTGGAGCTGAAATAGGGGCGGTCCTCTCCTTACCTCCCCGGAACTGGCCGTGGCCGGCAGAACTGCCCGCTCCCTCCTGATTCCCGGGCCGACGCCCCTCTTCGCGAAAATGGCGTCGGCCGATCCGAAAACTACGGTCGCTCCTGTTCGCCATAGCAAATTCTTCTTGACATACTCTAAGCTCTCTGGCAGTTTAAGAGCACGCGTAAACGTCCGAGTGTTTCTCATAGAAACTGTGCCGTTCGTGCGGCAAAACAAAAGGGGGTTCAAGTATGAGAAAACAGTTTCTTGCCGTGGTGGTGGCATCCGCCTTTCTTGTGGCGGCTTTCGGCGCAACGTCTCTTTTCGCTGCAGACAACATCAAGATTGCCAGGATCGGCTACGAGGGGATGATGACCGGTCCCTTGAGCATGTATGGGGTGCCACTCGCGCACGGTCATCAGTTCGCCATCGACTACCTCAACAAGGTGCTTTTTCCGAACGGGATGCCGATCGGTAAGGACAAGTATCGCTTCGAGCTGGTCGTCGAGGATGACGGAAGCAACCCCTCGGAGGCTCCCCTCGCCGCTCAGCGGGCGTTGGACAAAGGGATCTTCGGAATGATCACATGCCTCGGCTCTTTCATCGAGCCTGTATATCCGAAGCTGGCCGAGATGAAGGTCCCCATGATCACCAACAGCCCTTTCATGACGGAGAAGATCGGAGGGTGGATCTACCGGTATAGAAACACCCCGACCCAGGTAATGCCCGCCGTGGCTGCCCACATCAAGACCAAATTCGGCCCGAAGCGGGCGACGGTATTGTCCGAGACCGGCTCAATGGGAACCCCCGGGGGTCAGCAATGGCTCGACTCCGCGGTCAAGGCCGGCGGTATACCCCGCGACCAGATCGAGTGGCAGCAGTACAAGGCCGGTATCCAGGGCAATGAGTGGCTTCCGTACCTGACAAAGGCGATGGGCTGGAAATCGGATGCGATCTTCAGCGGGGCAACGGGCGAATGGTCCGGGACGCCTCAGGCCTGCGACCAATACCTGCAAGGGAAGGAATTGGGATACAAGGGCGTCTTCGGTTCGTACACGGGCATGACCGATGTCCAGGCCCGGACGATCCTCGGTCCCAACTACGCGTCTTACCTTGGGAACGTCTTCCAGGGAGAAGGGGTGGATGCCTTTACTACCCCCGACGCCAAGGTGAGAAAGTGGGGTATGGAGTACTTTGAAAAGTACAAAGAGTATCCCATCGACATGATCCCGTGGGCCTGGGATGAGGTGATGCTCCTCGTCTCGGCGGCGCAAATGGCAGGCACGGTCACCGACGGCGACAAGATCAACAAGGCCCTCGCCGACATGCCTTTCAACTTCCCCCTGGCCAAAGAGCTGAAGACGCCCATGAGCCCGCAGAGGGGCAACAAGATCTGGGATGCGAAGGGGCAGGCCCTCATGGAGGTCATGGTCGCGACGTGGACGAACGATGGGGTCAAGGTGCCGGCTGCCATCATGCTCGTCGACGAATCGGGCAAGATTCTGAGGACGACCTATCCGAAGCCTGAACTGATCAAGGAACTGACTCAGGAATCGATGGATCGAAACAAGAAGAAGTAGCGGATCCGTATGTGAAGCGCATTTCTCGCGGGGAGGGCCTAAAAAGGCTGCTTTTAAGCCCTCCCCGTGTTGAATACGGGCCTCCCGAAGCGTAAGCGCGACCGTACTCGCAAAACCGGAATATGATAACTCAGGTAATCCTCAATGCCGTGGTCGAGACCGCCATATACGTGATAATGGCGCTCGGCCTCACCCTCATATTCGGCGTCATGAAGATACCCAACCTGACGCACGGCGCCATGTACGCCATGGGTGCCTTCGTACACTACAGCCTCATCGAATGGTTTGGGGTTCCTTTTGTCCCTGCCCTATTCATTGCGGCCCTTCTGACGTTCGGTGGCGGCGCCATCCTTGAACGCGTCTTTTTCCGCAAAGGGGGGGGATCGCCGGTCATTGCCATCATCGCCGGTATAGGTCTGACCTACGTGCTCACCAACGTGATGACGAACGTCTGGGGGGCCTGGCCCTTGCGCATTCAGACCCCATTCAGGCACATGGTGAAGATAGGGACCGGCGCAATCAGCTCCCACAACATCGTCATTATCATCGTCTCGATCGCGATCTCGGCCGCGCTCTACTCACTTCTCAAGTGGACCAAGTTCGGGTGCGCCATCCGCGCGGTCTCCCAGGACCGGGAAGAGGCTTCTCTCATAGGGGTGAACGTGAACACCGTGGGCCTTGTCACGTTCGCCATCGGAACCATGCTGGCCTCCATAGGCGGCATGTTCGCCGCCCCGATCACCGCCGCAACCCCCACCATGGGCGGCACCGCGGAAACTATGGGATTCGCCATAATCATCCTCGGCGGGATGGGTTCCCTTGGGGGAGCGATCGTAGGCGCATGCCTCCTCGGCTTCGTCGACGTCTTCGTCACCAGCTTTCTTTCCGGCGGGTGGGGAGGGGCGGTCGCCTTCGTATTCATGATCGTCGTGATACTGATCCGGCCGAGCGGCCTGTTCGGCAAGAAGGGGCGACAGATATAGATGGACTTTATGTCGAATCTGCTCAAGAAGAAATCCACCTATATTTTTCTCGCTGGCCTCATCTTCGTCGTAATACTCCCCTTTTACAGCTCATCCTATGTCCTTCGCGTGCTGATAACCATGGCCTCCGGCATCATAGCCGCCATGTGCCTTAACGTCGTTCTCGGATACATGGGCTACCCATCCCTGTGCCAGAATGTGTTCTACGGCGTCGGCGCCTACACGATGGCCCTGGCGACGGTGAAATTGGGGTTCTCCCCGTGGACTGCCCTGGCCTTAAGCCCGATAGTGACCTTCATCATAGGCTATCTGGCAGCCATCCCATTCCTGAAGCTGCGGTCCATGTTCTTCGCCATCGCCACGCTGGCATTCACCGGGGTAGTGAGTGCCGTTCTCGTGAATCTTCCCAAGATAACCGGCTCGAACGCGGGCTTGAGAGGCATACCCCGCCTGGTAAAGAGCGATATCACCTTCTTCTACCTGGAAATCGCCCTCATCCTCCTCATCCTCATCCTCACGGTCCTCATGTCGCGCTCTTTCTGGGGGAAGATCCTCATCGCGATCCGCGAAGACGAGGACCTGGCGCCCCACTTCGGCATAAATACGACGAGATACAAGAGGCTGACCTTTGCCGTCACCTCGGCGGCCACGGGCGTGGCCGGTGCCATCTTCTTCTCGTACCAGACGTTCATCTCATCGAACTACTTCACCATCGGCTCTTCCTTCACCGCCCTCGCGGTAGCCGTCGTCGGGGGAGGAGGAACGGCCCTGGGGCCGATATTCGGCGGATTGGTCGTTGTCGGCGCGCCCGAGGCATTCAGAGGAATGAGCGAAGCGATGAGTCTGTGGCGACCCGCCTTTGTGGGCGTTGTTCTCGTAGTGGTAATTCTCCTCTCTCCCGGAGGGATCGTGGGCATCTTTCAGAGCGTGACGAGCTATCTAAAGAAACGAGGAGAAAAATAGGTGGCGGAGCCGGGCAAGCCGATCCTCGAGATCAAAGATCTGTGCAAGAATTTCGGCGGCATCGCCGCAGTGGACGGATTGAGCTTCATGGTGAGGCGGGGTGAGATACTGGGTCTTCTGGGGCCGAACGGATCGGGGAAGACGACGCTGTTCAATCTTATCACGGGTGTGTTCGAATCGGATTCCGGGAAGATCATCTTTCAGGAGCACGACATAACGAACCAGCTATCCTACAAAATCGCCCTCAAAGGGATAAGCAGAACTTTTCAATCTACCAAGGTCTTTTACACCCAAACGGTACTGGATAACATAGCCACCGCCATGATTGCCCGGGCCAGGACGAGACACATCTCCGAGACCCGCAGGAAGGTCGCGGACGTACTCGACTTTACCCATCTCGGGGATGCAAAGACTGCGATCGCCGGAGATCTCACCCATGCCGCGCAGAGGCGGCTCATGGTGGCCATGGCTCTGGTCGAAGATCCTGATCTTTTGCTTCTGGACGAAATTACCGCGGGTATGAGCGGTGAGGAATGCAACGAGATGATAGAAATGGCCAAGCGCATTCGCGACAGAGGCACAACGATCGTACTTATAGAACACAACATGAGGGTGGCCATGGCACTCTCGGACCGCATCGTTGTTCTCAACTTCGGAAAGAAGATCGCCGAAGGGAAACCGGAGGAGATAACGACGAACGAGACGGTCCTTGAGGCCTATCTGGGCAGGGAAGAGGCTTAAAGATGCTCCAGATATCGGATTTAAGTATCTACTACGGCAAATCGATCGCGTTAAGGGGCGTTACCCTCGAAGTCGGCGGTGGGGAAATCGTCTCCCTTCTCGGAGCGAACGGGGCAGGCAAGAGCACCACGCTGCGGACGATTTCCGGTCTCGTAACCCCCAAGTCGGGCGACATCCTTTTTGAAGGAAAGAGCGTCAAAGGGCTCCCGCCCCATAAGATAGTCAAGAAGGGCATATCCCACTGCCCCGAGGGGAGGCGCATATTCCCCGATCTCACCGTTTACGAGAACCTCGTCATGATGGGCGCCTACCTGCGCTCGGACCGGAAAGAGGTCATGGAGAGTCTCGCCAATATGTACAGCCTCTTTCCGAGACTTCAGGAGAGGCGAAATCAAAAGGGGGGAACCTTGAGCGGCGGCGAGCAGCAGATGCTGGCCATCGGAAGGGCCCTGATGAGCAAGCCGAAGCTGCTCCTTTTGGACGAGCCGTCGCTGGGACTTGCGCCGGCGGCCGTGCTCGATCTCTCAAAGAGGATTCGAGAGATACATGCGTTGGGCGTCACCGTCCTTTTGGTCGAGCAGAACGCTCATATGGCGCTCGGTATTTCCGACAGGGCCTATGTCCTCGAAGTGGGGAAAATCGTCTTATCGGGCAAGGCGAAGGAACTTGTCCAACTCGATCAAGTGAAGAAAGCCTACCTGGGCATGTGATAAGGCGAAACGTCACGTCCCATCATGCCCTGAAAAGGCCGGCTTTCGTTACCCCAACCGAAACGGAAGTGCCGTGTGACGAGTCTCCTCTTCGCCTCAGTTGCGTCCCTTCACATCGAACCGATACCCAACTTTTCAGGGACTGCGCGCGCACGAAAGAGGTGCTTTTTGAGAGATGAGGATGCACTCTTGGGATGAGGGTCTCCTGACGGGGCCTGCTTCGGGCATTACATAAGGGAATATGCCTTTCATATTTTGCGAAGGGAAGGAGACGATACATGCGACTAACCAAAGATGAACAAAAGATGCTGTCCGGCGGTTACGGGGAAGCAACGCGAAGGGCCATGGAGATCCTGGTGAAGATGGGCGACTACTCAGGCGCCACACGCATGG
>Ga0326728_10022427_pt1 | contig 11719 bp, 11 predicted proteins | sample MB3enrmetagenome_FD_207602 | JGI IMG/M metagenome (GOLD analysis project Ga0326728, IMG submission 207602) | Lab enriched peat soil microbial communities from McLean, Ithaca, NY, United States - MB31MN | ecosystem: Environmental > Terrestrial > Soil > Wetlands > Peat | place: USA: New York... | reverse complement strand
CGGCTCAGGCATTCCATCGCCTCGGGGCTGACGCTGATGGGCGGCTTCCCGCATTCATTGCTGGTCCGCTCGAGATAGTAGCGGAACAATACCGGAATGTCCGCAGGCCGCTCCCGCAGCGGTGGGACGTTGATCGTGATCACATTCACCCGGTAAAAAAGATCCTGGCGGAAATTGCCCTTCTCTACCGCTCTGGCCAGGTTTTTATTGGTGGCGCAGATCACCCGGACATCGATGGGCACCGTCTTGTCGCTCCCGATACGGGTCACCTTTTTATCCTGCAGGACCCTCAAGAGCGCTACCTGCTGCTCCAGGGGCATGTCCCCGATCTCGTCAAGAAAAAGGGTGCCTTCCGAGGCCATTTCAAACTTGCCGGGTCTCCCTCCCCGTTTCGCCCCGGTGAAAGCGCCATCCTCATACCCAAACAGTTCGCTGGCGACCAGTTCCCGGGGGATGGCGCCGCAGTTGATCGCCACGAAGGGACCCTTCGAGCGGGGACTACCGTTGTGAATGGCCTGGGCAAAAAGCTCCTTGCCGGTGCCGCTCTCCCCCTGCAGCAGCACATTGGACATGGCTGACGAAGCCAGAGAGGCCACATGAATCGTCTCTCTAAGCTCCGTGCTGCACCCGATAATATCTTCGAAGCGAAATTTGGCCTCGGCCCCGCTGAAACGGTTGACCAGTTTCTGGATCCGCTGGATGGGCCGGACCAACATCAGGCCACCAGAGAAAAGGCCCCTATTGTCGACGATCGGCTTGGCTGAGGCCAGGCAATGAACCCGGCCGCTCGCATTATCCAGGATCACCTCCACATCGTTGAAGGAGTCATGGTTCAAGAGTATCTTATTGATGAGGCCGGAGTGCAAACCGAGGATCTCTCTGAAGGACACGCCCACCACCTCACTGTTCCGCCGGCCGATGATCTGCTCCGCAGCCGGATTGAACTGTTTGATGATGCCAAGCCCGTCAAAGGTGATCAGCCCGTCGGAGATGGAATGGATGATGTTGTTCATGTTATTGAGGGCCAGGGTCAGTTCCCGGTTTTTCTGTCTCATCAGCATCTGCTCCCTGATGGCATCCACTGCCGCCACCACCATGCCCAGAGTATGCGGGTGCATCCGGTCCGAGGGCCCTGAGACATCGAGAATTCCCAGCAGTTGGCCGTCCGGATCAAAAATGGGGGTTGCGGAGCAGGTCCAGGCGTGGTGCGGCAAACAGTAATGTTCAGAGGCGCTGACCTGGATCGGCCGCTTTAGTGACAGGGCAGTGCCGATGGCGTTCGTGCCCACTTCCTCTTCCGTCCAACACGCTCCCTTGACGAAGTTCAGCCCTCGATCGGCCTTCTTCAGGGTGTCTTCATCGCCAAAAGATTCCATGATATATCCCTGGTCATCACAGAGCATCACAATATAGCCGGAGCCCTTGAAGTATTCGTAGAGGTGGGTCATGAACGGCCTGGCGATACTGATCAGATCCCGCTGCTTTTCCTGCAGGTTTCTGAGTTCGCCCGACTCTAAAAACCTGGTGCAGATGCCTTTGTCCGGCTTGACCCTGGTATCGAAGCACCTCTGCCAGGATTCGGCTATCGGTGAACGGACAACTCCAGGCTCGAGCTTACCATCCATAACGAACTTCTCCCAGGAATCGGCAACCTTGTTGAGTTTTCTCGGGCTTAACGGCATCTGGCCTGCCTCCTATCTCAGTGAGGGGATCTTAAACAGCGGGGACCGTCTCATTCTCCCTTAGAAAGGCGTGGTCATAACCCTGAGAGCTGAATACCTCTAAATAATCCATGCAAGTAGCATGCCAACTTAATAGCCGGGCAAGCCCTTCAATCTCTACCTCACATATTCGACATATTTTTGCTCAATCCTGCATTTTCGGACAGAGACCGGGGCTCTTTGAAAAGCGTCACGGTCACGGCAATTCTTTTTATGATATACTGGCGGCAGCAATACCCACTGTTCAATCCTGGTACGCCACCAGCCAACTCGGGAGGACCAGATGCCAAGAGAGGCCAGAAGCAAGAGAGCCTATCCCAATCAGCCCCTGATCGGGGTGGGCGGTGTCGTTTTACGGGAAGATGAACTGCTGCTCGTGCGCCGGGGCCTGCCTCCCGGCCAGGGCCTCTGGAGCCTCCCCGGAGGCGCCGTGGAACTGGGCGAGGAGCTGCCTGCCGGGTTGAAGAGAGAGATTCGGGAGGAGTGCGGCATCTCCATCCAGATCGGCCCGATCGTGGGAGTCTTTGACGCCATTTTCCGAGACCAGGATAACCGGGTGCAGTACCACTATGTACTGATCGACTTTCTGGCCGATTATCTGGCGGGAGAGCTCACAGCCGGTTCAGATGCCAGCGAGGCTGTCTGGGTTCCCTTTGCTGAATACCTGAATTTTGATCTGGTCGAGGGCACCAAACAGTTCCTGGCCAGCCTGCAGGTTAACCTGCCCGGTCTGAGATCAGGCCGGGATCAACGGGGTGTTCTCTATGGGCGGATCTGACAGATCATCCATGCCGGCGCTTCCGGCTCTTCCGGCAAACACCTGTATTGGCACCGGAGCACAGATCAGCCGTAGCCCATGCAAGCGCCCCTCCTTCGCTCCAGGCTAATAGCCCAGGCTCTCACCCACCAGAACTACGGTAAAATCGGTGCTCATCGGCCTCTTTGCAAGCACCGAATAGATGCAGCAGATCCGGCCCTTGCCGTTGCAATTCATACAGACACCGGTGGTGACGCAGGGATTGGCCAATCCCAACCGCTTATTGTTCATCGGGGCGGCGTAGGCCCTGATCCGCTCCAGGGCAACAGCCACATCATTACAGATCTTGTTAACCCCCGCCACCACGATTACCTTTTTCGGGCCGAAAGCCAACGCCGCTACCCGGTTGCCGTTCCCATCCACGTTGACCAGAGCACCGTCGAGAGTGATGGCATTGGTGCTGGAGAGGAAGAGGTCGCAGACCAGTTCCCTTCGCCTGACATCCTGCCTTTCTTCCGGTGAGAGGCCGGGTTGGCCGTGATCCAGAATGACGGCTCCTTTTACCCGGGCCTGTTCGGCAATGCCCAGCTCCTTGATTGTTGCCGATCCACCAAACCCGACGCTCATTCCCGGAGCCACGAAACCGAGGACAAATGTCGCCGCCTCCTCCCGCCGGGGAAGATAGATCGCCTCAAACCCGTTCTTCTTCAGAGCCTCAACCACTCTGCCCCCGATGGCGGCATCGTGCCATTCCTCTACAGCCATGGTATCTGCCCCCTTCTAAGACAAATTTCAATATGAGAAGCCTGCAAACCGGCTACCCCTTTTTCCTGGTGCTTCCCTTTAAAAAAGTGCACATTGTCTCCAGCCTTGAACTCTTGTTTTTTGACCCTGACGGCTGGCAATACCTCAAAAGCGCAATCTTGGGACGTTTCTTCTTGGCCATGAGCTGCCGCACCTCGCTTTAAATCGATTTTTCCATCAGCAACATGCAGGAGTTTCGCATCGGGGGCGGGATCTCCGCCCCAGGTCGCAGCCGTAAAGGAGCTGGCCCTTCAAGGCGGAGGGCAAAGGAGCGGTGCTGTCCGGTCGTTCTGCCATTATCTTACCATGAAACTCCTGCCAGGAAGATATGCTGCCGCATAAAAACGCACAAGCCCACCGCCAGAAGTAGTGAGCGGGGAGCTTATGGGCATTTGTACCAGTGTTCAGGCAAAAAAGCGCTTCTTCAAACCGAAGGGATGGTTTGCATTTCAGGGCTCAAACACGACCAATGCGTACTCCTTTTCTTGATCCAATCCGGCAATAAAGCCTGATAATTCTTGTCTGCGCTCCGTTATCCATGGGGAACGCACCACTTGGAAACGTCCCTCTTCAGGAAAATGCCTGATAAAGAACTCGAGCAGATCTTTCTTGGCCAGCCTGGCTACCCAGGCGCCCCAAACAGTCTGTTTGCCTACGCATTCACCCCTGCTGATTTTCTCTTCGATCTCCAGAGGAGACAGTTCCAACCGCGGGAAAAAGGGACCCAGTCTCTCTGGCTTATTGGGCTTCCAATCCTCATCCCAACGAATTTCGGGGTCATCCAGATCGCCGATGTAAACAATCGAGCCCACGATGCTTCCTCCCATGGCAATATATGGTGCACGCTAAGAACGATACTATCTATTTTTTAGATTTATATCTCAATACCTTCTTTCGCATGTTAAGCAATCTTTAAGATAGTGTTAAGATCTTGTAAAGGTAAAAACGAGATCACCAGTTTGCCGATCTGGTTCATTGTCAGCACAACATGGCAAATGCATATAATCTTAAGAACTCTGCCGCTTTAAATCTGGCGCCCTCCGAATGTCACACGCAGGGGAGCCTTGGCATAGCATGAATAATACCTTGAACGAATCCGGGCTCCGAGCTCGTTTCTCCCATCGCACGGAATTCGTCCGATCAAAATAAACTGGGGATCTTGGTGACACGTATGGCTATAAATCTTAGAAACCGGGTAGTCGGAGCTGATGTGCAGATCCCGTTGCTGAATGGACGGCAGGTCACAGCGATCAACCTGGACAACGCGGCTACCACTCCGCCGTTCTTGGCGGTATTGCAGGCGATTGAGCGGTTTGCTCCATGGTATTCCTCCATCCATCGAGGCAAAGGCTATAAATCCGTTGCCACAACCGAGATATATGAGTCCGGACGAGATGTCGTCAAGCGTTTTGTCAATGCGGACAAGACCAAGGATACCTTGATCTATACAAAAAATACTACAGAATCGATCAATCTCCTTGCCCATGTCTTGCAGCAAGATCAGAAGACCAGAGTGGTGCTGTCTACGGAAATGGAACACCTGGCCAATGACTTGCCCTGGCGGGAGCGCTTTAATGTCAAGTATGTAAAAGTCGACCAATTTGGCAGGCTATCAATTGACGACCTCGAGAATAAGCTGCAGGAGTCCCAGGGGAGCGTCAAGTTGGTTACCGTCGCCGGCGCCTCCAACGTCACCGGCTATGTCAATCCGATCCATACCATTGCAGAGATGGCCCATCATTATGGGGCTCAGATCCACGTGGATGGCGCCCAGCATATTCCCCACCTCGCCTTCGATATGAAACCCTTTGATTCTCCGGAACACATCGATTATTTGAGCTTCTCCGGGCATAAAATGTATGCCCCTTTTGGCACCGGGGTTCTGATCGGGCCTCGAAACGTCTTTCAGAATACAGAGCCGTTTCTGAAGGGAGGGGGCGCCGTCAGGCTGGTTTCCCGAAATTTTGTGGACTGGGACGATCCTCCGGCAAGAGATGAGGCCGGCACCTCCAATGTTATGGGTGTTGTAGCACTGGTAGCCGCGATCAAGGAACTGCAGTCGCTGAATATGGACATTGTCCATAACTGCGAAAGGCAGTTGATCGCCCATGCAATCGAACGGATGCAAACGATCAGGTTCATACACCCGTACTGCTCCCAAGAAAAGGATGAGGCAAGGATCAGCCTGATCTCTTTCGCAGTTGAGGGCATCAATCACCATGTAATCGCTCAGATATTGTCCGATGAATTTGGTATCGCGGTCAGGAGCGGCCTATTCTGTGCGCATCCTTATGTGGAAAAGCTTCTGCACATGAGTCCGAAAGATCTTGAAGCTTTTCACAGGGATCCGCACCGGCCCTTTCCCGGTCTCGTGCGGATCAGTCTGGGCCTGTACAATCAACTCGCAGAGATCGATATTTTCTTGAATGCAATAGCCAAGATTGCTGGCAACAGAGAGCACTATCGAGATAAATTCACTCCGGGCGTCAAATTGGCCTGGCACGGATAGGCGTCTCCAAAAGAGGGAAAGGGGATTGCTTTTCCTCGCAGATCGGGACAAGCTTCCTTTCATGGCGTCCCCCGCCTGACGCAAAGCTCTCATCTAGCGAAGCAGCTCGCTTCGCCCGGGGATTCGGCGGGAGTGCTCCACATCTCGACTAACGCCCGGCCGAACGGAATGCGGAGAACTTGCACCACTGAGCGCCTTCCTTGGCAAGGCATTGGCAACCCTGTCCCGGTATAGGCGATCGAAAAATAGTCTTGGATTCTCTTCTATCGATCATGTAAAATTAAGCTACCGGGCAGCACAAAGACGACAGGTTTCGTGCTTAAAAAATATCTGGGGAAGAAGTGATATCCGTTGAGCAATCCGATCATGAGAAAGGCATTTGACAATACCGATGCATTTCCTGCAGCCGGGAGAATGACGATGGAGGGGACGATCGACAGGGCGCTGCTGATGTTTGCAATCCTGGTGATCGCGGCGGCCTGGACCTGGAACGTATACTATAGCGGGGGCTCCATAGCGCCCTACCTGACCCTGGGCCTCCTGGGCGGCCTTGTCCTGGTGCTGGTCTTGATGTTCAACCGGCAACTGGCGCCATACCTGGCACCGGTTTACGCCGCGCTCGAAGGGCTGGTGCTGGGCGGCATCTCTGCCTCTTATGCGGGGTTCTATAACGGCATCGTCCTGCAGGCGGTGCTGGTCACGATCTGCATCATGGGAGTGATGTTCCTGCTGTACCGGACGAGGGTGATCAGGGCCACTCCAAGATTCTGGATCGGCGTCACGGCAGCCACGCTGGGAATAGCATTGTTCTATGTGGCGGACATCATACTCTCGTTGTTCAACATCACGATACCCTACCTCTTCAGCGGCGGCGGAACCATCGGGGTCCTGATCAGCGTTGCGATCATCTGCGTCGCGGCGTTGAACCTGATCCTGGACTTCAATGTCATAGAAGTTGGCGTTCAGAACGGCCAACCGAAATATATGGAGTGGTATGCCGCCTTCGCCCTGATGGTGACGCTGGTGTGGCTGTACCTGGAGGTGCTGACTCTCCTGTCAAGACGGAATTAGGGCCGGAAGAAAATGAGCCGCTTCCTTGAGCAGGGAGGGCACAGGAGTCTCCCAGAGCCGCCATCCGCTATTTACGCCTGCTGACGCCTGTTGAAGGTCGCCTTGAAATACCGGGCCGTGAATAACGAGAGCCCTCATGATCGCCTATAAAGTCTTCGAACTGACGATGCCATTCGTCAGGCTCACAGATCTGCGGAATTGCTTCCTCTTCGTGTCAGCGCACACCCCGGCGCAAATATTCTGCCAACCAGCAGAGGTCTTGACCCCCTGAAAACTTCGGGCTCCTATTTTACAGCAATCTTTTTGATATTATCTGATAAGAAATCTATTAAATCCTTGGAACCGGAGAATTCTGCAGCGCGCACCGCAGCATAAAAACTCACAAAAGTCTCTTGAATTTGATCCACTGATGAAAATGAGTTTTTTTCATAATAAAGCAACGTTAATTCTGTTGCAACGTCAAGCACATTTCTTTGCACAGGTGTTGGCTTCACTTTTACTTCTTCTGGCACATAAATCAGCTCCCTTTCCATATTTTCTAGATATTTCGGCAAAAGAATGGCTTTCCCTTCTGGTTGGCATTATTTTCGAGCTGGATCGTGACCTCAGGATTACAATGCGAATATGCTAAATTCAAAGACCGGAGGAAAGCTATGAGGAGATTGGAAATCATCAGAGGCGCCTGCCCGGGCAATTTAGGCGCAGGTGGTTTCAGAAGCAACCCGTGCGGTCCGGCAGTGAATAACCGGCAGCAAGCTGGCTATTCAGACCGGCAGTAATCACTCGTTCAGCAGGAGGAATCCAGATGGACAATCATAATATCCAGCGCCAAGAAATAGAGAGAATATACGGTAAGATCAGTCCGTTTGAACTAAAGGACCGCCTGATCAATCTGGCCAGAGAATCAACCAAAAGCAGCACCCGTTCTTTGCTGGATGCGGGCAGAGGCAACCCTAACTGGACTGCCGCAACCCCCCGGGAAGCCTTCTTCACCTTCGGTCTATTTGCCGCAGCAGAGTCCCGAATGGTGCAGAAGTCGCCGGATATGGCAGGAATGACTAGTAAAGCCGGGATCTACGCACGATTTCAGCTTTATGTGAATGCTCATCCTGAAGCGCCAGGGATAGAGTTGCTCGAAAGAATCATCAGCTATGGTATTGCAATTAAAGGTTTTGAGCCGGATGATTGGGTTTACGAACTGGCCGATGGAATAATAGGGGACAATTATCCCCAACCGAACAGAATGCTCAGGCAGGTGGAAGAAGTAGTCCATGACTATCTGATTCAGGAATTGTGCTACAACAACCCGCCTTCCGGCAAGTTCAAGCTCTTTGCCGTCGAAGGGGCAACAGCAGGCATGTGCTATATTTTTGATTCTCTAATTGCCAACAACCTGGTCTCACAGGGCGATAAGATCGCCATAATGGCGCCGATATTCACCCCCTATCTGGAGATCCCTCACCTCCCCCGTTATAACTTCGAAATTGTCGAGCTATTGGCTAATGAGCTGACAGGGGACGGTTCGCATGCCTGGCAGTATCCAGCCGAAGAGATTGATAAGCTCCGCGATCCTTCGATCAGGGCACTTTTCATTGTCAATCCCAGCAACCCTCCCTCTGTTGCGATGAAACCGCAAACTGTCAAGCAACTGCAAGATCTTGTAAAGCACCATAACCCAGACCTCATGATCATCTCGGACGATGTCTACGGGACCTTCGTGGATGATTTCCACTCGCTGTTGGCGGATCTGCCCTTCAACTCAATCGGAGCTTATTCCTTTTCAAAATATTTCGGGGCCACGGGCTGGAGGCTGGGTACTATCGCGCTGCATGAAGATAACGTATTCGACAAGCTGCTCCGGGAGCTTTCGGAAGACAGGAAGGAAAGGGCAAAGAGAAGGTACGCCGCCCTGTCTACAAATCCTGAGGAGATACCATTTATTGAAAGGATCGTGGCGGACAGCCGGCAGGTGGCGCTTAAACATACGGCGGGATTATCCACCCCTCAACAGGTGCAGATGGTATTTTTCTCGCTTTTTGCCCTGATTGACCAGGATAATAACTACAAACAACTGACCAAAGCTATTTGCCGCAGACGGCAGAAGCTCCTGTTCGATGGACTGGGACTTGAATTGCGGCACGATCCCTTCAATGCGGCATACTATACCGAGTTCGATCTCCTTGAATGGGCGCGTCGCAATTATGGCAATAAATTTGCAGCCTATCTGCAGGATCATTACCGGCCTGTAGATATCCTGATCCGTCTGGCCGAAGAATCCTCGATAGTCCTTTTAAGCGGAAACGGCTTTCACGGACCGGAATGGTCGATCAGAATTTCTCTGGCCAACCTGGAGGATGAATCCTACTCCCAAATAGGGCAAGTGATCCGCAAAATACTGGAAGAGTATGCCGCCGGATGCGAGTAAGCGCGACAGGAAAATGAATTCTTTAAGAGAACTTATTTCAGTAAACTCGTTCATAATTCAGAACATGAGGTAATATATGGAGCAGCCAAGGGTCGCGGTAATTGGCACAATCTTTGTCGATTGCAAAGGGTTTGCCCAATCGAACTACAATCCCTTCGGACGCAACCTGGGGAGCATCCAGTTCGTTCATGGAGGAGTGGGCAGAAATGTAGCCGTCAACCTGGCAAACCTGAGCATCCCCACTTTCTTTGTTTCCACTGTAGACGACTCCGCACTTGGGAAAGAGGTTAAATGCAATCTTCTTAAGGCCAATATAGATCTCACTTACCTTGCGTCTGCCGCTAATAACGGCATGGGGATGTGGTTGGCGGTTTTGGACGAAAATGGGAATCTGGCAGGATCAATCTCCCAGATGCCCGATCTTGACCTGCTGGAAAGAACCATCGCCGAAAAAGGCCGGGAGATAATGAAGGCGGCCAGCCATGTAGTCCTTGAATTAGATCTTAATGAGTCTATCTCCCGTAAAGCTATAGAAATGGCACAGGAATCCAGGAGAAGAGTTTACGGAATACCAGGAAATCTTGATGTTATCCTAAAAAACCGTGATTTGCTCACTTATCTGGATTGCTTTATCTGCAACGATATTGAAGCAGGGCGTTTGCTGGACCAGGATCTTTCGGGGCTGGAAATTGGAGCGCTCCGGGAGATATTGATTGAATACACGCTAAAAACCGGCTTGGCGTCCATGGTCATCACCCTGGGTTCCAGGGGATCCGTCTATTATGATTCCAGGACCCATGAAAAAGGCTACCAGCCTGCTTTCGAAATCGATATAGTCGACACCAGCGGTGCCGGTGATGCCTTCTTTTCCGGCACAGTGGCCGGATTGATCAAGAACCGGCCGCTTAACGAGGCAGTTGTCCATGGCACCCGGGTAGCTTCCTGGACCATCCAACAGACAGAGAATACCTGTTCCCCACTCTGCTTCACCGCCAACGCCTAACTCGCCCTACCGCATGCAGGTCTTCGGCCTGGCCTGACTCTCCGCATTCCTCGGGGCTGAGGCAAAGCCGGCACCTCCTAAAATAACAACTGCTGGTTCAGCGGCCGCCCCGGAGGGTTGACGATGAAATCATCGTCCCATTGCCCGTTAATCCGCTTTTCAAAGAAGTTCATTGTACCCTTCGCAATCCTCTGCAGCCGCACCGATCCGGTCCTGCAACTCCCGGCAGAGCTTGAGGTGCGGAAGGAGCCTCAGCATCCGCAGACAGTGCGTCAAGAATGTTATCCGTCCAGGGATTATGAATATCTGATGCAATAAAGTGACTATAATACCGTAAAGAACAATGAAGCCAGGGAGGAATAACCGGTGGGCGCTGTATTCGAGCTTGGCAAGTTTCTGGTAAGCCTTATAGTCTGCCAGTTGGCAGGCATTATTGGCTTTTTCAGTACCAGGTCCGCTATCCAAGATTGGTATTCCAAGCTCATTAAGCCGAGCTTCGCGCCACCGAATTCCCTGTTCGGGCCTGTCTGGGTAACGCTCTATTTTTTAATGGGCATTGCCCTCTATCTGGTATGGCGCCAGGAGGATCACAGGCGGGATGTGGTTACTGCGCTCAGGCTGTTTGTGATACAGTTGATCCTGAATGCTCTCTGGTCGCCGGCTTTTTTTGGGCTCAGGTCTCCCCTGGCCGGTCTTTTAGTGATCGTACCCCTTTTAGTCTTTGTTTTCTTGACAACCGTGTCCTTTTTTAGAATCTCCCGGCCTGCCGGGATTCTGATGATTCCCTATCTGCTATGGGTTGGCTTTGCGACGATCTTAAATGCATCGATCTGGATGTTAAACCGGTAATACCGCCAACCAAAAGCCGTTTCCAGCTACTTCCATGCCTTTTTCAATGTTAATAAAAACAGCGAGTCAGAGATTGGGGTGAATGAGGCATCCAGATATCTGGATGCCTCATTCGGTGCTCGGTCAATCCCGGACGCTCGGGCGCATGGTATCGGCGACACCCAGAACTATGTGGGCAAGTCCAAAACCGACGGCTCCGGCTGCCAAGCCACCGCTTAAAACCGTCGCCCCGATGCCGGTAACCGCTGCGCCCAACCCGGCAACGTACCAACCTGTATTGTTTTTCAAAATAAGCACCCCCTACTGTTAATACTGTTAATGTTGCCAGTAACCACGCTGTTTATTTAGGGCAAATAGACCAAAAACCTATGAGAAAATGGATTTTGATGAAATTTTAACCGGACATTTCAAGGGACCTGATCCCCGGGTCCGGTTTGTTGCAGCGGCAAATCTAATTTGCAGACTGATACCGGCAGGTCGTCGATCGCCACTCTTCTATGTGGAGGCGGAGATTGGACAAGGCCGATAGATCCGGTTCAAAAAGGGGTCGCTCAAATACGCCATTCGTTACCATAGTGTA
>Ga0326728_10022426_pt1 | contig 11719 bp, 11 predicted proteins | sample MB3enrmetagenome_FD_207602 | JGI IMG/M metagenome (GOLD analysis project Ga0326728, IMG submission 207602) | Lab enriched peat soil microbial communities from McLean, Ithaca, NY, United States - MB31MN | ecosystem: Environmental > Terrestrial > Soil > Wetlands > Peat | place: USA: New York... | reverse complement strand
TAAAAAACGCGTTAAATTCCGGGCTGAAAAACGCGCCGTCAGGGGGGTGATTACCGGATTCACGTCCAGGCCTGCCGTCCCGGCCGGAGGCCGCGCGCCCTCGACAGCCATGCGGGATCATACCCTACGGCTGAGGCGTCCGGAGAGGGAGCCGCCGGGGTGTGGTTTAGCCGGAGTTTCTCACAAGTGTTTGGGTGCGATGATGTGGCGACAGGCACTCCTGCCTGCCGAGGCGCCTTGTGGGCCGGGCACTCATGCCGACGCTCTGGGTACGACACTCTGTCACGGCCACGGAAGCGTATCGAGATCAGTCTCGACGCGGCAGGCACGAGTGCCCGCGCCACATCGGGTGGCGGGGTGTGAGAGATGCGGTTTAGCCTGCCCACGCGGCGGAACTTCCCCTCATTTCTCACCCGGCCATCATGGGGCTTCCGCTGTGCAGACCGGTTCCGGGCATTCTGCCAGAACGGCTGGCCCGTTCGTCCCGGCGAGACGTCCGGTGGCGCTACAGGAGAAGACCCGTCGAGGCGCCACATCGCCAACCGGTGCGCGCCATGCGAGTGAGAATGCGGCAGCGTTGTTCGATACTCGGCCATAGGGAACGCAAAATCGCTGGCGAAAGATAGTCCACCCAATGATCGGAGTTTCTCAGGTTTAAGATTATAGGGGAGGCTGAAGCGGGCCCCACTGCCGGACTCGATCCGCCCGAACTAGCGCCGAAAGGCCCAACGCTTCCGGCCAAACAGCGCCATGGCGGCCAGGCCGCCACCGATCATCAACGGCGCCACCGGCTCGGGAGTCGGGTCCACCAGCAGGGTGTCGATGGCGAATCCAAGAGGGGAACCAACGGGGGTGCCGGTCGCGAGGCCGTTGTTGGTGCCGCTGTAGACCGTAATGTAGATGCTCTTGATCTGCGCCTCGGGATCGTAAAAGCCAATATAAGGCGCGTCGTTGCAAGGCGTCGGCGACCGGCCGCTCAGGGTCGTACATATCCCGCCGGTTCCGTTCGCCGTCTCCACCAGGGAGTATGTTCCCAAAGAGTGGCCGCTCGCGTCAACGGCCTGCACTTCGGCGAAGAACAAGGTGTTGCTGCTGACGCTGACGGACGCGATTTCGAACCACACTCCAAAGACGGGATTGAGGAACGTGAGTTCCAGCGGACCCCCGTTCGTCTCCAGCAGGTGGTCGCCCGAGGGAGATCCAGGAGCCGGTGTGCCACTAGCGGAATTGAAATGCCCCGCAAAGCCCTGATAATTTGGGGTTCCGCTCCCGGGGGTATTCGGAAGCACCCAGGTGTGCGAAATTTGGCTGTACTCGTCTTTAAAGTCGTCCACCCGCGTCACGGTTTGAGTCCCCGAGTAACCTGAGCCATACTGTATAGAGACTTGGTCATCTTGAGCGGTCGCCGTCCTGTACGTCGAGGGGTTCACAGGAGTGCCGTACGAGTTGCTGCCCACGGTGGCATTGCCTAAACCGCTGGGCCCGGAAGTCTCGGTCGGCGCGCCCCAATTGAGAGAGTCCCAGGTGGTGGCGTTGATGAACCCGCTCGTCCCTACCTGTGTCCCGGTCCAGCAGCCGGTGCTACCAGTGATTGCGCCGGAAGGAATGACGACCTGGGAGGCCAGACCGGTCAAGGCGCAATTGATGACGGGACTGGCACACAAATTTCCCCCCGCCGCCAGCAGGGCGGCAAGCAGACACACCGGCCTCATGCGCGCCTCCGACACACTTCGACGCCCTTCATTCCTCTCAACGGTTAAGTTTAGGATAGTTCTCCGCCAGATACAAGAGAAGTTTTGTCGTAGCCTAATAGTATCAATAGTACCACAACCCAAGCTGGCGACACTTGGTAAATCTTTATTTAGCAGTGCCTTACGGTAAGGAAAAGTGCCCTGGAAGAGGCTGTCTGTACCGGTACGAGGCGTTATCGAAGGATAGTACTAGGGTAGAAAACCCGACCGACACAGTGTCTGCGCCAAGTCGCACAGGCCACTATTTACCTAGTTTCACTGCTCGGGACGACGCTGCCTCTCGTAGGGAGTTTTGAGGAATTTGGCGGCCTCCTCCTGCGCGCCCTGGGTGTTGTCCTTGGTCCGAATGGCGAGATTATATTCGTTCACGGCGCGCTCCCGCTGCCCGGTGACGTCGAAGATTTTGCCCAGGTTGATGTGGGCCCATACTTCCGTCCACTTGGGCTCGAGGTCGCCGTTCAGCGCCTCGCGGAACGAGTTGGCGGCCGCCTGCCAGTTCTGCTGGAGAAAGAAAACCTCGGCGATCCGGTAGTTGGCCAGCGAACTGTTGCGGGTGGTTTCGAGCGCCTTCTGGTATTCCTTCAGGGCATCGCCGAACTCGCTCAACTCGGCGAACTGTTCTCCGCGGCGGATGGCCACGGCGACGCGCACTTCGTTGCCGTAGCGCAGGACGCGGTTGCCGGGGTCGATGACCACGTTTTTGGGCTTGCCGAAGGTGTCCACCGAAAACTCCGAGGAGGTTCCCACCACCTCAATGCGCTTCTGCTCGGGATTGCCTTCGGTTTCGATCTTCAGGTCCACGGGCATGCGGAAGGTGTCGAGGTCCTGGGAGATTTTGCCCATCACGCGGAAGCCCTTTTGGGTGCGGAAAATGGTGTACTCGAGCTTGAATTCGGGCGTGCCGCTGGATTCGATCCACTGGATAAAGAAGTAGTCCAGGCTCTGGCCCGAGACGTTTTCCGCCACCTTGCGGAAGTCGTCGGTGTTCACCGATTTCCAGGCGTACTGCTGGGCGTAGGCCTTGAGCGTCTGGAAAAACTTGTCGTCGCCGATGACGTAGCGCAGCATGTTCAGGACGCCGGAGCCTTTGGAGCCGGTCAGGGCCCACAATTCGGGCGAATAGTCCTCCAGCCGCGCCGACTGGATGAGGGGCACGTTGTCGACGGTCAGGGCCTCGACCATCACGTCGCGGGCCTGCGATTCCATGGCTGCGGGACCGCTGGAGTGCTCCGTCCAAAGCAGTTCGGAGTAAGCCGCCAGCCCGTTGGTGAGCCACAGATGATTGCGCGTGGAGGGACCCACCAGCTCCTCCCACCACTGGCGCGAAACCTGGTTGGCGATGAGCCTGGCGCTGGGCTGGCGGCCAATGCCGCGCGGCGCCAGAAAAATCAAGCCGGGCGCCGCATAGCCGTTGGGCGCGCCCTCTTCGGTCTCCACCACCGTCAGATTGGCATAAGGAGGCAGGCCGAACATGCCCGTGAAATAAGCCATCACCCTGCCGGTCTGCTCTCCGTAGGCCTGCGCCATGTCCGCTTCCGCCCCGCGGAAATACAGCGACGTGGTAACGCCCTCGGATGGCACCTTCACGGCATCGCCCTTCACCACCGCAATGCTGCCGGGAAACGAGGGATGCTCGAACTTGAATTCGAATATGTTCTTGTCGCCGGCCGCCTGGCGCGAGTCCATCCCGCTGCCCAGCACGGTGTAACCCGCGGGAACGGTGACGCGCACATCGGCCGCGAAGCGGTTGGTGGTATAGCCGCTCACGGGGAACCAGCGGGCGGGGTACATCAGGTAGGCGAAATCCGGATGGATGGCCGCGAATTTAATGCCGGAGACGGGGGAATCTTCCTGGCCCGTCAGGCGGCCGTCGTAGAGAAAAGTGATGGTGACGGGCTGGCCCTTGGGGAGCGGCTGGTCGAAGCTCAGGCGGACGGTGGAATCCTGCTGGTTGCGCGAGGCGGGAATCTGCCTGTCCTGGGCGTCCAGCACGCGCGAAATGTTGAGCGCGTTGTTGAGATCGAACGAGACCGAGTTGACGTTGTCGTCGAGCGGCGTGAAGCGCAAGCCGGCCTTCACCGCGATGAATTGCTTGTCGGGAGTGATTTCCGCGTCGATGGTGTACTGGTCGACGTCGATGCGGGAGCGGCGCTCCTGGGCGGGCGCGGCCATCGCCAGGAGGCCGGCCGCCATGGCCGCGGCAATCGGGATACGGAGATTACGAAACATGAGCGAGTTGTCCTTCCAGAATTTCTTGAACGATGGCGGCCGCGCGCCGAGGGGCGCCCTCTGGGCCCGACATCCCCGCCCGCGACAGCTTCTCGCGGACCTCCCGGAGGCCGGCCTTCATTTCGGCGCGCGCGCCGGGGTCGGCCAGCAGGCGGCGCGCCTCGCGGGCAATGGTCTCCCCGGTCATCCGGCTCTGCATCAGCTCGGGGACCACGGCGCGCCCGGCAATGAGGTTCACCATCGAATAAAACGGCACCCGCACGAGCAGCTTTCCGGCCATCCAACTCGGCGGCGTCACTTTGTAAAAGGTCACCATGGGGGTTCCCAGGAGCGCCGCCTCCACGGTCACGGTCCCGCTGGCGGCCAGCGCCAGGTCGGCGTGGGCCATGGCGTCCCAGCTTTCCCCTTCAATCACGCGAACCGGCGAGCGGCCCATGCGCTCCCGAAAAAAAGCGGCCCCGGTGGTAGCCGAGGCCGGCAGGACCAGATTCAACGCCTGCTCCCGGCAGAGCCGCTCGACGGCGTCGAGAACCGCGGGCAAATGGCGGGCGGCCTCGCCGCGGCGGCTCCCCGGCAGTACTGCTATTAATGGACGGCCCGAGTCCAGCCCATGTTTCCGAAAAAACTCCTCGCGGCCGAGCGATGGCGCCACCAGCCCGGCCAGCGGGTGGCCGATGTAGGTGGCGGGCACGCCCGCGCCGGCAAAAAAAGCCTCTTCAAAAGGAAAGATGCACAGCAGGCGCCGCAAGGTTCGCCGCATCGCCTTGAGCCGTCCTTTTCGCCACGCCCAAGCCTGCGGCGCCACCAGGTAAACCACCGGGACCCCCTGCCGATGGAGCCGGCGGGCCACCCGCAGGTGGAAATCCGGCGAATCGGTGAGAATCGCCAGGTCGGGCTTCTCTTCCCGGGCCGCCGCCAGCAGCTTGCGGTACTCGCCGTAGATCCGCGGAATGTGCGCCACCACTTCGAGCAACCCGACTACCGCCAGGCTGGAGGCGTCCACCACGGTGCGCACGCCGGAGGCCCGCAGCCGGGGGCCGGTGCAGCCGAAGAACCCGGTATCCGGGCAGGCGCGGCGCAGTTCGTCCACCACCAGAGAGGCATAGAGGTCCCCGGAGGCTTCGCCCGCCGATACCAGGATTTTCGGGTGCATCCAACTAAGAGCTTAACAGGATGGCGAATAACCGCTCTCTGACGTTCGCGGCTCGGAAAGAACGTTCGCGGCTCGGTAAGAACGTTCGCGGCTCGGAAAGGACGGTCGCGGCTCGCTAAGCGCGGCGTTTCCGAGCGGCGAACGTCAGAGAGCGGTTTTCGGTGCGCCACCCTGTTACAATCGAACCACCGAGATGTCCACCGAAGCAGAACGGCCGAGGACGACCGTGGAAGAGCTCGCCGCGCGGTTTCGCGGCGAGATGATTCCGCTCACCAGCAAGTTCTCCTATTTCTCCACGCTGCCGATGGCGGAGGACGATCTGCGGCAGTACCTCAACGAACCCATCGCCGCCATCTCGCCGGCCATCGTGGCGGCGCTGCCGACCATGGGCATTCTGCTGGCGCCCTACCTGGAAAAGGCCAATGGCAAGGGCGGAGACACCGTAACGTTCGAGCGCCCCCAGGAAACCCGCCAGATTCCGTGTTCGCGCAGCGAAGCCGGCGGCATGACCGTGCTGGCGTTCGGCATCAAGGAGGTCGAAGTAGCCGGCTTTCACTACCAGTTCTACAATGCGCTGGCCGGGCTGCTGGCGGACCAGTGGGCGCAGGACGTGCAGGAGCGTTTCTACCGCACCATTCGGGAAGAGTTAAGCGGCGAAGTCCACGGGGAAGTGGATGAGAAGAGCTGGCATCTCAAGCAGGCGCTGCTGCGCCGGCAGAAGAACGTGCGCAAGGAAACCAAGCTATTCCGCGAGTACGCGCGCCAGGCGTTCGAAGATACGCTCACGCTCTACCTGCACGGCACCTGCTGCGACATCGACGTGGAAACCGGCCCGCGCCAGATGCCCAGCCGCTATCTGCGCCGGCGCCTGGAACTGCTGATCTCGCTCTACCCGCCGCCGGAAGGCTACGCCGTGCTGCCCGAGCAGTTGAAGGCGCGGTGAGAACACTATTCAGCCAGCAGACCGCTCTCTGACGTTGGCGGCTCGGAAAGCTCCGCCAGCATGCGGGCCGCTACTTCTTTGCCGCGCTCGCCGATTTCGCCCGCCGGCCCCACGCAGGAAGGGCAGCCGGCCTCGCACCCGCACCCCGCCAGCAGTTCCGCCGTCTGGCTCAGCAGCCGCGGCGCCAGGCGGTAGAGCGGCGCGCTCTGGCCCACGCCGCCGGGATACATGTCGTACAGATACAGGTTGGGCTCAAAGGTGTCGAGACCGCCGGAGACGTCTTCGCTCAGCGCCACCCCGAGGTCGCGCGGATCGCACATCAGCAGCAGCGCGGCCACCGTGCGCAGCGCATTTCCCAGGCCCGCGATGCCGCTCTGCTTCTCGGCCGGGGTGTAGGAGGAGAAGCGCGCCAGAAACGCGGATGGGAAATGCAGCCAGAAGGCCGTGGTGTGCATCTCTTGCTCCGGCATGGAGAGCTTCCCCGCCCCCACGTTCTCGGAGGTGTAGAACTTGATCTTCTTGAAACCCACGATCTGCCGGTTCACGCGCACGTCGCCATGCGCCCGGCGCGGGCGGGGCGCCCCTTGGGCCCGGCACCCCGCGAGCGGCTCCCCCTCGAACTCCTCCAGCACCTTCACCTGAGTGTAATCGATGGCGTCGGTGTAGTAGTCCGACTCGACGCGCCTGACGTAAGCCTTGCGTTCGGCGTAATCGAAACGCTCGACGTGGTACTGGCGCGCTTCGTGCAGGTAAATCGCCTTCTCGTGGAGGGTGGTCAGGGCGGTGGGAAAGGAAACCTCCGCGATCACGCGCGGATCGTCCGTCGTGTCCACCACCACGAAGTTATCACTCGTCACCGAGCGCAGGCTGGTGGCATCCGCCGGATAGGTGTCCGAGGTCCAGTGCCAGGCGCCCGCGGAATGGTGCAGAAAGCCGGCTTCTTCCAGGTATCGGCAGACTTCTCCGATATCGTGCTTCCCGAACTTCTCGGCGTCGCGGATGGGCAGCTCGAAAGCCGCACACTTGATATGCGCCAGCAGGATCTCGAGATTCTCGGGATTGATGTAAGCGTGCTCGGGCGAGCGCCCGAAGAAGTAGTCGGGGTGCTCGACGATGTACTGATCGAGGGGCGCGCTGGAAGCCACCAGCACGGCCGCCGAGGCGCCCTGCCGCCGCCCCGCCCGGCCGGCGCGCTGCCAGCTCGAGGCGATGGTCCCCGGATAGCCGGCCAGCACCACGGCGTCGAGCGAGCCGATGTCGATGCCCAACTCGAGCGCGTTGGTAGCCACCACCGCGCGGATTTCACCGTCGCGCAGGCGCCGCTCGATTTCGCGCCGCTCGCGCGGCAGATACCCGCCGCGGTATCCCCGCACGGTCTCGGCGGCCGCCGGCCCCCGGTCGCAGGCGGCCTTGAGATAGGTCACCAGTACCTCCGTGGCCAGCCGGTTGTTGGCGAATACCAGCGTCTGCAAATTGCGCTCGATGAATTCCAGCGCCACGCGCCGCGATTCGTCGATGTAGCTGCGCCGGATGCCAAGCTGGCGGTTCACCACCGGCGGGTTGTAGAAAATGAAAAACTTCTCGCCGCGCGGCGCGCCGTTGCGCTCCACCAGCGTGAAGGCCTCTCCGGTGAGCGCTTCGGCCAGCTCGCGGGGGTTGGCGATGGTCGCCGAGCAACAGATGAACTGCGGCTTGGAACCGTAGAATTCGCAAATGCGCTTCAAACGCCGCAGCAGGTTGGCCAGATGGCTGCCATAGACGCCGCGGTAGTAGTGCAGCTCGTCGACAACGATGTAGCGCAGGCTCTCGAAATACCGCGCCCAGCGGGTGTGGTGCGGCAGAATGCCGGTGTGCAGCATGTCGGGATTGGTCAGTACCACGTTGGCCCGCTGCCGGACGGCCTTGCGCGCGTCCTGCGGGGTATCGCCGTCGTAAGTGAAGGCGCGGATTTCCGAGCCCATCTCCTCCACCGCGCTCTGAAATTCGTGAAGCTGGTCTTCGGCCAGCGCCTTGGTGGGAAACAGGTACATGGCGCGCGCGCCCTCCTCGGCCAGCAGCCGGTTCAACACCGGCAGGTTGTAGCAGAGCGTTTTGCCGCTGGCGGTGGGCGTCACAATCACCACGTTGCGGCCGCGCTCAATTTCGTCGAAGGCGTCCGCCTGGTGGGCATAGAGCCTCGATATGCCCCGCTTGGTGAGCGCCGCGCGCAGGCGCGCGTCCACGGCCAGTGGAATCTCCGCGTAAATCCCCTCCGCTGCGGGCTGGTGGTGAATGGCGCGGACGGTCGAGTCCGGCGACTCGTGCGCCGATTGGAAACGGGCGACCACGGCTTCCAGCGAGGGTTTTCGGGAAACCGACAGTTCCCGGGAGAATTCGGGAAATCCGAGAGAGAGGTTCATTCGCGCTTTCGCCTTTTCTTTGCTACCTTACACGAAAGCTGCGACGAAAACAAGCGATCGGCGATCAGCTTTCAGCGCCCCTCACGCGCCTGCGGCGCTATGTATTGAACCACTGAACGCGCCAGGAGCCGGCGATGAAAACAAAGGGCCTGCGCCGCGTTCAGTGGAGAGCTTTCAGCTAAGAACAACGCCACCCGCCGCCGTTGGTTTAGCCGAAAGCTGATTGCTGAGAAGCTGAGGAATAATGCGGTTGGCAGGCGAAAGCGCCTGCCCCACCACGGGCAAGTCGTTTGGATGCATTGGTGGGACAGGCTTCAGCCTGTCAACGCCCGCTTGCGGGCGCATTTTTTCTCGCCTTCTGATGGCTGAAAGCTTCTTAGCGCTCACGCACGAATTCGTAGCGCTCCAGCGTGGCGGCAACCCGGTAAGCCGGGAATGCCTTGTCCCCGCCGGGGTCCGCCCGGTCGGCGCGCACGATCTTTCCCATGCAACGCAAATTGACCACCTGCGCCCCGTTGTGGGTGAGCGTGATCACGTACTCGATGGGACCGCCGAAATCCGGTTCCCGTTCCGTGGTAAAAAGCACCCCGCCAGAACTGATGTTCTTGGTGCAACCAGCCAATTCGACGCGGGCCGCGCCGGAACGTGTGATTGAGAGCGGGAGTTGGAGTAGGAAACGCCGGGTTCTTCGCTGTTCCATGAGCCGTGAATCAATGCTAAAGGCTATAGGGCAGCAAGGTCAATAGGCCAGTGTCTCTACACACCCCTCGGAGTACTAGCATTTAAGTCTCAGGGGTACGGGAGAGGAATGGAGGGGCGAGGCAGAGTCGCCCCTCGGAAAGATCCTAGGGGACCTTCATGAAGATGATCAGCAGGGTATACAGAGCCAACACCTCGATAAACACCAAGCCAATCAACATGGCTAACTGGATGGCCTTGGCGGCTCCCGGATTGCGCGCCATGCCTTCCATCGCGGCGGCAATCGCCTTGCCCTGCGCCAGGCCGCAAAGGCCGGATGCAAACGCCATCCCAAAAGCGGCGCTGACGGGCGCCCACTGTCCGCCGGCAGTCTGATTGCCCGGCGTCTGCGCGCTTAACACGGAGCAGGCGAGGAACAGCATCGCCAGCACAAAGAACAACTTCTTCGTCATTCGATTCTCCTTGATGAAACGCCCCAGGAGGTGGTCCCCGGACACCAAGCAGCCGGGCTCACACTGTAAGGCGGCATAAAGCCGGTATCAATGCTCGTGCGCCACTGCGCTACCTACGTATACCATGGTCAGCACCATGAAAATGTAAGCTTGTATCGTTGCGACGAAAACGTGCAGCCCCATGAAAATCACCGGTATCGGAAACAGCGTTAAGCCCAGGAAGGCCATGGTCACCTTCTCGCCGGCGAACATGTTGGCATACAAACGAATGGTGAGCGAGAGAGGCCGGGCCATGTGGCTGATGATCTCGACCGGCAGCATCATCGGCGCCAGCCACCAGACGGGCCCGGCAAAGCTGGCTGCGTACCTGAAGCCGTTCGCCTGTATCCCGACCAGGTTGTAATAAATGAAAGTCGTCAGCGCGCAGCCGGCCGTCACCGAGGGATTCTGCGTCGGGGATTCGAAGCAGGGAATCAGCCCGATCAGGTTGGCCGTAAGAATGAAAAGGAAGATGGTCCCGAAGTACCCCATGTATCGAACGCCGTCGTGCCCGACCTGATCTTCCGCCTGGCCATGCACAAACTCGTAAAACAGCTCGAAAGCCTGCTGGAAGCCGCCCGGCCGGCCGGAAGACAGCCGCAACCGGAGAAGCGCGGCCACCGCCATCAGGAAGAGCACCACCACGAACTGCATGACCACGAAGTTGGCCCACGGCCGCGGATCGGCGTGCGCGCCCACAATTCCCAGAATCGAGTTGCCCAACCCAGCCAAATGATCGTTGAAGAGCTTGGTGATCCAGAGTTCAGGTTCCATACACCACTTCGAAGAAGATTTCGACGATTACCGCTGTTATCAACACGAATAATCCCGCGAGCGTGGCTCCCAGACTGATGGAAGAATACCTCAATATAACATAGGCCACTCCGCCCAATAGCAGGTAGCGGAACCCCGCCAGCAGCGCCATCCGCGGGCGGGGTGCCCCCTGGGCCCTCTTGCCGCTCAGCCCATCCACAATGTATTTCAGCCACCGGAAATTGATCCACGAGAGGGCCGAGCCGAGCGCGAATCCTGCGCCGACCCTCCAGCCGCGCCAAGCCAGCGCCACCAGCGTGCCGGCCCCGGCGATGGCCAGCGTCACGCTAAAAATGCGCGACGTGACGCGTTCATAGAAATCATCGTCAGGATTCGTTATCATCCGTATCCTTCACGATCTGCCGGATGAACTGCACAAAACCGGCCACGCTTCCCAGAATCAGGAACAGAATGTAGAGCCAGTGAGTGCCAAAAGCCTTATCGAGCAGGTAGCCGATGCCGTAGCCGGCGAAGATGGACGCCGGCAGCAGGAATGCCAGCGAACTGTATTCCGCCGCCAGCACCGGGAACGACTTTTCGCGCCGGGCCACGATTACAGTGTAGCCGCAGGCGCGCTCTGAGGGTGGACGCTTGAACCGCAAAGAGAGTTTGCTGGAGTTTCTGGAGCGTGAAGTATGGCCGAACATGCCCGCCAGCGAACTGGGAAGGACCCTCACCCGCGAGGAAGGGGACGATATCCTGGGATTCGGCCCGGACGGGGTTTCGGGCACGCTCCCCGACAGCTCAGAACCTGAGCAAGAATTAAGGTCACTGATGAATACCGATAAACGCGGATTGAAAACAAAATCCTTATCTGTGTTCACCGGCGTTTATCTATGGCTCAAATCGATTTCTTCTCACGTTCTCAGCGATTTCGGACGCGGCCGCCATCCCGCCATATTGAATTTCGGCGACTGCATGGCCTATGCGGTAGCCGCCGTGGCCGGCATGCCGCTGCTCTACACGGGCAACGATTTCGCGCAGAAGGACATTCCGGCGGCGTAGGTGTCGCTGTCCAGGAACCTGCCGTCCGGCGACAGCCGCTGGCTTGAAATCGAGCGCCTCCACCACAATGCCGTCACTGTAGCGGCTTGCACGGTAGCGCCGGCGGAGCGTGTTGGCGTTGTATAGTCGGGAGTATGGACGAGCGCGAGGACCTGCGGCGCTGGGTGCGGACGTGGGAGGATGCGGGACCGGAACTCGAGGCCATCCGCCGGCGTGAGATTCGCGAGGCGGACAAC
>Ga0326728_10022424_pt1 | contig 11720 bp, 14 predicted proteins | sample MB3enrmetagenome_FD_207602 | JGI IMG/M metagenome (GOLD analysis project Ga0326728, IMG submission 207602) | Lab enriched peat soil microbial communities from McLean, Ithaca, NY, United States - MB31MN | ecosystem: Environmental > Terrestrial > Soil > Wetlands > Peat | place: USA: New York... | reverse complement strand
AAGGCAGTTGCGGAAAACCAGTTCGCGGGTAGCGGAAGCGCGGATGCCGATTTTCTTTTCTTTCTTGCCGAAAGTAAAACCGGGGGTATCTTTTTCGACGATGAAGGCGCTGGCGCCGCGGGGGCCTTTGGTTTTATCGGTCAAGGCGATAACGGTATAAATATCGGCTTCGCCGCCGTTGGTGATAAACTGCTTGGTGCCGTTGAGCATGTAGCCTTCCGGTGTTTTCTGGGCGGTTGTTTGAATCCCGCTGGCATCGCTGCCGGCATTAGACTCGGTTAAACCAAAAGCGGCGATTTTCCCGGAGGCGATTTGCGGCAGGTATTTTTGTTTCTGTTCCTCACTGCCGTAGAGGATAATGGCATAAGCGCCGAGGGCCGTGGCGGCGAAAGAAACAGCTACGGCGCTGCAGACGCGGCTTAATTCCTCAACGACGAGGCATAAATCCAGCGTTCCCCCGCCTAACCCGTCATATTTTTCCGAGATGAAGATGCGGAAAAGGTCGCTATCTGCCAGTTCTTTCAGGATTTCTTTGGGGAATTGCTCTTTTTCATCAAGCTCGGCGCGGACCGGCAGAATCCGTTCCTCGGCAATCCGGCGCGCCAGGCTTTTCAGTGTTTTCTGCTGTTCAGTTAAAAAATATTCCAAAAGGTTCCTCCAATGTTTACGGGAGATTAACACGAGATAAAAGGAATACAGATATTATAAGGTGAGCAGCAGTCTCACTGCAAGGTTAGGGAAAATAGAGAGAATATTTTGATATTATTAGTGAAATTGCAGACTCTTTGGGATATAATGGGAAATACTTATAGTGCTTCTTTGCAATTAATCATAAAAAATAAAACAGGGAGGTAATTTACCATGGCGAACGCAGCTCGGGCTTACATTCTGATTGAGTGCACAGTGGGCAGAACCAAAGAGGTAGTTACCGGTTTGGGACGCCTTAAGGGTATGAAATCAGTTGAAACGGTTACCGGTCCTTACGATGTGATTGCGATCGTAGAACTTGCCACCCTGAATGAAATCGGCGACCTGGTGACCCAGCATATTCATCCCATTACCGGCATCACCAGAACCGTAACCTGCTTAGTTGTTTAGGCGCACATTAATCAATACGACAGTCAGGTACGGGGTGGGCGGGTGATAAACCCGCCCCTACCTGAGTCCGTGAGCTTAAAGATGGGGGTTAATGATAGTATCCCTCGTCTTTATATTCTCCGTTTGTTTTTCCCGATATTCTGATTTTGGTTTTTAAATATGGATTTTACTTTTTCCGCAGAACAGGAAGCCTTCCGACAGGAAGTACGCAGTTTCTTGGAGGATGAGATTCAAGCAGGCACTTTCCGGCCGATGTGCGACGGATGGATTCAGGGCTTTTCCTGGGAATTTACTAAAAAAGTTGCGGCAAAAGGCTGGTTGGGGATTACCTGGCCCAAAGAATACGGCGGACAGGAAAGAAGCCAGGTTGACCGGCTGATACTGACCGAGGAAATGCTGCGTTACGGCGCGCCTGCGGCCTGCCACTGGTTTGCCGAGCGGCAAATCGGGCGCGCAATTTACGTTTACGGCACTACCGAACAAAAGCAGGAAGTGCTGCCTAAAATACTGCGGGGCGAGGCCTGCATCGGCCTGGGGATGAGCGAGCCGGAGGCCGGTTCCGACCTGGCGGCGGTGAGAACCAGAGCGGTGGAAGACGGCGATTTTTACGTCGTCAACGGGCAGAAAATGTGGACCAGTTGCGCCCGTTATATGACGCATATTTATCTGGTGGCGCGCACCGACCCGGCGGCGCCGAAACAGAAAGGCATCAGCGAGTTTATCATCAACTGCAAGTTACCGGGTATCACGATTCGCCCGGTGATCGATATTACCGGCAGCGAAGCCTGGGGAGAGGTCTTTTTTGACAACGTCCGCGTGCCCAAAAAATACCTTATCGGGGAGAAAAACCGGGGTTTTTACCAGATTTTAAACCAGCTCGATTACGAACGGTCCGGTATGGAACGCCTGATGGGGAATTACCCGCTATTTAAGGCGTTGATAAAATTCTGTAAAGAAACTGATAGGCACGGCAAACCGATATCTGAAGACCCATTAATCCGCAGCCGGCTGGCACAGCTGGAGGTCGAGTTCGAAGTGGGACGGATGCTGCTGTACCGTGTGGTGCAGGTGATGGAGCAGGGCAAAGCGCCGAATGTCGAAGCGGCAATGGCCAAGCCTTTCTGTACGACCTGGGAACAGCATCTGGCCGGTCTGGCGACCGATATCCTGGGCCTTTACGGACAATTATGGCAAGAATCTAAATACGCGCCGTTGATGGGCATGGCGTCGCATTCTTTCCTGGCTTCCAAAGGATACAGTCTGCAGGCGGGAACCAACGAAGTTTTAAAAGGGATTGTGGCGACACGGGGATTGGGATTACCTGCGGTAACAATAAATTGATTATTTATTAAGGAAAACAATTGGATTTTAATCTTTCTGAAGAACAGCAGATGCTGCGGAAATCGGCGAGGGATTTTCTGGCGGATAAATGCCCCAAATCATACGTTCGGCAAATGGCGGCCGATAAGCAAGGCTATTCCCCCGCGCTGTGGCAGGAGCTGGCGCGGTTGGGGTGGCTGGGGCTGGCAATTCCGGACCTTTACGGCGGCTCGGGGATGGAATTCACCGACCTGGCGGTATTGCTGGAAGAGATGGGACGAGCCTGTCTGCCGGGGACGTTCTTCGCAACGGTGGTTTTAGGGGCGCTGACGATTCTAGAAAACGGGAACGAAAAGCAAAAAGCCGCTTATTTGCCGGAAATCTCCGCCGGAAAAATCATAATGACGATGGCACTGAACGAAGCTGACGGTTTATACGAGGCAGGCTCAATAGCGACTACCGCATTCGCGGAAAGAAACGATTATATCATTAACGGCACCAAGTTGTTTGTGCCCTATGCCCATGTGGCCGATTATATCCTATGTGCCGCCCGGACGGGTAATGAAAAGGACGACAGGGAAAATATCGCCGTTTTCATCGTGCCGGCGAAAGAAAAAGGAACTAAATGCACGCCGCTGCAGACGATGAGCGGCGATAAACTATGCGAGGTTACTTTCGATAACGTGACTGTTTCCAAGGACAGCGTACTGGGTGGGTTAGGGGATGGTTGGCAGATTATCGAAAAAACGGTGGAACGGACCGCGACGGCGGTTTGCTGCGATACCGTGGGCGTCCTCCAAAAAGTGCTGGAAATGACATTGGACTATGCCAAGGAAAGGAAACAGTTCGACCGGCACATCGGGGCTTTTCAGGTTATTCAGCAATACCTGGCGGACATGGTGACTTACGTGGACGGCTTGCGCTTTGTGTCTTACCAGGCCGCCTGGAGGATAAGCGAAGGGTTGCCCGCAACACGCGAGACGGCAATTGCCAAGGCGTGGTCGGCGGAATCTTACGAATGGTGCATCACCAAATCGCACCAGATTTTCGGGGCGGTTGGTGTGACCTGCGACCACGATTTATATTTCTATACCACACGCGGGAAAGAAGCCCAGCTCAGCTATGGCAATGGCGATTTCTGGCGCGAAAAAGTTGCGAAAAAGATGGGGTTATAGAACTCAGGGTTTGGTCAGTTTTTCCAGTCTGGTTTGAACGGCGGTGATGGTTTCTTCCGCGGTGGAAGCCCCGCCGGTGATGCCAATGTATTTGTGCCCTTTGAGCCAGGCCGGCTGAATCTCAGCGGCGGTTTCGATGAGGTGGGTTTCGGTGAGGCGGCTGCACAATTCGGCTAAACGATTGGTATTGGCGCTGGTATGGTCGCCGACGACAAACATCAAATCAACTTTATTGGCCAGTTTCTGGGCCGATTCCTGGCGGCGGCGGATATCGTGGCAAAGGGTATCAACAATGTAGAGTTCGGAATATTTATGCAGTGAAATATCCACGAGGTTCTTAATGAATTCATTGAAATTAGCCGGAATCTGCGTGGTTTGCGCCAGCACGCCGATGCGTACCGGCATCGGTTTCAGCGCCGCAATTGTCTGCACGTCCATGGTGGCGATACCTTTGCCGCCGGCCCAGGCTAATATGCCCTTAACCTCCGGATGATTGACATCGCCGTAAACGACGACGAAAAAACCGGATTTCGCTAATTTTTGGGCGACGGTCTGGGCCCGGTGCACACAGCTGCAGGTGGTGTCAATGATTTTTAAATTGCGTTTCCTGATTTCTTCGGCAACTTCCGGACCCACCCCATGCGCCCCGATGGCGATAGTCTTGCCGGTAACGTCATCGAGGCTTCCGGCGACGCTGACACCAAGTTCTGAAAGACGCTGTAGCACCTGCTGGTTGTGGACAACGGCTCCCAGCGTCTCAATACGGCCCTGTTCGGCGGCGGCCTGCTCCAGCGCGGTTATAGCGCGTTTGACGCCGAAACAGAACCCGGTCCCCGCGGTCTTTTCAATTTTAACGGCATTATTTTTCATTTTTCAGCGTAAACTCCGTGGTATTCGGGCGGAAGTAAATCTGTAATGCGGGACATAATAAGCCCGGTGGCGCCCTCTCTGGAGAGTTTATCATCATTTGACGGCAGTTGGAAAGGCCGCCCGAAATTGACAATGATTTTGGGGTGCTTGAAGACCCAGTTCCAGCCTTTTAAATTTTCCGTGCCGGAAATACCGACCGGCAGAATAAAAGCGGCGGTACGCTGGGCAATCAGGGCGGTCCCATGCAGCGCCTGGATTAGTTCGGCATTCTGACTGCGCTGACCCTCGGGGAAAATAATCAGCGCAAAGCCGTCATTGACATATTGCTCCATGAGACGGAGTGTTTTGCGGTCGCCCACACCCTGGTGCACCGGGAAACAGCCCAGCGATTCCATGATTAATTTCGTCAGTTTATGCGCAAAGAATCCTTCTTTGGCGGCGAACCGCAGTTTTCTTCTAATCAGGAAACCGACAAGCTGTGGTTCGGCGTAAGTCATGTGATTGGCGACGACGATTAACTTGCCGGTTTGCGGAATATTTTCCCGGCCGTTGACTTTAATCCGCATTAAAAGGTTAAAAAAAGTTTGTACGAAGGCACGACTGATGTAAAAGAAACAGGACACGAATCACCCCTTTTCAGATAGCGAAGATAAAAATGATTATAGCATAGCAGGCGGTAGGCAGACTGCTTCACGATTGACGGTCATAATATGGGCCGTGACTTTATCCTCATCATTCCAAACCTGGTGCGAAAAATTAAACCCTGCTTTCTCCCAGGCCCTGACAGCAATTTTGTTGGCCGGTTCGGGGTCAACAATACAGGAATTTATTGCAGGTTCCCGGAAAATAATTTCTGTTAAGAATTTACGAATATAAACCGGACCCAAACCCATGTGCAGAAAATCTGTTTCACCGATAAAAGTGTCAATCCCTGCCGCGTTCGGACTAATCTTTAGCATTGCTTTTTCGGTTGGAAAATTATTCATGTGGCATGATTAAATGAATGCTACCGGTCCGGTATCATACAGCACCAGAAAACAATTAACAGGTTCTTGACCGCGTATCCGCGGCATAAATTTACCGATTACTGCTGCATAATCGGGGTTTCTCTTACCATTGACCTCCCACCATTCACAGACATGCGGTGTGTTCGGCCAGCGGTGTAATAACGGGAGGTCGGCTTCGGCAAGCGACCGGAACACAATCCGTTCGGGGTTGTAGACTTCATATTGGGCAATCATTACCCCATTTCCCCCGCTTCATACAGGACGGCGCTGACAGCGGCCAGACCGGCCGTTTCAGCACGGAGGATGCGTTTGCCCAGACTGGCAACCATGATGCCGTTTTGCTGCGCCAGTTCTTTTTCCGCTGCCGGGAAACCACCTTCCGGTCCGATAAAAAGACTTAATGCAGCGGCGTTTTTAAACGGCGGATTTTGCAAGGTATGTTTCAGGCTGATACTTTTTTCTTCTTCCCAGAGGAGCAGCGCCGGCTGTTTGACACTGCGGCAGGCTTCCGCAAAGGAAATCAGCGGGTTAAGGACAGGCAGGACTAACCTTTCGGACTGCTCGGCGGCTTCCCGGATGATTTTTTGCCAGCGTTCGATTTTCGCAGCCGATTCTTTCCCGGAGATACAGCGCTCGCTGATAAACGGGACGAAGTCCGTTATCCCCAGTTCCACGCCTTTCTGCAGGACCAGTTCAAATTTGTCCGATTTTAAGAGCGCCTGATAGAGCGTGATTTTGACGCGGGGTTCACCGGTTCCCAGTTTTTTACTAATCACTTTACCGGTTGCCTGTTCTTTGGTAATCCGCTCGATTTCCACTTCGAATTCCCGGCCGCTGTTATCCAGAACGGTAATGCGGTCAGCGGGTTTGAGGCGGAGGACATAGCCGATCTGGCGCAAAGGTTCGCCGGTGATGTTAACCATGTCCTGTTGAATCCAGTCTCCGGGAATAAAGAAACGGTGCATCGCACTCCTGTCTGCCGGTAATTAAATGAATTATGAAGAATCGCAGGGATGAAGTCAATAAAGATGGGGAAGAAAAATGGATAAGCAGGACGCCGGTCAAACTATGCAACTTATTTACTGCGCTCGCAACGATTCTAAAGGGGGGGTGACAAAAACCGCTTGACTAAAGTAGAACATATGTACTAATATAACAAAGTAAACTATCACATATTATGAAACTTCCTGCGGGCCGGACTTGCGGCGGCGAAGAAACGGGTGATGGGCATCACGTTAAATTATTTGCCAGAGCGCGGGGAATACCAGCAGCAGCTGTTATTGGGGGAGTCTAAAAATGACGGTGAAAAAGGCAGTATTAAGAAGTTTTAATACGGAAAGCTATTCCGCCACGGTGGAGATTACCGGCAGTGGTAAGACTTATCTGGATGGCGTTCCGGTGACGCGGAATTTACCGGCGGCAGAGATGATTGCGGGCAGGAACCTGGCAGTGCTCTTTTTTGATGAGCATAATGTGAAAGATGCGGTAGTAGTGGCCGTTTATATTTAGCGGTTAATCGGATTTGCCCCTGATTAACCGCTTGATCGCGGTGTAGGAAATAATTACGCCGACGATGATAACCAGAATACCGAGTACCGCAAAGGGGTCATGTCGCAAACGGGTAAACTCGTCCCCCAGCGAACCCCATGCGCCCATAAAACCGACCCAATTAACTTCCGGACTTTGCCACATGCCGATACCCAGCACCAGGATAATAATACCGGCGACAAGAATGATGAAAGCTTTGATTCTGGTTATCAGCGGACTGCTTTTACTTTTCTTTGCGGGCATTTTGATTGATACTCCCGGCGCACCGTTCTTTGAGGCATTATAGTGTTGTTTTTCGAGGGCTATCAAGAAGTACTTCCACCCAGGGAAAAACGATTCACTTCTTAACAATTAATAAAAAATAAGAGAAAATCGTGAAATAACTATCCGATACTGCCGCCCTGGATGATGCGTAAAATATCATGGTAAGAAATCACCAGGAACAAAAGCATCAACAGCATAAAACCGATAGAGTGTACCATGGCTTCGGTTTTCGGTGAAATGCGTTTACCGCGGCGCACCCATTCCAGCAGCACGAAAACAATCCGGCCGCCGTCCATGGCCGGAATCGGAAAAATGTTCAGAATACCCAGATTCAGGCTGATTACGGCCGCAAAACTCAATAGATTAGCGATGCCGGTCTTGACAATTTCACCTGTCAACTGGGCAATTCCCACCGGTCCGGTAAAACTGACGGGGACGGACCCCCTGATCATCCCGATGACGCCGGTAACAAAAAGTACAATCATACTCCAATAGCTGGTGATACCGTTGGGAATGGCGACCCAGAACGGGTCGCTTTTTCTGACAGCATTAGTAATCGCCACGCCGGTGGCGCCCTGATTGGCGGGGGCGTTGGCCTGCGGTATCACCTTAACGTCCGCGACGGTGCCGTTATAATGCTTGACGGTGACGGTGACTTCGGTGCCCAGGTTCGCCAAGATGATATTTTCATAATCATTGACATTTTGTACGGGATGCCCGTTAACGTCGAGGATGATGTCGTTGACTTTGATGCCGGCATTGGCGGCGGGCGAATTGGCCACAATCTCCTCGACAAAAACCTGACCCTTGTTACTGGAATTGACGTTGACCGCTTCCAGGTGCGGAATCATAAAGGCAATGGATAATAAGATAATCGGCAGCAGGATATTCATGATGGAACCGGCGCTGAGCACGATTAAACGAACAGGAATGCTCTTGCTCGCCAGACTGCCGGCGACATTGGGGTCCTCTTCTCCGGCCAGTTTATTGAATCCGCCGAGCGGAATGGCATTCAAGGAATAAACGGTCTCGCCTTTTTTAATCGAGAATAACCGCGGCGGCAGGAAGATGCCGAATTCTTCCACCCTGACCTTGAACAGTTTAGCAGTAAAGAAATGTCCCAGTTCATGGGCGAGGATAAGGATGATTAATATTAGAAAAAACGATACCAGTGTAATCAGCATTTTTTATCCCAAGGGTAGATTTCAAGCGCTTTTTTGATTGCCCATTTATCTACTTCCATAATAGCATCAAGCGTCGGATGGGGTATGTTTTGATGCGCGGTCATAACCCCTGCAACCAGGCGGGAGATATCGGTAAACCTAATCGCTTCTTGTAGGAACAGGTTTACCGCGATTTCATCAGCGGCACAAAGCGCGGTCGGAGCGGTGCCGCCGGTTTTCGCCGCGCTAATGGCCAGTTCCAGACAGGGGAACATTTTAAAATCCGGCTTTTCAAAGCTTAGTTCTTTGATTTTGGTCCAATCCAGTTGCGGTAATTCCGGATTCGGTAGGCGCTCCGGCCAGGTTAAGGCATACTGGATGGGCAACCGCATATCGGGGCAAGCCATCTGGGCTTTGAAAGAACCATCCACAAACTCCACCATCGAATGGATGACGCTCTGGGGATGGATGATTACATCAATTTGCGCCAGCGGCACGTTAAACAGCCATTGGGCTTCCATGATTTCCAGGCCCTTATTCATCAGTGTGGCACAATCAATTGTAATTTTTTTACCCATCTGCCAGGACGGGTGCTGCAGCGCCTGTTGCGGTGTGACTTTAGCCAGCTGCTCTGCGGAAAAATTGCGGAAAGGACCGCCGGAGGCGGTCAATAGGATTCGCTTTACCGGCAGGCTTTCGCCGTTCAAGCATTGCCAGACAGCGCTGTGTTCGCTGTCAATGGGGAGCAATTGCGCGCCGCTCTTTTTTGCTTCCCGGGTGATAATTTCCCCGGCCATGACGAGCGGTTCTTTATTGGCGATGACTGTTTTTTTCCCGGCTCTGACCGCGGCCAGGGTGGCAGCTAAACCGGCTTTGCCGGAGGTGGCGATAACGACAACATCCACGTCCGGATGGGCGGCAATTTCTTCCATGTAAAGCAGTTTACAGTTTTGAGTAATGAGTTTTGAATTTTCGTTTTTTTGGCAATAAATAAATTCGGGTTTGAATTCGGCGACTTGTTCTGATAGCAGTTCCAGGTTTTGCCCGGCAGTCAGCCCGACCACACGGAAACGGCCGGCCAAATTGCGGACAACCTGCAGCGTCTGCCGTCCGATGGAACCGGTGGAACCGAGAATTGCCAGATTTTTCACTGAACCCGCCATAATTTACCCTTATATCAGCGATGAAATCTTAAGTACATAGTACTGGAGACGGGAATATCAGTCAACCCGGAATAAGCGGTCAGCCAGTAGCCGTCAGTTTTCAGTCTCAATTAATGAGTTATGCGCAAGCAGTATTCTTGAACGTCATATCTGCTTGTGATAATATCCATACGTAACGATTTTGTCAAAGGGAATTAAAATGGCTGAAAAAGAAACGAAAAAAAATACCGCCGGGAAACCAGCCGCCGACCTGAAAAGCATTATCCGGACAGTTCCAGATTTTCCGAAAGCGGGGATTAATTTTTACGATATTACGCCCATTCTAAAGGACGGGCGGGCACTGGCTTATACGATTGACACCATGGCCGACCATTTCAGCAACATGAACATTGATGTGGTGGTTTCGATGGAAGCCCGGGGATTCCTGTTCGGGCCGGCGATTGCCTATAAATTGGGCGCCGGATTTGCGCCGGTAAGAAAACTGGGCAAATTACCCTGGGATACTCATCAACAAGAATATGCCCTGGAGTACGGCACGGATACCATTGAAATGCACATGGATGCAATTCTGAGCGGGGAACGGGTGCTGATTATTGACGATGTGCTGGCGACCGGGGGCACTGCCAAAGCGGTGACCAAACTGATTCAGAAAATGAACGGGAAAATAATCGGCGCGGCTTTTGTGATTGAGCTGACGGCTTTGAAAGGGCGCAAGAATTTAGAGGACGTACCGGTTTATTCTTTATTGCAGTACTAGCGCCGGTGGAATAACTTTCACCCAATTGCGGTTAATAAAGTTTGAATATTACCACCACGTAATATACCACCATGGCGGCGAAAACCAGGCTGTCCAGCCGGTCAAGCATACCGCCGTGTCCGGGGAAAATACTTCCTGAATCTTTGGCGCCCGTATTCCGTTTGAACAGCGATTCCACCAGGTCGCCGACCTGTCCGAAAACGCTGACCAGCAAAGCGACGATAATTATCTGCCACCAGTTGAGGTAACTACTGACCTTCAGCGGCGTGTTCAGCAGAAATAAAAGACTTACCGCCGCGGCGCCCAATAATCCGCCGAGAGCGCCTTCCCAGGTCTTGCCGGGGCTGATGGACGGAGCAAGTTTGCGTTTCCCTAAAGCACTGCCGATGAAGTAAGCGGCCGAATCGCAACCGAACGAAGTGAAGATAGCTAAAAAGACCCAGTTCCGGCCGGCGCTGGATGCACTGCCGCCTAAACCCCGCAGCGCCACGAAATAACCCAGGAACCAGCCGATATACAAGACCCCGGCCAATGTCCACGACCAATCGGCGAAAGCCCCGGGTTTTTGCTTTCTGGATAACAGCAGTATCAGGGAGACGATCATACCGGCAGTAATCACCGCGGGCAGGAGTAACGAGGTATCGAAATGCGGCGCCAGCCAGGTATTTAATGCCGCGTTGCGGATGACGACCAGCAGCACCGTCCAGATAATTCCGAAAACCGTAAGTGTTTGTGTTTTCAGCTCTCTAGTCAGGCGGAAAAATTCAATCGCGGCCAGCAAACCAATGACGGCCACCGCGATCGTAAAATACGGCTCACCGAACCAGACAATGATACTGAGAAGGGGTATTGCCCAGACTGCTGTAATAATCCGGTTTTTCAACATTTACACCGCTTATAATCCGCCAAAACGGCGGTTCCTTCGGCTATACTCGACCAGGGCTTTATCAATATCTTTTTTACCGAAGTCAGGCCAGAGAACATCGCTAAAATAAAACTCACTGTAAGCCGTTTGCCAGAGCAAGTAGTTGCTCAAGCGCATTTCGTTGGCGGTGCGGATGAGCAGGTCGACGTCCGGCATATCGCCGGTATAAAGGTAGCGGCTAAAAGATTTTTCGTCGAGCGGCTGCGGTTTGTCCTGGTCGTTGCTGAACCGGGTTACGGCGTCCACAATTTCCGCCCGCCCGCCGTAATTCAAGGCAATTCCCAGTGTCAGGCCGGTATTCCCGGCCGTCATCGCCATTGATTTTTGAAGGGCGCTTTGCAGGTTTTCCGGTAATCCGGCTAATCGGCCGATGTGGCGGATGCGGATGTTTTTCTCGTGGATTTTCTGCAGCTGTTCCCCGACAAAATGC
>Ga0326728_10022422_pt1 | contig 11720 bp, 7 predicted proteins | sample MB3enrmetagenome_FD_207602 | JGI IMG/M metagenome (GOLD analysis project Ga0326728, IMG submission 207602) | Lab enriched peat soil microbial communities from McLean, Ithaca, NY, United States - MB31MN | ecosystem: Environmental > Terrestrial > Soil > Wetlands > Peat | place: USA: New York... | reverse complement strand
AAATGGAAGGCCACCCGGCCATCCGCGGGCGCATTCGGCGGCTGCAGAGGGAGATGCGGCGCCGCCGGATGTTGCGCGATGTGGCGCGCGCCACGGTGGTGGTGACCAACCCCAACGAGTATGCCGTAGCGCTCGAGTACAAACCGGAAATCATGGCCGCTCCGGTGGTAGTGGCGAAGGGCCGCAACCTGCTGGCGCAAAAAATCAAGCGCGAAGCACGCTGGCACGGAATCCCGATGGTGGAAAACCCCCCGCTGGCTCAGGCCCTTTATCGTGCTACGGAAGTCGGTCAGACGATCCCGGCGAAATTGTACACGGCGGTGGCGGAAATCCTGGCCTTCATCTACCGCACCCAGCGGCTGGTGAACCCAGCCACGGCCCAAGCGGGAAACCGGCTGGGTGCCCGTTAGGCGTTTGGAGCGAGAGGACTGAAAGTGAACGAATCCATCTGTCCAGCTCGGGGAGGGAAAGGCGACCCCATCCCCGCGGCGGCCTCCCGCAGCAGATCCGCCGACTGCCGGCCTCTCTTTAGGTATTGATGATGAAACCCGCAACCCCCAAGCCGTCTCCCCCCAACAAGGGCAGTTCCCTGGACTGGGCTGTCCCCTTAGTCGCCGTGGCGCTGGTGTTTGTGATGTTGGTTCCCTTGCCGCCCTTTGCCCTGGACATTCTTCTCTCGGCCAGCCTTACGGCCTCCGTCCTGGTGTTGTTGGTGGCGATGTACATCACGCGCCCGGTGCAGTTCTCGGTGTTCCCCTCCCTCCTCCTGCTCCTGACGTTGTTCCGCCTGTCGCTGGGGCTGGCGAGCAGCCGGCGCATTCTGCTGCACGGCAATGAGGGCCCCGCCGCCGCCGGGCATGTGATTGGAGACTTCGGGCAGTTCGTGGTGGGAGGGAATTACATCGTCGGTTTCGTCCTGTTTGTGGCTTTGATCGCGATTCAGTACCTGGTGATCAACCACGGGGCGGTGCGCATCGCGGAAGTGACGGCGCGCTTCACCTTGGACGCTTTGCCCGGAAAACAGATGGCCATTGACGCTGACCTCGGCGCGGGGCTGATTGACGAAGCTCAGGCGCGAGCGCGCCGCGAACTGGTGGGCCGCGAAGCGGAGTTCTATGGTGCCATGGATGGCGCGGCGCGCTTCAGCCAGCGCGACGCTTTGGCCACCGTGCTCATTACCGCCATCAACATCATCGCCGGTTTTTTGATAGGGGTCTTCTATCATGGCGTCCCGCTCAGCGAAGCCCTGAAGACCTACACCATCCTCACCGTCGGGGACGGGCTGGTCACCATGATTCCCTCGCTTCTGGTTTCCGTTGCCGGGGCGATGGTGGCCACGCGGGCTTCTTCCGAATCGAGTTTGGGAGTTGACCTCACTCGCCAACTTCTTCCGCGCAGCCATCCCTTGTGGATCGCCTCCGGCGTGATGGGCACGCTGGGCCTGATTCCGGGCTTGCCGAAGATTCCCTTCTTCATCATGTCGGGGCTTCTCGCCTGGGTGGCCCGCCGCGCCCAACGGGCGAGCGCGGTCAAAGCGGCGGAAGCGGTGACTCCCGCCACGACCCTGCCCCCGGAAAAGGCGCAGGAGCAATTGGAGATCCTCCTGCGGCTGGATGATTTGAGTTTGGAAGTGGGCTACGGGCTCGTAGGGTTGGTCGACCAAGAGCAGGGTGGCCAGTTGTTGACACGCATTCGCGCCCTGCGGAGGCACCTCGCACTGCAACTGGGCTTCATCATTCCTCCGGTTCACATTACGGACAACGTGCAGCTCAATCCCCGCGAGTATGTCATCCGCCTCCGAGGGGTGGAAATCGCGCGCTGGGAAATGGCCCAGGAGAGCCTGCTGGCCATCAGTTCGGAGGCGACGGCGCAGCCCTTGGAAGGGCGGGAAACCCGCGAACCGGCTTTCGGCGTGCCCGCCAAATGGATCGCGCCCAACCTTCGCGACCGGGCTTTGGCCGCCGGCTATGCGGTGGTAGACCAGACTTCGGTTCTGGCCACCCATTTGGCGGAAGTCATCAAGCAACACGCGCACGAGCTGCTGACCCGACAGGAAAGCAAGCGGCTGCTCGACACCATGGCGGAATCGCAGCCCAAATTGGTGGAAGAACTCGTTCCCAAACTGCTCAGCTTGGGCGAGGTTCAGAAGGTGCTGCAACAACTGTTGCGCGAGCAGGTTTCGATTCGCGACTTGGTCACGATTCTGGAAACGCTCCTCGACACCGCGAGCTTGAACAAAAACCCAGTTTTGTTAGTGGAAACCGCACGGCAGGCCCTGGGTCGCGCCCTCGTCCAGCCCTTGCTCGGCGACGATGGAAAGCTCACCGTCATCCAGCTTGACACGGCGGTGGAAGAACAACTCGCGCAGGTCTTAGATCCGCAAACGGCCAACCGTTCACCCAACGCGTTGCAACCTTCGCTGATTCGCCGGGTGCTGGAGGGCATGAAGAGGCTTTTGGGTGAGCCGTTGTCGGTTCCTTCGCCCATCGTTCTTTGCAGCAGTCCGACGCGTTTCCACCTGCGACGCCTGATGGAGCCATTCCTCCCCCGGTTGGTGGTTCTGTCGCCCGCGGAGATTCCCGCCGCGGTCTCCATTCAATCCCTGGGGGTAGTGCAGTGAGGCGATAGGGTGATCCCTCGACGAAAGGAAAGAACTATGAACGCCGCCAAAAAAGCCTATGAGTCCACTGCGCACCTCGAAGCGGGGGATCAGGAGAGCGTGCTTTTGGAACAACTCCCGCAGGTGCGCTACATCGCCCGCCGGATCCATGACCGCCTGCCCTCTCACATCCCGTTGGATGACTTGGTGCAAGCGGGCATTCTGGGTCTCATGGAAGCGCTGCACAAATTCGATCCCAGCAAAAACGTGGAGCTCAAGACGTACGCGAAACACCGGATCCAGGGGGCGATACTCGACAGCTTGCGCGACCTCGACTGGAGCCCGCGTCCCTTACGCAAAAAAGCGCGCCAGCTTGAGCAGGCGCACCAGCGGCTTCGAGCTCAGTTTGGGCGTCCAGCGACGGAACCCGAACTGGCGATCGAATTGGGAATGGAGTTAAAGGAATTGCAGCACCTGCTGGGCGACTTGCGGGGCCTTGACCTCGGGAGTTTGCAGGATGAATTCACGGAGTCGGGCCAGGAACGCGCGACTTTAGCCGCGCCCTCAAAGGGGATTGACCAGGAGCCCTACGCGCAATGTCTGCAAGGGGAACTCCGCGAACTCCTGTCCCGAGCGGTGAGTGAACTCCAGCCTCGCGAACGTCAGGTTCTCTCTCTTTATTACTTCGAAGAACTCACCATGAAAGAGGTCGGGGCAGTGTTGGGGGTAGGGGAAGCACGCATTTCGCAAATCCACTCCGCGGCGCTCGTTCGCTTGCGAGCAAGAATGAGGAGTTTGCTCGAAACCGCTCTACCTCGAATGGATAGTCCACCCCCCACCCAATCCGGCGCGACGGAGACGTCATGGAGAAGATTCTAAGCCAAGAGGAGATTGACGCCCTTTTTCGAGCCGCGCAAGGGCGAATTGCCGAGCAACCGAAGGCCCCTGTCGAGGAACGCACTTTGACGGCCTGCAATTTTCGCCAGTCGGCCCGCATCTCCAAGGAGCAACTCCGCTCGGTAAGCCAGTTGCATGAGCTTTTCGCGCGGAATCTCACCCACTCGCTCGGCGCCTACCTGCGGCTTGCTTTTGAAGTCAATCTAGTGTCGGCGGAGCAGCTCAATTATGGCGAGTTCCTGCAACGCATCCCCGAGGTGACTTACCTGGTATCCATGGCGCTTCGCCCCATGGGAGTTCCGGCGGCGATCGAAATCGATCTACCTCTGGCGTTTCCGATTATTGATGTGCTGCTGGGAGGCCTGGGCCGAGCTGAAGCTGCCGTGCGGGAGATCACGGAAATCGAGGAGCAAATCCTTGAAAGTGTGGTGAGAATCATCGGGAGGGAGTTGGAGAGCACCTGGCATCCGGTGCTGGAAGTGCAGTTCACTTTCGACCAGCGGCTACGACAGGCCGATATTTCCCGCCTCATGCCACCCAGTGAGAAAATCCTCTCCCTCAGCTTCGAAATCCGTATGCCCGAAGCGCGCGGGATGTTGAATGTTGCCCTGCCCGCCGCCGTCGCTAATGCCCTTTTGCGGAAGCTCACACAGCAGGCTTCCTACCGAAAGCAGCGGGGCACAGCCGATAGCACTTCCCAAATGCGCAAACGCCTTGACCATTGTGTTTTCCCCCTCCAGTTGGTCCTGCCGGAGCAACCCGTCCGCGTTTCCCAGATTCTGTCGTTAGCACAAGGTGACGTTTTGAAACTGAATTGTTCCCTCGGGGAGGCCGCCAAGCTGTTGGTCAGCGGCAAGGTGTTGTTCAACGCGCACCCGGTTCGCACGGGAGGGCGTCGCGCCGCACAGGTGCACGGACGCGTGCGATCCTTGGACTCGGTCCAGAAGGAGAACGCATGAGCACCGAAAAACAGGTCCCCCCAAGCCCGAAATTGCAGGAGTACCTGCAAGCCTGGGGTGCAAGCATTGGCCGCGTCCTTCAGGAGGTGGCAGGCGCACCTCACACCTGGCAGGAACTTTCCCCCGCAGCAACGCAAGCCCTGCTCGCCTCGCTGAAGGAGAACAGTATCGGCATACAATTCGAGGTGGCCCAGCGCCTGTCAGGGAACCAGGGATTTGTTCTCTCGAGAAAGGATGCTGTACGGCTGGCACAGTTATTACTGGCGGAGCCGGAAGACGGCAACTCAGTGATGAGCGATGACCATCGGGATGCCCTCGGCGAGTTATTCCGCCAGTTTGCGGGCGCGGCCGCCTCTGCCCTCAAGGGTTTGGCGGGCGGAGAGGTGAGTTTTAAGTGGTCGGGGTTAGATCCGTTTCCGGGCGAGCCCGCCGTACAGGCCGGCATCCAGTGGACCAGCCCAGGACTCACCCCTCTCACTCTGATCCTCGATCTCAGTACCGCGTTGGTGACGGCGTTGAACCCCGTCACCCCACTGGCGGCCCGGCCTCTCGAACTGCCTGCTCCAACGCTGCCGCCTGCCCCTTTGGCGCAGACGCGTGATCCCAAACTCGAACTCTTGATGGATGTGGAACTCAACGTAACCCTGCGCTTCGGTGAACGCCAAATGCCGCTGCGCGACATCCTGGAGCTGAGTGCTGGGTCGGTAGTGGAACTCAATCAATATGTCCAGGACCCTGTGGAACTTCTGGTGGGAAAGAAAGTGATCGCCCGCGGGGAAGTCGTGGTGGTGGATGGGAGCTATGGGCTGCGGGTAATGGAAATCGTAAGCCCGATGGAGCGAATTGAGTCCTTAAGAACGTGAGCAGATCGGTCCATCGGCTCATTGAAAAGCTGTCCGTCGTCCTTTGTCCGTTGCAAGCGATGCTCGGAGACCGAGAGATTGCAGCCACTGACCACGGACCAGGGGCCATGGACAGCCCTTAAATGAGCCGATAGCCCGATCACCCCATTCCTGGGAGCACGCCGCATGGCATTAATGAAAGTTGATCGCTTCCTACGACAATGTGCATCCCCTGCTTGCTCCCATCGCTGGCGATTGTGGCGGGCTTGGCTTGAACCGCTGCGCGGTTATTCCCTGGGAGGTCACTGGTATTGCAGTCCCGAGTGCTTTGAACAGGCCCTCACTCTCGCAATCGGGCAGGTTATTCCCGGGACGGCTCAACCGCCCGCCAAGGCCACCGGGTTCCCCTGGGATTGCTGATGCTTTCTCGCGGTCTGGTCGATAATGAGCAACTCAAAAGGGCTTTGAAAGCGCAGAAGGATTCCGGCAGCGGGCGCGTGGGGGAATGGCTACGGCATATGGGGGCCGTCAGCGAAGAGCAGGTAACGCAAATTCTCGGCTTGCAGTGGTCCATACCGGTCTTTCCTCTCAACCAAAGCCGGCGGTTTCTGGAGTGCGCCCAGCTTGTGCCCTTTCCTCTCCTGGAAGTGGCGGAAATGGTCCCGGTCCACCACCTTCCCATCAGCCAACACCTCTACGTGGCCTTCGTCGATCACATTAACTACTCGGCGCTTTACGCCGTCGAGAAGATGCTGGAGTGTCACACCGAACCGTGCTTGGCCGTACAGTCGCAAGTGCACAAGGCGCTAAACGAGCTTCGCAGCCGGCCTCGCCCCGTGGAAATTCTCGTGGATAACATCTCTGACCCCGGGGAGATGGCGAGCACGATTTTGGCCCAGTTTGTGAGGCTGGGTGCCACGGACGTTCGAGTCAGCGGATTTGACGGCTTCATTTGGGCGCGCCTCCTCTCTCCGCCCGGTTACACGGACATGCTGTTTCAAGCCCAGAGAAATCAACCCGAGTTTATTTTCCCGCCGGAATCGGGGGAATAAGCTGGGTTGCCCACCACCAGCCTGGAAGGACGGGGTTTTAGCCTGGATTTCTCACTATGGGTTTGGAAGGGCGGGGCTGAAGCCCCCGCCCTTCCCATCGCCTCCCAAGAGCGCCGAAGCGTGGTGAGAAGTCCGAGTTAGAGGTTGCGGAAAAGCCCACCGGGACTGTCATTCTGAGGAGCTGCAGGTGGTTCTGAGCCCGTTCGCTTCAGGGCAAGCTCTGAGCCCCCTCGTCTTACTCAGGGTAAACTCCGCGGGGCAGGGCGAGATCCTTCGCTGCTGCTCAGGATGACAGCGCCGCAGGCGATGTCGGAAGGCGGAAAGGCTGGAAGAGCCGACGGCCTGACCCCCGCGTGACACACTCCAAGGGCAGTGACGAGTGGCGAGTGACCAGCGACAGCAAGGTCCAAACGTGAAAGGGCGGGCAGAGCCGACAGACAATCTCCCCCTCGTGACACGCTGCCCCAGATCGGTTATCGGCGGTGCCAGGTGAGAATTTGCTGACATTGAAAATCACAATTCGCAAGTCTCAAATCACAAAATAACTTCCCTTTTTTTCCGAGGCGCGGTATTTCTTGGCTGCACTGTTCGCAGGTCGATGGACTTGAACCAGTAGCAAGGGGGAATCGGGAATGGAGACGGGGCAGCGTCATCGCAAGTTCATAATCATCTTGCTCGCAATTCTGGCAGTCTGGCCGACTTCCCGGAGTTATGGGGAAACCAAGGGGACGGCGCCTTACAACGTCCTCTTGCTGACTCCCGACCAGATGGGTGCGGACTTCATGCACGTGTACGGCTATCCTTCGCCTGACACTCCCAACCTCGATGAACTGGCCCGGGAGGGGGTCGTCTTCCGGCACGGGTATTCAGCCGGCAGTTGGACCACGCCTTCGTTTGGCTCAATCCTGACCGGCATGTTCCCGACGGTCCATGGCATGACCTTACCGCCACCGGAAAGTTGCGGCGGGCAGATCACAACCCCCATGCTCTCCGGCGGCATTCCGCCCGTGCCCGATTTCCTGACCCTTTCCTCCCAAAAGCTCGTCTTGCCCCAGCTTCTCAAGCCTTACGGAATGGCGACGGCCGTCGATATCGCCAACTGCTGGGCGATCTGGGATGTGGCCGCGCGAAACTGGGACAACCTAAAGCTTTTCGCCGGCAGCCAAATGAAAGTTCCTGAGTACCCGGATCTCTCCGACCCTCGTTATTTGACGGCTCCGCGCACTCTCGCCTGGGGCCAGCAATGGCTCACCGCGCATCGCGACCAGCGATTCTTTCTGTGGCTGCACTTCATGGAGCCGCATTCGCCTTACAACCCGCCCCGCGAGTACGATCGATTCAAAACTCCCGATGATTATCCTGACCTGTACAACGATAACGGCCGTGATAGCCACGAGCTTTCCACCCGCGCCGTGCTGGGAGACTTTCACGCCATCAATCGCCTGCGGCAACTCTACGCCGCCAAGATTCTGTACACGGATCAGTATCTCGGCGAGGTCTTCAAGACGCTCAAAGATCTCGGCCTGAGGAAGAACACGATCATCATCCTGGTGTCCGATCATGGCGAACTGCTCTTCTCGCATCCCCAGGACTTCAATACCGCCGACCATCGTTCGGTCTACGATATGGTCCAGCACGTTCCCTTGATGATTTGGGCACCGAACATTCAAGCGGGCCGCCGCGTGGATGCCCTAGCGGGGCATTACGATCTGTTGCCCACCCTCTTGGATTTAGAGGACCTCCCCATACCGCCGCAAGTGGATGGCAAAAGCTTGAAACCGATCCTGGACGGCAGCGCCACGGAGGTTAACCCCTACGTCTACGGAGAAGTGTCGGTTCTTCAACCGCAATATTCCATCCGCGGCCAACGCTATAAGCTGATCGAGAGCCTGCGCAGCGGCAGGATTCAGTGTTTTGATCTGCTCACGGACCCCGGCGAGAATCAAGATGTTTGCAACACCCTCCCGGCGGTGGCGGCGGAATTGAAGCAGGCTTTGGATGCGCACCTTCAGTACATGGTGGCCAAAGCCAAATCGTTTTCCGACTGGGAAAACAACCAGAGCCTGGCCGTCATCGAGCAGCGGGATTCAAGAGCTTTGCAGGCGTTGGCCCCCGAGGAGCTCACCATTAATTCTCCCTCGGCGGGCGTGCATCTCCAATTGACTGGCCGAGTGTGGTCCCTCTCGAAAGACCCGAGCAACTGCCGAGACCAATGCCTTTGGGCTCCACCGGGACCGGGCACTGCCTCCGCGATCTGGCGATTTGATACTCCCCTGACGGGAGATTATGTGGTTTCTGTTTGGTATGGAGATACGGGCTACGCAAACACACCTTTGGCGACGGACGCCAACTTTCTTGTCCATTTTCGAGGAGGAAGCCTCGCCTTCCCCATCGACCAAAATCGGCGCCAGGGCGAATGGATGCGGCTCGGCCGATTTCATGATCCAACCGATGTGGAACTGAGCAATCGCGCCAATGGGGCCGTGGTGGCCGGGGCGGTCAAATTCACTTTGGTTTCAGGAAAGCCGCTGGCGCAGAGTAACTTCCTGGCTTCTGATCCCTCGGGCTGGGTTGATATCATGCCCCACGGGTCCCTCCAGGGTTGGACACGGGTGGCCATCCCGCCCGGGAAAGCTTTGGATCCCGTCAACCAATGGAAGCTTGATAAGGAACATGGAACCATCGTCTGCGAAGGTGACCACGGACACGAGTGGCTGCGCTACGATCACGAACTTAACAATTTCCTTCTCCACGTGGAATGGCGTTTCGAAAAGCATGAAGGACTGAAAGGGTATAACAGCGGAGTTTTCGTGCGGAACGACCTGGAGGGGCGAGTTTGGCATCAAGCACAGGTGGGAGACCTGGCGTACATTTTCGGCCAAACGCTGATCCACGGGGAGCTGTCGCCGATGATCAAAACCCCTCCACCGGTGGTAAATCCTCTCCACCCAATTGGCGAATGGAACACCTGCGAGATCCGTTGCGATGGCCCGAAAATTACCCTCTGGGTCAATGGCGATTTGACCGGTGAATTCGCAGTGCCCGAGGTTCCCAAAGGCTATTGGGGCTTGGAAGCGGAAGGCTATCGGATCGAGTTCCGCAATATCAAACTGAAAACGCTGCCTTGATGCGTGAATGCGGAGCTTTGGAGTGCGGCAGCTTGCTGCCGCTTTCCTCCCCGCGAGCTTGCTCGCGGGAGTTTCAACCGAGAGCACAAATGCCAGCCAGCAAGCTGGCTGGCGCCAAAGCGGCAGCAAGCTGCCGCACTCCAAAGCTTCGCCAGCCATTCGTGGGGATTACTCAAACCCGTGGCGGGCGCATGCGGCGCGGAAAAGTTGGTACACGGTCTCAAACTTTTCCACTGCTTCCAGTTCAGGCAAGTGGGACTCCGCGATATGGGTCATGCTGCGGATCGCGGCGGTCAAGTCTCCCCCAAAGAAAACCGTTCCCGCAGCCAGGATGGCTGCCCCGAACGACGCTGTGGGGTTCGCGCAACGCACCACGGTGCGGTTCAGAAGGTTGGCGCGCATTTGCGACAGCACGGGACTGGCGGCGGCACTTCCGGCGGAGAATACCTCCTGCCCCACAGTCACTCCACAGGCCTCCAGCCGCTCATAGCCCCATCGCTCCACGCACGCCAGAGATTGCAGTTGCGCGGCGTATCCCTCGCTTGGGGACGCCGGGCGCCCCTCGAAAAATGACTTGGCCTGGGGATTGGAGAAAGGGAAACGTTCCCCGCGCGCTCTGAGGAGGTAGCATTGAATCGAGGTAGGCAAAAGCGGGGCCGCGCGCCGATCCATTTCCGCAGGAGGGACGCCCGGTTCATCGAACTGAAGGCTGCCGGGCCCCGTGTTGCTGGCCGCACCCGGAGCCCACATATTGCTGGGCAAATGGTGGCAATACATCCCCTGCCCCAGCCGAGGCTGGGTGCGGGTCAGGAGTTTCCAAACGAGGGTTGTACCCAGGGTCGTATTGGCATGGCCCGCTTCGCTGGCTCCGGAGCCGATGAGACTCGCCATGCCGTCTGAGGCCCCGGCAAGCACGGGCAAGCCTGGGGTCAATCCGGTTTCCCCACTGGCGTGTGCGGAAACCGCTCCAACCTGATGCCCTGGAGCGACAACCGTGGGGAGCATGGAGGCGGGGATACCGGCGCGGCCGACCGCCGCGGTCCACTCGCTTTTCTCCTGGTCGTAACCGAGCTTGAGGGCGTTGGAGTAATCGCCAACTCCCAATTGTCCCGTGAGCTTTGCGGTCAACCAATCGGCGGGGTGCAGGATGAATGTGGCACGCTCCCACACGGACGGTTCCTCCTGCCGCACCCAAAGAGCCTTGGCGAGAGAGAAGGACGCATTGACTTGCGCCTGGCCGGCAGGAAGCCGCCGGTTGAGTTCGTCGGCAACTGCTCCTGCGCGCCCGTCATCGTAAAGCATCGCCGGCCGAACCGGTTCGCCCTGCGAATCCGCCAGGACCAGAGATCCCGAGGTCGAGGTCACCGCGATCCCTACGGTGCGAGCCCAGCGCTGGCCGGCTCTCAGGCTCTTCCGGAGCTCCTTCATCGTGTGACAGACTGCGCGCCACCACGCGTTGGGGTCCTGCTCGTGGGCCGACCCTGCGGCGGGCAGGTCGGAAAGCGCCGCATGAGCTTCTGCCAGAACATCCCCTTCAGCCGTTGCGGCCAGGGATCGAACCCCGCTGGTTCCGACGTCGACACCGAGAACAATGGGTAGATGAGAGAGAACCATTCTCAAATAATTGCGCGCTGCACGCATTTCCATCGCATGTGGTCAGCCTGAAACTGATCGGCGACACCGCCACAAATCGCGAACCCGATATTTCACATTCGCTCAAGCCCTCCTACCAAATCACGCAGCGTTCTTCGCGCACCATGGGATCTCCAGCCTTACAACCGAATGCCTGCTGGAAGGCCGGCATGTTGGAGGGCGCCGCGATGGCGCGATAGCTATGCATGGGGTGCGGGTCGGTATTCACCATCAGCCGGATGAATTCCGGCCGATCGTTGCCCGCCCAGATTTGGGCGAAGGAGAGGAAAAAGCGTTGCTCGGGTGTGAAGCCGTCGATTTCCGCTGGCCGGGGTTTTCCCTCCAGGCTCTTCTGATACGCTTTGTAGGCGATCGTCAACCCGCCCAGGTCGGCGATGCTTTCGCCCAGTACCAGCTTACCCTTTTCGTGAACATCGTCGATGGCCACGTAGGCATCGAACTGCTTTTCCACGCAAGCGGCTCGTTCCTGGAAGTTTTTCAGATCATCAGCGGTCCACCAGTCGCTGCGGTTGCCGTGGGCGTCGAACTTGCGGCCCTGGTCATCGAACCCGTGCGTCATTTCATGACCGATTACGGCGCCGATAGCGCCG
>Ga0326728_10022421_pt1 | contig 11721 bp, 9 predicted proteins | sample MB3enrmetagenome_FD_207602 | JGI IMG/M metagenome (GOLD analysis project Ga0326728, IMG submission 207602) | Lab enriched peat soil microbial communities from McLean, Ithaca, NY, United States - MB31MN | ecosystem: Environmental > Terrestrial > Soil > Wetlands > Peat | place: USA: New York... | reverse complement strand
GAGCGACAAAAGTGACCGCGTGGTTTCCCGCCGCCAGCCCCTGCGCCACCGACAAGGTGCGAATGGCCAGGCCGTTGCTGGCGGGAATGGGCAATTGGCGGCTCACCATCAAAATGCGCATTTAGCTCCTCACCTCGGTGCTGTCCGTGGTCAGGTTCTCAGCCATTGGCGTCCATCCCAAAACTCGCCGGTAAACATTCAACAGCGAATCGCAATAGGCTCCGAGCGTGAAATCCGCAGCTCGCACCCGGGCCGCATTGCCCAGCCGGCGCCGCAGCGGCTCATCGTCGAGCAGGCGAGCGATAGCTTCCGCGAGCATAGCCGGATGATTACGGTCTACCAGCAGACTGCTGTGGCCGTCGGTGGCGACTTCGGGCACTCCCCCCACTTTGGTAGCTACCACCGCCAGCCCGGCCGCCATAGCTTCCAAAAGGCAATTGGGCGAGCCTTCGGAGTGCGAAGGCAGAACTACCAGGTCCGCAATGCTGTAATAGGGAACCATCTGCGCCTGATGTCCGGCGAAGATTACCGTGTCCGCTATCCCGGCCGCTTTCACCGCCTGCTGCAACGCGGTTCGTTCCGGCCCGTCGCCCACCACCAGCAGGCGAAAAGCCCGCGCGGGATGGCCGCGGCGCAGCCGGGCTACGGCCGTAACCAGATCCCGATGGCCTTTCTCGCGCGACAAGCGGCCGACGGTCAGCAGCACCGGCGCAGCCGGCGGAATCGCCAGGCTTCTCCGCAGTTCCATCGCCTGCGCGTCGGAACAGGGAACGAAGGGCGCCACCGAATTGTGCTGGACGGTGATTCGCCCGCGCGGCACTCCCAGGCCTTGAATCTCCGCGGCGAAGGGCTGGCACAGGGTCACCACATGGTCGGCGGCCGGAAGCGAGAAGCGGTCGAGCTGATTGTAGAGACGCACCTTCAGATCGGGCCAGGTGTAGCCGTGGTGGAAGGCCAGCCACTTGCGGTGGCGGCGGGCGGCCGTCATGCGGATGAGGAAATGCGACTTCACGGCGTGGGTCTGCACAATATCCGGATTCACCGCCGCGACCAGTTCACGGATGGAGCGAAGAATGGACGGGTCAAAGGCAAAACGCTCGTGGATGACATGCACCGGCACGCCGGCTGCATGGCACGCATCGATCACCGGATCGGCTTCTTTCCCGGCCCCTCGCCGGAAGAGCACGATTGCAACCTCCGCCCGCGGGGCGGCGCCGCGCGCCTGCCCAACCTGCCGGGCAAATCCAATGAGGTTTTTTGCCGGACCGGTGAGCCACGCCGCCTCCAGAAAGGCCAGGACACGGATACTCTTGGCCGCGGGTTCAGTCTCCGTCGCGGAACCGGCCAGGCCGGGGGCGCCGGCTGGTTCACCCGAAGCGTGTTTAGAGCGTGCTTCAAAAATGGCGTGGGGGCCGAACAGCAGGTCCTTCGTCGCGGCCAAAGGCGGGCCGCTCCTCAGGATGACACCATTTTTGAAATAGACGCTACTCATAAGTCAAGACCAGTCCTAGGTCCCTGACTGGCTGATAACGTACCTGCCGCCAGGGTGGAAGCGCCGGGCTTCAGCCCGGCGAATACTCCATCCCCATATTGTGGGGCTTTAGCCCCGGTTCCGACCGACGATACACCGGGGCTAAAGCCCTGGCGACTCTGCTGCGCTGATCGCCGGGCTGAAGCCCGGCGCTTCCACCCTGGGCAACGAACCTTTCCTGCCGGTCGGAGAACTAGCTGTCCCTCCCACCGGGCCCGCTCGAAATAACCGTTGCCGGCCAACCCCGCCCACCCGGCTGTGCCGGCAGTTGGCCTTGCCCCCATAATCGCAGCCCTACGAGCCGCCCGAAAACTGATTCCGCAAAACCTGCTATCTTTGGTTTCTGCCGGAAGGCGGGTTGGCTTGACAAAGCTCATGACAGTTGCTCCACACCTGTCTCCAAGGCTGCGCCGGCAGAGGCTGGCGAGGGCGCTGAAACCGCGCTGAACATCGCTATTGCCAGGCCCGCCAGAGCCGGCAGATGGAAGATGTAAGCGAAATTCAAGAAAAATATCGCGGTACAAAAGCCAAGAAGAGCCAGCCGCACGCAGAAGACGGCGTTTTCCATATCAGCCAGCTCGGGATCGCCCTTAACCTTTAGACGAACCTTCTTCAAAAGACCCAGCATGGAGACGATGGCGGCCAGATAGAATATGAGTCCCGGAATTCCGCATTCACTTGCTACCTGGGTGTAGGTGTTGTGTGCACCGTGCCAGGATTCCCCCTTGTTAAGCCCTGGTTGGGCGCCTTGATAGGTTTCGAACTGGGCTGGCCCGATTCCAACTAACGGGTGCTCCACCGCGCAGACAAAACTGTCCCATAGCAGGCGCTTGCGAGCCTCAGAAGATTCGATTGCTTCTGCAGACGCGCCCTCTCGGGACGACGAAAATGACAGGATGCGGTTGGAAACGATGTCGGGCAATACCGCGAACACCACCACCATGACCACGGGAACAACCAGCCAAAACACCAACCGCTGGCGGGGTCGGGCGGCGATGGTGAAGAACACCACATCGGCAACGAGCGCGATGGCTGCGCCCCGCGAACCGCTCGCCAGTATGGGATAAATGCCGTAGCCCACACAGCACAGGGCAAGAATGCGTACGATGCGCGATTTTCCGCTAAAGGCGACCCACAGCAGAAAAGGAAGGACCAGCAGCAGGTGACCGGCAAAATCGTTGGCATTGGAAACCGTGCCGGCTTCCAGGCTCACCCGGCCGGCCTCGGTTATGCGCGCGAACAGCCGGCTGGCGGCCACGCTCACTACAGCACCGGCCGCAATGGTAAACATCAGCAGCCGGCACTGGCGCCGGGTCCGGGTAAGGCCGGCAATCACTAACATCATTAACAAATCGGCTCGCCAATAAACGAACACCTGACGGGCAGAACCACCTTTCCAGATACTGAAAGGCGTTGCCAGCGCGATCCACACCCCAAAGCACAGCCACAGAATCGCCGGCCGGTAACGTAATGGATGCCGGAACCCGCCGCTCAGAAAGAGCCCGATGATCGCCGGAACCCCGACTACGTACAGGAGGTAAAGATTGACATGCGCTATAGACGAAAGTATCTCATGCAGCATGCTGAAACGGAGAAATACCAGGCCGAGAGCAAACCAGAATGCCAACCTTGCTCCGGCGCCCGGGCGATCGTCGACCGTGTGGTCAGCCGCGGCGACGTTTTGGCTACCGTCTTCCGTTTCGCCGGCGGGCAGCGAGGGTTCAAGGTCTACCGAGTCGACTTGAGGCGAGCTATCCATTTGACTGTTCCCGATTGTTGCCAAACACCACCGCTTCCATCTCCGAGCCTTTACCGATACGAAAAAGTGACTTCCACCCGGAAGGGGTCTTTTGCAGCACACTGAGGTCATGCCGGGGAGGATTGTCCACCGCTGTCCGTCCCACTATCCAGAGGCCGGCCGGTTCGAGGCTGTGCAGGACAGCGTCCGCGGCCAAGCGCAACTGGGAGGCGCTGAAGTACGAGCGAATCAGGATATTCATGGTGCGAATCACATGGACCGGCCGGGGCAGAGGCGAGAACACAGAATGCTGCTTGATGCGGAAGCGTTCGCTGCGCATCTGTAACACCTCCGGATGCAATAGCGGGAGGCGGCGAAGCACAAAAGGAGGCTGGGAGATAAACTGCCGGCTTCCATCTGCCGCATCCCATTCCGCGGGGATATGGAATTGCGAGGATAGACTTTCTTTCCACTCCCGGAGCGCCCGGCGCTGGATGGCGCGATTGATGAAGTACAGCGGGTGCTGCATCAGAGTGAGGCTGACCACAAAAGGAGCACGGATGTACTGGATGGGCTCGCCACTGGGGTCCACCACAAAAGCATCGCCTTCCTGTTCCCGTCTTGCTTCCACCAGATAGAGGATCCAATCGGAAGCGGTAAAGGTAAGGTCCGGATATACCGGCTGTAGCGCTTGGAACCACTCCGCGGCGGTGATGCCGCTCGATACCGCCCAGTCTTCGACTTGGAGCGCCGTGTCGCGAGCAAAGAGCGAGGGCAACAGCGCCCCGATCTTTTCATCAATCTCTGCAAGTCTGTGACGCACCGTAATCCTATTGGTTCCGTTCGACAGACGCAGTTGCTGCACGATGCGCTCAAAACGTTCCAACTCCTGCGAGGAGCATGTGGGCGTCGTGGGCAGAAGATTTAACGCAACGAGACCTCGGCGCCACCACCGCTGTGCCGGAGTGTCCTGCGCCGCCGTGCATATCCCAAGTTTCAACACTTGCTCACCGCCAGAACGGTTTCGTTGTTGTCGCCGGACACGGCTTCTTGCCCCAACAGTTGCCGGTAAATACCGGCAAGACGGCCGGCGGCGATGTCGATGGTCAGGTGGTCATGGGCAAATCGCGTGGCGGCAGTGGCCAGCCTGCACCGAAGCTGCCCGTCTTGAACCAGCCGGCATAGAGCGTCTGCCAGTTGCTCTGCCTGGCCGGAATCGAACAGCAGGCCAGTCTCTCCGTGGGTCACCAGCTCGCCGGTGCCGCCCACGCGGGAGCCTACCGGACAACAGCCACAGGCCATGGCTTCCAGCAGGGAATTGGAAAATGATTCCGAGCGTGAGCACAAGACGAATATGTCTATGGCTCTCATCCAGTCGGCCGGATAAGCCGTAGCCTCCTGGAAAATACAGGCATCCGTGAGCCCCAACTGTTCTGCCCGTTCCGTCAAAACCGGCTTCATCGGCCCGTCGCCGACAATTAGCAATCGGGCGCGAGGGTCGGCCGCGTGGACCTTGACGAAGGTATCCAGCAACAGAGGGAGATTCTTCTCTTCCCGAAGCACGGCTACCGTTCCGATGACGACACTGGCATCGGAGAGCCGTGGAGGCCGGGTTCTTCCGTGGGGATGGAATTCCTTGGGCTCGAACCCGTTGTGGCAGACATGGATGCGATGCGAGGGCACGTGCCAATCGGTAACCAGTTCGCGGGCGGCGGCGTAGGAATTCACAAATATCCCGCTGGCGAGCTTGTCTATAAAGGAAAGAAGCACTTGTCTGGGCTTGGCCAAGATGCTCCTGCACCACAACTGGCTGGTAAGGCTGGGCAAGCGCAAGACTCGCGCCACCGGAATGCCGAACAGATCGGTGGGACCATCAAACGCATGCAGCACCTTGATGTCGTGCTCGGTGACGTATCTTTTTAGCTGTTTGGCCGCTGAGATGACAGAAGGAGACTTAAGCGAGGTAACGGGAATGCAAACGGTAGGAATTCCCGCCGCTTCGATTTCCTTCCACCTGGCCCCGCCAGGACGAAAGCAGGCGACGTGGGCGGCAATTCCGTGCCCGGCCAGGTGGCGCGCGAACTTGCTTACGTCCCGCTCGATGCCTCCGCCCCACCCCAGCTCCTGGGCCATCATCAGGACCGGAATCGGCGCGCCTCCCGCATTGTCGCTCAGCCGCTTGGTCACGCCGTCGCCCCTTTGATCGCCCGCGCGGGATTGCCCACCGCCACCACATTGGGTGGGATGGGGTGCGTTACCACGGCCCCGGCTCCAATCGTGGTGCCTGAGCCGACATCCGCCATGACAATGGCCGAAGCCCCCAGCCAGCAGTCCTTGCCGATGGTGATGGAGGTAAAAGCCCGCTCATCGGAAGGAAGTATCCCGCCATCTTCAGCGCGGGCGTGCTGCCGGCCGCCAAAAATCTGCACGTGGCTGGCGATTTGCGTCCGCTCTCCTATATGGCACTTGGCGATTACGCAATAAGCTCCGATGTAGACTGCCCTCTCAATCGTGACGGCGGACTGGGCGAAAAACGATCCGAAGGAAATCCGGCTGGAGAGCGGGCACTTCGTAATGGTCATGGCGTAGTAGCAAACCCGCAGATAGTCGCCCGGAAGGCCCGGAACCAGAGCCACCATTTGGGCAAAGAATTGAAAAAGCACAGCCACGCGCCCGAAGCCGGACAGGGCGGCAAAGGGGAACATGATCGCCAGGGCGACCAGGTTTGCACCGGCTTTGGCAATTGTCTTCACCATTTCCCAGGGTCTAGGTCCCTGACCGCCTGATCACTTACCTTTGCGCCTCTGGTGTAGCACCGGGGCTAAAGCCCGCTCATGCCGGGCACCCAAGGTCACCGGGCTAAAGCCCGGTGCTTCCACTGAAGGCCGGTGCTTCCACCCGAGGTGCGCACGTACATCATCGCGCGGTCTCAGACCTAACTCGCGCTGGTCTTTCGTGCCAATACGTCGCTTTCCGCCGGCTGCGGCGCCGCGGAAGGCGACAGTTTCCCGCGCGTGAGCGAGGCCACCTTCCAAACCGCGTACGTGCGGCCGCGGCAAGCATCAAGCACACCGAGGAACGCCGCGGTGTTTACCAGAATGAAGTACAACGGGATGGCAAACAGCCGGCCGGGATTGCGGCCCCGCAAAGCCGTGGCATAGCCCACCGCACCGGCCAGATAGCACGCCGCTTGACATGCCAGAAGAACGTGCATCCAGGGATAAGCGAAAGCCAATAGCACTGTTCCCAGCAGACAACCGGCCAGCGGCACGAGCGCCAGCCAGCGCAGGAACTTCCGGGAAAGGAACTGCCAGGCCCGCAGGCCGCGGAGTTGCCGGCGCAGGCGCCAGAATCCCAGGGCGCCCTGGCCGCAGATACGGCGGCGCCGTTTGAACTCCTCGACCGGCGATTTGGTAGCCTTTTCCGTGGAGACGGCATCGGGTTCGAATACCAGAAGCCGGCCGGCAGCGCCAATCCGAATCGGCACTTCCAGGTCGTTGGCCAGATCGGGGTCGCAGTCGCGGTACAATTCCCGCCGGATACAGTGAATGGCCCCAAAGCATACCAAGACGGATCCTAACCGGCTCTCCAGTTCGTCGATCTTGAGTTCATAAGTCCAGTAGGTGCTTTCCCCGGAGCCAATCGCCGATTGATCGTCCTCAGGAGCGGTGCGGTCCACTCCCGTCACGCACCCGACCCGCGGGTCGGCAAAATGCCGCACCATGCGCCGCAGCGCTTCGGCAGAGATATCGGAATTGGCGTCCGTGAAAAAAAGCAGTTCGCCCGTGGCCAGGCGCGCCAGATGATTAAGGGCGCGCACCTTGCCGCCCCGTTCCGGCATGCGCACATAGACCAGGCGCGGGTCGGAGATGCCGCGCAGCACCTCGTCGGTGCGGTCGTCGGAGGCATCGGATGCCACCAACACCTGCAGGCGATCGCGGGGATAATCCCAGGCCAGCGTCTGCTGGACCTTCCAGCCGATGTCTTTCTCTTCATTGCGCGCGGCAATCAGAACGGAGACCGGCGGCAAAAATGAATCGTCCGCGACGTGCGGAACGCGCCGGAATAGCGCCAGGAACCACAAACAGATCGGATAGCCCGCATAGACATAGGCGAGCCATGCCGCGGAGCCAATAAACACCATAAGCGCCAGCCTGGTCATCGACCCCCTCTTCCCAACAAAAGAATCTTCATACTTTTGAATAGAATCAGCAGGTCCAACCCGACTGAAACATTTTTGATGTAGAACAGATCGTAAGAAAGCTTTTCGGCATTATCTTCGATCGTGCTGCAGTAATCGCGATTCACCTGCGCCCAGCCGGTGGCTCCGGGCCGGACGCTCCAGCGCTGCTTGTAGAAGGGAATGTGGCGTATGCATTCCTCTTCCTGGTTAGGCACAAAGGGGCGCGGCCCAATGAAGTACATGTCGCCGCGCAGGATATTGAACAGTTGCGGCAGCTCGTCGAGGCGGGTTCGGCGCAGCAAGGCCCCTACCCGGGTGATGCGGCTGTCGTCCTTGCATGCCGGCTTGAAATTGTTGTCCTGCTCGACGTCATGAATCATCGAACGGAACTTGTAGAGAGTGAAGATGCGGCCATTCTTCCCCACCCGCTTCTGGCGGAATATGATGGGCCCGGCGGAATCCAGGCGAATCGCGATGGCAATCACCACCATCACGGGCAGCATCAGCAGCAAACCCGCAATCGACAGGCACAAGGATATGAGCCGTTTATAGACCAGCATCAGGCGGGAGACTTGAAACCCCGGAGAAAATACCAGCCAACTCAATCGCAAAGAATGCAGGGAAATCTTGCCGGTAATCGACTGGTATAACTCCACGCCATCCTCGACCCTTACCCCCTCGGTCTTGAGTTCCAGCAAGGTTTCCACCGGCAGCCGGCCTCGCTGGTCGCCCATAGCTACAATCACGCGCCGGATACGGTTTTGTTCTACCACCCTCTTGAGTTCCTCGCCCCAGGTAGAAGACTGGCAGTCGCCTTTCGCCGCGATGGAGTCGTCGCTCAGTTGGCAGACCACCCGCGTTCCGAGTTCCGGACGGGTGACAAACTGCTCGAGCAAGGCTTTGGCCAGGGCCGCGTTGCCCAGGATCGCGCAGGGCTCGGCAAAGCGGTCGATGGTATTCATGAACAGGAAAACCCGGCGGCACAATGCCACTTCGCCCACCGCCAATACCAAGCCGATCAGAAAAATCCCTAGGTCGAGCCGAAGCGACGGGAAGAGATAGTAGAACGCCGCAAAGAGCAGGCAGACGGTCCCAAACACCTGGACGAGACGGATAAACGCCTCGCGTTGATTGCTCAGGATCAGGGCGTCGTAAAGATCGAAGTAGTACATGCAAAGCGAGAAAACTCCAACCACGATAGCGATCTTGACCAGGCCCTGTTCGTAAGCTAAAGCAATGCTGGCATCCAGCGTTCCCATGGTGGCCACGGTCGCCAACAGAAAGGCGAGGGCCGCCAATAATGCCTCCGTCGCGCCGAGGCATACGGTCCGTACCGGAAAGTAAGCATTGAACAGGCGAATCATAAAATCAGCTACAAGCTACAAGCTTCAAGCTACGGAGTTCTCAGTTCTCGGTTCTCAGAATGAATTGTCATTCCGATCCCGCAAAGCGGGAGAGGAATCTGCAGTTCGGCCCTCAGTTGCCTTAAAATCAGCCACAAGTTGCAAGTTTCAAGCAAGAGCCCTACTTTCTTCCGTTTTTCCGATCACCGGATCACCCGATCACCCGATGGGCTCTGCGCCTCTGTGGCTCTGTGGTAGGTTTTCCCTACCGTTTGGTTTTCCCTTCCCTTTTCCGTACCCGTAGCTGTATCCGGCGTAGTAATAGGCCCCGTGCTCCGGTTTGGCGACGCCGTTGAGCACCAGCCCCAGCACGCGGGCTTCGCGGAACTCATGCTGGGCGCGCTGCACGTTGTCATACTGGGTGATTCCGGCGCGCGCCACCAGCAGCACGGCGTCGCAGGCGCGCGAAATGGCGACCGCGTCCGATACCGCCAGCACCGGCGAAGAGTCCACAATGATCCAATCGAAAACCGCGGCCAGCCTTTCCAGCAAACCGGGAATGCGTTGGTTGCCCAAAAGCTCGGCGGCGTTCGACACCGGCGTTCCCCCAGGCATCACCCAGAGGTTCTCCACCACGCCACCCTGAATGACGTCCGCCAATTCGGCGCTGCCGGCGAGGTATTCCGTCAACCCGGGCTCGGCCGGGGCGCCAAACAACTGGTGCAGGCTGGGCTTGCGCAGATCCCCGTCCACCAGCAGGACTTTCTTGCCCTTCTGCCGGGCCAGCGCCAGGGCAAAGTTGGCGGAGACAAAAGTCTTGCCTTCGCCGCCCAGGGCGCTGGAAACCAGGATGGTCCGGATGGGCTTCTTGGCGTGTAGCTGGGACACGCGGGAGCGCAAGCTGCGCAGTTGTTCGATGGCGTACACCTGCTCCCGCCCGGCCTCGCCCGCGGCGGAGGAATCGGAAATCCCGCTGAAGGAGTCGGTAAAGATGAGGCGGGACAGGTCCGGATTCCACGGCCGGACGGGAAAATCGCCCATATACTGGGGCGATTCATTCGTCAATGGGCTGGCTGGAAGCCCGGCGGCCTGCACGGAGAAGTCGGCCGTTTCACCCGCGGTGTCAACCCGGGGTAAGGCGCCGGAAGCGGCAGGCGCCAAGCTCCCCGGCTGTTTTTGCTGTTCGGCCTTGGTTAAAGCATCGTGAATCCGGCTCATTTGTTAGTCGTCCTTTGCGCTAAAAAGGTATTTTCAGTTCGCCTGGCGATGACCGGGGCGATTTCTTCCAGCTCGAATTCGGTGGCGATCTCATGGATAATCGAGGGCGGGATGGGGCGGAGCCCTTCGACATACGCGGTGATCAGCGCATGTTCGCAAAGCAGATTGGTGACGCGCGGGATGCCTTGCGCATACCCGAAGATGGCCTCCACCGCCGCGGGCGAAAACACCTCGTCGGTAGTGCCGGCGATGCGCAGCCGCTCCGCAATATAGGTATGGGTGCCGGGTTTGGTAAGCGGCTTGGTCCGGCAGCGGAAGGCAATTCTTTGGCGCAATTGCCGCGTTTCCGGCAAGCGCAGCTTCTCGTCCAGTTCCGGCTGCCCCGAAAGCACGATTTGCAACAGCTTTTCGGTGGCCGTCTCCAAATTGGTCAGCAGGCGCACTTCTTCCAGCATGGCGAGCGAGAGGTCTTGGGCTTCATCGATGATGAGCGCCGAGGTCATGCCCAACTGGTGGCGGTGAATCAGCCATTGATTGAGCTGCAGCAGCATCTGCGACTTGGTCCGCGATCGCACCTCGATGCCGAAATCGGCCATCATGAATTCCAGAAAGTCGAGTACTTCCAACTGGGGGTTGAAGACAAAGGAAGTGGCTACGTCGGCGGAATTCAAAGACGAGAGCAGGGTCTTAATCAACGTGGTCTTGCCCGTGCCGACTTCGCCGGTCAGCACCACAAAACCTTTGCGCCGGCGGATGCCGTAGGCCAGGCAGGCCAGCACCTCCTTCAGGTGCGGCGTCATGCACAGAAAACGCGGGTCCGGATTAACCCCAAAGGGGTGGGTTTGCAAGCCGAAGAAGGCTCTATACACGGCCAGGTCCTCCCTGGGCTTCCCGCAGCGCCGGCGCGGAGGAGGCACTGCCGCCGGCCGCGGCTGCCGCCAGCGCCGCCGGCTTCTTCCGCAAGCGGAAGCGCCGCGCCGGCTTGGGGGGCAACGCACTGGCAATGATCGGCAGGCTGGCCAGCGTTTCCAGTTTGGTGTAATGGAAAACGTCATACTCGTTACGCAGGGCCCGGTCGCGGTATTCCACCAACACGGCCAAGCCGCATCCGACGAACAAGCCGCCGACCACGCCTCCGATCGAGAACAGGAGGGGATTGGGGAAGGTGGGCTTGGTCGGAAGATTGGGTGGATCCACCACGCGAAACTGTTCGCCCGCCTGGCGCCGCTCCAGTTCCGTAGACATGGCCGACTGGTCTTTCTTGGCCAGCAGGTCGTTGTAGAACTTTTGCGCCGTCTCATAGCCGCGCGTTAACTGGCGGAAACGCTCTTGTACCTCGGGGCTGAGCTGCATGCGGGCCTGGAAAATCTTGATTTGCTGCTGGATGCGGTCCTGGTCCGCTTTGTAGGCCGCAATGCCCATCTGCATGGACTTGAGCTGGGCGCGGAGCTGTTGGATTTGCGGCGTCTCTTTGGTAGATTTCTTATCCGGAGCGGGAGCCGCCGCGGCCTGGTCGCCGGCTTCCATCTGTTTCTTGAGGGCGTCGAGTTCGCGGCGGGCTTTGATCACGTCGGGATGATCCGGGGTATAGCGCGCCTCCAGGCTCGACAACTGGGTCTGCAACTGGTCGATTTGCGTTTGCAGGCGCTGGGCAGGCGGAATATCGCCGCCGGATTGCGCCGCCGCCTCCAGGGCCGCCGTTTGCTGG
>Ga0326728_10022420_pt1 | contig 11721 bp, 5 predicted proteins | sample MB3enrmetagenome_FD_207602 | JGI IMG/M metagenome (GOLD analysis project Ga0326728, IMG submission 207602) | Lab enriched peat soil microbial communities from McLean, Ithaca, NY, United States - MB31MN | ecosystem: Environmental > Terrestrial > Soil > Wetlands > Peat | place: USA: New York... | reverse complement strand
TCAACGCCGATGGGCTGATTCACATGCTGAGCGCGACGAAGGGGCGGATTACCACCAAGAGCGGGATGGAATACCGTCTGCTGGCGCTCGATCCCTACAGCCAACACATGTCGCTGCCGGTGTTGCGCGCTATTCGTAAACTCGTGGAGGACGGGGCGGTGGTAGCGGGCCAGAAGCTGACCGACGATCCGAGCTTGGCTGACGATCAGGGTGAGTTTCAGAGGTTGAACGAGGAGTTGTTTGGGGATGGGATGGGGGTGCACAGGGTAGGGAAGGGGACGGTGTATGCGGGGGAGAATGCGGAAGGGGCGCTGCAGGCGATGAAGGTAGCGCCAGACTTCGACCACACCAAGCCGGAGAGCGACACGCGCCTTCGCTTCGTGCATCGCAAGTTGGCGGATGGCGATCTCTACTTTGTGGATAATCGCAATGACCGCGACGAGACGGTGGATGCGACGTTCCGTGTGGCCGGAAAGGCGGCGGAACTCTGGCACCCCGAGACGGGCCAGGCGGAGCCCGCATCCTACAAGATCGCGGAGGGTAGGACCACGGTGCCGTTGCACCTGGAGCCGTGGGGCACGGTGTTTGTGGTGTTCCGGAAGCCGACGCAGGAGGCTTCGCGGAGGTTACCGGAAGTAGTGGAGACGGAGTTGGCGACGGTGGAGGGGCCGTGGGAGGTGGCATTCCAGCCGGGCCGTGGCGCGCCTGCATCGATCAGGCTGGACAAGCTGATTTCGTGGAGCGAGAGCACGGATGCGGGAGTGAAGTGCTTTTCGGGGGCGGGCACGTACAAGAAGAGCATCGAGGCATCGCGGGAGTGGTTCAAGCCGGGCAGGAAGCTTTGGATCGACTTGGGCGAGGTGAAGAACCTGGCAGAGTTAACGGTGAACGGGAAGTCGCTGGGGATCGCATGGCACACGCCGTACAGAGTGGATGCAACGAGGGCGCTAAAGCCGGGGGCGAACGAAGTGACCATCAAGGTGATCAATGCCTGGGTGAACCGGCTGATCGGGGATGAGCAACCTGGGGCGACGAAATACACGTTCGCGGACGTGAAGCCGTACAAGGCAAATTCGCCGTTGCTGCCTTCTGGACTCCTTGGGCCGGTACGCGTCTACGCTGATGCCATGCACTGAGAGGCCTACAAATCTCAGAATGAATAATACGGAATTCTGTATGAAATGCTAGCCCTGAAGTCGCCTGCTCTGATATGCTCTTTATATTCAGGTTGCTAGCTGCCAGAGGGAATTCCTTTTTTGGAATGGGAATTGCTCGAAACGCAGCAGGTGTTGGTTTACGCTTCGTTCAGGAACCGAAAAACGAAAATCACTTGTGCGCTGAGGACTATCATGACGAGGAAAACCTTAGGTGCTTTGGTTTTGCTGTTAGGAATTCTGTGCGCCACGTCAGCAACCAGGTTGTGGAGCCAATCGCAGGCGGCTGCCCAGATTTCGGGCATCGTTTCGGACACGAGTGGCGCGGTGGTGCCGAATGCAAACGTAACCGCCACGCATGTCGACACGGGACTGGTGCGGACGACAACCAGCAGCGTGGATGGATTTTATGTGATTCCAAATCTGCCGGTTGGATCTTACAAACCCCAGGTACAAGCTACCGGTTTCAACACGTACCTCCAGACCGGAATCGTTCTCGAGGTTAGCGCCAATGTTGCGATTAACGTTACGCTGCACGTGGGGCAGGTCAAGCAGCAGGTCGAGGTATCCGCCAATGCCACCATGGTGCAGACTCAAACAACTTCCGTTGCGTCGGTGATGGATAACGCGCGAGTACTTGATCTGCCGTTGAACGGCCGCCAAGCTACCGATTTGATTATGCTAATGGGCGCGGCAACGAACACGACGGACGGAAACTTAACTGATATTAAGACCAGCAAGAACTACTTCAGCTCCGATAGTATTTCGGTTGCCGGGGGACAGTCCAGTGCGACGAGTTATCGTCTGGACGGCGGGACGCACATGGACAACTTCTCGAACATCAATCTCCCCTTTCCCTTTCCGGATTCCCTTCAGGAATTCAGCGTTCAGACCAGCAGCCTCACGGCCCAGTGGGGACTTCACCCCGGTGCGCAGGTCGAGGTTGTAACCAAATCCGGCACGAATCAGATTCACGGGGACGCGTTTGAATTTGTACGCAACGGGGACGCCAACGCTGTTGATTTCTTTGCGCAGGGCGTACAGGACACTCTGAAGCGAAACCAGTTTGGCGGCACGATTGGAGCGCCGATCAAGAGGGACAAGCTGTTTGGCTTTTTCGGATACCAAGGGACTCGAATACGGACCGCTCCGCCATCGTCCATTACTCATGTGCCCAACCAAGCTGTCCTGAATGGAGATTGGAGCACGCTCGAGTCGGCCACTTGCCAATCCAGCGGAATGCCGCGGAAGATTATCAACCCCGCAACCGGCTCACCGTTTGCTAACGATTTCGTCAGTCCGTCGCTCTACAATCAGCAGGCGCTGAACATGCTCAAGTACGTTCCTCTCTCCAGCGATCCTTGCGGGGAGATCACGTACGCGATTCCGGAGCCACAGAGGGAAGACCAATATATCGGTCGAGTAGACTGGAACCAGAGCGCGAAGAACAATTTCTTCGGGCGGTACTTTTTTGCAGATTACAAGAGTCCGGCCGCCTTTGACGACAACTTCCTGCTGACCACGCAGCGCGGGGTTCTTGACCGCACCCAGGCTGTTACCTTGGGGGACACTTATTCGATCACACCCAACATACTCAATTCCGCACACCTCACCTGGACGCGCCTTGCCATTACGCGCGGCCCGGCGGCAGATATGAAAAACCTGGCCGATTTTGGGGTCAATGTCTATCAGGGCATTCCCGATGCCATCGATCTAACGATCACCGGCTATTTCGGCATCGGCTGCGGCACATGCGCTCCGGCCCACTTCAAGGACAATGTCGCGGAAGCATCGGACGACTTAGATGTAGTCCGCGGCAAGCACCACATGTCAATGGGCGCGGATGTGATCCACTTCGAATATCCCTATATCAATAATAACGAAACGAACGGCAACCCTCAATTCAGCGGCCAATTCACGAACGACGGGTTGCTGGATTTCCTGCTGGGATTGACCAGCTTTTATGCTCAGGGAAACCCCACCCCGTACAACGGCCGGCAAAATTACTTGGGGCTGTATTTCAACGACAACATACAAATGAGCAAAAGGCTCAACCTCAACCTGGGTCTGCGGTGGGAACCGAACTTCCCCGTCACCGAAACGGACAACGCCGTGGCCCACTTTTCGGAGGCCGCGTTCATCGCGGGCAAGACAAGCACCCAATTCCTCAACGCTCCGCCAGGGCTGCTTTTCCCGGGTGATCCCGGTATCCCGCGTGGCTACACTTACAGCAAACTTGCGGCGCTTGAGCCGCGCATCGGGGTAGTCTGGGACCCCACAGGAACCGGGCGGCAAGTCATACGCGCCGGCTACGGCCTCTTCTTTGACACGGTACCGACCGCCTACTTCGAGGACCAAACCCAAGGCGCTCCGTGGGGAAGCACCGTGGATTTGGACGCCCCGGCGGGTGGATTCACGAATCCCTGGCTGGGATACCCGGGCGGTAACCCCTTCCCGTTGCCTTATCCGCCCGGCAAGAATGCGGTTTTCCCCTCGGGAAGCACCTACTATGATTACCCCTTGAATGCACGTCCGATGTACGTTAATGAATGGGACCTCAGCTATCAGCTTCAGTTGACGAGTAACTGGCTATTCGCTGCGAACTACGTGGGCAACAAGTCGACCCATATCTGGACTGGCGAGGATATCGACCCCGCCATTTCCAGCCCCGTCATATGCGCCGCGGCACCGGGCGGAACGTGTACGACGGGCAACGAAAACCAGCGACGGGTGCTGTATCTTATCAATCCCGTAACCGGCTCCCAGTTTTCTGACATTTACCATCTCGATGACGGCGCCAACGGAGAGTACGAAGCGCTCTTCCTTAAACTGCAACATCGTTTTAGCAAACATTACACAATCATGGGGAATTACACCTGGTCCCACTGTATCGATGAGGGGGACTTCCAGGGAGACATGGGAGGTCCTTACACCCAGTTGCCGTTCAATCGAAACGCGGAGCGTGGCAATTGTGGTTTCGACATTCGCCAGATCTTCAATTTAACCTTCATCGCTCAGACACCCAAGTTTTCGAATCCCTGGGTGAACCGGTTCGCGGGCAATTGGCAGCTATCCCCGATCATCGCCTATCACACCGGAACGTGGTTTTATCCACTCGACGGCGAGGACAATTCAATGAGCGGGATTGGACTGGATCGCCCGAACGTGGCTGGCAACCCCTATATTAAGAGCACCACCGGGTCGCTTCAGTGGCTCAATCCCGGTGCTTTCGCCATTCCGCCAGGTCAGTTTGGCAACGCTGGCAGGTGCGCGCTGGAGGCGCCCCGCTACTTTGATATCGATGCAGCGCTGGTTCGGTACATTAACATTACAGAGCGCCACCAGGTGGAGTTGCGATTTGAGGCCTTTAACGCGATGAACCACACCAATTTCTCCGCTCCCGATCCGGTCGCAACGGATGCGACCTTCGGCCAGATACTCAGCGACGTTAGCCCGCGCATCCTGCAATTTGCGCTGAAGTACACATTCTGAGGAGTCCCGTGCTCCTCTCGGCTGTCATCCTGAGGAGTCCTGCTCTTTGGGACGGCGACAGATCTCCGCAGTTCGTGAGGAATAGAACGAACCGCAGGGATTCTTCGGCCCCAAAAGAACGGGCCTCAGAATGACAGCCTGGTAGGATTGATCATGCTGCGCCGTACATTCCTGAGAAACGCTGTCTTGACCGTGGGCGCCGCTTGTGGCGCGCAGGGCGCACGCAGTGGGGGTTTGCCCATACCCCCGGCCGGTTCTTTTAAGCTGGGCGCGATTAGCGATGGCTTCTCGCAGGATTTCGAAAAAGCCCTGCAAATCATGAAGGGCTACGGACTCTCGTGGGTTGAGATTCGCGGCCTCTGGGGGAAATACAACACGGAAGGTACGCCGGAAGAGATCAAGCGCGCCAAGTGCCTGCTCGACCAGTACAACTTCAAATGTTCAGTAGTTGATTCCAGCTTCTACAAGTGCGTTTTGCCGGGAACGAAACCTGTCAGCATGGAGGGCGGATATCACATTCCGTACTCGGGTCAAATGGATTTGTTGAAGCGAGCAATGGATCGCTGTCATGCCTGGGGCACGGACAAGGTCCGCATCTTCACGTTCTGGCGCGTGGCCAATCCTGAAGCAATCTACACGCGTGTTTCGGAAGACCTTGCCAAGGCAGCCAGTGTCGCACAGAGCGAAGGCGTGCGCCTGGTGATAGAAAACGAAGAGGCGTGCAACGCGGGGACAGGGCATGAACTCGCTGCGATTATCAAAATGACCCCCTCGCCTAATCTCGGCTATAACTGGGATGTAGGCAATGGCTACGAGCACGGCGAGGCGGCATTTCCCGATGGATACAGCGCTCTGGACAAGAGCCGAATCTGGAATATGCACCTCAAAGGGATTCAATGTGCTCAAGGCTTTAAGCGATGCGAAGAAACCTTCGCGGACGTGGGCGTGATTGATTTAGTGGGCCAATTGCGCGCGCTCCTGCGAGACCACTACACCGAGACGATGTCACTCGAATGTGAATCCAATGCACCCGGAATGACTCATCAACAAACCACCGAGCGTTCCATGCAGGGATTGCTGCGCGTGATAAATCGACTATGAAGAATTACTCGCGCCGTGAATTCATTATAGCCGGTGTAGGGGCGGCCCTCGTGGCCGCCAGCGGCCGGGCCCTAAGCATCGCTGCCGAAGCCCGGCCGTCTTTGGCCGATTCCCGAGGGCCTCACGTGGAGTTTCCGACAAGTCCTCGTGCACGGCTGGCGGTGACCTCCTGGCCGTTCAGGGAGTTCATTGACAGTCCTCGCAATCCTTATCGGAATCGGCAAAAGCCGGGAATGGACCTCAAAGATTTTCCGCGCATGGTGGCCAGGGAATTTGAAATCCAGAACATTTGCCCCCTGTCGACTCACTTCCATTCCACAGAGCCCTCCTATCTTGACGCGTTCCGGCAGGCGGTGGAGCAGGCAGGTTCGCACTTGGTGGACTTGGGGCTGGAGGGCCGCAGCTTTTGGGATCCTGACAGAACTAAGCGGCAAGCGGCAGTGGAGTACGGGAAACACTGGATCGATCTCGCCGTTGTGTTGGGCTCTCCCAGTGTTCGCCAGCACCTTGGAGCGCCGAGGGGTGTCAAGCCGGACGTTGACTTGGCTTCCCAAACGTTGGGGGAACTTGCGGAATATGGCGCGGAGAAGAACACGGTGGTTAACCTCGAGAATGACGATCTTCGCAATGAAGATCCCTTTTTCATCGTTGAGGTTATTGAGAAAGTATCGAGTCCCTACCTGCGTGCTCTGCCCGATTTTGGGAATACCCTCAGCGGGGGCGACGTAGAATATAATGAGCGGGGCGTGGCTGCGATGCTCAAGTATGCTTACGGCGTGTGTCACGTCAAGGACTTGGTGGTGGCCGATAGCGGCAAGACGTATGAGGTCGATTTACCCAAGATGTTCGAACTTGCCAAAGCCAGCGGGTTCAAGGGCTACTATATGATGGAGTGGGACGGGGGGCCGGGAGAGCCCTACGAGGGAACGCGGAGGCTGGTGGAAGAGACATTGAAGTGTCTGGGATAGCCCTCGCATTGTCGATTGCCGATCGTCGATTGACGATTAGCTGGTCGGGTGGGAAGTTCTTGGGTGCGCGGTCCATTCACAACGGCAATGCAAAATTCATAATCTTCTAGGGAAACTAAAATGGCAGATTGCAAGTCTGGCGTTTCGGTAGCGGCCATCAGTGGGCTGCTGCTAGTTTCAGCCTCCTGCCTCGCCGCCGATTCGGTCGAGCTCAACAGGAAAGGCGACACGGTTGAGGTGATCATTGGCGGAAGGCCCTTTACCGCGTACTACTTCTCCGCGGACGTTGCCAAACCCTACTTTCAACCCCTGCGAACAGCCCAAGGCACCATCCTGACGCGCGGCTTTCCCGTGGGCAATACGATCCCCCCCGAGCACCTGAAGGATAGGAGTCTGGAACCGCATCAGCGCCCCATGTATTTTGGCCATGGAGATATCGATGGCATTGACTTCTGGGGCGAGGCGGTATTCCCGCAATACAGCGACGATTCGATTTTCGGCAGGGCGGTGTTCAAAAAGCTGGAGGAGATTCGGAGCGGCGGAGATTCCGGAACGCTTCGAGCTGATTTCGAACTGGTTGATCCTCGTGGACGGGTGATCGCGGACGAAATCCAGTCTTTTGTCTTTGGAGGGGGCTCGGACACGAGGTGGATTGATTGCGAGATTGACTTGGTGGCTAATCATGGTTCGGACGTGACCATGGGTGATACCAAAGAGGGGACGTTCGCAGTGCGTCTGGCAGCGGAACTCAATTCGCCTCCCGGCCGCATGGTCAACTCCGCCGGCGCTGAGGGCGAGAAAGAGATTTGGGGAAAGCCGGCGGATTGGGTTGACTACGACGGAACCGTGGAGGGAGAGGAGTTGGGCATAGCAGTCTTCGACAGTCCCAGGAGTTTCCGGCATCCGACCTGCTGGCATGCGCGCGGTTATGGCTTGCTGGCCGCGAACCCGTTCGGCTGGAGAGAATTCTATAAGGACCCCGAAAAGGACGGGAGCTGGACGATTCAACAAGGCAAAGCGCTGAAGTTTCGTTATCGGGTTTTCATTCATCACGGGGATTACAAGCAAGCCACGGTCGCAGAGGCCTATCAGGAGTACACAGCGCACGAAAGGTAAATACGTTGTAGGGGCAACCCTTGTGGTTACCCTGAGGCGGCCACAAGGGCCGCCCCTACAGGAGAACATTTCATGACAAATGATACGCAATTAAGCCGTAGGAGTTTCTTGAAGAGCAGTGTGACCAGCGCTGCGAGCTTGGCCGCCGCGAGCGGCGTCACTTTCTTGACACGTCCGGAGCGAGTGTTCGGCGCGAACGACCGTGTGCGGGTAGCGATTTGTGGCGTGCACGGGCGCGGCATGGATCACGTCCATAATTACGCGCAGCTCCCGAACGTCGAGCTTGCCGCCGTGTGCGACGTCGACGAGAACATCATGCGGGAGCGCGTTGCAATGATGGAGAAACACGGAATCCCGAAGCCGGCGACTTTCGTCGATGTCCGCAAGCTTCTGGAGGACAAGTCCATCGATGCTATTTCCATCGCCACGCCCAATCACTGGCACACCCTAATGGGGATTTGGGCATGCCAGGCGGGCAAGGACGTGTACGTTGAGAAGCCGTGTTGCCACAATCTGTGGGAAGGCAAACAGTTCGTGGCGGCCGCTCAACATTACAACCGCGTGGTCCAGCACGGTACCCAAATTCGGTCCGCCACAGCGATCCGCGAGGGTATAAAGAAGCTCCACGAGGGATTGATCGGAGACATCTACATGGCTCGCGGGCTCTGCTACAAATGGCGCAACACCATCGGCCATGCCTCCGTCGAGCCGGTTCCCGCAGGCGTAAACTACGATCTCTGGACCGGTCCGGTGCCCTTGCATGATTTCACCAAGAATCGCTTTCACTATAACTGGCACTGGTTCTGGTGCTACGGAAACGGCGACATGGGCAATCAAGGTACCCATCAGATGGATGTGGCGCGTTGGGGGCTGGGTGTGGGGTTCCCCAATAAGGTAAGCGCCATCGGCGGCCACTTCATGTTCGACGATGACCAGGAAACGCCGAACGACCTGAGTTGCGCTTTGGAGTTTGACCTCCCGGATGGCAAGCGGAAGATGATAACCTTTGAGGTCCGTCACTGGATCACCAATCACGAAGCGGAGATCGGAACTCCGGAGATGGGGACTCCAGAGCCTAAACGCAAATCCAACCTACCGGCATTGGGGCCGACGTCGGGCGGGCACAACACCATCGGCGACATCTTCTACGGCTCGAAGGGATATTTCGCCACCGGCGATGAGGATGCGGACACCTACGGCGTGTGGCTTGGCCCCGAACAAGAACCTCAGCCGAAGGTCCACGAGGGCACGGAACTTGCCCACTATAAGAACTTCATCGACTGCGTGGTGAGCCGTAAGAAGGAAGATCTGAATGCGCCCATCGAGGAAGCGCACACCTCCATGGCCCTCATGCACCTCGCGAATGCTTCCTACCGCTTGGGCCGCACCTTGAATTTCAATCCCGAGACGCAACAAGTGATCGGCGATCCTGAAGCCGATACGCTGCTGCGCGATGGCGATCGCGGCTACCGCGCTCCCTTCACCGTGCCGGAAGAAGTGTAACGATTGGCGATTGCCGTTTTTCCCGGATACCATGATAGCTGCTGGCTCTGATGTCCGAGGCGATGACACGATTACATTAGTCTGAATGGCGAGGAACCATGAGGCAAACGCATTCTTACCTACGCAAGCTGACCTATGCGATCGTCATGCTCCTGATCGGCGCCGCAACTGCCCTGGCGCAGAGCAAAACCGATCCGCTGAAAACCGGATTCGAGAATCCACCCGAGGGCGCGCGTCCGCGAGTGTGGTGGCATTGGATGAACGGCAACATCAGCAAGGAAGGCATCAAGCTTGACCTGGAGTGGATGCACCGGGTGGGTCTGGGAGGCTACCAGAATTTTGATGCCGCGCTCTCGACGCCGCAGGTGGTGCCGAAGCGCCTGGCATACATGACTCCGGAATGGAAGGACGCCTTCAAGTATGCGGTGGTCCTCGGGGATCAACTGGGCTTGGAAGAGGCGATTGCGGGCTCGCCGGGCTGGAGCGAATCCGGCGGACCGTGGGTGCCGGCGTCGCAGGGGATGAAGAAGTACGTGTGGAGCGAGACTTGGGTAGAAGGGGGCCAACCGTTCATGGGCAAGGTGGCTTATCCTCCTTCCAACACGGGGGCGTTTCAAAACTTGTCCATTCAGGACCTTCTCAGCCGGCCCGAAGGTTCCAAGCCCATTCCGGAGTTCTACGCCGATGCGGCGGTCGTTGCCTATCAGGTGCCGGCAAGCGACGTGCCGCTCGAATCGCTGCACCCGAAGGTGACAGCCAGCGCAGGCAACATTGACGTGGCCATGCTGAGCGATGGGGACCTGGAAAAAACCACCAAGCTTCCCATTCCGGCCGCCGGTCAGAGCTCCTGGATCCAATACGAATTCGCCGAGCCTCAAACCCTTCGCTCGATTACCATGGTGACCAAGAGTACGCGCTCAATTGCCGCAATGCTGGCTGGGATCGGCAGCCCCGAGAAATCTCTCGAGGCGAGCGACGACGGCGATGACTTTCGGGCCGTCGTGAAGCTTCCTGACGACGGAGCTCCCGAGCACACCGTTTCTTTTCCGGCGGTGAAGGCGAAGTTCTTCCGCGTGGTTTTTAAGCGGACCCCTCCTCCACCTTTGCCCGCCTGGGCGATCGGCATCGACCCCGCATCCTTGGGGATCAGGGTTGGCCCGCCGCCCACCGATTATGAAATTGCCGAGTTGGTGCTGCATCCGGGCGCGCGTGTCAACCGGTTCGAAGACAAGGCCGCCTTCAGTTCTTTGGGCGACCTCTATGAATTCGCTACGCCCTCGGTAGATCCAGCCGATGTCATTGCCAAGTCCAATGTAATCGACCTGACATCGAAGATGCGCGCGGATGGCAGCCTTGACTGGACGCCGCCCGCAGGCCACTGGGTCGTCCTTCGGTTTGGCTACTCCCTGTTAGGGATTACGAACCACCCGGCGACCGCTGAGGCGACGGGCCTCGAGGTTGACAAGCTGAACCGTGCCCATGTGAAGAATTACATGGAGACCTACCTCGCGAGCTACAAGCAGACGGTGGGCGCGGATTACATGGGCAAGCGCGGCATCCGTTACGTGATTAACGACAGTTGGGAGGCGGGTTCGCAGAACTGGACCGACAACATGCTGGAGCAGTTCAAGCGGCTGCGGGGGTACGATGCGCTGCCCTGGCTGGCGGTTCTGGCGGGGAAGGTGGTGGAGAGCGCGGAGGCGAGCGACCGGTTTCTGTGGGACTTTCGCAAGACGATCAGCGATCTGATAGCCAATGAGCATTACGGGCAGCTCGAGGCGACGCTGCACGAGTGGCACATGGGGCATTACGGCGAGTCGCATGAGAGCGGGCGGGCGTTTGTGGCGGATGGGATGGAGGTGAAGAAGTTCAACGAAGTGCCCATGAGCGCCATGTGGACGCAGACTCCAGGGGTCAATAAGGAGCAATACGGCTACAACGCCGACGATCGTGAATCGGCATCCGTCGCCCATATCTATGGGCAAAATCTGGCCGCGGCGGAGTCCATGACGGCCGCCGCCGCGCCTTGGGCGTGGTCGCCCGCAACTCTGAAGCCGACGGCAGACCAAGAACTGCTGAATGGCATCAACCGCTTTGTGATTCACGAGTCGGCACACCAGCCTTTGGTGGGCAAGGCGCCGGGAATGACGCTGGGGCCTTTCGGGCAGTGGTTCAACCGCAACGAGACCTGGGCGGAAGAGGCGGGCCCATGGATTAAGTACATTGCGCGCAGCAGTTACCTTCTTCAGCAAGGGCACTACGGCGCCGACGTGGTCTATTTCTACGGTGAGGATTCTAACCTGACCGCAATTTTCAGAGATAAGGCGCCGGATGTTCCGGCAGGCTATGGCTTCGATTACATCAACGCCGATGGGCTGATTCACATG
>Ga0326728_10022419_pt1 | contig 11722 bp, 11 predicted proteins | sample MB3enrmetagenome_FD_207602 | JGI IMG/M metagenome (GOLD analysis project Ga0326728, IMG submission 207602) | Lab enriched peat soil microbial communities from McLean, Ithaca, NY, United States - MB31MN | ecosystem: Environmental > Terrestrial > Soil > Wetlands > Peat | place: USA: New York... | reverse complement strand
TATTGATTATCAAGGTGCCCCTTACAGGGTTCGTACCTTTTGCACCCGTTGCGATGCACTGAGTCAGACCACCGCAGCCTGCTCTCTGGCGCGCAGCTTCTCAAGAATCCTCGGGCCAAGCTGCGAGACAGACCCTGCGCCAAGCGTCAGAACCATGTCCCCTGATGCAGCCTGCTCCACAACAGCGTCAACCGCAGCATCAAAGCTAGCGGCAAATTCCGCCGCATGACCGTCGCGGCAGCGTATCTTCTGGGCCAGCGCCAATCCACTTACGCCCGCAATCGGCTGTTCACTGGCCGCATAGATGTCCAGCACCAGCAAGCGGTCGGCATTCGGAAACGCCCCGGCAAACTCATTCATCAGGAGATACGTGCGCGTGTAGCGATGCGGCTGGAAGATCACATGAATCTTTCCCTCGCTTCCAAGCCACTGCCGCGCTGCCGAAAGGGTTGCGAGAATTTCCGTGGGATGATGCCCATAATCGTCCACCACACGAACTCCTGCCGCGCTGCCCTTTACCTGGAAGCGGCGGTCCACGCCACGGAACTGTGCGACACCCTTGCGAATCAGGTCGGTTGGAATCTCCAGCCCCATGCCGACGGCGATCGCCGCCGTGGCGTTCAGCACGTTGTGCGCGCCGGGCACGTAAAGGTCGAAGCGTCCCAGTTCCTGCCCCTTGAAGTTCACTGCAAAGCTGTTGTGCATGCCATCGGGCGTGTACTCGGTCCTCACATCGAAGGCCCGGAAGTCGGCGTCTTCTCGAGTACCGTAGCTCAGCACCCTGCGCTCCACTCGCGGCAGCAGGTTGCGCAGCGCGTCGTTATCGGTGCAGGCCATCACCGTGCCGTAAAACGGCACGCGGTCCATGAACTCTACAAACGTTGCCTGCACGTCGTCCATGTCTTTGTAGCAGTCCATGTGCTCGCGGTCGATGTTGGTCACCACCGAGAGAATCGGCGAGAGCTTCAGAAACGAGCGATCGCTCTCATCGGCCTCCGCCACAAGGTATTGCGAGGTCCCAAGCCGCGCGTTCGATCCCAGCGAGTCCACGCGTCCGCCCACGACAACCGTCGGGTCCAGCTCGCCCGCGGCGAGCACGGAAGCTACCATGCTGGTCGTTGTCGTCTTGCCGTGCATGCCTGCGATGGCGATTCCATACTTCAGCCGCATCAGCTCGGCCAGCATCTCGGCCCGCTGAATCACCGGAAGGTGCAGCCGCCGCGCCTCGGCCACCTCAGGGTTCTCCCCTGAAATTGCCGAGCTGGTCACCACCACCTCAGCCCCTTGGACATTCGTCTCGCCGTGGCCGATGAAAATCTGTGCGCCCAGCTTCGCCAGCCTCTCCGTTGTCGGAGAGTGTCGAAGGTCCGAGCCGCTGACGCCGTATCCCAATGTGAGCAGCACCTCGGCAATACCGCTCATGCCGATGCCGCCAATACCTACAAAATGAATGCGCTGAATCTTTGCGAACATGACTCTTTGAATTGTACGGCAGGCGGGCGGTGGATCACACCAGGTGCGAGTTCACTTCTTCTTCCGGGGCGGTGATTCCCTCTGGCAGCGCCCCACCGTTGTAGCTGGCCATGCGGTTCTTCCACTTCAGGAAGTCGCCAATCCGCTGTGGCTCGATCCGCACCTCGACGCGCCTTAGGCTGGCCAGCAGCAGGTTCATCTCGTTGAGCAAACCCTCCTGCTGCCGCAGCTTCTTCTTGGACCTCTGCGCCACCCGGAGTTCGCGCCCTTGCGCCTCCAGCAGCCCCCAGCCCTCCGGAAGCTCCTCCACGCGCAGCATCCCCTTGGGTGCCGCAAAGTAACGCTCGCAACCCAGCGCCACCTCTCGATTCTTCCGCCACGGCTTTGCCGAATCCGCCAGAAAATCCGCGCGGCTCACCTTGCACTCGATAACGATGGAGTGACTCTTCCCCTTCCAGCCAATGGCGTCCGGCATCTCGCCGCTGGAGCAACCCTGCTCGCTGAGCACGATGCCGCAGCGCTGCCGCCGCAGCCACCCTTCAGCCATCTCCACCAGTCGAGCGTGCGTCATGACTCTTTATCGCACGAAGGGCCCGCCAATGGCGAGCCCTGAATTCTCCTGGTTGCCCAACTGGAAACTACGTCGAATAATCCGCGTTGATGTGCACATACTCCACGGTCAGATCGCAGGTCAGGAACTCCAGCGCGCTCTTGCCCCGGCCGAGCTCCACCTTGATTTCGTACTCCGGCTGCTTCAGGTATTCGTGAGCCTTTGCGGCATCAAACGGATAGGCCATTCCCTTCGCGCAAACCTGTTGCGCTCCAAAGAAGATGTTGACCTTCGCGGGATCGATATTGACACCGCTCTTGCCCACCGACGAGAGAATGCGTCCCCAGTTCGGATCGCAGCCCGCCCACGCGGTCTTCACCAGCGGCGAATTCGCAATCGAGCGGGCAATCGTCCTCGCCTCGTCCACCGACTTCGCCTGCGTGATCTGCAGACGCACCAGGTGTTGCACGCCTTCGCCATCCCGCACCACCTGCTCGGCCAGCGAGGCGCAAACCCCGCGCAGCGCTTCCGCAAACTTCTTCGCCACTCCGCTCGCCGCGAGCTTCACCTTGCTGACGCCGGAGGCCAGTACCAGCACGGTGTCATTCGTCGACGTATCACCATCCACCGAGATCGCGTTGAACGTGGTGTCCACCGAGGCCTTCAGCGCAGCCTGCAACTCCTTAGGCTCGGCATCGATATCGGTGAAGATGTAGACCAGCATCGTCGCCATGTTCGGGTGAATCATCCCCGAGCCCTTGCAGACTCCGGCAATCCGCACCATCTTCTTGCCTGCCGCAAACTCTGCCGAGGCCAGTTTCATGCGCGTATCCGTCGTCATGATCGCCGTGGCGAAGGCCTTCAGCGCATCAACGCCTCCGGCACGCCCGGCCACAACCTCGGGCACGGCGTTCACGATCTTCTCCACCGGCAGCGGCACGCCGATGATTCCCGTCGAGGACGGAATCACGAACTCCGGAGCGGCTTCCAGCGCTCGTCCCAGGGCGGCACAACTCTCCTGTGCCACCTTCAGGCCCGCTGCTCCGGTTGCGCAGTTTGCGTTGCCGGCATTCACCAGCACCGCCCGCACGTGACCCTTGTTGCGCTTGAGATGCGCCCGTCCCACTTCCACCGGGGCCGCTGCCACGCGGTTGCGCGTGAACATAGCTGCGGCGCTTGCGCCCAGCGGAGCCTCGGCCAGCGCGAGGTCAGCGCGGCCACTTGCCTTGATTCCAGCCTTCACGGCTGACCACACAAATCCATTCGGGAGAAATACAGGTTCATCCGGTCCGTGCAGATTCATTGTTCGATTCTTATCAGCGGCTGCCTCAGGCGCAGTTGCAACGCGGCGGGACGGGGCAGAATCGCAAACTGCGGCAACTCGCCTCGATACATCGCCACCTCGTCACACTCATGCAGCTTGGGACAGTTCGCACAATCCTTATAGATTTTGTCCGGCAACTCCTCGCGACGGGCCTCGATGAAGCCCATGTGCGCAAAGAACTCCGGGATGCGCGTAAACAGACACACGCACTGTACATGATGCTGCTCCGCTTCATCCAGCAGTGCATCCACCAGCAGCCGCCCTGCGCCGGTTCCCTTGTGTTGCGGCCACACGGCAATCGAGCGAATCTCCGACAGGTGCGGGCCGTAGAGATGCAGCGCCCCGCAGCCCAGCAGGTCTTCGTTCTGCGCCACCACCGTGAAGTCGCGAATGTTCTCGCAAATCTCCGCCAGTGAGCGCGGCAGCAGCGTTCCGTCAGCCGAGAAATCAGCGATCAGCGAGCGGATGTTCTCCGCATCTGGCAGTACTGCTTTACGCGTGTACATCGGCCGCCTCTGGATTCAACAACTGCTGCACCCGCTCCTCCATTGCAGCCAACGCCTGCGCCACCTTCGCGCGCGCCGTGCCGCCAGTTACATCATGGCAGTCCAGCACCGCTTCAAGGGTTACGCTCGCGTAAAAGTCTTCGCCAAACGCATCGCTGATCTCGCGCAGCTCTGCAAGCGACATCTCATGCAGCTCACGCCCCTGCTCCAACCCAAGCCGCACCGCCTTGCCGATGAACTCGTGCGCGCGGCGGAACGGCACGCCCTTGCCCACAAGATACGTAGCAGCCGCCATCGCGCTCATGTATCCCGTGCTGGCAGCGAGCTTCATACGCTCCAGGTCAAACTGCACGTCGCGCATAAACCCCGTCGCCACTTCGAGCATCTTGAGCACCGTCCCGGCCACCACGAAGACAGGTTCCTGCGTCTCCTGCATGTCTTTGTTGTAAGCCAACGGCAGCCCCTTCAGAGTGATGAGCAACTGCTGTGCTGCTCCCATTACTCTTCCGGCCTTTCCGCGAATCAGCTCCAGCGCATCGGGATTCTGCTTCTGCGGCATCGCGCTCGATCCCGTCGAGTAGCTCTCCGGCAGATGCACAAAGCCATACTCCAAGGTCGAGAACAGAATGAACTCCTCGGCCCAGCGGCTCAGGTGCACCGCCAAAATCGAGAGCGCCTGCGCGAACTCAATCGCAAAGTCACGATCGCTCGTCGCGTCCATGCTGTTCGCCGTCGGAGCCGTGAACGCCAGCTCTGCCGCAACCATCTCACGATTGAGCGGCAGCGTAGCTCCGGCAATGGCTCCCGATCCCAGCGGGCAATAGTTCAAACGCTTGCGGCAGTCACTCAGCCGGTCGGCGTCGCGCAGAAACATCTCGCAATAAGCCAGCAGCCAATGCGCAACCAGCACCGGCTCCGCCCTTTGCAGATGCGTGTACGAAGGCATTGCCTCCATGCCGGCCTGGCGGGCACGCGTCGCCGTGGCCTTCACCAGTTCAGCAATCAGCACGGTGATTTCATCGCACGCCTTGCGCACATACAACCGCAGATCGGTGGCAATCTGCTCATTGCGGCTGCGCCCCGCGTGGAGCTTCAACGCCGTCTCGCCGATGATCCGTTGCAGATGCTTCTCGACGAAGTGGTGAACGTCCTCCGCCTCTTCGTCGTCCAGAAACTCATGGCCGGTCTTGGAGAGAGTCTCCAGCCCGCCGAGCATTGTTGCGTACTCCTCGCCGGAAAGAACACCAGCCGCGAGCAGCGCTTTCGCGTGCGCGCGGCTGGCTGTTATCTCTTCCTGCAGGAGCCGCTGATCGAAGGGAAACGACCGTTGCCAGCGCTCAAATTCAGGATCGAGCGGTTGCCGGAACCGCCCGGACCACATCTTCACTTCGTCACCTCGACTGCGCTCTTCTTCTTCGCGTTCAACACACGGGCACGCGCCGGAAGCGCCAGGATCTTGATGAACCCGGCAGCGTCCTTCTGATCATAGCTCTCGCCCATGGTGAACGACGACAGGTCGGCGTTGAAAAGCGAGTTCTCTGACTTGCGGCTGCTGATGCCCACATTGCCCTTGTAGAGAGACAGCTTTACCGTGCCCGTCATCTCCGTCTGCGTCGAAGCCACAAAGGCATCGAGCGACGAGCGCAGCGGCGTGAACCACAGGCCGTTGTACACCAGCTCTGCGTACTTCAATCCAACGTGCTGCTTGAAGTGCGAAAGCTCGCGATCCAGGCAGAGTGCTTCCAACTCGCGGTGCGCCAGCAGCAGCAGAGTGCCACCCGGAGTCTCGTACGCTCCGCGCGACTTCATGCCAACGAAGCGGTTCTCCACCAGGTCGATGCGGCCGATCGCATTGCGTGCGCCGATCTCGTTCAACAGTTCCAGCAGCTGCACTGCGGGCAGCGCCTGTCCGTTCACAGACACAGGGACGCCCTTCGCAAAGCCGATCTCCACTTCCTCAACTTTATCCGGAGCAGTTTGCGGCGAATTCGAAATCTGCCATGTCGTGTCCAGAGGCGCGTTCGCCGGATCTTCCAGCTCTCCGCCCTCGTGCGAGATGTGCCAGATGTTGCGGTCGCGCGAGTGAATCTTCGTGCGGCTGGCAACGATGGGAATGTTGCGCGCCTCTGCGTAGTCGATGCAGTCTTCGCGCGACTTCAGCGTCCACTCGCGCCACGGCGCAATGATCTGCAGCTCCGGAGCCAGCGCCAAAAATGCGTGCTCAAAGCGAACCTGGTCATTTCCCTTGCCTGTGCATCCGTGCGCCACCGCCTCGGCTCCCTCGGCCAGCGCAACTTCCACCTGGTACTTGGCAATGATCGGACGCGCCATCGAAGTACCCAACAGATACTTGTGCTCGTAAACCGCTCCAGCCTGCAAACACTTCCAGACGTACTCGGTCAGAAACTCTTCGCGCAGGTCCTTTACCACGACCTTTGACGCGCCGGTCTTGAACGCCTTGACGGCGACTTCTTCCATATCTTCGCCCTGACCCACGTCCGCCACAAAAGCGATCACTTCGCAGTCGTAGTTTTCCTTCAGCCAGGGAATGATGATGGAAGTATCAAGACCGCCCGAATATGCCAGTACAACTTTCTTCTTAGACATTAAAGCTCCTCGTTGGTTGGCGGCGAGCGCCGCCCAGTAACTGCAGAAGGATCGCCTTCTGAATGTGCAGGCGGTTCTCCGCCTGATCAAACACTACGGATGCAGGCGAGTCGATGACCGCCGCTTCCACTTCTTCTCCGCGATGCGCGGGCAGGCAGTGCATGAACACCGCTCCCGGCGCGGTGTGCGCAAACAGCTTAGGAGTCACACGGAAGCCGTCGAAGATCCGCGCGCGCTCAGCGGTCTCAGCCTCTTGCCCCATGCTCGCCCACACGTCGGTGTACACCGCGTCAGCGCCCTTCACAGCCGCCACCGGATCGTTCACGACCGAGATCGTTGCTCCGGTCTCCTGCGCGATCTGCCGTGCCAGCGCCAGCACCTCGTCCTTCGGTTCGTACCCCTTCGGAGTCCCCACCGTGATGTGGCTGCCAAAGAGCGCGGCCCCCAGCATCAGCGAGTGCGCCACATTGTTGCCATCGCCCAGGTAAGTCAGCCGAACCTTTGACAGGTCGCCAAACTTCTCACGCAGCGTCAGGAAATCCGCCAGCGCCTGGCAGGGATGCTCGTAATCGCTCAGCGCATTGATCACCGGAATCGACGCATAGTGCGCCAGATCGGTCACCGTGCTGTGTGCGAACGTGCGCAGCACAAGCGCGTCCACCCAGCGCTCCAGGTTGTGCGCCATGTCGCTCACCGGCTCACGCTCGCCGATGCGCGAAGTCAGCTGGTCCACGAACATTGCATGCCCGCCCAGCGAGTAGATGCCAGATTCAAAAGTCAGCCTCGTGCGGAATGAAGGCTTCTCGAAAAACAGCACAATCTGCTTGCCTGCAAGCGCCGTGCGGAAATCCGCGGGACGCGCCTTTACCAGCGACGCCAGATCCAGCAGCCCGGCGGCCATCGCCGGGGTCAGGTCGCTCATCGACGTCAAATCGTTCAACGCCGGAAGCGGTGCAACATTGCTCAAATCGCTCTTGTCCACGGGACGTGTCGCCATGGCCTTGTCCTCCTCAGATTGCAGATCCGGATCAAAATCCGGGGACTTCATCTCGCTCCGCTCGCAGATGCCTTGGGGAGCCTCTGCCGAGGGCTGCGCTTTGCGGGCGCAGCGTCGCCAGATGACGCGCAGGAGGACAGAATTTGATCGAGCGCCTGTACTACGGTTTCAACGTGCTTCTTCGTCACCACAAAAGGCGGCAGGAAGCGCAGCACCGTCTCGTGGGTTCGGTTGATAATGATCTTCTCTTCGAGCATCGCCTTCTGCACAGCCTTGGCCAGATCGGCGGAATCCAGCTCCACTCCCAACATCAGCCCAACGCCGCGCACGTCCACAATGCATCCGTGCCGAGCATCCAACTGCTGCAATAGCTCCAGGAAGTAGCCGCCCACTTCTTTCACGTGAGCCAGCAGCTTCTCTTCCTCAATGACCTTCAACACTTCCAGCGCCACCGCGCAGGAGAGCGGTCCGCCGCCGAAGGTCGTGCCGTGCATGCCGGGATGAATCGCGGCCGCAACTTCTTCGCTCACCAGGATCGCTCCGAGCGGCAGCCCCGCAGCCAGTGGCTTCGCCAGGGTGACCACGTCCGGCTTCACGCCGTAATGCTGGTATGCAAAAAACTTTCCCGTGCGCCCGAGGCCGCACTGAATCTCGTCCAGCAGCAACAGCGCCCCGCTTTTCTGAGTCAGCTCACGAGCCGTCTTCAGAAACTCACGGCTCGCTGGATTGATTCCGCCCTCGCCCTGAATGGTCTCGATGCAAATCGCGCAGACGTCGTCGTCGAACTTCGCCTTCAGATCCTCAATGTCATTGAACTTCACGAACGTGACACCGGGCATGACAGGCGCAAACGGCTTGCGATACTTCTCCGTGTACGTGGTCGCCATCGAACCCATCGTGCGACCGTGGAACGAATTCTCCATCGCCAGGAACTTTGTCCGCTTCTTCAGCCCCTTGCCGCTCGCAACGGCGCGCGCGATCTTCAGCGCGCCCTCCCACGCCTCCGTGCCGCTGTTCGAGAAGAAAGCGCGGCTCAGCCCTGAGAGCTTCACCAGCTTCTGCGCCAGCGCCGAAGGCTGTTCGGTGTAGAACAGGTTTGAGACGTGCACCAGCTTCGCCGCCTGATCGCGGATCACCTTCGTGACTGCCGGATGCGAGTAGCCCAGGGCCATCACGCCAATACCGCTCAGGAAGTCCAGGTACTTGCTTCCGTCTTCTGCATACAGGTATGCACCCTTGCCATGCGTCAGCAGCACTGGATGCCGATCATAGGTATGGAGCAGATACTTCTCTTCTGTCTTCTGAATCTTGCTCAAGCTCACGACGCCATGACCTCCGTGCCGCATTCGATCTTCGTCTGATAGAACGCAGGCAGCACATCAGCCTCCAGAGCCGGGAGAATCCGTACGCGGTGCACTCCCGAACGCAGCGCATCCTGACAGGCCTCCAGCTTCGGAAGCATGCCGCCGCAGATGACCGCACTCTTCACCAGCTGAGGAATGTCGCTCATCGAGAGCCAGCGAATCACCGTTCCGTCCGCGCCCTTCACTCCCGCCACATCGGTCAGAAAGATCAGCGCGTTCGCCTGGCATCCTGTCGCACAGGCCGAAGCCATCTGATCCGCGTTGACGTTGTAGTACTCGCCATCGGAACCCAGCGCCAGACTCGATATCACCGGAACGCCGTCGTTATCCCAGATCGCCTCGATCCACCGTGAATCCACCGAGCTGATCTCTCCGACAAAGCCCAGATCCGCGCCCTTCGTCTTCTTCTTGCGCGCCAGGAAAGCCGCTCCGTCTCCGCCGCAGAGCCCTACAGCCGTCTGCCCCGCCGCCGTGATCGCCGCCACAAGCTGCTTGTTGACACGTCCAGCTAGCACCATCAGTGCCACATCGCGCGTGTCGGAATCGGTAACCCGCAGTCCGTTCACGAACGTGGACTCTTTGCCCATCAACGCCAGAGTCTCAGTCAAAGCCTTGCCGCCGCCATGCACCACGGCTACCTTGTGCCCTTCGGAGACCAGGTCGGCCACCGCCTGCGCACACTTCTTGAGCAGCGCCTTATCCTCCAGCGCCGCTCCGCCAATTTTCACCACGAGCTTCATCACTAGAATCCCTCTTTCTCGCTCCAGCCGAACATTACGTTCAGGTTTTGGAGCGCCTGACCCGCAGCGCCCTTCATCAGGTTGTCCAGGCAGGACACCACAATGAGGCGCTTTCCATCCGGGGCCAGTTGAAACCCCACGTCGCAGTAGTTCGTGCGCAACGAGTATTGAACCTGCGGCAGCTTGCCATGCCCAAAAACTCTCACCCACTGGGCGCCACCGTAGAACTCGCGGTACACGGCTTCGATCTCACTCGGAGTCGCAGGCTGCTTGAGCCCTACATAGATCGTCGAAAGTATGCCGCGAGGTATCGGCAGTAGGTGTGGAGTAAAGATGAGTTCATCTGCATTGAGTCCCGCCTGTTCCAAGATCTCGCCAGTGTGACGATGTCCAAATACCGAATACGCCGAGAAACTCTCGGCTACTTCCACAAAATGCGTCTTCTGCGTGGGCTTCTTACCCGCCCCGCTTACACCCGACTTGCAGTCGCAAACCACTCCGCGAGTCCGGTCCACCAGCCCCGCCTTCACCAGCGGAGCCAAAGCCACAATCACCGAAGTCGCATAACACCCCGGATTCGCCACCAGCTTCGCCCCGCGAATCTCTTCGCGATGAAGCTCCGGCAACCCATACACCGCCGACCGGTCTAATTTCGCCGCCAGCTCCGGGTCCGCATCGTCAAAGCCATACACTGCGCGATTCGCCGAATCCTTCAGGCGCCACGCACCGCTCAAATCCACAATCCTGATTCCCCGGGCCAGCGCCTCAGGAACCAGCTCCCGCGACAACTCATGCGGCGTCGCAAGAAAAAGAACTTCAATCCCGCGCGACTTCAGCAGCTCCCACGAAAACGGCTCCAGCGGATAGCTCTCGCCACCCGCGATCTCCGGGTAGTGCTGCTCCAGCGGATGCCCCGCCGCCTCACCGCCCCGCGACAAAAACAACGGAGTCGCCAGCTTCGGATGCCGCAACAAGAGCTTTGCCAGCTCAAACCCCGCATACCCCGTCGCGCCCAGCACAGCGGTACGCAGCTTTGCCGCCGTCACTGCATCATCCCTTTGATCCGCAACGCCAGCCGGTGCGCGTTCTTCTTACTCTGCGAAATCACCAGGATCGTATCGTCGCCGCCAACCGTTCCGACAATCTCCGACCAGCCCTCGGAATCGACCGCCGCCGCCACGGGCTGCGCCGATCCGGTCGCTGTCTTGATCACCAGCAGGTTCTGCGCCTCGCGCACTTCCACCACAAACTCCCGCACCAGCCGCCCCGCCGAGTGATAACCCGGCTCGGCCTGCTGATCTCCGCGAGAGACGCTATACCCGGCGGCGGTCTTCACCAGCGCCAGTTCGTTGATGTCCCGCGACAACGTCGCCTGGGTCACATCAAAACCCTGCCGCAACAGCAGCCTGCGCAGCTGCTCCTGATTGGCCACCTGCTCCTGCTGTACAAGATCCAGAATCGTATTTTGACGCGCGACTTTCGACATGGGTTTCCAGTGAAAGAATTATTATTCAGAGGACCGTATAAGTATGCATCTCGGAGAGAATCGGAGTCAATGCAAATCAGGGCGAATCTGGTGATTTTCTCGCCCCGGCCTGTGAATAATCCCCATGAATAATTCGGGCGGCCCGCAGGCCGCCCTTTTGAAATCAGCTTCTCAAATAAGTTTCTAATTTACAGCCACTACCTTCTGCCCTTTTCCCGAGCGGGCCACCAGCCACAGCATGTATCCCACCGTAGCCAGCCCCGCCACAAAGAGCACAAGGAATATTGCAATCACGCCAACCTGGGCATGAACCGCCAGTCCGCCCAGATTCACGTACGGCTTCAGATAGGCCATCCGCAGTAGATATCGCAGGCACACCATCAGGAAGAGCGTGACCAGGGACATGCCGAATCCCGCGTGCACCATCCCGCCCGGCCTCTCCGCGAAGCTCCCCAACAGGATCAGCAACATCGCCGCAATCACCGACACCAGCGCCAGTCCAAACACGGCTCCGGGCAGCGGGTCGCGCAATAAAGTCAGCACAATCTCACGCGGAATCGACAACAGCAGCCACATGCCCAGCAGGAATTGCAATCCCGAGCACGCCGCAAAGACCAACGCCGCTCGCTGCACCAGCCAGCGCCCGTACGCCGCATCCGACTTCACCTTGCGGAC
>Ga0326728_10022416_pt1 | contig 11722 bp, 10 predicted proteins | sample MB3enrmetagenome_FD_207602 | JGI IMG/M metagenome (GOLD analysis project Ga0326728, IMG submission 207602) | Lab enriched peat soil microbial communities from McLean, Ithaca, NY, United States - MB31MN | ecosystem: Environmental > Terrestrial > Soil > Wetlands > Peat | place: USA: New York... | reverse complement strand
GCGGGAGCAGGTCCTCTATTTCGTCCAAGGGCAGTCCACGGTAAACCAGTTGAACTGGTCCACTCACGGTCACGTCGTATCGCGTATCGGGCTCGGAGGGCAGGACGGGGATTTGGGAGGGGTTCCTTGCTAGGCTGGCGTAGTAAAGCCGTGCCCTGGTGATATCGCTGTCCGTCAGACGCTCTTTCTCACGGCGGCTTCGTCGTGCTCCGATGACCACCACCTGCTTATAGCGCACACACTCAGGTGCCTCCAGCCGGTAAACCCGCACGTCACGGAAATGCGATGCGAGAATATGACTGCATTCGGTCAGCCGGTCGCCAGGGATAACGAATATCAGCACGCCACCGGGTTTCAGCCATCGATAGGTGTGGCTCAGGAACGACTGCTCCGTGCGGCGACTGTCAGCCGGCCCCAGTGTCCAATCGTAAGGTGGTTATATTAGCGACGGCGCGTATGTGTATGATACAGGCTCAGTCTTTTCGGTCATTCGGCACACAAGCAGAAAGAAAAAGCGTATGCATATGTCGAGGGGCGAGGATGGTACCAGCGACAATCAACCTCAGTGCAGGATCGCGATTTTTCCCGAAGCGAAGACCAATGTTAACTCATTGGTGAATCTCTCTCGCTCCCGTTGGATGATGGTGCCATCCTCCTCCACTTCCTCAGTGCGATCCGTGACCTTAATGGACCTCCATGCCGCAATGTGACGCCCGTCTCCAAGGCCGAAAAGACCGTCGAGCATTGAACTCACAGCCAGGAGCGCCACGTGGCCGGAGTGCAAAGGGGTTAGGGGCCTACCGCGAATTTCCACAGGAGGGGAGAACAGAATGTGCGAAGTTTGGCGGTAGGCAGCGGACTTGGGCAGCAGGTCCTCGATCTCATTGAGGGGAAGGCCGCGATAGTCAAGCCGGACCGGGTCGCTTGCAGGAACTATATATAATGGGCCATTGCTTTCCGTCAGTACGGCGAGCTGTTCGTATTGCCGTCCAGTGCTTGCGAATTGGACACGGCGCCGCACGATCTCGGCGTCCTTCAACTGCTCGCGCTCGCGGCGGTTGCGGCGGACCGCAAGAACAACCACCTCGCCGTAACGCGCCGCCTCCGGCTCTGTCAAACGATAAACCCGAGTCTCTTTGAACTGTGACGCCAGAATGTCGCTGCATTCCCTGACGCGTTCCGCAGGCACCACAAGGACCAACACACCCCCAGGCCTCAGCCAACGGTAGGTGTGCGCCAGAAAGACACGTTCCGCGCGCTCGTTTCGACTTTCTCCGATGGTCCAGTCAAAAGGCGAATTCAAAAACAGAAGGGAAAGCGACTCGACCGGAATATGTACGTCGAGGCAGCTACCTTGAATCATTTGATTGACCACCGCGGAAGCCTGCTCTGCGCGATACGCATCCAACTCAATCCCGTACCGTCGTGCGCCCGGAGCCTCCGTGATTGCGAGGAAGGCCGCCCCATTCCCGATACAGGGATCGATCGCCGAGAACGAGGAAGCGGGGAAGAGTAAATGAGTTCGGATTCGTTGGGCTTCTCTAAGGGGCAGTGGAAAATATCCGAGCCGGAGCCTGCCTTGGTTTCTCATTCTGGATAGTCTCCTTGATGTCGCGTTTTCTTTTCCATGCGGACCTCGTCTGCGTTTGCCGGTTCGTTTTGACTTGATACGTAGCCTTGACCTGGAGGCGGAAGTGAAGGTTAAATCGAGGAGGCGGCTACCGTTCTCGTGCCGCTTTCCTGCAAAAACTCGACCCGGCGAACGGCTCCACAAGGATCAAGTATGAAAAAGCCAAGGGCGCATCACGGCAAGGCCAACAACACAGCATCCGATTTCTACGCGGAAGCGGAGTATGCCGATAGCATATTTCGTACGGCTCTCGGTGACCGCGAAGGTGCTTTGTCACGTCTACGGCGTGCCCTCGAATTGAAACCATCTTATGCGCCAGCGATTCTAAGCATGGGATCGGTCGAGTATCAGCGCGGCAGGCGTGCCGAGGGACTAAGGCTTTTTCGATCACTGCTCGCCTTGCCCGAGAACACGCTGGACCTTGGCGAGATTATCGACGAGGCCGGAAGTTTTCTCATCCAGATGGGAGCATATGAGGACGGATTGGCATTGTTCCGGGGAGCTATCGAGCGATTTCCTGCCCGCGCTGCGTTGCACCAGGGTCTCGCGTGCTGCGCGGGCCACGAAGGGCACCACGACGAGGCGGTAGCGGCGTTGGAGCATGCAGTCCAGCTTGAGCCGGACAATCAGAAGTTCGTTAACGATCTGGGTTGGAGTCTTTTCGAGGCGGGGCGTCACGGCGAGGCCGAGAGCGTGCTCGAGCGAGCGGTCTCCATGAATCCGTCCGATGAATTGGCATGCGAGAACCTTCGCATCTGCAAGGCGAAGTCGGCGCCACGGCGGAAGAGGACTTCTGCCAGACGGAATGATTCAGGCCACCCCCAAGAGCCGGCCATGCCTTAGCCAGCAAGGGCAGAGCCGAACTCTGCCCTTGCCCATCCCGGCCCCTGGGTCGGCGCTCGGGTTGCTTCCCAGCATTGCCCTATCCTCCGCCCAGGCCATGTCCAGTCTAAGGTAAGCGAGAGAGAAACACCAGACAGCCGGGATGCCAAATCGGGCCTTTGAACTTCCCTTGCTTTGGGGGCTTTGCCCCCATACCCCCAGGATTTATCGCTTTGTTGCCAAGATGGCTCTCAAGAAGCCGCTTTGAGGGTAACGAGAGCAGGGGAGCCCCGGACTTCAGATGGAGAAGCCGACTTGCCGTTCGTGCGCATGGGGCGGCGCTGTGACGGCCGCATTGAATGCGCCCCGGTCGCCGACGAACACCACCTGTTCCACTCCACGCGTCAACGCGGTGTAAATCAGAGTGCGATCCAGCAAGCGAGTCTTTACGATGGGCACGATCACCCTTTTGAATTGGCTGCCCTGCGCTTTGTGGACCGTGATGGCGTAGGCCAAGTCGATGCGGTGGAAGTCCTCCTCCGGGATTTCCCGCCTCGCACCATCCAGACAGCACAACAGGGAACGTCTCCCATTCGAACTCTGGATGCTCTCGATTCTACCCAGCGAGCCGTTCCACAACTCTTTCTGGTAATCGTTCATTAGATAAATGATGGGATCGCCCTCGGCGAACGCCCACCCTTCCAGCTTGGGTTTCGCGGCGGAAGCCATCGCGTGCAGCGTCGCATTGATATTCCTCGTCCCGCTGGCCCCGCGCTTGGTCACGCCGAGGACTTGCTTATCCTCACATCCGCGCCACGCCGTGAGAACGCCGAGGATGTAATCCATCACGTCACCGTCATCGGCATCGATAAAGCTCACACCGGCAAAGAGACCGGCGAAGGCCGGCAGTGACGGCACAATACCGTACCGGATCTCGCGCGCGATCTGCGGGATGCTGCTCGATTGCGCCTGCCGGTGAACCTCAACCAGTTCAACCTTCGGGATATGAGGGCTGGCGGCGAGCACCTGAAAGACCAGACCGAAGCCGATCGGCGGCAGTTGGTAGGGATCGCCCACCAGGAGTAGACGAGCACGGGCCGGCAGAGCCCGAACGATGCTGTACATCAGCGGGGTATCCAGCATGGAGGACTCATCGATGATGAGCAGCGGCTCGCTTTCCGGGTGAACACTCCCTTGCTCGGCGGCACGCAGAAAGGCGGCGATGGTCGATGCCGGGCGCCCGGTCACCTCACGGAGGCGTTGGGCCGCGCGCCCACTGAGAGCCATCTGCAGAACCGGCACTGCGACTTGCTCTGCGATTCTGTGGATGACCTGAAGCACGGTCGTCTTACCGGTTCCCGCTCCGCCCGTGAGAACACTAAGGGGGTAATGGAGCGCCATCTCCACACCCCCTCGCTGCCCCGTATTCAGCCGCAGTCCCGCGCCTTCCTCAAAGCTGGCCATCGCTTCGCCAATGATCGACGACAGGTTGATCGAGAACAGATTCCGCTTCGGTCCGGGAGCTCCAGCCAGCAACTCGTGGAGATGGTTCGTGATCGTTTTTTCCATCACCGCAGCGCCGAGAGGCTGGTAACCATCCCCAGTGGCAACGATCGCATGCTCGCCGAGCGCCCGGTCCACGGCCGCACGCCCCATGCCGCGGGCGCCCGTTCCCATCGCGGCGCATACCCCGTCCAAAAGCATCGCATGCGGCGTCAGCGTGTGTTTGGCATCGAGGCGTTGATAGAGGCAGGCTTCGACAGCGGCGACCTGCCGCCGCGGATCCCACGGAGCTACACCCAGCGAATGCGCCATTCGGTCCACTTTCTCCCAGCCGGCAAAGGCCAGCATCCGGTAAGGATTCTCGTTCAATTTTGTCAGCGCATCTCCGGGCCAGATCTTGCGAACCTTATCGGCAAGGCGGGCATCGAAGCCGTGGGCATCGAGAAACGAAACGATGGCGGCCTCTTCGGAGACCGCCCGCCATGCCTCTACCAGTCTCCGCGCATTTTCTTCCGCCAGCACATAAGTAAGTTTTTCGAGATCCCCTTGCCTGAGAACTTCGTAAAGATCTGACCCGAAGTTCTTCCACAATCGCGTAGCCTTGGCCTTTCCAATACCGAGGCCATCAAAGGCCGGATGCTTCGAAAGAAAGTTGATGATGAGCTGCCCCGTAGGCTGGACCAAGGCCCCCTGTTCCACGTGCACCTGATCGCCATATTTCGGATGACGCCGGCCCTCGCCTTTAAGCGACCAGACTTCTCCTATAGCCGGAACCCGGAAAATGCGGTGGCAGCTGGCTACAAAACGCAGAGACTTGCCTGCAGCATCACGCCCCGAAAAGATCGCCCCGCCGCTCGGGCCGGGATACACCGTGGTGACGGTCACCGTCGCTGAGACCGTCACGGGATCACCCGCTTGCCGGCTTTGATGATCTCTTCCTCAATGACCGCGTAGCGAGCGAGCTTTTGCTCGGCTGCCGCCAGCCGCTTACGCAGTTCCGCGGTCTCCGCCTTCACGCTGGCCAGTTGCTGCTCAAGCTGGAGAATGCGGCGTTCCTTAATGTCCAACTGGCGCTCGGCGCGGGCCAGGCCTGTCGGCGGCTTCTTGCCTTCATCCGGTCCACCGATGAACTCAGCCAGCAGCCGTTTCACACCCGCATTGGTGTAGAAGACATTCCGGAGCACGCCCGAGGCTTCGGCAATGGCGGTGATGTTTGGGTGGCCATCCTGTAACGGCAACGATTGCCCGATCGCCCTCAGGCCGGCAAGATAGCGGCGGACCTTTGCCAGATTCTCCTCGCCCCGCTCCCGGCCGGATAATTGATCAATCTTCATGCATGGCCACCACCTTCATTGGCGTACCTATGCCGGTCTGTATCCGGCTGATCTCCTTCCGGAGCGAGGCGTTCTGCCGCTCGTAAACCGTCATCCGCTCGGCTCTTCCCCTCTCCTCGAGGACCTGCTGACCGATGCGGTGGACTTCCAAGGCCAGCAGCCGGTTTTCCTCCCGCAACCTATCCACTTCATTTCGGAGCTCGGCGATCTTCTCTTCTTTCGCGTCGGAAATAGCCACCACCGGCCGTCGTCTATGTCGAAGCTCCTCGAAGCGGTCGTTGATCTCCGGGAACACCCATTCCCCGTTCGGCAGCTTCCGAACCAAGGTATTGATGTTGACCCCCGCTTCCCGCGCCAGCGTCGTTTTGCTCCACTTAAATTCCGACCCCACCACGACAGTATGAGCGCTCTCCATTCGGTCCAGCGCTTCGAGCAGTTTCAAACGGGTTTTGACGGGACGCTCCGCATGATAACGGCGCAGGCCGGCCAGTTTCTTCGCCGAAGCTTTCATGTTAGATCCCGCAGGATTTTGCTGCTGACCGCGTGAATATCTCGCAACGCCTTCTGGTAAGGTTCTGCCTGGGGCTTCAGCTCCAACAGTCCCTCGCAGTCGCGTTGGACCTTTTCCCAATAAGGCTTGTGCGCGGGCGCGATGATCGAGTTCGTGCAGGCCCCCGGGTTGCAGCGTCTGAGCAGCGGCTGATTCCCCTGGGTGCAAAGTGCCGATTCCGGACGGAACCAGCAGTAGTTCGACGCCGCGCACGGATAAACGCGCTGCCCCGATTCCACCAGATTGCGGATCATCTCCTTGCGCAGGTGGCTGCCGGCTTCTCCTCGGAATTCCCTGGGAAGCCGGCCTTGAGCCATCGCCTCGTCAATCCTTTTCTTCAGAACGATACCCCCAGGGCCGGCCAGATGCTCCGCCCGCAGGGCTTTGTCGAAACTCTCGAAGAAGAGTTTTTCTTCTTCCTCCATCATCAAGGTCCATAGTTCCAGATCGCTCCCCACGTAATAATCCGTCAGCCAGAGGGAAGCATGCTTGAAGTGCTCCTGAAGGGCGAGCAGGTTGGTCGTATCGTGCCGGGCCACGTGCCGGGCAAAAGTGCGCCGAAACATGTGCGTGTGAAGGTGGAAGGAACGGCCACTCTCGTCCTTGAGCCCCAGCATGGCCACGAAACTCTTCAACCGGAACCTCATCGCCAGAGCGATCAACGGCTCCGGCTCGCGCGGCTTGCTGAAAGATGGGATTGGTAACCACAAATAGGGAGCTTTCACCTTCCGTCGCACTCGTCGCCCCAGTCTCTCCAGGACTCGCACGGCCTTGGCGCAGATCGGTCCACCCAACCACTTCGCACGGCGCCCCTCGGGGACTCCCTGCATTTTGAACACGCGGCTTCGTAGCCACACCAGGTCTGCCTGCCCGGATTCCTTCTGTGTTTCGCAACAGCCTACCCGCAGCGAGAGGATTTCGCTCACTCGCATGCCGGTTGCAAACGCAATCAGCACGAAGCAGGCGGTCTGAAGATAGTTCAGCTCCTTGTTCAACTGGCGCACAGAGCGCAGGCCACTTGCGAACCTGCTGCCGCCGAGCCCGTAAGCGGATGGACCGAGATCGCGCACATAATGGTTCGACCGGTAAAAAAAGTTCCGCCCTCGGTCCCGAATATCCTCAACTGCGTCGCAGGCGTCCAGTAAGTAATCGGCAAAACGATCCACGTATTCGAGCGCGCCTCGAACCAACGGGCCGAGGATCTCATCGGGAATGACCTGGGTTTGGGTTGCCAACCGCAGTGCATGACTGTAGCCCACCAACTTGCGGACCGACCGCCCTTCAAAAGGATCCATAACCAGACTATCGATCATCAGCCCCCGATATTGAAAAAGTCGCTGGAGGACGTGAAGCACATTGTATTTGTAGCTCGCACTGATAGCGCTGCCCCGAACGGCTTGAATATAGTCTTCACCATGGTGGGGCAGTACATCTTTGAACCGGAGGATCGGATGCCGGTAGGAGAGCAGATGATCGATGAAACGCTTGGTCCTCGCGAACATTTGGACGATCGCACTGGCCGCCAAGGGCGCCTCGTCGATGGGATGCCAGCGCAACGCGTAAATGAACTGCTTCAAGGCCAGCAACAGGTGCCGGAAGACAGGATCGGTGAATCGGCCTCCCTTGGGCGTTGCAAAGCCCCAGCGTATCCTCTTCGTTGACTTGTCCGAGGACGGGTTCTGATCTTCGTTTGAAAAATCCCATACCACGTCGTGAAATCTGGAGAGCAAAGAAACCTGCGGATTGCTGCCCTCGCATCCAATCAGCTTGGCGGCGACCCCCTTCGCCGAGACCCGCGCCACTGCGCAGTTCACACCAAAACTCCCTTCGCAATGATCACCGGAGCTTGCCTCAGCCTTGCCGCCTCCTCGGTTGCAGCCTTAATCTGCTTCGGCCGAAAGGCGGCGATAATCTGCTCATTAATGATTCGCACACTTTCACCGTAAACCGTCTCCCAGTCTTCTGTCTTCATGTCGGATCGAAAGGCCACCAGCCGATCGCGGGTGGCGATAACTTGGGGCAGGTCATCCAGGAACCAGAGGCCATTCGGGCAACTGAAGCACGCGTGGAAGGACGTGCAGGGACGTCCCTTCTCCTCCCCCGGTTGCGGTGAATCGTAGGGATCGCGACAACTGCCACTGCCGGTATCGAAACGGCCGGCGGCGATCTTGCTGGCCCGCGCCTTGGATAGGTTCAGCCGAGCAACGCCGCGCGTGCGCTCTTCCGGGACGACGGTGATCCGTTCGATCATTTTTTCCTGCGCCTTTTGCATCACCCGCGCATGGAAGGGCTCGGTGATGCTATTCAGCAGGTATTTCACCGTTGTCGAGAGGCGCGCGTGTTGGAGGAATTGTTGAACCTTGCGCAGGTTGCCACCTGTTTCCAAATACAACTGCGTAGCCGCCGAAGCGCGCATGTTCACCAGGGTGAAGTGGGGCAGCGCGTGCCGCTCCACAAACTCCTGGAAGTTGTTCACGAAGCTGTCCCCGGACGTCGTGCTCGGCGATACGATCATGTGGTCTGAACCTTGTCTCGGACCGAGATAGAGGAACAATTTTGTCCGCTCAGCCGGTCCCGCGCGGGACGCCAGGGGCTCGGTGTACTGCCGCATGAACTGAGTCAGTTCCACCACGCCAGTTTGGTTGTGCCCGCCCACGCGATGAAGCTGACGCTGTTGTTTCCCGGCTCGGGGCTTCTCCCAGACACAGTAAAAGAGATTCCCGTCCAACTCATGCGGCCTCAGGCAATTACGCTCCAAGCCGTAGAGTGAAAATGTATTGATGCCGGTACGCGCCGCGATAAGCACCATGAAAGGGATGAGTTGCTGCGCGCTGGTAGGCACGTCTCCGATTTTATAGGTTTGCCGGATTTGCCAGACATCCCGTTCCGCCGCACCCAGGATCTTCTGAAAGTCGGCTCCCGAGAGCGCCCTTGACTCCGCACGGTCACCATCTGCTCCGTCAAACAGGTGCCGGGGCGTACGGAAGAACGGATCAAAATCCTCCGCGAAAACCCGCTTGGCTCGGCGCAGGAAACAGGCACAAGTCCCATATACGGTCGCCGCCGTCTTCCGTTGCAGCCGGCGCCGGGCGACCAGCCAAACCGCAAACTCCTTCATCAGGTCGGCGCTGAGGTCTCTTGCCTGCAGGACATCGGGCATGGTCTTTGCGCGGTCATTGAGAAATAAGCAGAAAATCTTAAGCACCCAGGCCACCGCCAGAACTGTTTTCCGTCGTGGTCGCGGCTGATACGTCATCCCGAACGTGGTGGAAAGAACTTTCGCAAGCTTGGGGCGGGAGGACAGAAAGCTCAGATTAACGGAAACCGGCCTTCCTCCCGGCGGCTCGAAGGTTTGCACCAGAGGTACGGTTTCGCTCGGGAACTGGACGATATCATGCCTTCGAAGTGACCCTTCGTCCGCCAAATCCCAGCGCTGCCCGGCTCCACTTTGCCGCACCGGTCATCCTCCCAATAGCCGGTCCACGAAGCTATTGTGTGTTTCAAGCACCTCGCTTCGCATTCGCTCGGTGAGATGAAGATACCTTTCCGTTGTTGCCATGTGCGCGTGTCCCAGTTCCATTTGCACCACTTTCAGCGGATTCGGGCCACCAATATCCTGAAGGTAGCCCAATCGCTCGACGGCATAGCAGTGCCTCAAAAGATGAGGCCAGATGTGCAAGCCTGCCCGTTTGCAATTGGTCGAGAACACCCGATTGATCGCGGATGTCCGTAGCGGCTTTCCCGCTCGCCCCACAAACACACTGCCCGCTTTTTCCGCACTACTGCCCATGCGACGCGAACGTTCCATATGCTGATATCTCTCAATCGAGCGAAGCAATCGGACCGGAAAGAGGACGGCTCTCTGCTTCTGCCCCTTACCCGTGATCTTGATAGCAACGGTCTCCTTTTCAAGTGCTCCCGGGTTCTCGGGAAGCGCATCGAGAGGCAGCGAGCACAATTCGGCCGACCGCATGCCAGTCACCCACAGAACCTCGGCTATCAATTGGTCTCGCCAGCTCCGGAAGCTCTTTATGAATCGCCGCACCTCGCGCCGCGGCGGAATTTGCAATTCCTCCTTCGCCTCACGAAGCCGCAGGCTGTTTCCCGCCAGCGAGCCGGGTTCCAGGTTGGGTTGGCGGTTGAAGTTCCCCTGGCACCGGTGCGGAATCCGAGTCGCCTCCAGGTCGAACGGCAGCGCATTGATCCACCCCCTCCGCTGGGCGAACGAGTAGAATTGGCAAATCACACCCAACTTATGATTGATAGTGCTCCGCCTGAGGGCCCGGCCTGTGTGAGGGCTCACTTCCGCTGCGAGGATGTTCCGGTAAGTCGCAAGGTTAAGTTCCGTGGCATGCCTCCACTCCAGGCCGATCCTTTCGCAAAAGCTCAACCAATCAGCGAATTGATAGGCATAACTCCTCCAGGTCTTCGCTGAGCTGGTCCTGCCGCTGACCACGCTCAACCTCGACAGAAAAGCGTTCGGTTCGACTTCCCATTTCATCTGTGAATCCAGCAGAAACGGCCGTCGGTCGTCGTCGAAGAACACATGCATAAGCTCATAAGACACGTCCCAGATGAACCGCTAGGCAGACACATGTGAAATCTCGGTTAAACATGGAAACCGGCTGCCAAATATAAATCCGGGCTCACGCCGGCAACACCTAGAACACCCGAACCAATCAAATCAGACATACGAGAAAAATCGCTTAGATAAAGGTGGATTCAAATAGAGGAGCCCAAAGCACTCGACCGGGCACTGTACTTCCAGGGTATTTCCCTGGACGATGTTGGGAATACGCTGCCTAGCTTGCTCGGCCCGGTAGGCGTCAAGCTCAATTCCGTAGCGAAGCACTTCAGCACTGTGGTGGGTGATTACCTCGAACGCCTCGCCATCGCCAACACACGGGTCAATCGCAGACGATGGAGCAGCATCTGGAAACAAGAGGAATCTGCGAATCCGCTGGGCTTCGGACAACGGCAGCGGGTAGAAGCCGAGTCGGCTCTTACCTTGGAATCTCAAAGTGGGCTCCTTTCTGTGAAGAGTTTGGCCGATCTTTATGGAGAAGTTGCCGTTCGCCTTTCAAGGCAAACGTCCGCCGTCTGTTATAATTTGTGGATATGGACCCAACCAAGTCCGGACAAGACCAGCAAATTCGTTGCGCCAGTTGTGGTCAGAATACACCGACCTACGAGATTGTCAACTACGGCTCGATGGAGAGCGGATATAAGCAGATTTGCCTCCAATGCCTCAATAAGGAAATGGCCGAGGCAATGGGGCTGGAGGGATTCGAACACGCTAAGTTTGAACCGGTAGGTCTCACGGATTGCACAGGCGAAGTCCACGAATTCCACTTTCGGATCAATTTGTTTGGGCCGGGTGTCGCTATCGATGCTTTCGAGCTTCGTGACGGAAGTCCAGCTGGCTACCAGTTCCAGATTATCGGTGATCCTGAGGACGACCTACTCGTGTTGCTTGGGCAATTGATCCAAAAGATCCGCCGCGCCCTTTCCACTAAACATCTCGTTGACGGTCAGTTTGGATTGCAGATTGCGGACGATCGAGTCGTACGAGGCAAGATTGAGTGGGATGTTGACCAGGATGGCCGCGTGCCGCTTCTCGTTATCGATGGCCGAGAGATCACCTGGGATGAAATGGGCCGCATGTTGATGAGCTTTGAGGGGTGGCAGTTCAAACTGACGGTGGCTGACAAAAGCGATGAGTTGTGAGCCCTGGAGGTAAGGCCAGTAATAGTCTGTTGGGGCTTAAGCATGAGAACCCCCCTCTCAACGCTGATTCACCTCCTTGGGCTTGGGCTCAACGCCGGGGTCCAGTTTATAACGTGGGTCCCGATACCGGCCGGGAATAAACATGATACGTTCCTT
>Ga0326728_10022414_pt1 | contig 11723 bp, 6 predicted proteins | sample MB3enrmetagenome_FD_207602 | JGI IMG/M metagenome (GOLD analysis project Ga0326728, IMG submission 207602) | Lab enriched peat soil microbial communities from McLean, Ithaca, NY, United States - MB31MN | ecosystem: Environmental > Terrestrial > Soil > Wetlands > Peat | place: USA: New York... | reverse complement strand
GACGGTAACATGCGCAAGATCGGCGTTTTCATCTGCCACTGCGGCATCAATATCTCGAGCACTGTGGATGTGGAAGGCCTGGCCGAGAGCTTGCGAGCGTACCCAGGCGTAGCCCATGCTGCCACATACAAATACATGTGCTCGGACCCTGGCCAGCTGATGGTTAGGGAGGCGATCCACCAGTGTGGCCTGGACGGTGTCATCGTCGCGGCCTGCTCGCCGGCCATGCATGAAACCACCTTCCGGCGCACCGCAGCTTCGGCCGGCCTGAATCCCTATTTGCTCGAGTGTGCCAATATCCGCGAGCAGTGCTCGTGGGTGCACACCAAAGACCCGCAAGGGGCGACTGAGAAGGCGCTGGCCACCATCCAGGCCATGGTCGAGAAAGCCAGGCGCAACCAGGGCCTGGATGCCCCCGGCCTGCCCCTGACCAAGAAGGCGCTGGTCATCGGCGGTGGGCTGGCGGGGCTGACCGCGACCCTCGACATCGCCGCGGCGGGGTATCCTGTGATCCTGGTCGAGCGGGAAGCGGGCCTGGGTGGGCACGTGGCCGAGCTGTGCGGCTCGTATCTGAACTTCAGAGCGCCGGGTCCGCTCCTGGTCGAGCCGATCAGCCGGGTGATGGCCGATCCCAACGTTCAGGTGCTAACCGGGGCCGCAGTACTGCAGCTGGATGGCTACATCGGCAACTTTCGCGCGGCCGTCCGCTGGAAGGACGCCTGCTCGGGCGACCGGGTGCAGGGCACATTCGACGTGGGCGCGGTCGTGGTCGCTACCGGGTACGGCCGTTATCCGCTGGCCCGCCTGCCCGAGTACGGCGGTGGGACGCTGCCTGATGTGATCGATGGCCTTGCCTTCGAGGCCATGCTGGCCTCCGGCTTGCTGCGCCGGCCGAGCGATGGCAGGACACCGCACGAGGTAGTATTCGTGCAATGCGCCGGCTCGCGTGACCCGCAACACGGTGTAAGCTTTTGCTCCAAAGCGTGCTGCATGTACGTGGCAAAGCAAGCCTCGCTGTTCAAAGAGCGGGCGCCTGACGGGCAGGCCTATGTTTTTTACCTGGATATCCGGTCGGCCGGCCTGAACTACGACGAATATGTGCAGCGCGCCATGAGCGAACAAAAGGTGATCTATCTGCGCGGCAAGGTGAGCAGGCTCTTCCAGGATGGCGACAAGGTGATGGTGTGGGGCAGCGATACGTTGAGCGGCAGGGCGGTGGAAATCGCTGCCGATCTCGTAGTGCTGGCCACGCCGATGGTGGCTGCGCCCGGCGCCGCTGAGCTGGCCCAGCTGTTGCACATCGGCGCGAACGCCGACGGCTTCTACAACGAGGCGCACCCGAAGCTGCGCCCGGTCGAGAGCCTGACCGCCGGCATCTTTCTGGCGGGCGCGGGCCAGGGGCCGAAGGATATTCCTGAGACGGCCTGCCAGGCCAGTGCCGCCGCGGCCAAGGTGCTGCAGATGTTCAGCCATGCGGATATCAAGGGAGAAGCGGCCATCGCACAGGTGGCGGACGACCTGTGTGCCGCGTGCGGCCTCTGTGTCGTGGCCTGTCCGTACGGCGCCCGTGCTTTGGATGAGGTCTGGCATGTGGCCACGGTCAACGCCGCCCTTTGCCAGGGCTGCGGAGCCTGCGCGGCGGCCTGTCCCAGCAAGGCTACGTGGGTGCGCAACTGGACGCCGGCCCAGGTGCTCAGCATGGCGGACGTGATGACGTGAGGGGCGGTGCAGCGTTCGCCATGCATCGGACGCCAGGCGGTTCCCGCACCGTGTGCCAGGCAAGCGGCCGGCGAGGCAGGATGCGGCCTTCGTCATCGGCTGGGCGAGGATGGCCGTGCGGCCCACCGTGGAGACATCGATGATCGACGAGACATTCCAACAGCAGGTGAACCGGCTGGCGCACCAGGCAATCGAACTATGCTATCACTGCCACAAATGCACAGCCGGATGTCCGATGGCAGCCGAGATGACCTACGGGCCGGATCGGATCTTGCGCATGGTGCAGTTCGGGCAGAGGGAACCTGTCCTGGCCAGCCAGGATATCTGGCTTTGCGCCGGTTGCGAGACCTGCGGGGCGCGTTGCCCGAATGACATCGACATCGCCCCGGTGATGGACGCGCTGCGGCACATCGTGCTTGCCGGGCGTCTGCGCCCGGGCGAGCCACGCGTGGTCCTGTTTCATCGCCTTTTCCTGGCCGTGGTGCGGAGCACCGGCCAGATGCACGAGGCAGCCTTGCTGGGTGCCTACAAGATGTCGTCGGGCGATCTTTTCTCGGATCTTGACTCGGGCGCGAAGCTCGTACTCAAAGGAAAGGTGCCATTGTGGCCGCGCTTCAGCGCCCAGCGGAGCCGGGTGCAGCGCATTTTCGGGCGCAGCCGATGATGCCCGAGGGGGAGCTGGGACGGGCGCAGATGCAGTTCTCTTACTATCCAGGCTGTAGCCTCCATGCTACCGGGCAAGAGTATGATGCCTCCACTCGTGAGGCGCTGGCGGCGCTGGGAGTGACATTGGTGGAGATCGAGGGCTGGGTATGCTGCGGCGCGTCCTCGGCACACTCTGCGAGCTCAGAGCTGGCCCTCAATCTGCCTGCCGTCAATCTGGCTCTCGCTCAAGCGGCCGGCTACGGTGATCTGTTGGCGCCATGCGCGGCGTGCTACAACCGCAGCAAGGTCGCCGACCATGTCTTGCGGCATGAGCCGGCACGGCGCCAGGCCGTCGAGGAGGCGGTAGGCTTCAGTTTCACGGGCGCAGTGGGCGTGCGCAATCCTCTGGAGGTGGTGCACGAATTAATTGGGCTGGAGGCAGTGCACGCCAGGGTGGCACAGCGCCTGGAGGGCCTGAAGGTCGTCAGCTACTATGGCTGCTTGTTGGTGAGGCCGCCTCGCCTGATCGGGTTCGACGATCCGGAGCAGCCGAAGATCATGAACGAAATCTTGCGCGGGCTGGGCGCCAACGTGCGCGGGTGGTCCTACGCGACTGACTGCTGCGGCGGAAGCCTGTCGGTGCCGCGGCGTGACGTGGCGGCCCGGCTGGTGACGGGCCTGGTACGCCATGCCCGCGAAGCTGGTGCGACAGCCATTGTGACTGCCTGCCCGCTATGCCAGATGAACCTGGAGATGCGCCAGGCGGACAGCCCTCCCATGCCAGTTTTCTATTTCACCGAGTTGATGGGCCTGGCATTTGGGTTGCCTCAGGCCGCGTCCTGGTGGGACAAGCACCTGATCGACCCGACCGGCGTCTTGGACGCAGCGGGGCTCTGCTAGCGGGACTCCACGGATGAACGAAGACCATGGCTAAATCTGAAGAAGGCACGCCCGAGAAGCGTCCGGTCGGTGCCGTGGCGGTGATTGGCGCCGGCATCGGCGGCATGCAAGCCGCGCTGGACCTGGCCGACGGCGGGTTCAAGGTTTATCTCGCCGACGCAGGTCCGGCCATCGGTGGCACGATGGCGCAACTGGACAAGACCTTCCCCACCAATGACTGCGCCATGTGCATCATGTCTCCGAAGCTGGTCGAGACCGGGCGCCACCTGAACATCGAGATCCTGACGATGGCCGAAGTGGTGTCGCTTGGGGGCGAGCCGGGCGACTTCACGCTGCGCCTCCGCAAGAAGCCGCGCTTCGTGGATACGAAGACATGCACCGGTTGCGGGGACTGCGCGGCGGCCTGCCCGATCCAGCGTCCGGACCCCTTCAATGCCAACCTTTCGATGCGTAAGGCGATCTACAGGCGGTACCCGCAGGCGATCCCCAATGCTTTTGCCATCGAGAAGAGGGGCGAGGCCCCGTGCCGCCATGCCTGCCCGATAGAGCAGCGGGCGATGGGCTACGTAGCGCTGGTCCGCGAGGGCCGCTTTGCGGATGCCTACCGTACCATCCGGCAGGACAACCCGTTCCCGAGTGTCTGCGGGAGGGTGTGCAACCATCGCTGCGAAGACGATTGCTCGCGCGCCACAGCCGGCGACACCGCGGTCAGCATCATGCGCCTCAAGCGCTTTGTGAGCGATTGGGCGCGCTCTCATCCTGATGAGATCCAGCCGATGGCACTTGCCCTCGCAGCCCAGGGGCCGAACGCCGGCCGCAGCCCCTTGGAAGCGCTTCAGGGGGCCAGGGTGGCCGTGGTCGGCAGTGGGCCGGCAGGGTTGACTTGTGCAGCCGACCTGGCCAGGCTCGGCTGCCGCGTAACCGTCTTCGAGGCGCTGCCTGTGCCGGGCGGAATGATGCGAGTTGGCATCCCTGCCTACCGCCTGCCTGTCGTGGAAGTGCAAAGCGACGTGAGCGACGTCCTCTCATTGGGGATCGAGCTGGTGCTGAACCATCGCGTCGAAGACGCCAGCGAGTTGCTGGCGCAGGACTTCCAGGCTGTCTTCGTGGCGGTGGGCGCGCCGATCGGGCAGAAGCTGCGGATCAGCGGCCACGAACTGCCCGGCGTGCTTTTAGCGACGGAATTCTTGAGGGCCGTCAGCTTGCAGAGTGCCGGGCTGGCGGATGGCGCGTCTGCCGGCCCGGGAGGGCAGCGCACGCCCACCTCTGAAGATGGCACGGGCGTGATGGGTAAGCGAGTCCTGGTCATCGGCGGTGGCAACGTCGCCATCGACGCGGCCATGACCGCGCTGCGCCTGGGCGCCCTCTGGGTCGGGATGGCGTGCCTGGAAAGCCGCGAGAAGATGCCGGCGCACGATTGGGAGGTCCGCGATGCTGAGGCTGAAGGCATCCAGGTGTACCCGGCCCGGACCTTCAAGGAGATCACCGGCTCCGATGACGCGATCGGTGACCCTGGCACCCCGGCAGCGGGCGGAACGGTCTCTGGCGACACGAACAGCGCCAATGAGGAGCCGGATGGCCGGGCTCCCGCTCCGGCCACTGGCGGAACGGCGCGCGGCAGGTGTTGGAGCGCTGACGCTGGCAACCACGTGACCGGGGTGCGCACCGCCCGCATCATTTTCCGTGGTTTTGTCGGTGGGCGCCCGGACTTCGACGAGGTGCCGGGCGGTGAGGAACTCATCCCGTGCGACGTGGTGATCTTTGCCATCGGCCAGCGGCCTGACCTGGCGCTGCTGCCCGGCGAGGCCCAGGCCGGCAGGCGCACGATCGCGGTCGAAGGCGAGACGCTGGCAACCCAGGTGCCGGGCATTTTTGCGGGCGGTGACGCCGTGACGGGTACGGCCTTTGTGGTGGACGCGATCGCGTCAGGTCACCGGGCCGCCCGCTCGATCTCGGCCTACCTGTGCCAACCAGGGGGGCCGGTCGCGGTCTGGCCCCCGGCACTCGACGCAGGCGAGAGGCCGGCACAGGCCGTACTCGACCCACAGGAGGCGCGGGCGTTGCTCGCTGCGAAGCCGGACCGGCGGGCCGAGCCGAGAAAGCGACCTGCCAATGAGCGCAAGCGAGATTTTGGCGAGATCGAGGCCGCTCTGACGGAACAGGAGGCCGTCGCCGAGGCGCAGCGCTGTCTGGAATGCGGGATCTGCTCGGAATGTTTGCAGTGCGAATTCGCCTGCCGGGCTGGCGCCGTGCGCCACGACGACCGCGAGGAGACCGTCGACCTCAACGTCGGCGCCGTGATCCTGGCGCCCGGTCTGAAGACCGTGGCCGGCAATGTGCGCCCCGAATATGGTTACGCGGTCTTCCCGAACGTCATCACCAGCCTCGAGTTCGAGCGCATGCTGAGCGCTTCCGGGCCTTACGGCGGCGTGGTGCAGCGCCCTTCTGACGGCCGCCACCCGCGCAAGATCGCCTTCATCCAGTGCGTCGGGAGCCGCGATCTGACCTGCGGACAGGATTATTGTTCCTCGGTCTGCTGCATGTACACGGCGAAGGAAGCGATCATGGCTCGCGAGCATGACGCAAACGTCGAGCCGGCTATCTTCTATATGGACGTGCGGGCCTTCGGCAAGGGGTTCGAGCGATACTACAAACGAGCCGAGCACGAGCAGGGCGTGCGCTACGTCCGCTCGATGGTGTCATGCGTCAAGGAAGTGCCGGGCAGCCAGGACTTGCGCCTCCTTTATGCCACGCCGGATGGCAAGAGCACCGAGGAAACCTTCGATCTGGTCGTGCTGGCGATGGGCCTGCGGCCGGCGGACGGGACGCTCGAGATGGCCGAGCGCCTGGGCCTGCGACTTAACCGTTTTGGTTTCGCGGAGTCGCCGCCCTACGGGCCGGCCGAGACCAACGTGCCGGGCGTCTTCGTGGCGGGCGCTTTTGCGGCGCCGAAGGATATCCCGGAAACAGTGATCGAGGCGTCTTGCGCGGCTGCGAAGGCAGCTGCGCTGTTGGCTCCCGCACGCGGGACGCTCGCCCGCCAGCCGGTCTATCCCGAAGAGCGCAACGTGAGCCACGAGGACGCGCGCGTGGGTGTTTTCGTCTGTCATTGTGGCATCAACATCGGTGGCGTCGTGCGGGTCCCGGAAGTGGTCGACTACGTCAAGAGCTTGCCCGGCGTGGTCTATGCCGAACACAACCTGTACACCTGCTCGCAGGACACGCAAGAGCGGATCAAGCAGCACATCCTCGAGCACGGCATCAACCGCGTGGTGGTGGCGTCCTGCACACCGCGCACGCACGAGCCTCTGTTCCAGGACACCATCAGGCAGGCGGGGCTCAACCCGCACCTTTTCGAGCTGGCCAACATCCGCGAGCAGGATAGCTGGGTGCATCGGGCCGACCGCGATGCGGCCACCTCGAAAGCCAAAGGCCTCGTGGCTATGGCAGTCGCCAAGGCTGCGCGGCTGCGCCCGCTTTACCGCCGGCGCGTTGACATGGATCACCGCGCTTTGGTCGTAGGGGGCGGGCCGGCCGGGCTGACGGCTGCCCTGTCGCTCGCCGATCAAAGCTTCGATGTACACCTGGTGGAGCGCGAGGAGGTCCTCGGCGGCAACCTGCGGCACGTCCGGCCCGGCGCCGACGCCAGCCCGCAGCAAGTGCTCGCCGACCTGATCGACCGTGTCGGCCGCAATCCACGCATCAGCGTACACCTGGGTGCTCGGGTGTCAGGCGTGACAGGCTATGTCGGCCAGTACAGGACCACCATCCGGTACGGCGACGGGCAAGCAGAGGAGTTGAGCCACGGCGCGGCGATCATCGCCACCGGCGGGCGTGCCAGCGAGCCTCACGAATACCTGTATGGGCAGCACCCCTGCGTCATAACGCAGCGCGAGCTCGAGAGCCGGCTGACGGATGCCGGCGGGACTTCGCCGGTGGCGTCCGGCAGCGGGGATGCCGAAAGCGAGGATGCCGCCGCTGGTCAGGGTGGTGCCTGGGTGATGATCCAGTGCGCCGGCTCGCGCGAGGATGCCCATCCTTACTGCTCGCGCATCTGTTGCACGCAGGCGATCCAGAATGCGCTCGCTATCAAGCGGCGGGACCGGCAAGCCCAGGTGACCATCCTGTACCGCGACATTCGCACCTACGGCTTCCGCGAGCTGCTTTACCAGGAGGCGCGAGCCGCTGGCGTGAGATTCCTGCAATACAACGAGGATGCCAAGCCGGCGGTGGCCCCCGCCGAGCATGGACTTCGGGTGGAAGTGGTGGCGCAGCCCGACGGCGAACGCTTCACTTTGCCCGCCGATTTCGTGGTGCTGGCGCCGGCTATCGAGCCGAACGACGGAGCTGTGGAACTGGCGCAGATGTTCAAAGTGCCTCTTTCGGAGGATGGCTTTTTCCTCGAGGCGCACGCCAAGCTGCGGCCTTTGGATTTTGCCGCCGACGGGGTGTACCTGGCTGGTCTGGCGCATTCGCCTCGATTCGTCGACGAGACGATGGCGCAGGCGCACGGCGCGGCAATGCGCGCTGCGGCCCTGCTGAGCCGCGACCAGCTGCAGAGCGCTGCCATCATCGCAAGCGTGAACCCGCGGCTTTGTGCGGCATGCGGCATCTGCGTGGACGTCTGCCCCTATTCAGCGCGGCGAATCAACCCGGACGAGGGGCATGCTGAGGTGCTGGAGGTGTTGTGCCAGGGCTGCGGCGCCTGCGTGGCCGCCTGCCCCAACGGGGCCAGCTACCAGCGCGGGTTCGAGTTCAGGCAGGTATTTGGGATGGTCGACGCTGCGCTCGAAGAGGCATGGCACGATCTCCCGGCGGGGAGTTCGTGATCCGCAGTTGCTGGTTGAGCTCATGGGGGGCATCATGGTTGAAACGGCCTTCGAGCCACGCATCATCGGCTACCTTTGCAACTGGTGCACGTACACGGGCGCAGACCTGGCGGGCACCTCGCGCCTCCAGTACCCGCCGAACCTGCGCATCATCCGCCTGATGTGCTCGGGTGCTGTGGACGTCAGTTACGTGCTCAAGCCGTTGTTGCACGGCGCCGATGGGGTGTTGATCGGCGGCTGCCACCCTGGCGACTGCCACTATCAGGAAGGCAATTACAAGGCCCGCCGGAGGGCTGCGATCCTCGCGGAGTCGATCAAAGTCATGGGGCTCGACCCGAGGAGGGTCTGGTTGCGTTGGATCAGTGCCAGCGAAGGTCAGCGCTTTGCCGAAACGATCGCGAGTTTCACCGCGGAACTGAAGCAGCTGGGGCCTAACCCCACCAGGGTGTTGTGGACGCTTTGAGCGCAGGCGGCACTTGGAGACGCATTGAGCAGTCTGAGCCGCACTGATCGCGGGCAGGGGGGCATGGGTGGTCTGATGGGAGACGCGATGCAAGCAATGTGGGCAGCAGCCGGCCCGAACCGGCTGGGCGCAGCGCGCAGACTGTTACGGGCCGTGCTGGCGAGCGGTGAGGTCGACGCCATGCTGGTGCCGCTGCGCCATCCCGCGGGCGATGCGATCACTCCGGCGCTGGTCAAAGACCCCGAAATGCTCGAACTGGCCGATCCGTTCGCGCCGGTGCTGCCGCTTAACGGCGCCCGGCTGGTCAGCATGTTGACGCAGAAGACGCCACGGCCTCGCGTGGCGGCCGTGCTACGGAGCTGCGAGATCCGCGCCCTGATCGAGCTCGCCAAGCTGCAGCAGGCCAGCCTGGATGGCATGGTGATCGTAGGGGTGGAGTGCACCGGCACCTACGAGGTCGCGGATTTCGCACGCGTGGCGCGTGGTGAGCACCCGGAGGCATTCACCGTGCGGGCGGCATGCCAGATGTGTGAGCATCCCACGCCTTCGGGTGCGCACATCACGCTGCTACAGATCGGCCTTGGGAAGGAAGAGGGGCTGTGCCTCGCAAGCGACGATCTCTGGGGGGAACGGTTGGGCCTCGACGACAATACCGCGTCACAGCGTCCCTCTGGCGACGATGGCTTGAAGGGCGATGACGGGCCTGGCCCCTACCACACCCTCAGCGCTGATGCGTTGACCCTCAGGGAGGATGAGCTGGGGCGGCTGATTGGCGAACGGGCCGCGACGCGCGACCGCATGTTGGCAGACATGGTTGAGCACACTGCAACGCCGGAGGGGCTGGCCGACGTTTTCAGCACCTGCATTCGCTGCCACAACTGCATGACGAATTGTCCCATTTGCTATTGCAGGACCTGCTTCTTCAAAGGCGAGGTGTTCGACCACGAGCCACTGCAATATGTGCAGTGGGCCGGGCGCAAAGGGGCGGCGCGCATGCCCGCCGATACGGCGCTCTTTCACCTGACGCGCATGAACCACATGAGCACGAGTTGCGTGGGCTGTGGCTTGTGCAGCAGTGCCTGCCCGGTCGGCATACCGGTCGGTGCCATCTTCCGGGCGGTGGCGTCCCGGACACAGCGGCTGTTTGGCTACGAGGCGGGCCGCAGCCTGGATGAAGCTCCGCCGGTCAGGACGTTTCAGGTGGACGAACTGCGCGGGTTGGGCGAGGGGTGACGTGCAGGAAGGGCCGGTTGGGATAGCCGGGCACACTGGGTTGCCTGCGGCCGGCAACCGCGCCCTGAGATTCAATGAGCAACCCCAAGGGCTTGATGGAGGGCACGATGCCGGTAGCCACTGATGAATTGATCGACGTTTACATAATGGGGAAGCGTTATGAAGTGCCGCCCAGTCTGACGATCATGAAGGCCATGGAGTGGGCGGGTTACACGCTTGTGCGAGGCGTGGGCTGTCGCGGCGGATTCTGTGGCGCCTGCGCGACCGTGTATCGCATCAAGGGCGACCAGCGTCTGCATTTCGGTCTGGCCTGCCAGACGGTGGTCCGGCCCGAGATGTATCTGGCGCAGATCCCGTTCTTTCCGGCGCAGCACGCGCTTTACGACCTGGCGCAGCTCAAGCCGGATGCGGCCACGCTCTGGCAGCTCTATCCGGAGACGCTCCGCTGCCTTGGCTGCGGCACGTGCACGAAGTCATGCCCTCAGGAGCTCGACGTGAAGGGCTACATGGCCTCGGCCATGCGGGGCAATATCGCGCAGATGGCAGACAGAAGCTTTGATTGCATCATGTGCGGCCTTTGCGCGGCGAGGTGCCCGGCTGAAGAAAGCCAGTACAACGTTGCCATCCTCGCTCGCCGCCTGTATGGGCGCTATCTGGCGCCCCGCAGCGAGCATTTACAGGCCCGCATCCGCGAGATTCAGGACGGTGGCTGGGCAGCCGAGCTGAAAGAGCTGCAGGCTGCCGACAAGGCCACATTGCAGAAGCTGTATGCCGGCAGAGACATCGAGCCAGAATGATGGAGGCTGCTATGAGCATGCCAGATCAGCCAGGGACTTCAGCCCATCCGTGGAGTTCTTCCTACTCGCCAGACCTCATCGCGTCGTTGAAGAAGGTGGAGGCGACCCGCCAGGCGCGCATGGGCCAGCAGTTCCCGCGGATGACACCCGACGAGCGGCAGGATATCCTGCGCCGGTTTCATCCGGACTACATCGAAAGCTCCTTTCGCGAGATCCGGGTTGGGGCGAACAAAGGGGGTAAGACCCTGCACGAGCTTGCCGCGGTGCTGGAGGGCAGACCGCGGGTGCGACAGGGCATGATCGACCTCGAGCACCCGGTGGCTGACTGTGACGTTCTTGTCATCGGCGGTGGTGGCGGGGGAGCGAGCGCCGCGCTGCTGGCACGCGACGGCGGCGCGCGTGTGGTCCTCGTGACCAAGCTGCGCTTTGGCGATGCGAACACTATGATGGCCCAGGGCGGGATCCAGGCGGCCGACAAGGCCAACGATAGCCCGGCCAAACACTATCTGGACGTGCTGGGCGGAGGGGGCTTCGACAACGATCCGAAACTGGTCGAGGCTCTCGTGACCGACGCGCCGATGGTGGTTGCCTGGCTCGAGGGGCTGGGTTGCATGTTTGATAAGGACCCGGACGGCACGATGAGGACGATCCATGGCGGCGGCACCAGCCGGAAGCGGATGCACGCGGCTCGCGACTACTCGGGTGCCGAGATCATGCGCACGCTGCGCGAAGAGGTCAAGAACTGCCCCGAGATCACCGTGATCGAATTCTCGCCGGCCGTCGAGCTGGTGCTGGACGAGGCCGGCCAGGTCGCCGGCGCTGTGGTCCAGAACCTGGAGACGCAGGCCATGGCGTACATCCGGGCCAGGGCTGTGATCCTGGCGACCGGCGGAAGCGGAAGGTTGCACTATCAGGGCTACCCAACCACGAATCATTACGGCGCGACAGGCGATGGGCTGGTGCTCGCTTACCGTCTCGGGGTCCCGCTGGTCTTTGTGGACACCATGCAGTATCACCCCACGGGTGCGGCATTCCCGGAACAGATCCTGGGCCAGCTCGTAACGGAGAAGGTGCGTGGGCTGGGCGCCCAGATTTGCAATGCGGATGGAGAGCAGTTCGTTTTTCCACTGGAAACTC
>Ga0326728_10022413_pt1 | contig 11723 bp, 9 predicted proteins | sample MB3enrmetagenome_FD_207602 | JGI IMG/M metagenome (GOLD analysis project Ga0326728, IMG submission 207602) | Lab enriched peat soil microbial communities from McLean, Ithaca, NY, United States - MB31MN | ecosystem: Environmental > Terrestrial > Soil > Wetlands > Peat | place: USA: New York... | reverse complement strand
GCCATACATACTCTGAGCCGATTCCATGGTCTTCTTGGAGTGCGTGATCACAATAAATTGCGTGTCGATGCTCATGTCGCGCAGCAACCTTGTCAGCCGTCCAATGTTGGCTTCATCCAACGGCGCATCCACTTCATCCAGCACGCAGAACGGACTCGGCTGATACCGGAAGATCGCCATCAGCAGCGCCAGCGCGGCCAGCGCCTTCTCGCCGCCCGAGAGCAGCAGCACATTCTGCAGCTTCTTCCCCGGAGGCGACGCCACGATATCGATGCCGCTTTCATTGGCATTTTCCGCATCCGTCAGCCGCATCTCGCCCGTGCCCCCGCCAAACAACGTCGTAAAGCACACCGAGAAGTTCTTGTTAATGGCCTCGAACGCTTCCATGAACCTGGCCTTTGAAACCTGGTCGATTTCAGAAATCGCCTTCTCCGTGTCGCGGATCGAATCGATCAGATCCTTACGCTGCGTAGTCAGGAATTCCTGCCGCTGCACCGCCGTCTCATACTCTTCAAGCGCCGCGGGATTGATCGGCCCCAGAGCCTCGATCTTGCTCTTCACTTCCTGATACAGCCGCTCGGCTTCGGAAACTCCCTCGGCATCCAAGACCTGCTCGGGTTTCTCTAACTCTTCCAGCGCAACACCCAACTCCTTGCGGCTGGTTTCATCCAGGAATTTCAGCTCCGCCTGGCGCCGAACCAGATCCACTTCCACCTGAGACTTGCGCTCATACCCAGCCTCGATGCGACCGCGCAGTTGTTTCAGCGTTTCTTCCGCGGCCGACAGTTCCAGGCGGTGCGTCGACTCTTCATTGGCCAGACCCGCGACGGCCGTCTCACGCACGATGATGTCTTCCCCGAGTTGCGTGGAGCGCTTATCCAACTCGATGTTTTCTTCCAGCAGGCGCGAACGCGTTTCGCCCATGCGCTGAATTTCCGACGACAAATTCTGCCGTCGATTCGTGATATCGCGTGACTGCGCGTCCAACCGCTGCAGCGCCGCCGTCTGCGCGCGCGACCGCTCTTCCAACCCCGCCAGCTCGGCACGCAGCGCGGAATGTTCTTCCCGCACCCGGTGGGCTTCCGCGTCCACCGTCTCCAGTTCCGCCCGAGCCGCTTCTAAGGCGCGCTCGCGCTCGCCGCGCTCCTCGTCCTTTTGCGCAACCGCTTCGCTGTTCTTCGCACGCTGCCCGGCCGACCGTTCCTTCTCGCGCTCCAGGCGCTCCAGTTCCAGGCGCGCGATAGAGATTCGGGATTGTGCGCGGTTATGTTCTTCGGTCAGCTTCCGCTGCTCGGCCTGCAGCGCGACGGCGTCTTTCTCGCGGGCCTGCTGCGAGTGGCGCAAACGGTCGAGATCTGCTTCAAGCTGTGCAATCTCCCTCGAAAGCTCTTCCTGCGTCTGAATCTGAATGCCGAGTTCGCGCTCTTTGGCCGCCAGCGCAACCGCCAACTCACGCACTTCGCGCTTCAACGCCAGAGGACCCGACGACTTCTTGCGTCCACCTGTCAGCGTTGCCCCTTGATAGCAGCGGCCATCTTCCAGTAGGAAATAGAGTTCCGGATAACCCGCCGCGAAATCCCGCGCCTGGTCCGGCGATTCCGCCAGGTAGCATTGCGCCAAACGCGGCAACAGCGTGCCCGCCTGCCCGGTGAGTCCATTTGAAAACCGCAGATGATCGGTAAGTCGCGGCAGCGGTACACCGCTTTGAGAAAGCTCGCGATCGTGCGCAGCTGTCTCCACCACGAACGTCGCGCGGCCTTCCAGGTCAGACCGCAGCACCTGCATCCCAGCCTCGGCCTGAGTCCAGTCTTTCATCACTACATATTCCAGTTCGTGATGCAGAAACTCTTCCGCCGCGCGCTCGAATTGCGGGTCAACCTCGACAAAATCCGCCAGCACGCCCGCCGCCTTGAGGCCGTTGCCGTTGCGCTCGAACGCGCCCAGCAAGCGTTTTACGGTCTCGGTGGTATAGGAGTGGTGCGCCAGAACGTTCTCGAGCGATTCCTTGCGCGCGCGCAGTTGCGAGGCTTGCCCGCGCAGGCCGTCAATCACCCCGCGCAGTTCCCCCGCCTTTTGGCGATGTGCCCCCAGGTCGATCTCCGTGCGCCTGCGTTCGCCGGTGATGGACTCCAGCTCCAGTTGCTGCTGGCCAAGGTCGCGCGACAGCTTTTCGCGAGCCACGGCGAGGCGCGCTACTTCGGCGGATGCGGCTTCTTCTTCGCGCTTCGACCGGATCGTCTCCCGGTCGATCCCTGCCAGGAACTCGTCAATCTGCGCCAATTGATTCTTCAGATTCGACGCTTCGCCCAACAGACGCAGCACCACTACACGTCCCGCTTCGATGGCCCGTTCCTGCTCGCGAACGCGGTTTTGCAAAGACTCCCGTTCGTTGTTCTTGGCCAGCATCAGATTGCGCGATTGCGTGATCTGCTGTTCCAACTCCTCCAGCGATTCCCGCAGCGTCGCCCGCTCCGCGTCCACCTGCTGCAGACGGTTCTCCAGCTCGAGCGATTCGCCCTCATTGCGCGTCATGCGCGTTTCGATAGCGCCGGATTCCTTCACCTGCGCTTCCAGCTTGCCGCGCGTACGCTCGGCTTCCAGATTCAAGTCCGCCAGATTCTTGCGAGCTTCCGTGAGGCGTAGTTCGAGATCGTAACAAGCCAGTTGCAAGGCTTCGCGAGCCGTCTCGCTGGCGGCCACTTCAGTCGCGGCTTCGCGCAGTTCCGTCGCCGCCGTTTCCAGTTCCGCCGCCGCTTGTGAAACTTCCGCTTCCAGTTGTTGCGACCGGGCGCTCAGGACGGTGCGCAGGCGCGCATCCATGTCGGTCTTCAACTCGCCGTAGCGCTTGGTTCGCGCGGCCTGCCGTTTGAGGGAATTGGCCTGCCGCGTCACTTCTTCCAGAATGTCGAAGACGCGCGCCAGATTCTGCTTGGCGCTTTCCAGTTTCCCCTCGGCCAGCCGCTTACGCGATTTGAATTTGGTGATTCCAGCCGCTTCTTCGATTACCGCGCGGCGATCGTAAGGTCGCGAACTGAGGATCTGTCCGATGCGCCCCTGCTCGATGATGGCGTAGCTTTCCGGACCGAGGCCGCTGCCCATGAACAGGTCCTGGATATCGCGCAGGCGAGCCGTGCGCCCGTTAATCAGATACTCGCTTTCACCGGAACGGAAGAGGCGTCGCGTGATGGTGATCTCGCCAGGCGTGACGCGCGCCGGACCGTGCGTATGGTGGCCATTGTGGCCATTCTCTGCGGGCTGGATCACCGTGATATCAACAGGATCATCCGAAACTTCCACAGGCTGCCGAGGGGTGGGGTCCAGCAGGGTCATCGTGACCGAGGCCATGCCGACGGCCTTGCGATCACGCGTTCCCGCGAAGATCACATCTTCCATGCGCGCCCCGCGCAGGCTCTTGGCCGACTGTTCGCCCAGCACCCAACTGATGGCATCGCTCAGGTTGCTTTTTCCACAACCGTTCGGTCCAACGACCGCGGCAATGCCATCACCGCGAAAGCGCAGCTCCGTTCGATCGCAAAAAGACTTGAAACCCTGTAATTCTACTTTTTTCAGCTTCAGCAAAGCGTTTCCTCTCGGTCGCTCGGGGGATGCTTTATCCTAACCCTAAGCCCGATGAAAGTAAAGTATCACGACCACGATATGTAGTGGTACTCGTAATGTATACGCTTCAGGTAGAGGAGCGCAAGCTGATTTATGCAGTTTCTGCGAAAAATCAACGCCCCGGCACTCCTCGCGACGGGGCCCCGTTTTTATGCAGTTTTGGCTTCGGAATGAGCCTCGATGGTTCCGTGCTCAGCCGTGTGATGCTTGGCGGCTTCCTCGGAATGGTGTGTTGCGTGGATGTGATGCCCGTGCGCCACATGGGCATGATGGCCGGCCTGGTGGTGGTCGCCTGCTTCGTGGTGCTCGGCCGCCGCTTTGTGGTGCTTGGCGGCGAGTTCATGATGATGTGCTGCCTGGAGGTGATGATCAGCGCTTTGTTTCGACATAGAAACCTTCCTGGGCCTGAAATGGACGCGGTTCGTCCGGACCCTGCGATTAGATTATGCGGCGAGCGTTACGTGGATGTTGCGGTGCGGTGAACGGCGGGTGTCAATCATTTCCCGAGTGTAGGGATCATCTCGATTCCGTCCTTGTCACGACGCCGATGTGATCAGGATAATTCGGCCATCTGCTTCGGCCGTCTCGATCAAGGTCCGATCGCTCACACCTGGACCCGGATAACGGGCTTGCCCGTTAGCATTTCGGGGTTGACGGTGATGCGTTCTGGCCAAGACATGATTCCACCTTACCTTGTGCAACGGTGAACCGATTGCGGGATACGGCGCGGCCGATCCCGAATGGCACGTGATGCAAGATGCGCGATGGGGAGAAGCGAGTGGTTATAGCTGAGGTTGATTAGTCCATCCCCCTAATAGCTGGTCGTGGTGCTTGGTCGCAGCATCCTGTGATAGGAATGCTTCCTGTGTTGGGAAGCAGCCTAATCCCAGTCGCTGTCGCGAGCCGCTTTATGAACGGCCTTCAGTTTCTGTTTACTTTTGATCCGTTGCGCGATATCGAATTCCTCTACGGCCCGCGCGGCTTCCCTTTGCAGTTTCCGAAAATTGCTCAATCGCTCCGGGTCCACGGCCCCCGTGACTGCGCATCCAGGTTCGCCCTGATGCTGGCAATCGCGAAAGCGGCAGCGAACAGCTAAGTCTGCAATGTCTCCGAACGCATCGGTGACGGCTTGCTCGTCGGCCAGAATCTGGATCTCGCGCAACCCCGGCTGATCCATCAGCCAGCCGCTTTCCGGAATGCGGAACATCTGGCGGTGGGTCGTGGTATGACGGCCTCGGCCGCCGCCGGCGCTCACATCACCCACGGTTTGGCGCGCGTCGCGGAGCAGCAGGTTGATTAGGGTCGATTTGCCGGCGCCGGAAGACCCGATCAACGCGCCCGTCTTCTGAGGGGCAAGAAGAAGACGAATCGCCTCCGCACCTTCCGGGTTCAATGAACTGCTGACGATCACGGGCGAATTGGGCGCCAGAGGCTGCACCTGCGCCACCCGTTCCTCGACCGCGTCGCAGAGATCGGACTTCGTCAACACCAGAACCGGCTGCGCGCCGCTCTGGTTGGCCATCACCAGGTAACGCTCAATGCGCCGGAGGTTGAAATCGCCGTCGAGTCCGGTGACGATAAACAGAAGATCGATATTCGCCGCCAGCACTTGTTTCTCGGTCGCGGAGCCGGGTGCTTTACGCTCCACCACCGACCGGCGCGGCTCGATCCCGGTAATGCATTCCTCTTCGATGGCGACAATGTCGCCGGTGACCGGGTAGAACGGCATGCGCGGAACCGCCGGGATGAAGCACTCGCCGGCCTCCGTCAGCACCAGGAATTTGTAACCATGAACCGCCAGCACCCGCCCGAACATTTCAGACAATGTCGGCAAAGCTGGAAGCCGCGTCCCTCTCGGAGGTATACACGGGGAACAAGCGGGTAAGGCGGGTCATTTCGAGAGCATCCTGCACGCGCGGGGGCGCTTCCGCCAGCTTCAGCAAGCCGCCCGCTTTCTTCAAACGTGTATAGCCCAGCGCCAATGCTCCCAGGCCTGCGCTGTCAATGAAAGGAACGCCAGACAGATTCAGGACGATCTGATGGCAGCCCTCGATGGCCAATTGTTCCACCACGGTGCGTACGGCCTCAGAACCTTCTCCCAGCGTCACCTTACCGCGCAACGCCACGAACGTAACGGATCCTTCTTTGCGAATTACCGACTCCAACGGCACAATGTCTCCCCGCTGTAAGTTGTAGCATGAATAGGGCCACTACTGGGCGACGGGGACCGCGCTAAACTGCGCCAGTGCCGCTGTAAGGCTGGTAACCACGGTGCTGTTGGTGGTTTGCTGGAGCGCAAGAAGAGTGCGCGACGAGGTCGTGGGGTAGCACCACAGGCCGATCACCAGAGGAATCTCGGGAAACGCCTCGCGGATCTGCTCCGCCATTCGACGCGCGTGGGTCAGCGCCAGCGGCGGGATGGAGGATATGCACACCATGTCGCCTGGCTGCGGCGCTAAGCCTTCGATGAGTTCCACCGGTGAGTCGACGAAGGGGAATGCCAGGGCGGGGAAGCCGGCGCGCTCCGCCACCTGCGCAATCATCGAGGAGGCAATCTCATCAGCCGCGTCGTAGGCGGTGAAGCAGAACACGCGACTTTCCTTCCGTTCCACCGGCGCGGCCGGCAGAGCCAGAACGCCCCGCCCTTTCTTGCGTGCCGGATCGGTTTCCGCAAGTTCCGTGACAATCTCGCGAATGCTTTGGACCACGAACTCTTCGCGCCGGGGATCCATCTGGCCGGTGTGCCGGTCCTGTTCGGCCATGGCAAGCGCGCCCAGAATCACCTGGTCATAAAGGGTGATGAGCGAGTTGTCCTTCAGAAAGTTCTCGGCCAGCACTAAGGCTTCATGGTGATCGAGCGCCAGCAGCCGCTGATAGAAGAGCGCATCCCTGGAAAGCCCGGGCTCCTGGCCCAGCAGTACGTCGAGAAACTGGAGGTGCGGCGAGTAGCGCCCAAGAACGCTGAGGCAAACTGTCAGAGGCGTTGAAAGGATCAGGCCGGCAGGACCCCAGATAGCCGTCCAGAACACTACCGCCGCCAGAATGGCGAGCGAGGAGAGCCCCGTATTCGCCCCATAAACCAGCGGCTCGACCAAATTCCCGGTCACCAGTTCCAGAGCCAGGAACAGGGCGAGGACCAGTACCGGACTCCGCCATCCTTCGGTGGTCGCCAGAGCCAGAATGAAAGGCAGCAGCCCGGCCACAGTGACCCCCACGTAAGGAAGGAATCGCAGAAACAGAGCCATCACGCCCCACAGGATAAAGCTTTGGACGCCGATGAAATACAACCCCAGGGCCACTAGAGCTCCGAAAGCCGTGTTGACCAGAAATTGCATCAGCAGGAAACGGCTCACGCGTTGGGCCGCATCGTCGAGCGCCTTGGTGGTGCGGTGCAGTTGCCGCTGTCCGATCAGGCTTAACAGTCGGTTCCGCAGGTCCTCGCGGTCGATCAACATGAACAGAGTGAACACGATCACAATGCCCGCGGTTTCAAGAGGGCCCAGCAACGGCCCCACGAAGTTGCGCAGAGAGTGCAAGGCGTCGGGCTGAGGTTCAACCACTTCCACCTTGAGGGGGCCGTTGGCATCCAGGGGCTGCGGCGTGGCGGCGCGCGAGCCTCTTACGAGTTTGCGGGATACCGCCGCGGTGGGTTGGGTGGGAGGCGCCGGCGGCCCAGTCAGTTCAGTTCCCAGGTCCTGAACGTTCTTGGCCAGTTTGCTGAGGCTGCCGGGCGCGCGGATCGCCGCCATCTTGTGGTCGATGTTCTCGCGGTATTCAGGGAGGTCGTTGACGATCTGAACCAGCTGGTCGGTGACCACCCAGCCGAGTCCGGCTATCGCGCCGGACGCCGCAATCATCACGAGAAGAATGGCGGCAATGCGAGGAATGTGCCAGCTTTCGAGGCGCTTCACCGCCGGGCTTAACAGAAACGCGCAGAGAAGGGCCAATGCGAAAGGGATGAGAATCTGGCGCGCAAAATAGAGGACGGCGATCGCGATCACGAACGCAGCCATCGGCATCACATTGGAACTTTCGGCGATTGCGCGCTTACGTGCCATCCGGTTCAGAGTCTACCAGTCAGAAGCATATTGGGAACAATTCTGGTCTTTATGTCGCCCCGCTTCGCTTGCAGGTAGTCGTTCACATCCACGAGCGACGCGAACAAGCCGGCGAACCGGACGTCCTCGCGCGGCGGAGCCTTGCGCCTTGGCGTAAAGTCGCGAGACGCGAACAGATCCGTGATGGCCACAACGGCGACCCCCATCGGCCGGTACTCATGCGTGCCTTCCGCCCAGGCGAGTTCCTGGTCTACCCACAACGCGAACGCCATATCTAACTATGTGAACACGTCGCGCACGATGCCTTTGATTCGGGAGTCGGAATGACACCTCAACTACCATCGGCAGGTCGCGCATGGATACAGGCCACGTCCGTGCTAGAGTCGAAATGCGGGCGTGCTGGCCCTTAGCACAGCGGTTAGTGCAGCGGACTCATAATCTCAGACTGCTCCTGTCACCGAGTGAAACCGATTGAATTCATTGGGGCTTAGCAGACCAGCGGTGTGCACCGGGTGAAACCGGAAGACACCGAAAGGTGCACACAGGGGGCACACCGACCAGCACCTCTTTCAGGGCAAACGGTACCTCGGCCCAAATCTCCAGCAGCTTGCACCGCTCGATCACCGGCTTTTCCAAAACCACTTGACACCTGCTTCATGTTCACCTAATCTAGTGAACATGATCGTTACCCGCTTCGCCAGGGAGGTGAAGCGACTGCGCGCGGGGCGAGGACTCACGATGCGGGATCTTGCGGCGAAGCTCGGGAAAAGCGTCGCGTACCTAGCCAAAATCGAAGTCCAAGGCGAGATTCCCGCCCCGGGGTTCACCTGCGAGCTGGCGCGAGCCTTGGAGGTCGAGCCTGCGGTGCTGCTTCGCCTAGCGAAGGAAGCGCGGCTTTCGAGTATGGCGTCGGAGATCGACCGGCAGTATAGCCAAGCTATGCTGTCGCATCCGGAAGCGGCGGCGACAAGGGACCCGAAGGACGAGCAAGGAGAGCAGAAGATGGCAACAGTCGTGAGCATGATAAACATGAAGGGCGGCGTCGGCAAAACCACGTTGGCCATGCACCTCGCGCACAGCGCGGACTCGAAGAACCTGCGAACGCTGGCGATCGACCTCGACCCGCAGTCCAACCTTAGCCAGGCGCTCATGGGGCCGAAGGCGTACGTCAGTCACCTGGCTAAGCACAAGCCGACTGTCGTGCAGATCTTTGACGAGTACGTGCCGACCAGCGCCCACAACGGATCGCTCAAACTGCTGGACGTTCACGAAGTCATCGTCAAGAAGGCCAGGTACTGGACGAACAGCAAGCTGGACCTTATCCCCAGCCGTCTGGAGCTCTCGCGCACGCTCAAGAATCCCCACGGCAAGGAGCGTAGGTTGGCCAAGGCTCTGGCGCAGGTCAGCGATGAATATGACCTGATCCTCATCGATTGTGCGCCCACCGAATCCGTCCTCACCGACGCGGCGTACTTCGCGAGCCGGTACCTCGTCGTTCCCATCAAGCCGGAGTTCATGGCGACCATCGGACTGCCGCTCTTGGCGCGCTCCCTCCAGGAATTCCGACTAGAAAACGAAGACCACGAGATCGAGATCGCCGGCTTGGTCTTCAACCACTCATCCAGCTATTCCGCTGGCCCCGAAGGTCAGCAGTCCATCGAGGAAGTCAGCAAAATCGCGGCGGAGCAGGGTTGGCATCTCTTCGAGAACCAGGTTCGGTACTCCGCTTCGTACGCAAAGTCGGCGCGCGAGCAGACGCCGCTGTCTCAGACGAGCTACGCTCGGGGCGACGTCGTCCGTGGATTCCAGCGGTTGGCGAACGAGATAATCAATCGGGTTGGGCTGGCTCAGGTGACCGCGTGACCAAGGACCTAATAGACCTAGATGTCAGACTACTGATCCTGCGGCACGGCAAGGCCAAGGTTCTCGAGGCGCTGGCCGCTCTCGGGGAGCAGACCGTCGAAGAGATAGATCGGCAGATGCAGGCGCTCGGCCAGAAGACGAAAACTAAGAAACGCGCTCAGCCTGAACTGATGGACCTAGTCGCGGAGCAAGCCGGCTTGCACCCGGAAATAAGCGAGCCTCTGCGCGCTCTGGCAGTCGCGTTCGAGAACCGCTCCTTTCTCCCACAGTTGCGCGATGTTCAACGGTTTCTCGATCGTATCGGCGCACCGCACGGAAAGCTAAAGTCGCGGACAGCGGCCACCGCTACAGTGATCCGCGCTCTCGCCAAGCTCGGACCCGAGGAACTGGCGCGGCTGAGCGCCGACAAATCAGGCTCGGACAGCGAATATTCCCTGCTGGCCCGCGCGATCATGGGGACGCCTCCACCAAAGCCACAAGATCCCGCCCAGAACAACTGACCACTGACTGGGTTCAGTAAGCGGTCTTATGGAACGCAGCTATTCCGGCCAGATGACTTGGCCGTGCGTGTAGCTCCGATGTTCCTTGTACAGGATCATGTGGCTCGGGAACGCAGTGGCCTGCCATCCGGGAATCGCCTCCGCGATGGTTCGCAGGAGATCGCGAGCGCTCATGCCATCATACGGAACGGCAACTGTAACGTCCTTGTAGTCGGCGTGAGGCTTCTGCGATCCCTGGCTCACGGTCTGAAACCTGAGAAGGTACGGCAGTTCGCCCTTGATGGCCTTCAGCAATTCGGCCGCGTTCCGTTCGCCGGCCTTGATCCACGCGCACGGCCAGTCCTGGCGAATCGGATACTGAGCGTCGAATCCGTCAGGCGCCTTGTTCGTCGTCTCGCGCTCCCTGCCGGGATCATGCGGGCCGAACCCGTTCCCGTTCCAGGCGCACTCGCCTTCGCCTGCCTTCCGGTAGTACTTGATTAGCGAGTCTTCCGGTGCCAGCGTCGTCCAGTTCGGATGGACGAACAGGCACTTGAAGCCCATGTCGGCGACATCGATGTTGAGACGGCCGCTGATCTTGTCGCGGTGCTCCCCGAGCCGCCGCTTGAGGCTGTCCGCCTTTCCGACGTAGACCAGCGATCCCTTGTGATAGAGCTTGTAGACTCCCTGCCCTTTTTCGAGAGATGTGACCTCATCTAAGGTCAGAGGTCCTACGTCCAGCTTCGAGAACGCTGCGACCAGCTGGCCCGAGAGCGCGGATATGATGTCGATTTCAAAGTGAGCGTGTGAAGGCAACGGTTGAGATCAACCAATAGCACAGCCGCTGGGCCCGACGCTAGACCACGGGAAGGCGCTGGCGGATTCCGTTCGCCACCGTCTCCGCGAGCAGCACCGGAACTGCGTTGCCCAGTTGGCGCATAGCCTCGGTCCAGGCGCCATGCAGCACGTAGTCATCAGGGAAGGTCTGTATCCGGGCGGACTCGCGGACGGTGAAGTACCTGACGGTACCGTCGGGCTTCAGTAGCATGTTCTCGCCGCCAGGCACTCCGTGGTCACCGGCCTTCAGCGTCTTTGCCGGCTCGTCAATCGGGCTGCCGGTGTGGCCGACGTAGCTGCGCGCGCCGGGGTTCTGCCAGTGGTTGTGCCACTTGGAGCAGTCCTCGCGCTCGGGATCGGGCAACCCGCGAAAGGCGTCCCGGACAGTCTGCCAGCGGGCCGGGGCGAAGAGATCCAGCACCCCCTCAGACTTTAACTTCCTGACCCGAGCGGCGAACCTCGCGGGCACCTTCGGCCTGTTCTTCTTGGCGATCTGGTGCTCCTCCCAGTACTCGCAGGTCACCCACTGGTGCGCCAGCAGAGAGTCGAGCGAGTGAGTCTCCTCGGGAAACGTCCACTCAATGCCGAGATCTGAGCGGAAACCGACGAAGAAGACTCGCTCCCTTCGCTGCGGCACTCCAAAGTTCGCGGCGTTGAGGAGGCGCGGGACGACGTTGTACTCAAGGCCGGACCAGCTTCCCTTCGTGTGGTAGCGCTCCAGCCTTCCCCGGTGCTCGGTCCAGTCCTCGTCGCCGCCCCGCACGATCTCGGGATGGCTTAGCTGCAAGACGATGTAGCTGAAGTAGTTGGCGAAGGTCTTGCGCGTGAGCCCTTTGACGTTCTCCACCAGAATCGCGCGGGGACGCAG
>Ga0326728_10022412_pt1 | contig 11723 bp, 7 predicted proteins | sample MB3enrmetagenome_FD_207602 | JGI IMG/M metagenome (GOLD analysis project Ga0326728, IMG submission 207602) | Lab enriched peat soil microbial communities from McLean, Ithaca, NY, United States - MB31MN | ecosystem: Environmental > Terrestrial > Soil > Wetlands > Peat | place: USA: New York... | reverse complement strand
CGCTGAAGTACTCGTTAAGAAGCTCGACGATTTGTTGCGGCTGCATGCGCTCTGAGAGGCGAGTGAACCCGCGGATGTCCGCAAAGAGAATAGTCGCCGTCTGGTTCTCCCCGCCCAAGTGGATCTCATCCGGCTTGGCCAGGATCTTTTCCACGATCGCGGAACTCAGGAACCGCTCCAGGGCCTGGCGTTCGATCACGCGCCGGGAGAGCTCGACGTGGGAATGGGCGCGGTCATAGCTGATCGCGGCTTCGGCGGCGACGACTGAGAAGATGTCCAGCTCTTCCTTGGAGAAGGCAGAGGGCTTGCTGAGACAATCTACATAAAAGAGACCAAACACCTTGTCTTTGTAGATGAGGGGGGCGCACATGGCCGAGCGAATGCCTGAAATCCGAAGACTTTCGCTGCTGGAGAACCGTTGGTCCTGCGTAACGTCGCGAACCAGCAGCGGCACTCTTTCGCTCATCACCCGGTCGATGACGGTTTTCGACAGCACGGGGCCGCGCGGGTCGCCCTTCTGCCACTCATCCTTATAAAGCAAGACGGCTGGTTTAAATCCCTTTTTCTCGTCCCACAGCATTACGAAGCCGCGTTCCACGTTTTCCATCTGGAACACAAGCTCCATCACGCGCTGCATGACCTCCTCAGGGGTCAGCACTGAGGAAAGAGTCTTGCCTACGGCCAACAGGAGTTTCAGCAGTTTATTTTCCTGCTCCAGAGTTGTCAGCCGGTCCCGGATTGCCCGTTCCGTCGGAACGCCGGCGGCGAGCGGCGGGCGCGGCCCACTACCCAGGGTATCCGGGCTGATCAGCCCAGTGATGTCCCTGCCGGCGTCATGGCCAACTTCAACATAAAAGGGATCTGGCGTGGCCGCCTCAAACTTGAACTCGAAGATGCCGATGTTGATCCGGTCCTGGTCGGAGAGGCGGTGCTCCTGGACTGCCTGGCCGTTCACAAACGTGCCATTCATGCTCCCGAGGTCGATGATCAGTACCGTCTCCCCGGGCAATACAGTCACGCGGGCATGTTGGCGGGATACACTAGGGTGCTGAAGCATCAGATCGTTGGAATCAGCGCGTCCGATGTTCACCGTTGACCCGCTGATTTCGAAGATCTGAGTCTGGTTCGAAGGGTCGGTTATAACGAATCGAGCCATGAGGGGCGGCCGAACTATTCCAGACGAACCACATCGCCCCACGCAAGCTGCACGCCGGCGTTCAGTGTAACGATCTGTGCATGGGAGGTCTCGGCATCGATCACTTGGGTTATCTCAATGACCCCCACTCGCGTGTTGGGGTCAGAAGCTTTGTACACCGCCAAGCGAGAGCCTTGACGGATTCCCTGTGCCGAGCCCATATCCTCCAGCGTCACGACCTGACTCCCGGGGTTACCCTTAACGTCGGTCACGTAACCCTGAAGCACCCGTGGCGGGTTTTCGGAGCCAGGCTTGGTGGCCTCGGTGGTTGCGGAGCCCGGCTGGACACCACTCAAACTGGCAATGGCGGCCTTCGTATCTTTCCGCAACTGAGTGATGGCCGTCTTCAAGACGCTGAAGTTTTCCTCGTCCCCCAGGTGCATCGACGTCACTAGCTGATCCAAGTTCTGAAGTGCTTGCTGCTGGTGGTCGATGACCGCTTGAAATTGCGCTTGGTTCTGCCGCAACACCTGAAGTTGCGCGTTGAGAGTCTGCAACAGAGTGGTGAGCGCCGTGACCTGGTCCTCAATCGCCTTGAACTTGTCATTCAGGTATTGCTGTTCATCTTCTTTGAATTTGGGCCAAGCGCTCGGAACCACGAATATGACGAAGAACACAGCGAGCATCGCGCGCCGTATCATGCTGCACCTCCGAAATGACTCTGCCAGGTCAAAGTGGATGCCAGGTCTATTGATGGGACATGTCGACACGCTCCTCGAGGGGGTCGCCGATCCTCACTTCAATCACCCGTTCTACCGACCTATGGCCGGAAAGAGAAATGATCAAGGTGTGCGGCCCGGCGGTGAGACGAAACGAGGTGGGGGTTTGACCTCCAGCCGGCTTGCCGTCCGCCACAACCGTGGCGCCCGGCGGGATTGTATTCACGGTAACAATCTCCGTCGCCGCAGCTTCTCCGCCCTTCAGGTTGACTGTGACATTCAGGATGGCCCCACTCGAGATCTTGAAGGTGTTCTCATAAGGCGCTGCCCCCGGCTGCCTGACCGTATATTTGTGGCTCCCAGCGGCCACGCTCTCTCGCGCCGGACTGGGTCCAATCAACTTCCCATCAATCAACACGTCAAAGCCGGGCGGCGTGGTGACGATCGTGACTTCTCCGCTCCCCACCGAAAGGCGGGCGTTGACCGTGAAGGGTTTCCCGCCCTCGATGCTTACGGACTGCTGGTAATCATCGTACCCCTCTTTCGAAACCACCACTTGGTGAGTACCGGTGTGAAGATCAATCGTGGACGAGTAAGGGGTAATCCAATTAGGTTCGCTGCTGCCATCAACCGAAATCCTGGCCCCAGAGACATTCGCCTTGACCAGCAATTGGCCAATCCTGGTGACCGCGCCAGTCGGCACAATCTCTTTCTTGGAAGGTTTCACATTGGCCACCGCAGGTTCTTCCGCTGTGGCCGGGGGCGGCGTTTCGGGCGCTTGCGCAGTAAGGCTGGCGTTGAAACTGTTAGTCTTCCCAGCCTCGATGGTGACGGCCTGCTGGTAATTATTGTAGCCCTCTTTCGAAACCACCACTTGGTGAGAACCGACCGAAAGGTCGGAAACCGTGTAGGGTGTGACCCAAGTAGGGTCGCTTCTGCCATCTACCGAAATCCTGGCCCCAGAGACATTCGCTGCGACCAGCAATTGGCCAACCTGCGGGGTAACTACTCGTGAATTCACCTTATGCAGGTGGAGTAATGCGCCCCCGAGGATTCCGAGGAGTACAACGGCGCCCAGGCCCAGGAGGATCCAAACCATCGGCGGCTTATGCGGTTCTCGGTAGGTGATGGGCGGCGGCATGACTTGCGCCGGCACTTGCCGCGGGGCAGGTTGTTCAATACGCGTGGTCGGAACCGCTTCAGTCGGGGCCGCGGGCGGCCTTGAAATCTCAACGGGTGGCGTCGCCGCACGCTCCGAGTCGGTGCTTGGGAGGGGCGGAACCTTCACTATTATGGTGGCAGAGGGCGACGCTGAGCCTGCCAGGGACTTGAAATTCTTTAGATCATCCGCCAACTCCCGGCAAGTCTGGTAGCGTTCGTCGGGGCTCTTGGCCAGGGCTTTGCAAATCACGTAGCTTAGACCCGGATGAATCGTGGCGTCCAGTTCACGAGGTGGAATGGGGTTCTCGTTAATGATCTTATAAATGACGGTGGTAATGTTCTGTCCGCCGAAGGGCATTTCGCCGGTCACCAGGTCATAGAGAATGATGCCCAACGAAAAGATATCTGAGCGGCCGTCAATCTGCCGGCCCTTGACCTGCTCAGGTGACATGTAATTCGGCGTGCCCAGGACTTGCCCGGCTTGTGTCATCCCCATGGACATCATCTTGGCTATGCCGAAATCAGTCACTTTCACTAACCCATTATCAAGAATCATGATGTTGGCGGGCTTGATATCGCGATGCACGATGTCGTGTTGGTGGGCATGATCGAGCGCGCCGCAAACCTGGTCGAACATGGGGATGATAGTTTCGATCGGAAGCATCCCCTGTTCTTCAATCAACTTCTCCAGCGATTTCCCTTCCAGGTATTCCATGATCAAGTAGAGGACACCATTGTCCTCACCGTAATCGAAGACGTTGACGATGTTCGGGTGGCTCAGCACGCCCGCCGCTTGCGCCTCGCGCTGGAACCGGGACTTGAACTCCCGGAACTCTTGCGAGGTGAGACCCTCCGTGAGCATGGTCTTGATCGCAACCGTTCGACCGATGACAGGGTCAAAGCCGTGATAGACCACACCCATTGATCCCCGTCCCAACTCAGAGATAATCTGGTAACGGCCTGCCTTGGTCAGTGCCTCGGCCATGAGACCCTCACAATCTTCCGCTTGACGCTTCTACGCGAAGTCGTTAAGCAGACACTAATCCCTTGCCGCGTTGCGACTACCAGTCCGAGGAAACACCTCACCCTTCAGACTCCTCGGAACGAGCCAAGAGTAGCGCAACAGGATATTGATGTCAAGACGTGGGAAACGTAGCGGCAGGAAACGAAGGTACGGGTACCATTGGAGGAGACACGGGCATTCTGCACCTTCTGACGAATGTCGTACACCGAGGCGCAGCGCCGCCTAGCCGCCACCAAAGACCAGGTTTTCGTTGCTGATTGCTGATTGCCCCGCCGAGGTGGGAAAATCGGCAAATCCTACCGGCGCAGGTAGTCGTCTTTCCCAGTTAACCAATCAACGCGCACTGGGCTGAACACATCTAGGGCTATGGAATCTTCCAGCGCCACCACGCGGTGGGGCACGTTCGAGGGAATGAGAAGCACATCGCCCTCCCGGGCCACAATCTCCTGGCCCTCTAGTTCAAACCTCAGCGCACCTGCCAAAACGGAGCTAATCTGTTCGTTCTCATGATGGTGGAGCGGCACCACACCGTCCTTGACGATGAAGATCTGCGCCAACGTAATCTTCTGGCCTGAGATGACTTTCCTCGAGATCTTGTCGTTCAGGACTTCCTTCTTCACATTCTGCCAGGAAAAAACCTCCATGAACCTTCCTCCGTAGAACCCCGATGGGCCGTCATATTGTACAATGGGATGCCCGCGGGAGTTGTTGGTATGGGTATTGTTTGTAGGGATGCGGCAAAGTCGCGGGGCAGACCGGCACTACCCGAATCAAGGAACTTTTTGACTGCTTGACGCGCCTATGCCGTCCGTCAGCAGGCGGCGCAGCCGCAGGCCACTGCCCGCCAGCTTAGGGCGCTTTGCCTGGTACCCGACCCCTTCGACTTTGACGGAAGCCTCGCACTGGTTACCGGGGCGGTAAGGATTTTTTTGCTGGCAATTCTCAGCGTCTTGTTGTATCAAGTTCTTGCGCTGCTTGAAGAGCGGGAGCTTCGCGAGCGGTTCGGCCGACAAGGCGAGGCTTATGCGCGGGCCTTCCCGCGTTTGCCGGTCCACCTGCGGCGCAATACCGAACCCCAGATATTGCTTTGGACTGGAGGTCTACATGCGCAAGATGTCTATTCTCCTGGTATTATTGGGCTTGCTGGCTTTTACCTGCCCTCTTCAAGCCCAACAAGTCTGTCCTGGTTTGCCCTATGTTGCGAATACTCCTGAAGATGAGCTTATGCAGGCCGTCAACGGCGCGGACAAGCCCGAAGAGCAGGTGGCTGCCCTGGACAAGTATGCCCAGGAGCACGCCGATTCCAAATTCATGCCTTGTGTCGATGAATATTATACAATGACATATCTTAAACTCAATAACTATGACAAGGTCATTGAATATGGAGAAAAAGGTTTAGCCTCAAATTACAAAGACGCGATGCTGATGCTCAACCTTCTGAAAGGCTACGTGGGCTCCGGCAAGGTCGCTGATTCCGCCTTCGACGTCATCAATCAGGCCCCGGACGTGATCAAGGCGGAAGGCAAGCAGCCCAAACCGTCCACCGTCAGCGACGCGGAGTGGCAAAAGGCGCAGGAGGAAAACGCGGCGCAGGCCAAGGACGAGCTTGCCTATGTTGTCTATGCCTTCCTCCAGCTCGTCCCTCGGGTGAGCGATCCCAACAAACGCATCGAGCGCTTGGACGCCTTTGCCAAGACTTTCCCCGAGGAGGCGCAGAAGAACGCGGGGCAGATCAATTTCGTTTACTTCCTTGCCTACTCCAACATTGCGAATAAGCCTGATAAGGTCATGGAGTACGGCGAAAAGACCATCGCCGCGGACCCCAACAATCTCGTGGCCCACAATCTCCTGGCGTACGACTACGCCGTCGGCCGGACCAACCCCGATAAGGCTGTCGCTTATGCGCAAAAGGCTATTGAACTGGCGCAGCAAATGAAGAAGCCCGAGGGTGTTTCCGATGCTCAGTTCAAGCAGGAGCAGGATAACCAGCTCGGCATGGCTCACCTCTCGCTGGGATACGCTACTTTCCTGCGGTTGGTCGCGGCCAAGTCGAAGAAACTGGGGCCGGCGATCGACGAACTGAAGACGGCGGCGGATCTGCTGGGGGCCAATCCAGAATTGCAGGGACAAGCCTTGTATTACTTGGGGTACGCGTACGAGTCCGGAGCCCCGGTCAACCACAAGGGGGCCATCGAAGCTCTCAGCAAGGCGGCGAGCCTGCAAAGCTCCTGGAAAGCTCCCGCCGACGAGCTCCTCGCCAAGGTGAAGAAAGCCTCAAGCGGGGAGGAGTGAGCCCTGCGCAGGGGGTGGCCCGTCGCAGCAGGTCAGGCCGCCCCTGAGCGGTGCTTCCAAAGCCAGTAGGCCGGAATCCCCAGGGCCACAATGCCGCAACCGATGCCTGCCTCGAGCGGCCTCGCGAGAAGCGTGTTCAGGATGAACCAAACGGCAGCAATCAGGAAAGCCGCCGGAACAAAAGGGTAGCCGGAGACTCGATAAGGGCGCGGCAGGTGCGGCCTCTTGCGGCGCAAGACAATAACTCCGAGTACCGTCAGGGCATAGAAGATCCAGCCGGCGAAGATGACGTAGGTAAAAAGCTGCTCATAGGTGCCCATAAGCACAAGGAGAACTGCCCACGCACCCTGGAAGAGCAAGGAAAGGTGCGGGGTTCGGAACCTCGGATGAACATTGCCACACCAGCGAAAGAAAAGCCCATCTCTGGCCATAGCGTAGTAGACTCTCGCGCCTGCCAGGATCTGTCCGTTCACGCACCCTAACATAGCCACGATAATCGCGAGCGACACCCAATGGGCGCCGCCCCGTCCGAAGAGACGAATGCCGGCCTCCGCCGCTACGCGCGGAGATTGAGCCACCGCCAACAGCGGTAGCACGTGGTAGTAGACCAGGTTCACCAGAACGTAGATGACCACGACCCCGGCCGTCCCCAGGATAAGACCCAAGGGAAGGTTGCGTTCAGGGTTTCTGACCTCATCGGCCGCAAAAGTGCCATTGTTCCAGCCATCGTAAGCCCAGAGTGCTGCGACCATAGCTACGCCAAAGGAGGAGAGGAAGCCCCACCCCGCAGGCGTAGGCAGTCTCACCGTGCTGTAGACGGGCCCGTGCACGAGTGCGAAGCCAAGTGCGACGAGGGCGACCATCGCACCCACCTTGGCGCCCGTCAGGACGGACTGCACCCAGCCGGCTTCGCGCACACCGCGGCAGTTTATGGCCGTCAGAACGACGACCGCCAGGCTGGCCGCCAGTTTCTGCTGCCCGGGATTGATGGGAAAGAAATCGGCCAAATACTGTGCGAAGCCCACGGCCACAGTCGATATACCGCCGGACTGCACCGCCAGAAAAAACGTCCAGCCGCACAGAAAGCTCACTAAATGCCCATAAGCCTCGCGCAGATATACGTACTGGCCGCCGGCCTGTGGAAACATGGCCGCAAGCTCAGCGAACGACAGTGCCCCGAACAGGCTGAGCAGTCCGGAAATGACCCACACGCAAAGGGCGGCTCGTTCGCTGCCCACTTCGCGGGTGACTTCCGCCGGGACGATAAAGATGGCGGAGCCAATCATGATCCCCATGACGATTGCCGTGGTATCCCATAACCCCAGGGCACGAAGGAGTGAGGGCTGCTCAGAGACTGCGCTGGCGGGTTCCGTGCCGGATTTGACCGGATCCATATCGTTAATGCCTGTTATCTCAGCCTGCGACACAATAGAGGAATCGCGGGGTCCGGTCAACAGCGATCTGACCATTGCCAGGGTCGCGTCCAAGTGGGGAAGAAAGCGGCTCTGCCGCCTGCTGTGCGGAAAGCCTCTGGCTTTCCGGCGCAGCCCGCCCACTTTTGCCCCTCTGCTCGGCTGGAAGGCTCAGCCTTCCAGCCGAGCGGAGGAGTTAGTCAGAGCGCAAGCCCTCGGAAAGGCGAAGCCTTTCCGCACAGCGGACGGCGGAGCCGCGATGGGATCTTAACGTTCCGGGACTTTGATACGATCCTGCCATTGCTGGAAATTTGACAAACCGGCGACTCCAACTCAGAATGGGAATACAGGGGCGTTCGACTTCTAGGGAGCAGACATGACCGACAAGCTTGGTCCGCAGGATGTGTTGAAAGCATTGAAGGCCGTAAGAGATCCGCATCTGCAAAAGGATATTGTCTCACTCGGATTCGTAAAGGACATCGAAGTGGGGGATGGCCGCGTAAGCGTCCTGATGCAGACAGCCAGCCCTGACAGAAACCAACTGGTGGCGAACATAAAGCAAATCGTGCAGGGACTGGGTGTGTCCGATGTCGAAGTGCGCGTGATCGATCCGGCTCCGCCCACCCATCATGGGCAGGCGAACCTGATACCCTTGGTCAAAAACACCATTGCCGTGGCGAGCGGTAAGGGAGGCGTCGGCAAATCGACGGTTGCCGCCAACTTGGCCATCGCGCTCGAGCGCACGGGCGCTCGCGTCGGCCTGATGGACACAGACGTTTACGGCCCTAGCGTCCCCGTTCTGATGGGCGGCAATGAGCAACCGCATGTCGTGGAGGGCAAGATTGAGCCGCCACTCGCCTACGGCGTCAAACTCATCTCCATGGCATATTTCTTGCCCAAAGACGAAGCCGTCATCTGGCGCGGCCCCATGCTTCACAAGACCATTCAGCAATTTCTCGGCGATGTGCGCTGGGGAGAACTCGACTACCTTATAATGGACCTGCCGCCAGGGACGGGAGACATTCAGTTGAGCTTGTCGCAAACGATCCCGCTGACCGGCGCGGTGATTGTTTCGACCCCCCAGGATCTGGCTCTGTCGGTAGCGTCGAAAGCCATCGCGATGTTCGAAAAGCTCAATGTCCCTGTGCTCGGGATTATTGAGAACATGAGCTACTACGCCTGCCCCCACTGCGGGCATCGGGAGGACATTTTCGGGCACGGCGGCGCTCGCGAAGCTGCCCGAAGGCTTGGCTTACCATTTCTGGGCGAGATCCCGCTCGATCCCGTCATTCGAGTGCAAAGCGACCATGGCAAACCCGTGGCGCTCGAGGAGAAATCAGTGAACGGGAGAGCCTTCCAGGAGGTGGCCGCGGCACTGGTGGAACAGGTAAGAGTGGCGAACCAGCAGGCGATTAGTATTGAGTAGTTAGTGGTCAGTTGTCGGTAATCAGTTGTCCGTCGTCCGTGGTCAGTTGCCCGCTCTCGGGCGCACAAGAGATGGCCCGCAACGGACGACGGACCACGGACAACGGACCAAGGACGTCTTCCCTATGCATCCCATCCCAACTAAAATCAAACTCGCAGCCGGGAACGACACGTTATCCATCAACTGGTCGGATGGCCACGCCAGCGCTTATTCGTACCGCTACCTTCGCGACCGCTGCCCCTGTGCTTCATGCAGTGAGGGAGGGGGGACGCATCAACAGCCATCGACTCTTCTGCCCATGCTCGGTGTCAAAGCGCTAAAACCCGAGCGCGCAGAACTGGTAGGACGATATGCCGTACAGGTCTTTTGGAACGATGGTCATTCATCCGGTATCTATTCCTTCGATTATTTGCGCAGCCTCTGCCCTTGTCCTCAGTGTGAGGTTTCTCGGCAAGCTGCCCGGGCACCCGATTGAGGAGCCGTGGCGCCCTGCGCCACTTTTCCGGAATCGGGATACGTAGGGGCGAGCGGCGCTCGCCCGAGGGCCGAACGCCGTTCGGCCCTACAATGCGTGTTTGGCTGCGGCGATGCGCCGCGTCGTGCACTCTATGTTGAGGTTTTGGAGGCACGGAGAACACAGAAAATCTCGTTTCCTTGCAGCCACCGGGCCGGGCTGTGTTAGGATGTGCCGTAGTTGTCACCGAAGGGGCCGCAGAGAATTCGAAAGCCTGGAGGGTTCAATGAAATGCCAAAACTCGTGGAAGCCGTCCTTGGTCTGCCTCTGTCTGCTCCTACCGTTATGGGCGGCTGCGCAAAATGAAACGCCGCCCTCTCACGGGCTGCTGCTAGTGGCAAACAAAGGCAACCAAACGCTGGGGATTGTCGATCCCGAGGCAGGGCGTGAAGTGGCGGAGATTCCTGAGGGCGGAATTACCGGGCATGAGGCAGCAGCATCACCCGACGGGTCGATGGCTTACATCCCGATTTACGGAGACTCTGGCGTAGGCAAGCCTGGCACGGACGGCCGCACGATGGCGGTGATTGATCTCTCGAGTCGTCGTGTGGTTAAGACACTGGATTTCGACAAGCCCCTGCGTCCGCACGGCGCGGTCTTCGGACCCAAGAACGGCCTGCTCTATGTGACCACCGAACTTGCCAATTCCATAACCGTCATTGACCCCAAAAGCTTGAGAATCGTTTCCTCCATTCCCACCGGCCAGCGGGAATCGCATATGCTCGCCATCACCCATGATGGGCTGCGCGGCTACACCGCCAACGTGGGGCCGGGAACTGTCTCCGCAATAGACCTGGTCGCACAAAAACCCCTTGCCATTATTCCCATCTCGCGCCAGACCCAACGGATTTCCCTTTCGATTGACGACCGCTGGGCTTTCACGGCTGACCAGACGGCGCCACGCCTCGCGGTGATTGACACCTCAGCCAACAAAGTGCAGACCTGGATCAAGCTCCCCACCGCGGCTTACGGCACGGCGCCGACTCTCGACGGGCGCTGGCTTTTGATTACACTTCCAGCCGCTAATAAAGTCGGCGTTCTCGACCTTGAGTCAATGAAAATGGCGAGGATGGTCGATGTTGATAAGCTGCCCCAAGAAATCCTGGTGCGCCCCGACGGGGAAGTGGCTTACGTTTCCTGCATGGCAAGCGGCAAGATTGCAGCCATCAACTTGAAGAGCTGGAATGTGGATAAGTTGATCAGCGCGGGACCGCAAGCCGACGGACTCGCCTGGGCGCGCCTAAACCCATGATCGGCAGCAGCAGCGTGTGAGGCAGCGTCTCTCGAATGTAGCGCGGGCGTCTCGCCCGCTGTCGGGTGGGCATCCTGCCCGCGCCTTCGTCTGTGGTTGCGATGGACCTTTCTGGCCAGGGGCTGCTGACCTGCCTACGCGCGGGAGCGGGACGCTCCCGCCACGGCGGGCGAGACGCCCGCGCTACATCTTGCTAAACAATCTCCACCTGGCAGTTCTTTACCAGCGATTTGAATTCCTGCGCGTCGCCTTCTGTGCCCACGATCGCCGCGTAATGCATCGGCACGACGATTTTGGGCTTAATCGCCTCGGCGGCCTCCGCCGCCTCTGCGGCCGTCATAACATAAGTGCCTGAGACGGGGAGAAGGGCGATGTCACAAGTGATGGATTTCATTTCCGGGATGAAGTCCGTATCGCCGGCAAAGTAGACGCGCGTCCCGTCCATCTGAAATAGGAACCCCAGCTTCTTATCTTCCTTGGGGTGGAATACCTGTCCCGGCGCGCGAAACTTGTTCACGTTGTAAGCAGGGACTGCCTCGATTTCAACCTTCCCGATACTCAACTTGTCACCGGGATCGAGAAACTTCGTTTCCTTCACCTTCACCCTCTTGAGCCCAGCTTTGCAGCTTTGGCTTGCCACAATGGTCGTCTTGGGGGAGACCACCTTTTGAAGGTCTTCCAGACTGAGGTGATCGAAATGCTCGTGACTGATTAAAACGATGTCAGCCTCATCCGCCTTCGTCACCTTGAAGGGGTCAGTGTAAATAAGCTTCGAGCCTTTGATGCGA
>Ga0326728_10022411_pt1 | contig 11724 bp, 8 predicted proteins | sample MB3enrmetagenome_FD_207602 | JGI IMG/M metagenome (GOLD analysis project Ga0326728, IMG submission 207602) | Lab enriched peat soil microbial communities from McLean, Ithaca, NY, United States - MB31MN | ecosystem: Environmental > Terrestrial > Soil > Wetlands > Peat | place: USA: New York... | reverse complement strand
GTCTCGCCTTCAGGACATGGACATTATAAACCCTGGCACGCGAGTTGTCACTGCGTTGTGTGGATAGCGGGTCTGCCTGCTGACGCCGATATACGCGACCATCACCTTTGGAAGCGGAATGACAGGTTCTGTCTCTGGTATGGGCTACAAGGAATGCATACGACCAACATTAAGCGCCGGCTTGGCGTTGGGGTGGAGGCGCGGCAGGTCGTCTCATGAGCTAGTACTCGGTCAATCTTCGATTGACGGGTAGAGGCGCTTGAGCTTGATACGTGCGTCGTCGGTGGTGAAGCGCCAGTTGACCGTAGCTTGAGCGTCGTTGCGGCGTTTTTCCCAGGCGGTGACTTGTCCTTCGAGCCTTGCCTGGTCATCGAGCCGCTGGTCCAGACACTGGCGGCTCAAGACACTGAATTCGATTTCCGCCATATTGAGCCAACTGCCATGCTTGGGTGTGTAGTGCAGGTCCAACCGACTCAGGATGCGCTTGGCCTCAATTATTGCAACCCACTTGGCGTCGCCAAGCTGTGCAATCGGCGCACTCCTTCGTGCGGTGCGGCAGGGCTATGCAGTTGTCGAGAATGTCGGCCGCTCTTGGGCCTGGCACGCCTGAAGCCGGCCCAAGGCCAGGCATAGCATCTTCTCACGATACAACCACACAAGGTGATGCGATGTCTGCGCCTATTATCCCGTTGATCCGGCTGTTTGTCGAGATTCCCGACTCCTGCAAGTGCCGCGGGAAGCGCCCTCCGTTGTCGGCTATTCTGGCTTTGGCTTGCGCCGCCGTATTGTGCGTGGCCCGCGGTTACCGCGCTATGGCCGGCTAAGGCCGCAAATGTTGGCGGCCCAGCGCTTGGGCGATGGGCCTTGCCCGTCACAGCAGGCCGTGTACGGCTACCCTCCATACCGTGGTCCGGCGTCTGGACCTGGCCCTCTTTGTGCATCCAACCGAAAACCGACTGACCCTGGCCTCTTCGGGCGTTCTGCGATGACAAGGGCCCCGATGTTATGAGTGAGTTTGGTCAGAAAACGCACAGAGAGTTAGCGGATAGCCAGTGCAAAATATCGCTGAAGTTCTCAGTGCAAACGAATTTCCCCTACACATAGTTGTGCAACCATGCTCCAACTGGCCCCTGGTTGCACAACTACTACGTTAACGGCTGGTGACTTGGTCCAGAACGAGCGAGAACTTGTCTGGCGCTGCCCGCGGAGCCCGATAAGCCTTCTTGAGCGCCGGGAGGCACTCAAGAAGGCGATAAAAAGCCGCCCACGGGAAGTCGCGTAAGGCTGCAATCTGGAGCAAACGGTACGGCGGCCTCAGCAGAGACCATTCTGCGCTAGGGATGCCATATCTCGAGATTGGGTAGGCCCCAGGAGCGATACCCCATATCCCTGGCCATGACGGCCAAGCCTTCAGTCTCGATGTAATACTTGTATGGCATGGGAGGAAAGATCAGCCCTTCCCGGTGGATGTCGGCGCGGACGAGCAGCATGGTGCCGCCGACTGCATCTACCTCCACCAGTTCGTGCCGGCGCAGATCGGACAGGTAGAGCCGCCCATACCCATGGGGCGGCAGAAGAATCCCGTTGAGGATATATAGCGACCAGTCGAGATTCTCCGCACCGGGCTTGAGCTTGAATGTGTTATCGTCAAAGGTATTGCCCGTGGAAAGCTGCAGGCAGTTTGGCACCACAATGTCTTTGCCGGTGGCCAGCAGCCGCTCGATCACGTCGTCTGGCCATCTGGCCACATCAGCGTCGATCCAGAGCACCCAATCCTCGTCAGTGAGGCTGCTGGCCAGCAAATAGTTGCGACTCCTGGCCAACGTGGCGTGCCGGCGCCATTGCTCGTTCGCTTCCCAGCGCGGTTCCGACATGCGGTAGTGGTAGTCGCGCTTGAGCAACCTGGCAGAAGAGAACTCGGCCTGCAGCGCCGGGAGCTTCCCTGCGATCGACTCGTAGGTGCCATCGGCGCTGTCGCTTTCGAGGAAGGCAAGCGACAACCGATCGTGCGGGTAGGTCAGGGCGCAAAGCCTCTCCCACAAGGACGGCAAAAAGCGCGCCGCGTCCTTGACCGGCGTCAAGATGAGGATCCTCGGCGGGCTTGCGGAGGGCAGTGGGCCTGGTGGCGCGTGGGGTATCGGCTCTGGCGCGGTATCTGAAGTCACCCTACCGCGGGCGGGATCAGCCAGCGATACGTCTGGCGCGTCATTTGGGCGACCCAGACCTCGCTCCGCCGAGACCGTGTCCGCGTTTGGCCCGGAACTCGACGTGATCAGCTCGATCTGTAGCTGGCTTTCGAGCTGCTGCAGCATAATGTCGTACATCTCACCGTCATAGTGCTCGGTCGAAGCCTGCCACAGCTCCTCCCAATGAGCGCTGTCAAACGTATTTTCGTCGTGAAAGACATAGACGTAAAGCTGTGGACAGTCAAGCGTCACCACCCGCGATTCGGTGAGAAGTTGTTCGACCACGGGCGTGTCTTCGCCCCGTCCGAGGGCCGGGTAGCGCGGCAGCTTAGCGCGATGACACAGCAGCGACCCCTCCCAGGCCCGGCAGCCTGAGACGGCGATGCGACGGTTGTTTGGCCACCAGAGCACCTCGCGCTCCAGAGTGCACGCGTCGGCCTTCGAGACATGCAGCGCGGCCATTTGCAGCTCGAGCCGCCTGGGGTCAGAGAGATCGTCATCGTCCCATTGTGCCAGATAGGTGCCGCTCGCCCGTTCCACGGCCAGGTTACGCAACTCGCCCAGTGTTTTGCCTTCTGCGGGCAAACGCACCATCGCGATCTGTGGATCATCCAGTCCGCACACCCATTCGGTCAGCGTGTTGTCTTCGCCGTCGTCCAGGATAACCAGCTCGCGGTTCGCATAGGTTTGCTGTCGGAAGCAGCGCACAGCGCGTTGTGCCAGCAATGGCCGATTGGCGGTCACCATCAGGCACGAGATGCGTGGCAGGGCGATTTCCTGACGCAGCAGGGCGATGCTCGCGTCGACGCGCAAGACACCGCGGCTGACCAGACTGCCTTTCACCAGCATTGACAGAGGCGCTTGCTCCGTCTGCCGCGCGGTCGAAGGTCGCCACCAGGTGCCTGCCCAATGATGCATAACATAGGCGCTCGCAGCCAGTCGCGCCTGTTCCTCGGCCGGCAATTCGTGCCATGGCCTCTCGCTGGTAAGTGGCGAGAAGACAAAAGCAGGCTCGACATCGACCTGTTCCTGATGGGCAAAGGCTTCAACCACGCGCGTGATCAGGAACGGGCCGGTGGCGTCCAAGGGATTCGGGGCGCGGTGGAAGCCGACCAGCCCCCGGAAGACGTCTTCCCAAAAGGGGTGGCCGGGGACTGAGGCCATGAAAGCATTGCTGACGATCCGGGCCAGGGGGTAACCGCGTGCCCGATGCTGTTCGAGGTGGCCTTCCGGCTCCAGGCCGAATACGAGTTGCTTGCCTTCGAGGAATGGATCCAGGGGGCGCAGACACTCCGCATCCAGGTCGGCATAGACGCCGCCATAGTGGTGGAGCACGAAATAGCGCGCGGCATCGGCACGCATGATCGGCGCAGGATAGCTATCGTAGATGGCCAGGAACCACGGATAGTGGCGACGCAAGAACTCGCGGTTGTCGGCATCGGTCCACAAGTAGTACTGCCAACCGGGATGATGTTTCTGCCAGCTACGCTGATAGTGTGAGAACTGAGCCGGGATATTGACGTCTTTCCAGGTCTGGTGCAGGATGTGGGGGATGGCTGCCCGTTCCACAGGGAGCGCGGGCGCGTGTGGCCGGGCCGCCGCCCGCTCCGATGGCGCGTCGACCGGTGGCGGAGAGGCGTTGGCGAGCAAGGACGTAGGCCAGGGGGTGCGCGCCTCTTCAGTCGATCGTACCCGTTGCAGGTAGGCTTCGATGGCGCGGCAGGCCGTTCCCAGACCGTCCTCGACGCGGATGCTTGCACCAACCTTTTCTGCGCGTTCGCGGCAGCCAGCCGCCAGGACCTCTTCGCTCAGCACCTGCGCCAGACCTTCCGCAGTCATTCTGAACGGGTGCATGGCTGCACCCACGCCCAGATGCGCCACGCGGCTGGCATTGTAAACCTGATCGTTGCCGTAGGGCTCGACGAGCACCGGACATCCCTGGCGCAGAGCGCGGGCTATGGAACCGATCCCACCGTGCTGGATGGCGCAGGCCGCGTGAGCGAAGAGCCAATCGTGCGGCAGGAAATTGGCAAACATCACGTCACTCTGGTTGGCGTCCTCCGGCAGGTCGGCCTCGGAAAAGCCGGCCCAACCATGCTGCACTAGCAAAGGCATCCCGAGGTGGGCCGCCGCGTGCACGTGCAGCGCCAGGGCCGCGCGCGGGTCTTCCAGCGGCTGACTGCTGAAGCTCAGCACGAGGGGGCGACGCTCGCAAAAGCGGCGCAGATCCTCGGTGGGCTGCCAGTTTTTCCATTCCATCTCTTCGTAGAACCAGAAGCCCGTCAGATCCACGCTGCTGTGTGGCTCGAGCTGTTCGAGGTCGGGCTGGCTGAAATGGGCGCTGGAGGCCACCAGCACGTGCGGCGCAAACAACCAGCCTTTGCAGAAGCGCGGCATGGTATGCTCGATGCCCAGGGATGGCAGAACGTAGTCGAAAAGCGCCCTATGGAAATCGTACTCCTGCAGCCGCCCTTCGAGTTGTGCCGCTTGCTCTTCCGGCGCGAGCGGCTGATAGAACGCAAAGGGGTTCAAGGAGACTGTCAGCCAGGGCAGCTTGAGAGCCGCATGGGCGACATAACCCTGGCTGCGAATCGACGTCGCAATGAGCAGATCAGCGTCATGGCACAGGCCGATGAGCTCGCGCGCCTGTGAGGTATACTGGCCCAAATCCAGAGGTGTGGCGTTAGGGTGTGGCGCACCGAAGGGGTAGTTCCAGTGGTCCCAGGCCCAGGCATGTTCTCGGGCCTCCTCAGGGCCGCGCTCAATATCCGTCAGCGCAACGGCTTCCAGCCCGGCGCGTTGCGCATATTCATGCATAACCTGGTTGATGGCCATCTGTACCCGGTGGCCGCGCTGGGTCAGCGCTCGTCCCAGTGCCACAAAGGGGAGATGGTCGCCCAGGGTGCCGCCTGCAAAGAGAACGATATGTGCCATCGTAGGATCTTTCTGACGGTCAACCGGTAGAGCATTGGCTATGGTGCCGCGCTTCCCAAATGGCCGGTGGAGTGGGCCGCCCCGCTGGATTCGGCGCCAGATCGCGCGAGACCCGTCCCAGGAGCCTCAGGCAGTGCGGGCAGGTTGTCGTCGGCAGGCATCGAGCATCCCCGGAGAGAGCAAGCCCCTCTGTGGCGAGGGGCTTTTCGATAGTTGGAGGCTAACGGTGAGCGGCGAGGCAGCTCCCGTTCAGCACGCCGTACTGACGATATTGCTCAGACGGTAGCTCCCATTCCAGCCCGACGCAGCGAAGACTTTCAGTTGGACCTGCAAGGTGTGAGAGGTGTTTGTGCAAGCGTTCGACGGTTGGAATACCACTGTGCCGAGAGCCGGGGTGCCGATCCGTTCGGCCTGATATGTGGCGAAGGGAGCGAAATTCAGTTGTCCCGTGCTGGCGACACTGACGCCCATGAGTGTCGTGGTGTCGCGGACACCGGCCTCCGGATCGAAGTAGTCGAAGTGGGCGCGGGCCTCGCGGTCAAAATGGAGGTCAAAGAGTACGGGATTGCCCTTGGGCTTTGGACAGGGCAAGTCCGCAGCCTCAACCTTGGGTTGGGACCACGCCTCGGGCAGGGCGAAAGCAGCGACAGCCGTGCCGCTGGCAGCCAGCATCTTGAGCAACCGTCGCCGACTTACCCGCTCGGGCTGGCCCTCGGCTTGCTGTGGCGTTTCGCTGGCTTGTTGGTCCAATTCGTCCATTGCAACTCCTCCTGGAGGATCCATCCTCCTGAATGGCATGCGTCACCATTCGCAGACAAAACCTACGTACGGTCCTTTTACCACGAGTCCGTGACGGCACTGTGACCAGGTTCATGTGCAGAAACGAGCGTCAGTTGTCATGGAAGTAAGAGTGAGGTAGACTGCAGAGCGCGGAGGCAGTATGGCTCAGCTTCGTATGTACCTGCTGGGCGGGTACCACGTTGATCTCGAAGGCGCGCGCCCTGCTCGCATATCTTGCCGTCGAGGCAGGCCGGCCGCACCGCCGCGAAAGCCTGGCGGCCCTGCTCTGGCCCGAGCGGCCTGAGGCATTGGCGCGGGCCAACTTGCGCCAGGCGCTTGCCCGCATCCGCCGTGCGCTCGACGACCAGGACCGGGTCATCTCTTTCCTCCTCGTTACGCCTGCCGACGTGCAGTTCAATACTGCGAGCGATCACTGGCTAGACACGGCCGAGTTGGAGCGCCTGGCGAGCCAGGCCGCTCCAATCGGTGAGATCCTCCCCGAGTGTTATTGCCGAGACTTTCTCCACGGCCTGACCGTGCCCGAGAGTGAAGGGTTTCAGTCCTGGGTGCGGGGAAAACAGGAATATTTCCACCGGCTGGCGCACGAAACGCTGACCGCGCAGGCCGCCGCACTTGAAGCCGCAGCCGCCCATCAACAGGCGGTCGAGGCCGCGCGGCGCTTGCTGCAGCTTGAACCGTGGTCAGAAGCTGCGCACAGGAGCTATATGCGACAGTTGGCGCTGGCGGGTCACCGCGAAGATGCCCTTCGCCAGTACGGGCTCTGCCGCACCGCCCTCGCCACAGAGTTCGGCGTCGAACCTTCCCCGATCACCACGGCGTTGTTCCAGGCTATCCGGGAAGGGAGGCTGGACGGCGCTTACGGCTCGGAGGGCCGGTCCGGGGAAGAGGGTGGCGACTACGCCCCGGCCCGTCGGGCCGGGACACAAGGAACCAGCCACGCCGCTGCCGCGCGCAGTCCGCGCATCGTGGGGCGCGACGCAGAGCTGGGCCAGCTCGCCTTGCACCTTGCCTCGGCTCTGGCCGGCGAAGGCCATGTGGTTTTCGTGACGGGTGAGGCGGGCAGCGGCAAGACGGCCCTCCTGGACACGTTTGCCGGCCAGGCGCAGGCCGACTACCCTGGGCTGCTGGCGGTGAGTGGTCGCTGCAGCGCTCCGGGTCAAGCCCGTCAGCTCTACGCTCCGTTTTGTGAAGTTGCCGAGGCGCTTTTTGGCGATATCGGCTCATCGATGCCGAACGGGGCCGAAAGGCTGCGCGCCGCGTCGCCGGCGTTGTTACCGGCGCTGCTGGAGCATGGGCCCGATCTGATCGATAGTCTGGTGGCCAGGTCGTCGGTGGCGCGGCGGGGCGACGCGCTCATGTCCGGACTGCCGGCGGCCATCACGCCGTTCGACTCCTCGGCGGCCGGTTCGTTCGCGCGGCAGGACATGCTCTTCGACGAGGTAGTGCATACCTTGGCGGCCCTGGCTCGGAGGTATCCATTGCTCGTCACACTCGACGATCTCCAGTGGGCCGACGAGGGGAGCGTAGCGCTCCTGTTCCATCTGGGAAGCCGGCTCGCGGGCAGCAAGATCCTGATCACCGCCGCGTATCGCAAGTCAGCGATTGCCATCGCATCGATGGCCGAAGGCGCGGCTCAGTCCTTGCGAACGGTCGTCAATGAGCTAAGACGCCAATCAGGCAATATCACCGTCGACCTGGAGCAGGCCGATGGCCGCGGCTTCCTCGAGGCGTTCATCGATATCGAGCCGAACCGGCTGGGCGCGGCTTTTCGCAACGCCCTGTACGCGCATACCGGCGGCCACGCCCTCTTCACCATCGAATCGCTGCGCAACCTGCGAGAGCGCGGACTGCTCCACCGTGACGCGGCCGGACGTTGGGTCGCTGACGGCCAGCTTGATTGGGGCGCGCTGCCGGCGCGCGTCGAAGCAGCGATCGCCGATCGTATCGGTCGCCTGTCCGCAGCCCAGCACCGGATCCTCGCGGTCGCCAGTGTGGAGGGCGATGAATTCACTGCGGAAGTGGTTGCCTATGTGACTGGCGTGGATTCCGGCGAGGCGATCGAGGCGTTGAGCGGCCCATTGGCCGAGCTCCACCTGGTGCGGTCCGAAGCGCTACGGCGAGCTGGCGGGCAGACCCAGGCCGTCTATCGCTTCACGCATCATCTGATCCAGAAATACCTGTACGATCACCTGGATGCCGTGCAGCGTGAAGCGCTGCACGAGGCTGTGGCCGCGGCGCTTGTGTCTCGAGTCAAGGACGATCCTCCCAGCCGTGAGACGCTCAACTTGCGGCTGGCCCGGCATTACGAGTCGGCAGGCATGCCTCTGGAGGCGTGTCGCGCGTTATACGAGGCCGGGATTCAGGCGGTACGGCTGTCGGCGCATCGCGACGCGGTTCGTCTCCTGGAACATGGGCTAGCCTTGCTGGCATGCGAGCCTAGCACTGAGGCCAGCGCCGATCTGGAACGGCTGCTGTACGTGGCACTGCTCGGCCCGCGACGCGCCTTAGGCGGTGTCGGGACGGACAGCTATGCCAGCACGCTCCAACAGGCTGCAAGGTTACAGGGGACCGTGTCCAGCGGCAGCAACCAGCTGCCCTTCCTTGTTTTTGAGTTCGAGCGCTATGCGGCGCAGGGCCACAGCGACGCCGCGCTGGCCACCGCGTGGCAGCTCCACAACGCGGGAGAGAAGCTGGGAGATGAGGCATTGACCGCGGTTGCCGATGCGCAACTGGGCGGGGTTCTCGTGACGGCAGGGCGGCCGGCGCTTGCCCGGGGCCATTTCGAGCGGTTCATGGCATGGCAAACCCCCAGCCGCTGCGCGGCCTTGCGCCCACTGTTGGGCATGGATCTCGGCGCGGTCGCGCAGGCATGGTACTCGATGGACCTGTGGCTGCTGGGCCAGGTCGGACGCGCCGTAGCTTGCTGCCGGCAGGCTGTGGCCCGTGCTGATGCTGCCAACGATCCGTTCGGCCTGGCCTGGTCTCACGGCGTGGCCGCGTTGCTTTGGTCCCTGGCGGGCCTGGGCAAGACGGTTATCACCGGCCATGCCTGGCCTTTGATGCGCGTGGCCGTCGAGCATGGCTTCGCACAGTTCCATACCATGGCGGAGGTTTTTGCCGGTCGGGAGATGGTCGCCTTTGGGGACGTTGAGGCGGGGGTGGCACGCATGCAGGCCGCGATAGCCGACTGGCGAAACTCACAAATGGCCGTGGGGCAGCCAGCCTTCCACGTGCTGTTGTGTGAAGGCTGCCTGGAGGCCGCCGGCCGCCTCCCGCCCAGGCGTGGACGAAAAGCGGGCCGCGAGCGCCTGCTGGCCGCCGCCCTCGCGGCGGCGCAGGCCGGCCTTGCGGACGCGGAAGGGCGGAACCTGGGAATGACCGAGCCTGAGCTCCACCGGCTGCAGGGCGAGGTGCTGCTCTTGCTAAGCGGTCCAGGCGCCTTCGAACAGGCACTTACCTGCTTTCGGACGGCTTTGGCTGTGGCACAGGAGCAGGCTGCGCTCGCTTGGGAACTGCGTACATGGTTGAGCCTGGTCCGCCTCCTGGCAGCCAGGCGCGGCGCTGGCGATGGCGTGCGTGCGGTCTCCGCGGCGCGGGCGGGGCTGGCTGCCACCTACGCACGCTTCGGGGAAGAACCTGAAGACATAGCCTACCCCGATCAACGCGCGGCGGCTCGCCTGCTGGCCGGCGGCAACCCGCCGTCGTGAGCTCTCAGGTCCACTCGATGGCGCCATACTCTGTCAGGGCCAACAATGTGTCGCGCACGTTGCGTGCGATTTCTGGCACGCTTTCGGGGTAGGCCTCACCCAAGATCTGGGCGATTTCGGCCACCGTGCGCTGGCCGTCGCAGAGGGTCCAGATTATGGCCCCTGCTGGGTTGACATTCAACGTCCGGCTGCGCGCCGGGTGGCTGAGGGAGATCCCGCTCTGGGGAGACTCCGCAGCCTCGACGCGGTAGCTGGCGACCTGGTAGGGGTATCTGGCGTCGAGCATGATCTTCCTTTGGGCCGCGCTGCATGCCGGCCGGTCCCGCCGTCGATTCTAAGGCCCAACCCGTCGACTGTCAAGCGTCTGGACGCGCTGAGGCGGCGCCTTTGGATTGTCGACGCCCGGCGACCGTCCGCCACGAATGCGCAAATAGCTCCGGCGCGGCGCAGATCCCATTCGTGGTCGGCCCGGCTCCAAGGCCGAAGCGCCTCTGGAGTGGAAGCCCCAGCGCGGTGTACACCTCGCCCGTACGAGTTGTCTGCTCGCGTCGCGCCGTGTATACTTTGCACGGAAGAAGCCCGCTTTTCCGCCAGGAATTGTTCCTGCGATGCCTCCACCATACGCCCTTGGTGAAGCGCGCTGCACGGCGAGGTGCCATGGCCCAACCATTGACGGTGCTGTTCTACAACGAGTTCTATGGCACCCTGCCAGCTTCGCTCCCCGACTGTCCCTGGCCGTATCGCCTGCTCTACGATCCTTGCCGACTTCCGGAAGCCGATGTAGTGGTGTTCCACATCCCCACCCTGGCGGCATCGGTCGACGTCGAAGAACGCCCTGGACAGTTGTGGGTTGCCTGGTCGATGGAAAGCGATGTCAACTATCCCTGTCTGGCCGACTCGGCTTTCATGCAGCAGTTCGACCTGACGATGACCTATCGGCGCGATGCAGATATCTGGGTGCCTTATTTCGGCCCGGCTACGCTGGCGCTGCTCGAGGCGCCGCCGCCGTCCGAGGCTGCCAACGCCACGGTCGTTTACATGGCTTCGAACCCCCGAGATCATAGCGCACGGAACGAATATGTCGCCGAACTGATGCGGCATATCAGAGTAGATTCATACGGCCGCTGCCTGCGCACGCAGCCATTACCCGGAGATGAGGGGCGGCGCACCAAGCTCGCGACGATCGTTCGCTACAAGTTCACACTGGCATTCGAGAACTCGATCACCCACGACTACGTCACGGAAAAGTTCTTTGACCCGCTGCTGGTCGGCTCTGTCCCAGTATATCTCGGCGCGCCAAACGTCGATGAGCTGGCGCCGGGAGATGGCTGCTTTATCGACGTCCGAGATTTTCGAGGCCCTGCGCACCTCGCGGAATACCTGAATTGCCTTGCCGCTAGCGATGAGCAGTACGCCTGTTACCGCGCTTGGAGGTATCGGCCGCTGCGTGAGAGCTTTGTGAGGATGGCCCGGTCGGTGGCCGTCCACCCCATATCGAGGCTGGTTACTCTGGCAGGTCAGCGTTTGCAGCGAGGCTGATCGCGATGCAAGCAGAGGCAGACATGGGACGCGGCATTGAGGAGATCGAGCGGGAAATGATCGGCACCCGCTGCTTTGAATATGTCCGGGTCGGCTACGATCGGCGCATCATGGAATTTCTGCCGCGGTGCCGGCTCGGCGGCGGCAGGGCGCGGATGGAATTGACGTGGCACCTGTTGCAGCGCGATGGGCGCGTAATACTGGCCATCGCCGGCGAAGAAGGCATCACATGCACGCTTGGGCGGGGAGATGACGGCGTATGGCGCGGGCACTGGCTCGTCTACGAAAAGATGCCGGTCGAGCTCCTCCCCCTTTCGCGCAAGTCCGTCACCCCGGCCGCGTCTGGCTCCTTGACCGAGCGCGAACCCATTGATGCTGTCTATACGTGGGTGGATGGGACGGATCCACGGTTCCAAGAGGAGCGCCACCGGTGGGCACCCGAGAGGGGCGCATCCTTCGATCCCGCCAATCTGGCTCCCGGCCACTTTCGCGACAACGGCGAGCTTCGTTATTCATTGCGCTCTCTCGAAGCCTACGCCCCATGGATCAGGCACGTT
>Ga0326728_10022409_pt1 | contig 11724 bp, 8 predicted proteins | sample MB3enrmetagenome_FD_207602 | JGI IMG/M metagenome (GOLD analysis project Ga0326728, IMG submission 207602) | Lab enriched peat soil microbial communities from McLean, Ithaca, NY, United States - MB31MN | ecosystem: Environmental > Terrestrial > Soil > Wetlands > Peat | place: USA: New York... | reverse complement strand
CGACCGACTCGACCACTAACGCGGATTTATCATCAGGAATTGCAGCCATCGGTTTCTCCATCTCGATCCTGGGCATCAAATCTCGTCAAGAACGGCAGCGCCGCACTCGCCGGTCCTTACGCCCACAGAGTCAATCACAGGCGTGACGAAAATTTTCCCATCGCCTGATTTCCCCGTCCTGTTGACCCGGATTATTGCTTTGACCGTGGTATCGACGAGGTTGTCGGGCACGACTACGAAGATGAGCCTCTTTGGAATGAGGCGCTGGCTGTGCCCGAGCTGGGCTATCGCCTCCTCATAGCCCTTTTCGGCCCCCTCGAGCAGGCTGTAGTCTACGAGGCCCTTTCCCCTGCCGAGCGCATCCCTTGCAGTCATTGAACTGATACCCGCATCCGAAAGGGATTTTTTTGTCTTGTTCATCATATTCATGCGGATGATCGCCATGACCTCTTTCATATCTTTACCTCTTCAATTTCCCCGGAAGACGTTTCCCGGATCCCCGAGCTGATCGTGTAGACCTCGTGTACAGGACTGACGAATATCTTGCCGTCGCCGTATGCACCCTTTACTCCGGTGCGGGCGGCGCCTATAACGGTTTTAACCACGAAGTCCCTGTCCTGGTCCTGTACGACCGTCAGCAAGAGCTCTTTGGGGATTTCGTCGTAGGTTATTTCGCCGATCTTGATCCCGCGCTGCTTGCCGCGGCCGACCACCGAGATTTTCGTTACGGCCGGAAAGCCCGCTTCCATGAGCGCCGCAAGGACGTTGTCCACTTTCTCGGGTCTCACAATGGATTTGATCATTATCATCGCTATGGTCTCCTCTTCATCTGCAAGGACTGTCACCCTGCAAGTCCGTGCTCGATAAGAAGTTGTTCCAGCTGGTCCGTGGTCATAGGCTTGGGGATGATGTGCATCACGTTTTCCTCGATCTTGTGCGCAAGGGTCCTGTACTCGTCCGCCTGGGAATGAGAAGGGTCGTACTCGATCACCGTCTTGCGGTTGATCTCCGCCCTCTGGACCATGTTGTCCCTGGGCACGAAATGAATCATCTGCGTTCCGAGCTTGTCTGCGAACGCCTCGATCATCTCCTTCTCATAATCCACGTTGCGGCTGTTGCAGATGAGGCCACCCAGCCTGACCCCACCGCCTTCAGCGAATTTGACTATGCCTTTGCAGATGTTGTTTGCCGCATACATGGCCATCATCTCTCCAGAGACCACGATGTAGATCTCCTGAGCCTTGCCTTCGCGGATCGGCATGGCAAAACCGCCGCAGACGACATCGCCCAGAACGTCGTAGAATACGTAATCCAGGGCCGGCTCCCCGGAATAGGCCCCAAGCTGTTCGAGCAGGTTGATCGAGGTAATGATTCCGCGTCCGGCGCAGCCCACGCCGGGCTCGGGCCCTCCGGATTCGACGCAGATCGATCTGCTGAACCCGATTTTTCTAATGTCGTCGAGCTCCACGTCCTCGCCCTCGGTTCGAAGAGTGTCGAGCACGGTCTTTTGCAACAGTCCCCCGAGCAGCAGCCTTGTAGAATCCGCTTTTGGGTCGCAGCCCACCACCATCACGTTTCGTCCCATTTCGGCCAAGCCCGCCACGGTGTTCTGGGTAGTGGTCGACTTGCCGATACCGCCTTTTCCGTAAATTGCAACTTTTCTCATCGGAAACCTCCTATAGGAGAAATATTGTTGTCTGCCGGGCATATAGAGCAGAAGGCATGCCAATTTGCGGACTTCCATGTTAAGTGGTTGAAATATCACGCCAAATTGCCATTGATTCGAGTCGGCTCCGGTGCCGGCAGCTCCGGAGGATGCAGACAAAAAGGTAAGGAAACCTTACAAAAATGTAGGGACGGGAGACGGAGGACGGAAGACAGAGGACTGAGGACTGAGGACTGAGGACTGAGGACTGAGAAGCTCTTGACACAATACTTCATTGCAATAGCCTTTATTTCAGGGAAGGCTTTAACCTTCTGCCAGCCCGTGGCATCGGAGCATCGACTAAGGGCTTGTCCGTAAATAGGCCTTTAGGGATCGCGCCGGATTTTGAGGCTGATTTGGTCGCGAGGATTGAGCAAAACCGCAGGCGTAGCAGCGCTACGTCGAGGATTTTGCGATTGAGGAGCGGCAAAAGCAGGCCAAAAGCCGGATGCTAACGCAAAGGTGTTATTTACGGACAAGCCCTTGGAACTTTTCGCAAGAGTGAGTCACGAAGCTACGCGCCGGTCGCTACGTAGGGGCTGACCATTTTTTTCGGATCTACGATGCGATCGAATTCCGCCTCCGTGACAAAGCCTAAGTCCAACGCGGCAGCCTTGAGAGTAAGGTCGTTATCTATGGCGTGGTGGGCGATTTTTGATGCTTTGTCATAACCGATAACTGGTGAAAGCGCCGTCACCAGCATCAGCGAGTTCTCGACGTATTCGTTGATTTTCTTCAAATTAGGCTTCACGCCCTCGATCAGGAACTTCCGGAAGTTTACGCAGCCATCGCTCATGATCACGATGGAATTGATGATGTTGAAGATCATCAACGGCTTGTACACATTCATCTCGAGATAGCCGCCTGCGCCGGCGAAGCCCACGGCCACATCGTTCGCCATCGCCTGCACGGCTATCATCGTGAGGGCCTCGGCCTGGGTGGGGTTTACTTTGCCCGGCATGATCGAGGAACCGGGTTCATTTTCCGGGATCAGCAGTTCTGCGAACCCGGCACGCGGGCCGCAGGACATCAGCCGGATGTCGTTACCGATTTTGTAAAGTGACACGGCCAGAGTACGCATCGTCCCGGAAAGCTGAACGAGCGCATCGTGCGCACCCTGTACCGCGAACTTGTTGGGTGCGCTGACAAATGGTAAGCCCGTCAGCCTTGCAATCGCGGCCGCGGCCGCTTCGGCGAAGCCGGGCGCCGAGTTAATGCCGGTACCCACCGCCGTGCCGCCCAGCGCAAGACGGTAAACTCCGTTCAGCGAGGCGTCAAGCCGCTCGATGTCGTCTGCGAGCATCCCCGCATAGCCGGACCATTCCTGGCCGAGCGTCAGCGGCGTTGCATCCTGCATGTGGGTCCGACCGATTTTTACAATATCTTTCCATTCTTCAGCCTTTGTCGCGATCGCATCGTGTAGCGCCTGCACCGCAGGGATCAGCCGCTGCTTCACGTTGACCGCCGACGCAATGCACATGGCAGAGGGAAACGTGTCGTTGGACGACTGCGCCATATTGACGTGATCGTTAGGGTGAACCGGCGTTTTGCTTCCGATCGGCGTGCCGGCAAGCTGACAGCAGCGATTGGACATCACTTCGTTCACATTCATGTTGAACTGCGTGCCGCTGCCCGTCATCCACACGTGCAGTGGGAACATGTCGTGATGCCGGCCTGCAAGGATCTCGTCGCAGACTTGAACGATCAGCTGGTAGGGCTGGTCGGCGAGCCGCTTGTCGTCATGATTGGCGATGGCGGCGGCTTTCTTCAGGATGGCGTAAGCGACGATCATTTCGCTGGGAATCAAATCCCTGCCGATGCTGAAATGCTCAAGCGAACGCTGAGTCTGTGCACCCCAAAGTTTGTCCGCAGGCACTTCAACTACACCCAGGCTGTCGCTCTCTTTTCTTATTTTTGTCATGTGAGCTCTCCTATATTCCAGCTCGTTACGGGTCGGGGCCCCCTGAATCAGGAGCTTGGCTCCAGGTCAACGCGTGTGCTGGAGCATTTATTTTATGTACAGCCCAAGGCTCTGTTTACGCCCAGGGGGCCGGAGAAGCATCTTGGGCAAATATCCGATACGTTAATGATAACGATGCGTTGTTGCAATATTGCAGTGGTTATCTTGTCAGTAGATTATTGAAAACATGGCATCAGAGTGTTCGGACATCCGGCACAATCACAGGTTGAAAAAACGAATTTCGGGAAAGTCCGTTTGTCCCGCCGGCATTAGCCGAGGCGGTCATCTATTTCATCAATGGAGAAGAAAATGAAAGATAACATAAAACAAGCTGACAAAATACTCTACGGGCTGCACGGAATCGACGTGCTCCACAACGCCGAAGTAAACAGGTCCACTGCTTTCACTGAAGATGAGCGCGAGGCGCTCGGCCTGACCGGGCTTCTGCCAACGGGGGTCGAAACCCAGGGCAATCAGGTCAGGCGCGTGATGCAGCAGTTGGGAACCAAGGCAACCGACCTTGGCCGATACATTTATCTCATAGGGCTGCTCGATACCAATGAGACGCTTTTTTACAAGGTCGTGATGTCAGATCCCGCTCGTTTCCTGCCAATACTCTACGACCCCACGGTCGCCGAGGCCTGTCTGAAGTTCGGGCATATCTTCCGGCGCCCCCGGGGTATGTATCTGTCGCTCGAGCACAAGGGACGGGTGAAGCAGGTGTTGCGCAACTGGCCGGAGAAAGACGTGCGGGTTGTATGCGCCACGTCCGGCGGCAGGATTTTAGGTCTCGGAGACCTGGGCGCCAACGGGATGGGTATTCCCATTGGAAAGCTGCAGCTTTACACCGCATGCGCAGCAGTGCCGCCTCACTATCTTTTGCCGATGCACATCGACTCCGGCACAAACAACCAGGCGTTGATCAACGACCCTCTCTACCTGGGCCTGCGACATGCGCGCGTCTCTGCGGTCGAACTGGATGAGTTCGTGGATGAATTTGTGGCAGCGGTGCAGGAAGTCTTTCCGGGCTGCTGCATCCACTTCGAGGACTGGGCCGGAGTTGACGCCATGCGGCTTCTTGCGCGCTACCGGGACAGGGTGTCCTGTTACAACGACGATATCCAAGGCACCGGCAGCGTGACCCTCGCAGGTCTGTACAGCGCGCTTCGAGTGACCGGCGGGAAGCTGACTGACCAACGTATCCTGTTTCTTGGGGCGGGTTCGGCGGGTATCGGAATTGCGGATCTTATAGCTTCCGCCATGACGTTGGAGGGTTTGACCGAAGAGCAGGCGCGGTCGCGTATCTTTTTGTTCGACGTGAACGGTTTACTTGAGTCAAGCCGCGCAGACCTCTATGATTTCCAGAAGCCTTATTCACATCCGCACGCACCGTCACGGGACTTCCTGGCCGTCATAGAGTCTCTAAAACCCACAGCGATTATCGGAGTCAGCACTCAGGGGAAAGCCTTCTCACAACCCGTGGTCAATGCCATGGCCCGCTTAAACAGGCGGCCGGTTATTTTCGCGCTTTCAAACCCTACCGATCGCGCCGAATGTACGGCGGAAGAGGCCTATCGATGGTCCGAGGGCCGGGCGCTTTATGCTGCGGGGGTACAATTCCCACCCGTCCGGGCCGGCGATAAGACCTTCATGCCAAGCCAGGCCAATAATATGTATATCTTCCCGGCCGTGGGACTGGCGATCTATGCCACCCGGGCCAGGCGTGTGACGGATGAAATGTTCGTAACTGCTGCGCGGGCCCTGGCCGAGCAGGTTACCCAAGCCGAACTCGACGCCGGCTTGCTGTATCCGCCGCAGAGCGAGATCCTGAATACTGAAATCAAGACGGCCCTGCGCATTGCCGAGGTCATTTTCGCGCGGGGACTTGCAGGCGTCGAACGGCCCGTGGACCTGCAGAATTTTGTCGAATCTCAATTGTACAAGGCGGATTACCCGAGCCTGATGTGATGCTGGTTAGCATCTATTTGCGAATATGGCAGCTGTTTTAAACAGGCCTGAAAAGAAAATAAAGACAATGACCGGGTTGGAGTTTGGGCTCGTGGGATTGGCAGCTGTGGCGGGGGGTGCGGTGAACGCGCTTGCCGGCGGTGGAACTCTTATAACCTTTCCAATGCTGGTTGCGCTTGGCGTTCCGCCTGTGGCATCGAACGTGACCGACACCGTGGCCCTCTGCCCAGGTCTGATGAGATTGAAACATACCGGCTCTGGCCATCATTTGGCTTGTATATAAGTCTGCGCGATAGTATGGTTTAGCGGGCCATAGAGTTGCACCGGTAATTGCGGTTGAAATCCATTTCACGCGCTTTGTTGCATTATCTCGGGCTATGCAAGTCCGCCCGTGCTTCCTCACGACTTTCTCCTAACCTGGCTCAGCCGGACTTCAATGCACCAACGGCCCGCCATTCGTTAACCGATCGGCATGCAACCCACCCTGTTTGCGAGCATCATTCCTGCGATGAAGCAGGAAGGCGTTTAAGGAGATCGGATCACGGCCGTGATCGAAGACAGTCCCCGGCGTCTTTTCACTTTCAGACTCGCCGGGATGAGGAGAGGAATTTTCTTAAGAATAAGGGCTTGTCCGTTAATAGGCCTTTAGGGATCGCGCCGGATTTTGAGGCTGATTTGGTCGCGAGGATTGAGCAAAACCGCAGGCGTAGCAGCGCTACGTCGAGGATTTTGCGGTTGAGGAGAGGCAAAAGCAGGCCAAAAGCCGGATGCGAGCGCAAAGGTGTTATTTACGGACAAGCCCTAAGGAGGAAAAACATGTGGCGGGTACCGGAGACTATTAGGGATTTGTTGGCGAGAAATGTGGTCGATTTTGGCGACAGGGAAGCCAAAGTAGCGGTTTCGTATAGAAGCGGCGATTACATTCGCAATACATGGGGGGAAGTGGACGAGGCCTCGGACCGGGTGGCGGCCGGTTTGACCGAACTCGGTGTGCAGAAAGGCCAAAAAGTTGCCTGCATGTTGGCCAATCACATCGAAAGCGCTTATTCATACCTTGCCATCCACAAAATCGGGGCGGTATTCGTTCCGATCAACATTCGACTCGCCCCTCGCGAGGTCGAGTACATAGTAGATAACGCCGATGCGGACCATTTTATTGCGATGTCCGGCGCTCTGCCGCTGGTGGAACAAGTTCGCGGCCGGCTGCAGGTCCGGAACTATGTATGTCTCCATAGGACCGGCGAGGATTTGCCGGACTGGAGCGTCTCATTCAATCAATTGCTTGAAAGGCCCGGCAAACCGCCTGCGGTCGACATTGGCCCGCACGACACGGCCGATATCATTTACACCAGCGGAACCACGGGGCTGCCCAAAGGGGTGGTTTTAACACAGGCGAACAAGGTAGCCTGCGGACGCATGTGGTGCAGCGCCCTCATGGCTTACCGGACGCGCTACGGCGTAATTCGCTCGCAGGATTGCTTCCCGTTTTTCACCTCCAGCGGATGCAGCAGTGTCATGATGATTTGGCTCTATGGCGGGAATGTGCACATCCACGAGGAGTCCTTTGACGTAATCAAAACGCTTGAGTTGATACAGAAAGAGAAATCGACCTTCTATGGAGGCGCGCCGGCGATGTACGCATTTATCCTGAACCACCCCCGGTTCAAAGAATTCGACACATCGTCCCTTAAGGGGTTGTGTTCCGGTGCGGCGTCAATGCCCAGTGAGCTTATCCGTAAGGCGCAAGCCGCATGGCCGAACATAAAAATATACAACAGCTACTCTCTTACGGAAGGCGGCACCGGTGGAACTATTCTGGATGCGGCGGACGCGGTGACCAAACTCGGTTCTGTCGGTTTTCCAATGATGCCGGAACAGGAAATGCGAGTGGTGGACTTGGATGGCCGCGACGTGAAGCCTCGTGAGATAGGAGAAATCGTCCTGAGGGGTCCGAACGTGATGAAGGAATACTACAAGAACCCCAAGGCAACGGCTGAAACCCTCAAGGACGGGTGGCTCTATACCGGCGATACGGGCTACTACGATGAGGACGGCTATCTGTACTTCATGGATCGCTTAAAGGACATGATCGTTCGGGGAGGCTTCAATATATACTCCGTCGAGGTGGAAAACGTCCTCTATGAACATGCTGCCGTCAAACAGTGCGCTGTGCTGGCAAAGCCTCATCCGGAACTTGGGGAGGACGTACTTGCCTTCGTGGTATTCAAAGAAGGGGCAACAGCCACGGCTCAAGAGCTTCACGACTTCACCAAAGACAAGCTGGCAGATTACAAGCGGCCTCGGGACATACGGTTTTTGGAGTCATTGCCCATCAACCCCACCGGCAAAGTTGACAAGAAAGCCATGAGGGCCATGATAGCAGACCAGAAATAAAACAAGCCAAAGAGCGTTTTATTGACACATCAGATCCATAAGAAGAACGGACATAGCTTATCGCTTAATACCAACATTCATGAACAAGGGTCTATTTGTTCATGAATGTTGGTATCAGTCCGGACTCGAGTGCCGGGGGCAACGGGTTCTGCCGCCGGATTAAATTCCCGGATGCGGGGCAGTAGAAGAGTGAGTCATGTCGCAGGATTCAGTGGAAGAGGCGGAGCGAAAACTGGAATCGTGCACAAGACCCAGTATTTTGAAATATTCGGCGACCGCTCAATATACCCCTATGGCTGGATGAGAGGAACCAGGGTCATGCCAGGCACATTATCCGCCCAAGGCTGATGTGTTGGATTACCCTGCTGACGTTGCATGTTGCAGTGGGAAAATCGTTTCTGTCTTCGGAATTCCAGGTTTGCCTCCCCTGCAATGGCTATCTCGCCAAGCTTAGAGACCTTGCGATCTTAGGTCTGGTCCTGCGGGTATTAGGTCTGGTCCTGCGGGGCGCAGCATACTTCTGTTCGACCCCGTCTCTATCTCCCAACCAGCGTGCCATTCGGGGAGCCAATTCTTTCTGGCTCTTGCCGCTCACGAATATTCCGATATGCCCGGTGTCGATGCATAAGTTCTCCTTGTCCCTGCTTCCGATTTTGCTGATCAGAATCTCGCAGGCCTCGGGAGGGACCAGGTGATCGAACCGGCCGTATATGTTGATGACCGGCATGGTAATGTTGCCAAGATCGACCCGCTTGCCTCCAAGCTCCATTTTGTTTTGGATGAGCAAATTTTTTTGGAAAAAGTCCTTTATGAACTGCCGGAAAACTTCTCCCGGAACATCGGGGCTATCGAAGATCCATTTCTCCATGCGAATGAAGTTTTCCACAAATGCCTTGTCATCTATATTTTCAAAGTAGCCGACGTATTTGTCCACAATGAGGCGGGCCGGGTTGAGGAGCAGGAAACCGACATTCAAAGCGTCACCCGGCAGATTGCCGTGAGTGTCGACAACCAGGTCCGGATCGATCGCCTTTGCCCAGATATTGAGAAGGGATTTATCGGTATCGAAGTTGCTCTGGGTTACTATCGTTATCAGGTTCTTGACCTTCTGTGGATGCAGGGCAGAGTACATTATACTGAATGTTCCGCCCATACAGGCGCCCATTATGTTGATTTTTGGAATCCCATGCCGTTGGCGAATGAAGTCCACAATGTTGTTAAGAAAACCGTTTACGTGATCATCGATGGTCTGGAAGCGGTCCTTGCGCGTTGGGTATCCCCAGTCAATCATGTAAACATCCACGCCCTCTTTCAGCAGGTTCTGAACCAGGCTTCGGCCGGGCTGGAGGTCAAGCATGGTCTCGCGATTTACCAGGGCATAGACCATGAGTAGCGGAGTGCGCACCCGAGATTCAGCAATCGGCAGGTAGTGTTTGAGTTTGACTCGGCTTTCCTTGTACACCACTTCATAAGGGGTCGTGGCTATAGATGTATCGAGCGCCCCCAGCAAGACGTCTTTCGATTTAAGGACCTTTTCCTGCGATTTTGCCACGCTCTCGGCCGTCTTCTCCAAAATAAGGTCTACCGGAATTCTCGGCGTGCTCATCGGAAGCCCTCCTCTCTGACCTGTGATTCCAGTTCCTGTATCCTCTCAGTCAATGTCCTGATTTTTTTCTGCATCTCATAATGGTCGCTGTAGAGCGCATCCATATCCCGGTTTGTCGGAATGGGAAGGGATTGGAGCATATCCATAAGGAGCCGTGCTTCGGCCCCCTTGTATCTGTCCAGGGCTTTCACTGTCTGACCGAGTACTTGTACGTATTCGGGTGACTTGTAGAGGGTTGTATAGTGCCCTTCCATAGTCTTTATCCACAGATCGTAATATTCTTTGAAATTAGTCGAAAGCTCGCCATTCCTTGCATGCTCTCCAATTTGTTCCTGGACCAACTGGAGCGATCTCCCAACAGGCAGGTGAAGTAAATGGACAAACTGGGCCAGCGCAACCTGAAATTCATTAAACATATCGACAGCCTCACTTGCCCTCTCCTGGTAAAACCGGTTCAATCCAACAGGGGGAACATTCAGGAAGGGTTTCAATTCATTATTGTAAAGGTCTGCCAGCCCTTTGAACGTATCGGCATGGAATCCGTCGAAGCTGAAGGCTGTCGCTGCCTCCGCTATTTTTCCTGATTTTTCGAGCCACATCTGCTGGAACTGGAAGTACCCGTTCGATGTGGTTCGAAGTACTCGGACCTCTGCTTCGGGCAAAGCGCCTGCTGCCATTAGAAAGAAATCCAGCGCTTCAGAAGAGCTCAGGGGCGAATACATCGACTGCATCATCTTTGAAATGTTCTGCAGGACATCTCCCAGATTGCCGGGCAGCATATACGGCATCTGCTGTGAGCACGCTGAACCAGGTGAAGCCTCAGCACCCCAGTATTTCGCAGCGGAAAGCCAAAAGTCGGTTGTGGATTTCATCCAAGAGGAGAACCAATTAGAGCTGGTCCTTTGTTCTTCGGCTTGGTCCATCGTTTACCTCCTTTGGTTAGGATTTGAAAGGAAGCTCCCGTCATATGCGGTGAGAAAAATCCTCGGCCGGTTCATGGCATACTGTAAGAGATGTGAGATAGCGTCGAACAATGGACAATCTGAAAGTTGAATAATTCACTGGCAGCCGGTCACAGAGCCGTTGAAACGAGATCCAGGTATGAGGACTGCCATTGGGTTCCAGGGGAGTAAAAGACATTGCCGGGCTTTAGCAAAACAGCTCGCCAATAGCAGAAAATCCTCACTCGAAAAAACGAAACTCAATGCCGCCGTGCTGACAGCAAGTTAACCACATAAGAACCAGAGGAAAGGGGTCTATGTCACGAAAAAAGGATTTACCGGCATTGACACGAAAAGAAGTTACAAGATCACAAGGGGGATGTGGCACTCCGATCTTGCAACCTCTTTGATCGATGGAAGCCAGACAGAGCCTGCGACATTCTATGCCTCCCCTGCACTTGCTCAGAGTTGGTTTAGGGCCACGAGAAGTTCTTGATCTTTCATGAGAAGAGTCGCTCGGAAGGGCATTTGTGGCCTGGCAACTCATTTTTGGCGGAGAAACGGGCATTCTAAGACAGAGTGGAGATAATCCGCTGAGCATTGCGCAGTCGGCAGCTCTCTCCTCGTTGTTGACAAATAGAACGCCAAAATCTTTGCCTTTTCCGAATCATTTGTTTACCGAATCCTAGCAAACGCGACTCTTACGAAGTTGGCAAGGTGTGGCAGCTTTCCTTTAAGTTAACTGAAACAGATTTCCACTGCTTGTTACGCGCCGAGCCACACGTTATTATATTGTATAAAAAGGGCGGTGTAGCGCCTGAACTGGCTCATCAGCCCGCCGTTAAGTTTAAACCTCAAGGGCCAAGCGCTCGAGGCAGGCAGTATTGAATAGACGTTGAGATGACGGGGCAACGTTGGAAGGCCTTCCTCTGGCGCGGTCGCTTTGCATGTCCCATGATGCGTTTATCCTTGAACGTTGAACGTTGAAAATGGGCCGGTTCAAGGAGAAGCCATGAAGCGCTTATCTAGGGTCTTTTCGGTGGTCTTGGGGGTTGTTGCTGTCCTCACGCTTGCATCTCCCTGCTATTCACACGGAGGTGGCGGAGGTGGCCACTCGTCCGGTGGTCACGCCTATTCTGGCAGTCGCGGG
>Ga0326728_10022408_pt1 | contig 11725 bp, 11 predicted proteins | sample MB3enrmetagenome_FD_207602 | JGI IMG/M metagenome (GOLD analysis project Ga0326728, IMG submission 207602) | Lab enriched peat soil microbial communities from McLean, Ithaca, NY, United States - MB31MN | ecosystem: Environmental > Terrestrial > Soil > Wetlands > Peat | place: USA: New York... | reverse complement strand
GGGCGGTAATGGAAGCGTCGTCAACATCTTGACCTACCGTTCTCGATGTCGTTGCTCCTGCCACTGTCATCTCATTTTTTACGTCTTTGACCCCTTCCACACCCTTGGCGTATTCGGTCGTCAGATCCTTTTGTGCCTGGCTGGTCGCTTCGCCTCGCAAGGTGACGATTCCGTCGTTGACGGCGTTCACTTCAGTGTTGAAGCCGCGCACGCTGCGATGGAACAAGAGCGTGGTTTTCACTTTCATCATCAGCCACGCATCCGAGTTCTCAGCGGGGTGTTCACCTTTGACTTCCAGCCTGTTGTCCACACTCTTAACCCCTGGCAAGCTTGCCACGGACTCCCGGGCTAATAATTTGTGGGACTCTTCGGAGACAGTTCCCGTTAAGGTCACAACGCCATTCACGGATTGGATTTTAATATCATCAGTCTGGAGGTAGGTCTTGAATACATACGAGTTCCTGGCGGATGATTCGATGCGGTCATCCGTCTCGGACGCCTGCACAGGCATGCTGATCGCTAACAGAGCGATGGCAGCCACCATCAGAGCTACACGATAGATTACTTTCATTGCATTCCTCCTTGCTTTTAGCTGGAAATTACGTTTTCATGAGCTACCCGAACAACCTGCTCTTCGCTCATCCCAAGACTTCATCACAATCGCCCGAAACAAAACAGGTGCGTTTGCTCAAGTGCGTATGGACCCTCGCCTGCTCATAATCGGCTAAGGAGCACGGATAGAAGAGAACGATCTCGTTATCCGGGACGGCATCCAAACGGCTCAGTTGCTCGCTTTGATGCGGAGCATCACAAAAGAGCGGGGTGCGACCACGTACGAATCGTCTCCAAGGACCGGCGGCGTCTTCCGCCTGCCGCTGGGTTCCTGAGTGTCCAGAACCAGTTCCCAGCGCTGCTCCGACCGGTGCGCTGGCAAAACAAACGGGACTGATTCGTAGTGGGCATTGAGCAGAAGCAGCAGAGTGTCGTCAACGATTCTGCCGCCGTGTTCGTCAGTTTCCTCGATAGCGTCACCCGCTAGACGCTCGCCGACGCAACGTGTTTCTGGATTGCGCCAATCCTCATCCGTCATTTCTTTCCCATCAGGCCGGAACCAACTGAGATCCTTGACCTTGTCATCCCGAATCTTCCGCCCATGAAAAAACCTTCGGCGGCGCAGAGAAGGGTGCTGCCGGAACAACTTGGTCAGAAATCGGGTGAAATCCAGTAGCTGCTGGCGAGGCTGGTCCAAATCCCAGTTGATCCAGGAGATCTCGTTGTCCTGGCAGTAAGCATTGTTGTTTCCCTTCTGTGTCCGTCCGATTTCATCGCCTGCCAGCAGCATCGGCACACCTACTGAAAGAAGGAGTGTGGCCAGAAAGTTTCGTTGTTGACGTGCTCGAAGAGCCAGAATGCCCGCGTCGTCCGTGGGGCCTTCTGCCCCACAATTCCAACTCAGATTCTCATTGATGCCATCACGGTTGTCCTCCCCGTTGGCTTCGTTGTGCTTGCCGCTATAACTCACCAGGTCATACAAGGTGAAACCGTCATGAGCGGTCACGAAATTGATGCTGGCGAAGGGTCGCCGACCGCTTAGCTCATAGAGGTCGCTGCTGCCGGTAAGCCGATAAGCCAGATCAGCGGCCTGAACGCTATCCCCCTTCCAGAATCGCCGGACCGTGTCCCGATACTTGCCGTTCCACTCCGCCCAAAGAACCGGGAAGCGTCCCCCTTGATATCCACCTGGACCTAAATCCCATGGCTCGGCGATGAGTTTCACCCGCGACAGGATGGGGTCCTGCTGAATGATGTCGAGGAACGTTCCTAACTGATCGACTCCGTGCGGCGTCCGTGCCAAGGTTGTCGCCGAGTCGAACCGGAACCCATCCACGTGCATCTCGTTGACCCAGTACCGCAAGCTGTCCATGATGAGTTGAAGCATGCGCGGGTGCATCATGTTTGGAGAGTTGCCACAACCCGCGTAATCGAGGTAATAGCGCGGATTCTCCGGGGACAACTGATAGTAGCTGACATTATCAATCCCACGCAGGCACAAGGTCGGACCTAACTGGTTTCCTTCGGCGGTGTGGTTATAGACAACGTCCATGATCACTTCAATCCCAACGCTGTGGAGCGCCTTTACCATGGTCTTGAATTCGGCCACCTCCTGCCCAGGGAGTTTGGCGCTCGAATATCTTGCTTCCGGCGCGAAAAAGCCGATCGAACTATATCCCCAATAGTTCGTCAATCCTCGATCCACGAGATACTTGTCTTGCACAAAACACTGCACCGGCATCAACTCTACGGCTGTGATCCCCAATGAATGAAGGTAGTCAATAGCCGCTGGGCATGCCACGCCAGCATAGCTTCCCCGCAATTCCTTGGGCACCTTGGGGTGCGCCGCCGTGAATCCCTTGACGTGCATCTCGTAGATGATCGTATTGTTCCAGGCGGTCCGAGGACGTTCGTCACCCTCCCAATCGAACTGATCGTCCACAACCATGCACTTTGGCAGGCTCGCCGCGCTATCGCGGCCGTCGCAAGAGAGATCAGCATCCGGGTGACCTACGGTATAGCCGAAAAGTGCGTCACTCCACAGAAAATCGCCAGCGATCGCCTTGGCATAGGGGTCCAGCAGAAGTTTGGCCGGGTTGAAACGATGTCCTTGCGCCGGCTCGTAAGGGCCGTACGCTCTGTAGCCGTAAAGTTGCCCAGGGCGCGTTTCGGGCAGGTAAACATGCCACACTCTGCCGGTCTGTTCGAGGGGCGCTATGCGGGCCGTTTCCGTATTTCCTTCTGGTGCCGCAAACAAGCATAGCTCCACTTTGGTAGCGTTTTCTGAAAAGAGCGCGAAGTTCACTCCCTGTCCGTCCCAGGTTGCACCCAAAGGGGATCGTTTTCCCGGCCACACTTGCATACAGTCCTCCTACCTTACTTAAAGTACTGCCCCCATCACCCTTGATCTGAGCAAAATTGCTCATAGCGTCAATTATCTGAGCGAAAACCACGAGTTCAGAACTCGCTTTCGTTTGGCGCATTCTCATTCACGGTGAGTTCCTGCGTCGCTTCTTGCTCCACGTGTTGCCGCGTGGCTTTATGCACATCCGCAACTTCGGCTTCCTCGCCAATCGTCGGCGGGCAAAACTTCTTCCACTTTGTTTCCGCTTGCACCAGCGACCGGAGAAGCCAACATCACCCACAGTTTCGGCGACCGTGCCCTCCGCACAGTCGCCGTAAACCCGTCCCCTCTGCGACGGAATCGTGCGCGTCGTCGAGCGGCTCTCTACCGCGCAACTCCTACTCAGATCGCCGCCTCATCCCGGCTGGTGCGCAGCATGATGGCACATCTCCAGGCTCGAATCTCGCTCATGCTCCGGCAAGCACAGTCCCTCTCTGTCTCGTGTCCCTCAAAACGCAATCTTGCTCGTCGGCGCAGGCCCTCCGATACACCACACCACGGCGCTTCTCGTCGCGATAACCCTGCAAAACCGCAGCGTGCCTGCCTCAACGGCAGCCTCGCGAAGGATCAGGAACGGCTCAGCCACATACAAATCCCATAGGCCCGAAAGGCGGCTTCCTTCAAGTCGCTGTATCTGAAGCGCCCGTGCACAGCGCCAGTAGAACCAGCTCTTCACTCTTGGGCGCTTCAGATACAGCCCTAAGACTTCCCAGGACCTATCAACTCGGCGGCCTTTTGGATTACTTCCGGATCACGCGACAAACCGCCCGCAGGTCGGACGGGTGGACCTGCGGAACTATGGAATCAACATTCTCCAGATCCAAACATTCTTCGCGATGATGGCGCCTTTGGCGTCGGTCATTTTTGATTAGGACCGGCAGTGAGTCCTAGAGCGGCAGCGAAGGTGCCCGTGTCGAAGTAACCCTGCACGGAGCGAAACTTGTCGCCTTCCACCCGACGAAGTCGGCGCCTGGCAGCGACACGCTCCGCTCAGTGGGCGGAAGTCCGCTGAATGGGCCAGTATTGGTGCCGTTCATTCGCCAATCTGCCGCAATCAGGCCGCTTGTACCTTGCGCAACGCTGACCGTCTCGAACAACAGATCGGGAAAATCCGTTCACAGCCCTTTGGCATACTCTCCGATAGTCTGGCCCGTCAGTGGCGCGGTAAGGGCAGAGTCACTGCAGGTGCCTGCTTCGGCGAATGTAGCGACAATCGCGTCGGCATCCCTGCGATTCATGCTACGAAATATTGCTGAGCTACTTTTTCTCCGCCCAGCCGACCGTGGCCAGACTCACATCGGAACCTGTGGTATAAAAAGAGACCAGGTGCAACGGTCGACACCTGACCTAAGGGAGATTTGGTTTCAGGAGTGTTGCTATGCCCCGCGCCAAAACGAAAGTCATTCGCCCCTCGCTCAGCAAGGCCCCAACAGGAATTCAAGGACTGGATGAAGTCGCAGGCGGAGGACTGCCGAAAGGGCGTGTCACGCTGGTGTGTGGCAGCGCTGGTTCTGGCAAGAGCTTACTCGCGATGGAATTCCTCGTGCATGGGGCTGTTCGATACGGTGAACCCGGCGTGTGCATGGACTTTGAAGAAACCGAGGAGAAACTGACGGCCAATGTCGCATCGCTGGGTTTTGATTTGCGTGCGCTTACCAAATCCAAGAAACTGCTGGTGGACCACGTTTCCATTGAGCGAAACCAGATTGCCGAGACGGGAGAGTACAACCTCGACGGCCTTTTCATCCGTTTGGCCCACGCAGTCAAAGCGATCAAAGCAAAACGCGTTGTTCTGGACAGCATTGAGGCACTTTTTGCCGGATTAAGTGACTCAACGATGCTGCGAGCAGAACTCCGTCGGCTATTCCAGTGGCTGGAAGACCACAAGCTTACGGCTGTCGTTACCGGTGAAGCGGGAGAGCACACGCTGACCCGTCACGGGTTGGAGGAATATGTCGCCGACTGCGTGATTTCGCTGGACCACCGCGTAACGGAACAGATTTCCACGCGGCGATTACGAATCGTCAAGTACCGGGGCACTTCCCACGGCACCGATGAGTATCCGTTTCTGATCGATCGCGAGGGCATCTCGGTGGTGCCGATCACCTCACTGGCACTTGCCCACAAAGCATCGACGGACCGCGTTTCAACGGGAATTACCGCTTTGGACGAGATGATGGAAGGTAAGGGAGTCTTCCGTGGAAGCAGTGTACTGGTGACGGGCACTGCGGGAACCGGGAAGTCCAGCCTGGCAGCAAGCTTCGCCAGCGCCACCTGCGCCCGTGGCGAACCTTGCATCTATTTCGCTTTTGAAGAATCTCCCAGCCAGATTCTCCGGAATATGCGCTCGGTTGGCATTGATCTGGAGCGGTGGGTAAAAAAGGGTTTACTGAACTTCCATGCGATGCGGCCAACCAGCGTTGGCCTGGAAGGACATTTGGCTGCTATTCACAAATTGGTCGCCCAGCTTCGACCCAGCGTGGTGATCATCGATCCGATCACGAACTTGGTTTCGGCCTTAGGTACTTATGACGTTAAATCGATGCTCATGCGCCTGGTTGATTTTCTAAAGGTGGAACAGATCACCTCGATGTTCACGAATCTGACCTTCGCGGGGGATCCCCAGGAGAGAACCGCAGCGGCCGTCTCCTCCCTTATGGATACCTGGATTGTGTTGCGGGACAGCAAGCCCAATGGACGGCAGGGACGCGAACTTCACGTTCTAAAATCCCGCGGCATGGCACATTCACGCGAAGTTCGTGACCTAACCGTAAGTAACCGCGGCATAGAGTTGTGTATCGTGCTGAAGGACGATACGCTGGCGACGACCGGCCTAGGCCCAAGTGCAGTCGCGGCAACCGAGTAGCATTTTGGCCCATCTGGACCAGAGACCGAGCAGCGACATGAAGAAGAGCTCAGCAACGAAACGCCTCCCCGCCAAGAGCGAAAAGAGTGACTTTTGGCGATTGCGGCTTTACATAGCAGGCCAAACCACTAATTCGATTCTGGCGATCAGCAACCTCAAGAAGATTTGCGAGGAACAGCTGCAGGGCAAGTACCGTATCGAAGTCATCGACTTGCTGGAGAAGCCACAACTAGCTAAGGGCGATCAGATCATTGCAATTCCGACCCTGGTGAGAAGGCTCCCGCCGCCGGTCAAGAAAATCATCGGCAATCTTTCCAAGACCGAGAGTGTCATCGTGGGGTTGGATCTTCAACCGATGCGCTGAAGTAAGGACTCTAGTAGCAGATGTCTAACAAGCGAACGCGTTCCGACGACCGAGTCCTCAAAGAAGGGCTGACTGGCAAAGTCGGTGGGCCTAGAGGAACTCGCCGAGATCTCGGACAATCCCCACGCAAACTGCCGTCATCCACGCCACTTGATGGGCAAGGAAAGATCCTGGCTCGGATGAAGACTGCGGAGGAGACCCTGGACGCCATAAAGTCCGGCGAAGTGGATGCTTTGATGGTTTCGGGCCGTCGCGGGCCTAAGGTGGTCACTCTGGCAGGTGGAGAACCTGCTTATCGCATGCTGGTAGAGGCTATGAGCGAAGGCGCGGCGACTCTATCCTGGAATGGCGAGGTGCTCTACTGCAATCGCAACTTCGCACAACTGATTTGCAGGTCACCAGCAAAAGTTATCGGAATTGCGGTTCAGTCGCTGGTTGCGGAAACAGAACGAGACAGATTTGAAGTTCTCCTGGTGAAGGCTCAAAAAGGAGTTGCAAGAGGCGAATTCAACCTACGTTCCGGCGATGCGAGTCTGGTCCCGGTCTATTTGTCCATTAACAGGTTTCAAGGATACGAAGGCCTTGCCCTGGGCATGGTGATAACCGATCTGAGCGAGCAAAAACGCAAGCAGTTTGAAGAGGTCAAACAAACCGAAGCAAGGCGTCGACTTTTCCTGGAACGTGTGCTTTCGGCACAAGAGGAGGAAAGGCGCCGCGTTGCGCGCGAATTGCACGACGAAGCCGGCCAGTTGCTCACGTCTCTCTTGGTCGGCCTGCGCACTCTGGAACACTCCAAGAATCTGGCAGATGCTAAGGCCCAAGGGAATTGGCTACGGACAATTACTGTGCGGGCAATCGACGAGATTGGACGGTTAGCCCGCGGACTTCACCCAGCGGTGCTGGACGACCATGGCTTAGGTGTAGCACTGAGCCGATGCGTTGACGAGTTTGCAGCAACCCACAAGATAGCTGTGGATCTCACGCTGGGTGCACTGGACTCCATCAGCCTGCCGTCGGTAGTCCAGATCGGGTTGTATCGCATTCTCCAGGAGGCCCTGACCAACGTTGCAAGACATTCGGGCGCCAAGCAGATCAGCATCATATTCGCGCGTTCGACCTCGGCCCTGGAGGTAGCAGTAATCGATGACGGATGTGGTTTTAACGCTGAAGCGGTGGCTGTCTCCTCGCATCGTTTGGGGATTCAGAGCATGCAGGAAAGAGTAGCCATGTTGGGTGGAACGATCAGTTTCACCTTCCCCGGCAAGGGGACCAAGGTTCTGGTCCAAATCCCACTTCACAGCCAGGATCTTCCGTCCCCGGTGGGGAGAGCGAGTACTTAAGAATGCCGGCGCGAACGCACAAGATCAGAATCATGATCGCGGATGATCACGCAATTCTCCGCACGGGGCTAAGAATGCTGATCAACGCCCAGGCCGATATGGAAGTTGTCTCAGAAGCTCCCGATGGAGAAATAGCAGTTCAAGCCGCACGGGAAACGAAACCGGATGTGGCATTGCTGGACCTTACCATGCCTGGGGCCGGGGGCATGAGAGCGCTTCAGGAGATGACGCGAAACTGCCCCCAGACCCGGGTGATCATCCTCACGATGCATGATGACTCTGCCTATTTGCGAGCGGTATTGGCCGCCGGTGCCTCTGGTTACGTCTTGAAACGGACCGTGGATACGGAGCTGCTTACATCCATACGAGCGGTGCATCGCGGAGGGACATTCGTGGACCCGAGTCTGGCCAACGTTCTTGTCCAGGATGCGCTATCAAAGAAAGGCGCAAAGTCTGGTTCCAAGCTGCCGGTGAACAACCTCAGCGATCGTGAGCAGCAGGTGCTCGAACTTGTAGCGCAGGGATACAGCAGTCAACAAATTGCCAAACGGATTCTTGTGAGCGTGAAAACTGTGGAAACGTATCGTGCTCGTATCGCTGACAAACTCGGGCTGCGGACGCGCAGTGAGTTCGTTCGGTATGCAATCCGAACGGGGAAATTAACCGCAGAGTCGCTGGAGAATTGAACCGCGCCGCTCGGCTCGGTAGTGGACTCCATCTAGGCCATCGTGTCCGGAATTTCCCCGACAAAGCCCTCCATTTTTAGCAGCATCCCCGATACCCCCTCTATCTGACTTGCTGCATTCTTGATGAGGGGTTACATATGCCTGTCAAATGTGCGGTTGTGATGGAGAAGAAAGAGCGGAAGACTCCGGATAATCAGCGTGCGCCTTTGCACCTGGTAACAGCTCACGAAGCAACGTTCAGCCTAGCAGAGAGGGACGCCTCATCTGAACAGACTGACGCATTAGATCCTCGCGCTTTCCTTCTAAAACTTTCCGATGGAAAAAGTAAACAGCAATACCAGGATGATGAGTCCGTCTTTTCGCAAGGGGACGTAGCGGATGCGGTGTTCTACATCCAGAGCGGCAAGGTGAAGCTCACTGTAGTTTCCAAGAGCGGCAAAGAGGCGGTGGTTGCCATTTTGCCACAAGCCAGCTTTTTCGGTGAGGGCTGTTTAGCGGGGCAACATCTCCGCATGGCCACGGCCGGCGCGGTTGGACGGAGCACGATCCTTCGGCTGACAAAGCAGGCGATGGTGGCGCTGCTCCATCAGGAACCGGAGTTTGCCGAACGCTTTCTTGCCTATCTTCTTTCCCGGAATATTCGCATGGAAGCTGACCTCGTCGACCACCTCTTCAACTCCAGCGAAAAGCGCCTAGCTCGGCTTCTTTTGCTGATGGCCAACTTTGGTCAGGAGTCGAAACCGATACCGCTTATTGCGAAAATGAGCCAGGAAACCCTGGCAGAAATGATCGGCACAACCCGTTCGCGAGTCAGTTTCTTTATGAATCGGTTCAGGGAAATGGGCTTCATCGAATACAGCGGCGGTGGGATGAACGTCCACAGTTCACTGGTCAGCGTTGTGCTTCACGACTAGTGGCCAGTGTTGGCTCCGAAGCTTTGAATCCTTGGGATACCTGCGATCGGTCCAGTACGAAGGGGTGTATCGGCCATGAGCAACACACCTAAGCACCAAATTCTTGTAGTTGACGACGAACCGAACGTTCGCGAAAGTTTGGCCGGGTTCCTGAACAACGCAGGATACGACGTCAGTACTGCCGAACATGGCCTTGACGCTCTCTTGCAGCTCAGAAGAGAGACTCCGGACGTCATCATTTCCGATCTCAACATGCCGCAGATGTCGGGATTCGAGTTCCTCTCCGTCGTGCGCCGCCGCTTTCCTAAGATTCTGGTCGTTGCTGTCAGTGGCGCCTACCAGTCTGGTGATTGCGTGCCCGGCGGAGTCATCGCGGACGCGTTTTATTCCAAGGGACAGCATCATCCCGCGGAACTCTTGCGTACTGTCGCCGAATTGATTAGAACCTCAGCGGCACGGGCGACCAACCATCAACGACAGTCTGCTCCCGTCTGGATACCACGCAATGGGAAAGATTCGAACGGAGTGCCTTTCATCGTATTGACCTGTACGGAGTGCTTGCGGTCTTTTCCGTTGAGCGTCGTGCATGAAAACGTGCAGGAGATACAGGAAACGCCCTGTCTTTTCTGCTCAACCCCTGTCAGATATATCATCGATTTTTCTCTTGCCGTTTTTTCGCCAAAACGCGACATTGCGGAGTAAGCGACTCCGCTTCACGTCCCGTCTTGCTGGACCGTTCCGTCTCGATGGCGAGTTTCTCGGAGAGCCCATATACATTCATGGAATACTCAAGCGCCCGCTTGGTGAGCTCATGAGCTGCGAGGTGATCGCCCTTGTCGTGGGCTGCGGCTGCAGCTTCATGGGCGTGGATAGCAAGGTTGTGTAGCTCTGCGGCTCGATCGTGGCTGCTCTGTGGCATGGTGTTCTCCTCACCTGTGCGTGCAAGCTTAGTCTCCCATCCCTCAGTCTGAAGCGCTGAGCAATTCGACACAGGTTCGACACACTCCCAAGCGATACTCCCTGATTCTGCAACAGAAATATTTCGCCATTGTGAGCTTTCTTGACCAGCGCAGCGACTTGACGGGTCAGTATGCTGCAAGTTGAACAACCCTCCTCCAGGAGTCGTATATGGCTGATACAGATCTGCTTGCATTCAATTCCTTGGGATCATCCAAGAGCATCGGCACTCAGTCGACCACTCAGGAATACCGGAGCGGTCAGGCCGTTTTTGCACAAGGCGACAAAGCCGATGCCATGTTCTATATCCAGGATGGCAATGTGAAGTTGACGGTCAGGTCCAAGAGTGGGAAGAATGCGGCCGTCTACCGCAACGACGATTCGTCCTTCCACCATCACCAGGGTGGAACGGGCAGCCATCGTCCGCATCATTCATCAAGAACCTGCTTTCGCCAAGCTCTTCACTTCACACCTGTTATTTCGCATCGGCAGGATCGAAGAGGATCTCGTAGATCAAGTCTGCAGTTCGAGCGAAAAGCGACTGGCCAGAATTCTGCTACTGCTGGCTGATTTTGGTCTGAAAGCAAAGCCGAATTCAGAGATCCCAAAGATAGACCAGGAAACGCTGGCAGAAATGGTTGGAACCACGCGGTCCAGAGTGAGTTACTTCATGAACCGCTTCCGGGAGATGGGATACATCGACTACAACGGAAGCCTGCACGTGCACAAAGCACTGCATACCTTTCTCCTCGACGGGTAAACACGTGCAGAATTCATCTTCGATCATGTGAGCACTATTGCTCAGAAGTCTTCATTCTGACTTGGCAGGGTTAATTGATATGGATCATCCACTCAGAACGCTACTCTATGAATTGTTCGCAGCACCGCCCTTGCGGTTGCTGCAATGGGCGCTCGAATTAAGTGTCAGCACCGCTGGTTTCTTGTCAGCTTACTCATTTAGCCGCAGGAGCCAGCAACGGGCAAACTACCCCGATTACTCAAAATGAAAGAAGGCGTACCATGCGTTGCCATTGGGGAAAGTTGGGCGTGCTCGGTCCCATCTACGAATTGGTCAGCCAAGGATTGACCGATCGCGAGATTGCCAATCAGTTGAACATTGCTGAAGTCACAGTGCACAACTGCATTTTATGGCTGACGCACTTTCTGAAGTTTCAAACTAGGGCCGAGCTGGTTCTGTATGCCTCGCCCGCACAACAAGCGGTGCTGGGCTTCCGCGCGGCATAAGGGGAGATGGTATGACACCGATCACCGAATCGAAAGAAACACAAACCGTTCTGCTCAATCGCTTGCTGTCGTCTGCAGTGGTCTTAAGCTGGGATGAACTGATGCCGGAATCGACCTCAGGATTGATCCACATTGAATATCAAACCGGAGATGACGGCTCGCTTGATTTTGTTAAGATCTGGGCGTCCACAGTCTGGGGCGAATGGAAACTGGTCTGCGAGTTGTGGATGCGGCCTCTGTGGTCGCATGTCACTGGCATACGCTTCGGCGGTAACTACCGCTCCGTGGAGTTCGCTCGCACACTGGAGCTTGTGGTGGACAATGAGAACGAATTCTTGGTGACTCCAAATCTTCGAGGACTGGTGCAGGTCTATCCGCCCAATGAAGAGGAGCGAAG
>Ga0326728_10022407_pt1 | contig 11725 bp, 9 predicted proteins | sample MB3enrmetagenome_FD_207602 | JGI IMG/M metagenome (GOLD analysis project Ga0326728, IMG submission 207602) | Lab enriched peat soil microbial communities from McLean, Ithaca, NY, United States - MB31MN | ecosystem: Environmental > Terrestrial > Soil > Wetlands > Peat | place: USA: New York... | reverse complement strand
TAACCCGGATGTTTCACACGCTGTCCGTAGCGCAGACCTCCAAGTCTGCTGTATCGCGGGTTTCCAAACCCGCCGGACGTCCGAGCCACCCGGCAGGCCGCCGACTTGGAAGTCGGCGACACAGCAGGCTTGGAAGCCTGCGTGACCGGCCCGCGCCCCATCGGGCGCCTGTAACTCATGAAACATCCGGGCTAAATCCCCCGGCTACGGGCGCGCCGGAACCGCCCCTGAATCCGCGGTGGTCCGCTTCTGGGCGTGCGTGGTCCGCACCGGGACGCCGAAGATGCGGACGCGGGTGGTGGCGCCGTCGCGGGAGACGCCGGTGCCGAGGAGGTGCAGGGCTTGCTTGCCGGGAGCGGTCGTGCTGCGGAGGAGGAGGCCGCCGGGCAGGATGCGCCAGGCGTGCTCCCCGGCGGAAACCGAGGTCCGGCTGGCGGCCAGGCCCCAGACCAGCGTGTCGCGGGAGAGGGTATTGGTCGGGGCCTGCGGCCAGGGGGTCGAGAAATGGCTTTGGAGGATACCCCAGGGCAAGAGGGTCGTTTTGGTGGTGCCGCGGCGGGCCTCGGACTGGTGCTTGGCAACCAGGCCCCAGCCGAGCTTCCATTTGCGGAACGAGGAGGTGCGGCGGTATTCGCCGAGGATGCCCAGGAGGATGCGATCGGCGGCGCCGATGCTGTTTTGGTCGTGGCGCTCGAGCAGGCCCCCGAGCGATTGGGTGACTGAATAATCGCCGTCCTTTTTCCAGGAGAGTAGCGGATTGAAGCGGAGGAGGGCGTGGTTGGCGGCGGCGCGCGCCGCGTCCTGGGGCGGTTCGGTGAAGGTGGCGGGTCCGGGGCCGGCCTCAACTTGCTCGAGGGCGTTGGGCCTATCGGTTTCCAGCACGAGCACGCGCTTGCCGTCAAAACGGACAATCCCGGCGCATCCGTCCGGGCGCGCCCAGGCAAGCGCGGCGCGCCCAGCGCGGAGCGCGGAATGCCGGCCGAGGGGCGAGGGCTGCGGGGCGAGGGTTGAGAGGAAGTGGGGAGCACGGAGTGTGGAATCCGCGGGCGTCAGGGTAAGGGTGGCGTTGCGGACCCTGGTTCGCTCCTCGGCACAGGCGCGGGCAAAGCGCTCGGCGGCATCCGGCGAATCCCAGGCGGAAGCCCAGACCAGGAGCCGGGCGCCGTCCGGACCTTGGTAGAGCGCGGCGCGGTCGCCTTTCCAGCCGCGGGCCAAGCGCAGGCCGCGGCCCAGGTCCTTCAATTGGACGCCGAGGAGCACGGCCACGCCGGCCTCGCCGACGGTGTCCTCAGTCAGGAGCTTCCAAGCGCCGGGCAGGCTCTGGCTGAGGCTGACCTGGACGGGGAAGTGGCGCCATTCCCAGCATCTGGCCGGGTGCATAACCTGCTTCGAGCTAATCGGCGGGTGGTTGTAGATGTAGTCCAGGCCGTCGAGGCCCCAATCGAGCATGAGCCCGCGGCAGAAGCTATAACCATACGAGTAAGGCATGGCTTCGCTGCGCGACAAGGTTTCAGGCACCCCAGGCACTTCGGCATCCGGGCCCTGCCAAAGCCGGCTCAGAACGTAATTCATCGCGAACTCGCCCGCGCCGGAGTGGAGCAGGTTCCAGACGAGGATATAAGTGCCCGGCTCGCGGCCAGCCAGTTCGGCGGGAAGCGCCTCGAGCATCAGGCGAGTGGCCGAGCCTTCCTCCAGGAAGGTGCGGGCAGTGTCGGCGTCGGTGGAGGCGTGGCTTTGCTTTTGTTTGGGGTCGTCAAACGGCCAGTATTGGTCCTCGAGAGCGTGCGTGTACTCGTGGGCGAAGATAATGCCGGTATCGAGCCCGGCCAGCTCGTCGAGTTTCTTTTGGGCCGGACGTTTGTCCGCCGGGGAGGTGGCGGCCGCAGGGGAGGGCGCGGGAACGCACATGGTCTTGGTGTCCGTGTCGTAGAGCCCGGCGGCGTCTTCGACCATCAGGTCCTCGCAAATGGTCTTGAGGTCGGCCTTGGGCGGCAGCAAGTCCAGCCAAGCCATGAGTTCCTGCAGCTCCGCGAGCTTGCGGCCGGGGTACTCCTTGGCGAGGTCGCGGTCGACCATGGCGCGAAGTTCTTTTTCGGAGACCTGGCGCGCGGGAACGTCGCGGAGGAATTTCTTGCCGCGGAGGGTCTCGACTACCTGGCGGATGCGGGCCAATTCCCTCGAGCTGGGGACATTGGAGGCGGGCGCGGCGCCGGCAGCCAGTTCGGCCGGGAGCCAACCAGGCACGGACATGGCCAAGGCGGCAAGGAGCAGAAATGGTTTCACGAGGCGGACTTGGCCAGGCCGGAATGGGCGGCCAGGTAGGCTTCCAGGAAGTGGCGGATGCACACGAATTCAGCGTTGAGTTGCTGGCAGAGTTCGGCGGCGCCCTCGAGGCTGCCCTGGCCGCTCTGCTGTTCCAGTTGGCGGAGCATCGAGGTCAGGCGGCGCATGCCGCAGGTCGAGCTGGCGCCGGCGCAACTGTGGGCCAGGCGGCGCACTTCGGAGAGTTGGCCGGCCTGGACGGCGGCTTCGATTTGGGGCAATTGCGCGCCGGTCTGGTTCAGAAAGAGCGTGATGAGTTCGCTGAGGTTTTCGGGGATGCCGTCGGTCAGTTCGAGCATCAGCTCCATCTCGACCGGGGCCTCGGGCGAAGGCGATGGGGCGGGGCTGCCAGGCGGCTTGGGCGAGCCCTCGGCAGGCGGGCTGGCCGGGGCCTGGGGCGGCAGGTTGCGGGCGGCGGCGGCAGCCCATCGTTCGATGATGGTGCGGACGTCTTCCAGGCGAACCGGTTTGGCGATGTAATCATCCATTCCGGCGGCGAGGCATTTTTCGCGGTCCCCGGGCATGGCGCTGGCGGTCATGGCGATGATGACCAGGGGTGATTTGTAATGGGGAAAGCGCTCCGGCAGGCGCTGGCGCTCACGGATGAGGCGCGTGGCCTCGAGGCCGTTCATCTCGGGCATCATCACGTCCATGAACACCAGGTCGTAGGGCTGGCGGTCCAGAGCATCGAGGGCTTCGATGCCATTGGCGGCCAGGCCGGCGCGGTAGCCCATCTGCTGGAGCAGTCGGACGGCAACCTTTTGGTTGATGAGGTTGTCATCGCACAGCAGGACGCGCAGGGGCAAGCGGGCGGCGAGAGTGGGGTCCAGTTTGGCGGCGGCGGGGGCTTGGCGGGGAGCCGGTTTCGAGCCGGACACGGCCCAGAGAAGGACTTCGTGGAGTTGGGCTGGCTTAATCGGCTTGGTGAGACAGGCGGCGAAGGCGGCCGGCGCCAACTGCGGCTGGCCGGAATGGGCGCCCACGGAGGTCAGCAAGATCAACGGGAGCGCGACGGCCTGGGGCAGCCCGTGGATTTGAGCCGCCAGGGTCAGGCCGTCGGCCGAAGGCATTTGCGCGTCGAGTATGGCCAGGTCGAAGCTCTGGCCGGCGCGCAACCATTCCAGGGCCAGGGCGGCGTCTTGCGTGTCGCGGGGGCGCATGCCCCATTTGGCGGTCTGTTCGCTGAGGATGCGGCAGCTTGTGGGATTGTCATCCACGATCAAGAGGCGCAAGTCCGCCAATTGCGGCTGAGGGCCTTCGAGGCCGGGGCCCGGGGCCTGGGCCACTGCCTGCAAGGGGAGGGTGAAATGAAAGGCCGAGCCCTTTTGGGGGACGCTTTCGACCCACATTTTTCCGCCCATCAACTCGACGAGGCGCTTGCTGATGGCCAGCCCCAGGCCGGTGCCACCGAACTGGCGCGTGGTGGAGGCATCCGCCTGGCTGAAGGACCTGAACAGGCGCGACATCCGCTCGGCGGGGATGCCGATGCCGGTATCGCGCACGGCGAAGTGCAGCAGCCAGAAGCCGGCGTCGCCCTCGACCGGTTCGGGCGGCGAGAGGGTCTTGACCTGAACGACGACCTCCCCGGCGGCCGTGAATTTGACGCCATTGCCGACCAGATTCACGAGCACCTGCCGCAGCCGGGTCACGTCCCCCAGGACCTGGGCGGGCAGGCCATCGTCCATTTGGTAGGCGAGGTCCAGCTTTTTTTCCGCGGCCTGGGAGGCCAACAGGTCCAGGGCGTCTTCGACGCAGCCGCGCGGGTCGAAGGGCTGGTTTTCGAGTTCCAGCTTGCCGGACTCGATCTTTGAGAAATCGAGGATATCGTTGATGATGGTCAGCAGGGATTCTCCGCTGGAGTAGATCGTTTGCACGCAACTCTGCTGTTCGGGCGTGAGGGAAGTCTCCAAAAGCAGCCCGGCCATGGCGATGATGCCGTTCATGGGCGTGCGGATTTCGTGGCTCATGTTGGCCAGGAACTCGGCCTTGGCGCGGGCGGCCGCCTCGGCGGCGACCCGAGCCGAGAGCAGGTCCTTGTTGGCCCGGGTCAACTCGTCCTGGAGGTGCTTGGCCCGCAAGGCGGCGCAGAGCCGGGCCCGCAACTCGGCCGACTCGAAGGGCTTGGTCAGGTAATCGACCGCCCCCAACTCGAACCCCCGGAGCTTGTCGCTGGTGCTGTTCCAGGCGGTCAGCACGATCACCGGGATGGAATCGGTGGCTGACGAGGACTTCAATTGCCGGAGCAGCTCAAAACCGTTCATGCCCGGCAACCCCAGGTCCAGGAGGATCAAATCCACCGGGGCCTCGCGGATCAGCCTCAGGGCTGCCGGGGCGTCGGCGGCGCTCGAGAGCGTGATTTGGTCCTCGTGGAGCAGGACGCCCAGCAGTTCCGGCATCCGGGGATCGTCTTCCACGAGCAAGACCCGGGAGGGGGAGACTTTCATAGTTGCACACCCGTTTATCGCTTCTTCCTGTGCTCAGGCACTACTCTCCGGCCAGTAAACACGATTCCCCGGCGCAAAGCCAGCCAGTTTTTGGCCTCGCGACCGAATTCTCCTCTGCCGCCTCAAGGCGACGTTCCATGAGCGAGCGGAACGCCGCCCTCCGGCGGCAGGACGGACGCTTGGCCAAATTTGTCAGGCGCCCCCCCGCCTTTCGCCGGCTCAAAGAATCGTTGCAGAAAACGGCCCACGCCGGCTAAACTTATGGGCATGGCTCACTCGGTGCTCAGCCCAGGGACGGTCGGGGCGGTCGGCTCATGGCAGGATGCGCACACCCGTGCGTATCGCCTGATGCTGCTGGCGCGCATTTTGGATGAGAAGTTCGCCAGCCTGTATCGCATGGGCAAAATCCACGGGGGCGTTTATGTGGGACGCGGCCAGGAAGCCCTGAGCGTGGCCGCGGGTTTGGCGCTGCGCCCGGGCGATGTCTTTGCCCCGCTGATCCGGGACCAGGCCGGGCGCCTGGCCTTTGGGGAACCGGTGCTGGACGCCGTGCGCACCTATCTCGGCTCGGTGCTGGGGCCGATGCGGGGGCGCGACGGCAACGTTCACCGGGGCCGGCCCAAAAAAGGGCTCCTGCCCATGATCAGCCATCTCGGGGCGATGATTTCCGTCGTCAACGGGGTCTTGCTGGCGCATCGCTTCAAAGGCATTGCCGGCACGGTCGGCGTCGCCTCGGTGGGGGACGGCGGGACCTCGACGGGCGCGTTTCACGAGGCGGTGAACCAGGCGGCGGTCGAGAAACTCCCCCTGGTGGTGGTCGTGGCCAATAATCAGTATGCCTACTCCACTCCCACGCAACGCCAGTTTGCCTGCCGCTCGCTCCTGGACAAGGCCGCCGGTTACGGCGTCTCGGGTGAAGCGGTGGATGGGACCGACCTGTCCGCCTGCCTCAAGGTGGTGGGCCGGGCGGTCAACAAAGCCCGGGCGGGCGGTGGCCCCCAAATGGTCGTCGCCGAATTCTTGCGCCTTTGCGGCCACGGGGAACACGACGATGCCGCTTACGTGGACCCGGCCCTGCGGGCGTCGGCGCTGGGGCGGGATTGCCTGAAGGTGGCCGAGCACCGCCTGCTGGAAAACCACTGGGCCGACCCCTCGCTGCTGGCGGCCTGGCGGCTGGAAGCCGTCCGCGCGGTCGAGGATGCCGTCGCCAAAGTCCAGCGCGAGCCGGCGCCGGACCCCTATCGGCAAGACTGGTGCGCCCTGGCCTCGAAGCATTTGGCCGAGGGGTATGAGCCGGCAGCGGGGACGGCGCCATGAGCATCACGTATCTGGATGCTATCCGGGAGGCGCAGGCGCGAGCCCTGGCCGAGGACCCGCGGGTTTTTATTTACGGGCAGGACGTGGGCGCTTTCGGGGGCGCCTTCAAGGCGACTAAGGGCTTGGCGCAGCGGTTTCCCGGCCGGGTGCTGGACGCGCCGATCAGCGAAGACGCCATGGTCGGCTTGGCGGTCGGGGCGGCTATCGAAGGCCTGCGGCCCATCATCGAGGTACAGTTTGCGGATTTTTCGACCGTCGCCTTCAACCAGATCGTCAACCAGGCCGGCACGCTCCATTGGCGGACCAACCTGCCCTGCCCGGTCACCATCCGTCTGCCCTGCGGCGGCACCTCCGGCGGCGGACCCTTCCATGGCCAGAGCCTCGAGAGCCTTTACGCCCATTATCCGGGCCTGGTGGTGCTCACCCCCGCCACCGTGGAAGACGTTTACAGCATGTTGCTCGAGGCGGTGGCCCTGGACGACCCGGTGATCTTCTGCGAGCACAAGTACCTCTACTACCATCTCAAGGCCGAGCGCCTGCCCACCGAGGCGATGCCGGTGGGCAAGGCGCGCCTGACGCGGCCCGGACGCGACATGACGCTGGTGGCCTACAGCGCCATGGTGCACGAGGCCCTGGCGGTGGCCGAGGAATTGGCCTCCGAAGGCGTCGAAATCGAGGTGGTCGATCTGCGCTCGGTCAAACCGTTGGACACGGACACGGTCGTGGCCTCGGTGGCCCGCACGGGCCGGCTGCTGTGTGTGGGCGAGGCCTGGCCCTGGGGCGGGGTGACCGCCGAGGTCATTGCCCGCGTGGCCAGCGAGGGCTTCGGCCTGTTGGACGCCCCGCCGCAGCGTCTTAATGCCAAGGATACGCCCGCCCCGTATCATCCCAATCTCTGGGCCGCCCATCGCCCCACCGCCCGCAGCATCGCCGCCGCCGCCCGGCGCCTGCTTCGCATGTGATATGCCGTCCATCCCCGTCATCATGCCCCAACTGGGCGAGTCCATTGCCGAGGCGACCATCATCCGGCTGCTGGTGCGCGTCGGCGACCGCGTGCAAACCGGTCAGGACATCATCGAAGTCGAAACCTCCAAGGCCACGATGAATGTGGCGGCGCCCTGCCCCGGTCAGGTCGAGCAGCTTCTGGTCAGCCCGGGTGAGAGCGCCCCGGTGGGGACCGTGCTGGGTTTCCTGGGGGCCAGCCGGGAGGATGCCCTCCGGTTGGGACTCGACACGCCGGCGCCCGCGCTCGAGACCGACAAGGGGGCGGGGAGCCGCGAGCCGGCCGAGTCGAGCGCGTCGGCCCCCGCCACCCGCGGCGTGCGGCCCACCGTGCGGGGACTGCCGGTGCCGGCCAACGCCGCCGGCGCCAGTTATATGTCGCCCCGCATGAAGGCGCGCATGTTGGAATTGGGGCTGGGCGCGGCGGACTTGGCCGGTCTGCCCGGCAGCGGCGCCGCCGGGCGTGTCACCATCCAGGACTTCGAGAAATTCATCGCCAACCTCGAGCAGAACCGCTTGAGCCAGGCCTCCTCCATGCGTGTGGCCGTGGCCGACGCGATGCGGCGCAGTTGGACCCGACCACTGGCCACGGTGGCTGTGCTCGTCTGTCTCGACCCGATGCTGGCCCATCGCAAGAGCTGCCAGCCCAGGCCCGGGCCCGCCTTGTACGCCCTGCGCGCATTGGCCATTGCCCTGGCCGAGAACAGCGCCCCGGCGGGGCGGCTGATTGGCAACAAAATCGTCCACCCCTCGGCGATTGACGTCGGCTTTGCCGTCGAGGCTGAGGCGGGGGTCCTGGTGCCGGTCATTCGCAACGCGGACCAACGTCCGCTCAAGGACCTGGTCGATACTTACGATGAATTGGTCAGGCTGGCCCGCCAGCGACGGCTGCCCGCCGAGGCCACCGGCGGCTCGATCGCCACCGTGACCAACTTCGGCACCTTCGGCCTGACTTGGGCCACGCCCATCCCTTTGCCCGAGCAAACCCTGGTCCTGGGCATGGGCGCAGCGCGGCGCGTGCCCAATTGGGATGAGGCCCTCGAGCGCTTTGTGCCGGTCATGGAAGCCAACCTCACCCTCAGCTTCGACCATCGCGTGCTGGACGGCGGCGCCGCCGGCCGCCTGCTCGCCCGCATCACCCAGTTGCTCGCGCGCCCGGAGCAGCTTTAAGCCCATGATCACGCAATTCGGGTTCAAGAATTTCAAAGCGTGGCAGACGTTTGGCCCGGCCCGTTTCGCGCCGCTCACGATTCTCTTCGGCTCCAATAGTTCCGGAAAGAGCAGTGTGACCCAGTTCCTCTTGATGCTCAAACAGACGGTGGAATCCCAGGATCGCAGAACGGTGTTGAATCTCGGCAACGGTAAGACGGCCGTGGATTTGGGGAACTTCTACGAGGTCGTCTTCGCCCACGATGAGACCAGGCGGATCGGGTTCGATCTGACGTGGAGCCTGCCGACACGTCTCGTTCTGAGGGACAGCTATCATCAGCAAAGATATGCCGGAGCCGAGGTGCGATTCGAGTCGGAGGTCGGGATTCAGCAGGCCAAAGGCGCGACGCTGGGGGTCGAACGGATGATGTACAGATTGGGGAACCCCGGCAAGCGCGGCATGGGGGCAGGTATGATACGCGCTGACAAACCGAACTCCCCCTACGCCCTGGTCCAGGAGAACTACGAATTCGTCCGGAACCCGGGACGTGTCTGGCCTATCACGGAGCCTGTCAAGTGCTACGGCTTTCCGGATGAGGTCGTTAGTTATTACCAGAACGCCGACGTGGTGAAGGCCCTGGTGCTGAGCTTCGAGAGACTTTTCCAGGGGCTGTTCTACGTCGGGCCCTTGCGCGAGCGGTTTTCGCGGCAATACGCCTGGACCGGCGAGGCGCCGGAGCACGTCGGTTGGACGGGCGAGCACACCATTGCGGCCATCCTCGCCACCAAGGAAAGGAAGTTGAGTTGCGGTAAGCGGAAAAAATCTCTGCAAATTCCGGAGGCCATTGCCGGGTGGCTTCAGAGGATGGGGCTGATAGAGGCCTTCCAGGTAATGCCCATTGCCCCGAAACGGCGGGAGTACGAGGTGTTGGTGAAAACTCCAGGTTCCGGCAAGGAGGTGAACATAACCGATGTTGGCTTCGGCGTCTCGCAATTTCTCCCGGTGCTCGTCCAGTGTCTGTATGCGCCGCCCCGCTCCGTGATCTTGATCGAGCAACCTGAAATCCACCTCCACCCCGCCGCTCAGCTTTGGCTTGCCGACTTGTTCATCGAGGTGATCCGTTCCTGGGAAGAGGGCGAGCCGAGGGACGTGCAGCTCATCATTGAAACCCACTCGGAGCACTTTCTCAGGCGTCTCCAGCGGCGGATTGCGGAGGAAAAACTCGACCGCGACGAGGTCGCGGCTTATTTTTGCCAGCCGGCCACGGACGGGGCTCGGCTCACACCTCTGGAGGTCGATCTCTTTGGGAACATTTGCAATTGGCCGGAGAACTTCTTCGGCGACACGATGGCTGAGGCGGTGACGATGAACAAGGCCCAGATGGAGAGATTAGCCAAGGGGGAGAATCCCAATGGCTGACCTGCCCACCCCATGCCTTATTGATACGGGTGTTCCCCTGGTCGCCAACCGGCAAGCCAAACAGGCGTCCCCCGAATGCGTCACGGCGTGCGCCGACGCGTTAGATCAACTCACACGAACCGGACGCCTCGTCCTGGATTCTCTGGGCGGGATCGTAAGCGAGTATCAGAACAAATTGCTTCACCGGCGAGGGCCGCGTGGTCCCGGCGACGAGTTTCTGCTCTGGGTCTTTACCAACCAGTGGAACCCTGCCAGATGTGAGCGGGTCACCATCACGAAGACCGGCAGTGATCCCCCCTTCTTCGCCGAGTTTCCGCAAACCGCGGGCCTGGCTAGATTCGACCCCTCCGATTGCAAGTTCGTCGCCACCGCAAACGCCCACCCCTGCAAGCCGCCTATCGTAGTGAGCGTGGACACCGACTGGGCCGATTGCGAAGTCGCCCTGGCGGAGGCCGGCATTCGAATCCACGGATTGTGTCCCCCGGACCTGGCGGCCTTGCACGCCCGAAAGCGGCGCACCGCTCCAGGGAAAGGCCCGTGAGCGAGGAGCTCCACAAATTCCCTCGCACGCCTCACCTGCTCTGGCTCGGGCCCGGCAAGCCGCGGGACGACAAGGTACTCACGCCGGCGGAAGCGGCGAAGTTTCTGTCCGGTGAGGTGGTGGTCGAGGAAAAGGTTGACGGGGCCAACCTGGGTGTCTCTGTGGGGCCCGCCGGCGGCCTCCGCGCCCAGAGCCGCGGCAATTACCTCGCGCCCGGGAAGAGCCACGCCCAGTGGAATCTCCTCTGGCCCTGGCTGGCGAGGCGCCGTGAAGCGTTGGAAGAGGGCCTGCGAGGCGGGCTCATGCTCTTCGGCGAATGGTGCTATGCCAGGCACTCTGTCGAGTACGACGCGCTGCCTGATTGGTTCCTGGCGTTCGATATCTACGAGATTGAGTTCCGGCGTTTTTGGGCGGTCGACCGGCGAAACCAGTGGCTCCGGGGCCGGCGCATTCTGCCGGTGCCGGAAGTGGGCCGCGGGCGATTTCAGCGCGGTCAGATCCCCTCGCTCTTAGGTCCATCCAGAGTTGGCCATGTTCCTATGGAAGGTGTTTACCTGCGGTGCGAGAAGGAGGGATACCTTCAGGCCCGGGCCAAGGTGGTCTCTCCTGCGTTCGCGCTGCAAATTGGGGAGCATTGGACCCGGCGCGCCGCGGTCCCAAACCGGCTCGGCTCGCTCCGGGCTTGAGCAGCAGGATGGTTGGCAGCAACGCCACGGCGCAGAAAGGGGACCTTTGCAGGACCAGGTGGGCGGGACGGGTTATCCGCCCACGCGCGGCTATCGCAGCCGCTTGTGGACCCAGCGCCACTGGGAGTTCCCGATCTCTCAGCCGACCAATCGTTCTGCCGCTCCCACCGCAGCCTCGATTCAACCACATCGGCCCGAGAAGGCAAGCGTAAATGCCCAGTGGTCGCTGGCGGCTCGATCGCCACCGTGACGAACTTCGGCACCTTCGGCCTGACTTGGGCCACGCCCATCCCTTTGCCTGAGCAAACCCTGGTTCTGGGCATGGGCGCGGAGCGGCGCGTGCCCAATTGGGATGAGGCCCTCCAGCGCTTTGTGCCGGTCATGGAAGCCAACCTCACCCTCAGCTTCGACCAATCGCGTGCTGGACGGCGGCGCCGCCGGCCGCCTGCTCGCCCGCACCGCCCAATTGCTGGCGCGCCCGGAGCAGCTTTGATCTGCGAACGGCCATAACCGAGGATTTCCACCCGGCAACGGGACGCTTGACGAAGCGGCTCCGCCGAGGCCAGGACGGCGGGGTGCCCCCTATGGCCACGCCGGTTTTCTGTAGCGGCGCAACGGGTGAGGCGCTAACCTGCGCTCATGATGATGGTCAATCTAAAGCAACTCGAGGCCTGGTTCGTCACCGGGAGCCAACATTTGTACGGTCCGGAAACCCTGAAACAGGTGGCGGCCGATTCGATGGAAATCGCGCGGGCGCTCGATGAGTCGCCCGCCATTCCGGTGAAGGTGGTTTTCAAACCCGTGGTCAAGACGCCGGAGGAGGCCACGGCCCTGTGCCAGGTGG
>Ga0326728_10022406_pt1 | contig 11725 bp, 5 predicted proteins | sample MB3enrmetagenome_FD_207602 | JGI IMG/M metagenome (GOLD analysis project Ga0326728, IMG submission 207602) | Lab enriched peat soil microbial communities from McLean, Ithaca, NY, United States - MB31MN | ecosystem: Environmental > Terrestrial > Soil > Wetlands > Peat | place: USA: New York... | reverse complement strand
TGCAGGGCGTTTCCCGTGTGCAGTCTGGCTAGACATGTGTACGGGAAATGCAAGGTTCCTTTTTAAGACCTTTAAAAATGGAGATCAATTTCCCCCGTTACTGATTTCAAGAAGTATAAGAGATGAATCGGAAAATATACTCACGTTTAAATCATTAGGGGCTGAATGAGATGGAAGAGCAACAAGATAATTCTACGTTCATTGGAACAGTACTAAGCAAGGCGTCGACCGCTGAAGCCAACTTTCAAATCTTGAAAACATTTGAACACGGAATGTTATTTGAGGGTATGTTAGCAATCGTGAAGTGTGGATTTCAAAAAATTCTAGCACGGATCTCAAGCATTTCTCCCTACAATTCATTTTATCAAGACGGCGATTTATGGAGCTCCGTTCGGCGCGTAGATAAGGAATTTCCTGCTGATATTGCAACAGAGTTTGAAACGGGTACTTTGGATCTATTAATGCGCCTTGGGGGAGAGTTTGGTACCGCTATTGGTTATCCGCCAAAACCTGGAGATAAAGTGTGCCTAATCAAACCTGAAGAGAACATAGAAGAGCTGTTTAACATCGGGAAGAACAAGAAGGGAATAATCTGGTTGGGCACGCTCGCCGGATATGAAAGAGTACCTATTCCTCTGGACATCGAAAAAATACCGATGCATATGGCAATTTTTGGAATAACGGGAAGCGGTAAATCCTACGATACCGGTGCTATTTTGGAACGATTAAGCGAAATTCCGGCAGGTAATAATAAGAATATTTCATATCCAATGCTTATAATCGATGCAAATGGCGATTATAACGATTATTACAAGCAATTCAATGATGTGAATATAAATCCAAGTAAGCGAAAAATTGGGGCTATTGGGGTTGTAAAAAAATTTGTGTTCAAGAGCTCATCGGAATATAAAAATAAAAAAACTGAAAATCTAGATACTATTGGGATTGACCTAGATTTGCTTAATCCAAATGAAATTGCAATGTTAATTTTATCCTTCTATAAGAGTGGAACAGAAGACACAATAACTCTATCACTTTCTTATCTTGAAAAACTCTTCTTTGATATTAAAGAGAGCCCAACTGGAAGAATTAATGATTATTTCCAATCAGAGGCAGAATACAAGCAATTGCTTAAGAAGGTTGATACACTCAGCTCCGGTGAGGAGGATAAATTCCAATTTTCGAAAAGCACTTCTAAAGCCGTTAAACGGGCATTAAATAAATTCTTCGAGCTGGAGAATCAGTATAATCTATTTTCAAATGAATCGGAGTTAAAATCTGATGCATTTATCGATAATCTTGTAAATAATGGCAGTATGTATATAGTTGATTTTTCCGCGGACGGCGCGCCTGATGTAAATATGGAAACCAAGCAACTTGTTATGGGTTACATCGCAAAGTTGCTTTATAACAAATTTTCTCGATATAAGTCCCAAGATGCGACAAAGACCAAGTATTGCATATTTCTAATTGAAGAGGCTCAAAATTTCTGCCCAGGAAGCAATTATCCGATCGGCGCTTCTGTTGCGCATAATATCATAACCTTAATTGCCACGCAAGGACGAAAATTCGGGTTATCTCTTTGTTTAGTTAGCCAGAGACCTTCATTTATCGATAAAATCGTGGTTTCGATGTGTAATACTTTCTTTATACACAGAATTTCTCCAGATGACATCTCCTTTGTAAAAAATGTTACAGGCGGATTGCCCAAATCGTTAGAAAACAAATTAACTTTATTAAACAAAGGAGAATTCATAGTAACTGGTCAAATGACCACTGTACCATTTTCATTCTTGGTCCGGATTAGGAAAGATGTGGATAGAAAGGTTAAACACACTGCAGGAGAAACAAGAGTATTAGAATCACTTGTTCTTTCAAGAATGTAGAAAGTGGGAAAAAATGTTCACACCGCCAACAAAAAAAATCAATCCAACTGGAGTTAATTTTACTTTCGTGGATAGTTCCTTCATTCCAGATAGTCGAAAGAAGGTCTTTGAAGACATTAAATTGGCAATTCAAAATAATCTACCATCTAATACATCCGCAACATCAATTATCGGGAATTGGGGTGAAGGTAAAACATATCTATTTGAAAATTATATTCCTATTTTATTGACTGAAGGGCAGATTTCTTACAAGATTCCTACCAAAACAATTTTAAATCATTTAAGAAATATAGAAGAAAGCGATATTTCGGACGACGGGGAGAGATTGCTCTTAGCGCTCTTCAAATCAATTAGTGATTACAATTATGAATCTGATATATTCCAACCCGATAGTTGTGCTATTGAATCTGAGAAGGAATGGCTAAAAGAGATTTTAAATCGATTCCAAAAAAAGTATAGTCTCAATATTTTTTTCTTGATTGATGAATTTGAAGAAATTATAACAGAAAGAAATAATCCCGAATTACAAAATAGTTTATTAGGTGGTCTCAAATCCTCCTTGAACGAAGATTCCTCAATCTTGAGTTCGAATCCCGGATATTTCCATTTCTTTATAAACTGCACACCTTCTGCGTACTACCAAATTGAGCGGGATCCTAACTTTAATGAAACTTTTGGAGGCATCATTAGGAGAATTCAAAAGTATGTGCTTCCTAAAGCAAAAAAATCCGAATGTTTTGATTTTATTTCGAAACTGTTCGAATACGCTTGGGATGGCACTCATCCGAAGAATAATTTTCTCGAGTTTTCCGATGCCTTTACAGAGCTTTTTGTTCGATTAGGGTTGCAAAACTTTGGCTTCATACAAAGCTTAATTTCCAGAATTTGTGATGTAAATCGATATATCTCTCATGAGATGCTCTGCGATCTGCTTAAAGAAACAAATGTAGTTCATGATGTAAACGAAGCTTATATAAAGCGTGATATATACTCCATATTGTCCCAATTTACAAAGGATATTTTTTCCAAAGATATTTTGGACTTCTTTATTACTCATTATGCACCGTTTACTCTTGAATCAGCAAACTTATCATTACAGGTCCAAATCGATGAAAGTGCGTTAGATTCATATAATAAAATGATTTACAATTATTTTAATAAATCATTTTATCTCCGGGTGAAAAAAGTAAACCCTGCTTTCGGTGATGTCGAATCACAAATTAAAAATCGCTTTAAAGATGAAAATTTTCTGAAAATAACCGAAGATAATGCATATTATGAATATCATGGTTCTCAGATTGAAAAAGCAGCATTTGAAGATATGCTGACCTACCATTCTTGGGATGAGGTTGAGAAGAAAACAGTTACTTCTTGGTTTATTCCTTTAAATGAAGACGATTTCTTCGTTCTATTCCCAGAATTCTCCAAACAGGATAGGCAATTATATATTTCTTTAATTAAACTCTTTGAGGGTCATTTTGAAGATGAAGAATACGTTCTGATCAATCCTTATCTCCTAGATTCACTGTTCCCGACTATTATTCCTCCTGAACTTAATTTTATTGAAGATTCTGAACAAAGAACAAAATTATGGCGGGATATTGAGCAGCACTTCGAAGACAATTTTAAAAATTTCTTTTTCCAAGGTATAATTAATCTTTTTTCTTCTTCAATTCTTCTAGAGTTTCAAATTCAAAACAACCTTGGAAGTGAAAAGGATTTCGAGAATATTTTTTCTTTTAAGCTAAATCGCGATAGCGAGATAAAATATAACATAATTTTTGCACCCTATAATCGAAAAATCATGCAAGATGATATTTTGGAGTTAAAAAACTTTGTAATTTCCTCGTTTCAACAGTTTAATCCAATAAATATGTGTCTCTTATTCCTTTCAGAACCATTATCCTCGGATATACTAGAATCATCAGATTTCAAGGAACTTTCTGGTGAATCGTCCATATATCCAAACTATTTGGTTTCTAATACCCCAAATTTACTCCAATTGAAGGAAATTATTTTTTTAGGTAAATTATCTGCCTTAAGCGGTATTTCATTAAAGATCGACGAAAAGAAAAGGATTGATTTTACAAATTTCTTATTTAACACGTTTAAGTTCCAAGATAGTTTGCAGAAATATCGCGAGTATATAGATACAAAAGGATTTTTGATACCTGCGATAAAACTCCAGCAAGGTATTGAATTTAAAACGTTCTCAAAGTTTTATCACCAAATTATTCGGTTGATTCAGCTCCCTTCTTACGATCCTGATGAGTTCTTCCCTAATTATGAAAAAGTCAGGAAATTAAAGAAATTCTCGGGCGGTACTAAAGAACAAATTACTTATGCTGATTTCTCCGAAAACGATTTCAAGAAATATATACGTGCTATCAAGGAAAACTTCAGCAATCCAGGATCTTACAATATTGAATATGCATTTACGAAAATCGAAGAATCAATTCTCCAAGTTATTAAACATTCTCAAGATCTCGCGACAATTCAAAATTTAAGAAAGATTTTTTACGATGAGACCCAAGATGAGAATATTTTCAATTTTTATATTGAAATGTTAGAATTTAAAGGCAAAATCACTTATGATGGTGAACTTATCAATTATCACGACATTTTACAAGATAAAAATGCAATCTTGGAAAGTGTTGAAGATTTCAAGAAAAAAAACCAATCATTATCAAAGAATATAATGATCTATCACTATTGTAATAGGAAAGAACGTGAATTGAATATCATTACTTTATCTGATTATATCGAGGTTCTTACTGACTATCAAAATGCGATCGAGTCCAACCAAGACCCGATTTTAAAAGCCTCATATCTCCTTTTGGTAAATGAAATCATGTCGTATTACGAAAGTTCTATGAAACCATCATTCCAAGATTCATTATCCTTTTTTAACAAGGCAACAAGTTATTCCAGTTTTTCATCAAGATATATTAAGTTAAAGGAGGAAATGGAGCAATTATATGCTAAAATTAAGGAAATAACGAAAAATGCTCCAGATATTGAGGATTTGAAAGAATATAATGACTTGATCGAATCCAGTTCCGATTTTTATGATGATAAATCCTTTTTTGAAGGGTTAAATGACAAGGCAGATCTGATTGCGCAATTCGATAATTATGACGATGATTTTAAGGATAAATTTTTCTTCCGAGATTTGAAAGTAAAGAAAAGAGGTAAAACATCTGAAAATGACAAGCTTCTTCAGATTGCAAATATTTTCATCACGAGAATATTACTTGTCCATAAACCAAGAATCGACGCTATTCTTGAAAAGTATAACAGCCAAAAGAAGATATTTGATCCTCTTCTCAAAAGCCCCAATTCAAATAAGCAACGTTATCAAACTCAACTCTCGTCTTTGAATATCCGTGATGAATTAAAGATTAGTTCGATTCTCTACAATCGAGTATTTGCGGAAATAGATTCTCAAAAAATTGAAATTAATATAGATCTTGCCCCCGCAAAAAGTTTTGAAGATATTACCCAGATTCTAATCCAAGAAAATTCATCAATTAGCAGTATTTCAAAATCTTTCGATGGAAAGATCGATGCCTTAAAAAATTGCATCTTAAAAGAAGAGAATTTCCTTTCGTCTAAAAGCCAAATTCTTCAATTTAAAGTAGAATATGAACAACAATTTACTGAATATGAAAAAATCCTGGCCCTCATCACAAATCGCTGTGATATTGCGATCGCAGGATTTGAGATTGATGATACTTGGACTTTGGAGGTAATTAATTCACAATTTGATGCAATAAATGCACAAATATCGTTTGATACTCTCTTTAATGAAATACTGGACTTCTTTAAAGGATTATACAAGAGTAAGCAAAATAAAATATCTGTTTTAAAACGCGTTTCTAACGAAAGTTGGAATTTTGATGTCGTTAATCAAGCCTGTGAAACCGTTGAAAGCATCATTAAATCAAAGAAAATGATAAGTGCCGAGAAATTGGTCGAGTTATCTGAAAGCATTAAAACAATCTCGGAACAAATTGAAGAATTAATAAAGACCGTAGACGAGCGCCTAATAAAAATATTTGAATATATCGAAAGAAATGAGCATATCTTTACTTCAATCAAATCCTCAGCAAATTCAAAAGAAGATATTACAGCGCTGTTCGGAGAGTTTATGAGTGAAAATGATATTGATGAGGATCATCTTTGGGAATTATTGAAGCGATTTGGTCTAATCCAAGAGGTTTTTTTCATAAACATTTGAATTTTTTTCAATCAATTTTTAGATCACATAATTTATTTTCATATTTTCGAATAATAAGGTTAGACTTTTCTTTCGATAACTCCTTTAAGCCTTTGCGTAAAGTCACTTCGGTAATGTCGAACAATTGTGCGATTTTTGCTTGATTCCTGTTGCTTACAACCTTATATAGACCTGCTGCAAGAAACCCACTTGATGGATTTGGATTACTATTTAGTAATTCATAATAATATTCTCTGAGCACTTGATGGCTCTTTGTAGGACGAATATGATTTAAATTCTGTATCCCTTTCAACAATTGAACTTCTCTTAATTTTAATGGAATAGCCTTCTCTCCGTACATCTCTTCATATTGCTTGGATAAAATAGACTTAAAATGAAAATCTGTTTTTGCTAAAAAATAATAATCAATCAATTTTCCTGGCTGCATATTTCTTATTCCCACCTTTTTAAAATGTTGTGCTAAGATAATCGAGGTAGCATGCAAAATGTAACTTTCATAACTCCTTCCAATACAATCAATTTTCATCAAAAAATCTAATAGCTGATTCTGAAAACTATCCTCTAATTTAATATTCAATTTTATTAAATGTTTTTTTAGTGCCTCAAGTTTTCTATTATAGCCATCTTTTTTCAGATACTCAAATCCGTTCTGCTCCTTTACTTCCACTGATTTTTCAATGACGTCCTTTGAATTAAAAATATTACATCCAAGGTTTGAGTTATCCTCAACAACTAAGTTGTCTTGAATCGAGTTTAATTCTTGTCTGGATATTAGTTGTTCATTAGGATTAATAATTTCGTTGATTTGTATCATTCCAAGAAGTTTTTTAATGAAATTAATCAATTCAATTAAATCACTCATTTTTATTGGCTTCAATAATGCTTGGGTGGAACTCAACTCTGAAATATTATACCAATGGGTCGTAATATCGAGTGTTTCATCATTACTTTCTGTTCGTAAAAGAATTGTTTCAGGTTTAAACTGAATGTATAATCTTATATTATCCATTTCGGTTTTATCCGGTCGATCCTTTTCGTTTGAATGGATCTTTTGGAAAAAAGCGTCAATTTCATCAAAAGGAATAATAAAAAATATTAAATCTTGATCCTGAAATATTAATTGGAAGTACCAGGGTGCATTTTTCCTTTCTCTCAATCTTTTTACTTGATCGAGCTCATTCTTCGAAATTTCAAATGGCGCTTCAACAATTCCCTTATCCTGAACTATCCAACTCGAAGTTAATATATAATGGTAGGAATTGTCATTGACACGTATAATTTTTGAATTCTCGTTAAAGATTTTCAAATTAAACAACTTTCTTAAGAAATTATTGATGAACATATTCTGAAGTTCATTTCTTTTTATCGATCGAAGCATATCGAAAAGAAAATTCTTGAATTTGTTATATCGGAACCCCTCAATTGTTTCCAAACCTTGATTCCTCAAGACCGTAAGATAATTTTTGAAGCAAACTATATCTATGCCTTCATATTGCTCCCATGACCGGAAAACTTTAATTAATTCTTCATTTTCATCAATAATTGCATTTTGGTTGTCGATGTTATTACTCCCAAGCGTATTAAAACTGATTTTGGGCCCTATTATCTGGGTTGCTCCCTCTTTTTTGCTCTGGTTAGGAGTTATCTCTGAAAGCCGGGTTCCCCATTTATTAAGAATCTTTTCTATATTATTTTGGCTATCTCCTAACCTTGTTTCGTAATATTTTATAATCTTATTCCATAATAACGTCACGAACTTTTCTTTATTCCTTTTTAGGATTTCAAGAAATCGTTGCGAAAATCTAGTTGCATTTGCTAAAAATCCCGCATCAACTAAGATTTTGACAGGATTTTTCATAAGAATCGGCAATATCTTATCTTTGTCCCCCTCTTGAAGCGGATTGCAATTTTTCAAATCAATCTGAAACCCTGCATCCATTCGTATTTTATAAAAGGAAATAAAAGACTCAACAAGATCCTCCTTCTGAAAAGTTCCAAAATTATCGTGGATTTTAATGAGACCATAAAGAAGGATTAATTTATACGAGCACGTTAAAGGCATTTTGATAATCTGGTCATAATAATATTCGAAATCATATTTTTTTGATTCTGTATTATTATCAGAATCATTCTTTCCATTTGTAGAACCCTTTTTCTCACGATTTTGTAGCTCAATAGCATTTTGTTGTGTTTTGGCTAAAGGGTGGGTGATATTCCTCGGAGGGTTTATTACTGATTGATCTTCTGATAGATTGAAGAATGCTTTAAATTCTTCTTCATTAATATGAAAATCGTTTATGAATTTCTCAATACTATCTTCATTTTTGTAAATAATCTTGCAAATCTGATGAATGTCAATTTTCTCACCTTTTAATACTTCTGAGAATATTACAGAAATATAATTTGAAGCAAGTTTGATAGGCGTCTCTTTATACTGCTGAACCCAGATATTTCCCCTTGACAAATCGCATTTATATGTTTTTCCTGGATTCCTCTGGTCACAATCTAGTTTTTCGCAATTGACTCGTGATTCTATTCCCCAATAACAGCCAAATCGTCGTGGGATGTGCTCATAAAAAAAGGTTTGATAAGTAATATAATTTCTAGTAAAAAAATTATAAAATTTGACAATATCGTTTTCAATTTTTATTGATAAATTAAAATGCTTATAGAATTTAAGTAGTTCTACCCGTGATGTGGAAGATATTCCATCAATCGTTGAAATTCCTTCCCATTTATCAAACAGGAATGTAAGAAATGTTGGAAGGACTCTGAAAGTAGAATTAATTTCTGATTTTTCTAAATTATTTTCAGTATTGTTCTCAAAACTTTTTAAGCCCATATATTTTGTCTTTGATTCAATCGCCGTAGTAAGATTTCGTTGTATTTCACTATTTGACAGAATTAGTCTCGCAATATCTCTTTGCGATGTGCCTGGAATATCTTTTAATTGTACTATTCCTGCTCCAAATGATATTCTGTCCGGAAAGCATATTCTAAACTCTGGTATTGTCTCTTGTAAGTAATGAAACTTTAAAGGAGAACCGAATAGAAATGTCTTACATTTCGCCCTGTACGCTGGTATTATTATAAATACTCCTTCTTTCTCTTCACTACATTGTACATCTTTATTTTTAATCTTTAGATTGAGGAATTCTCGTGTTTTTATTTTATTATCTGATTTATCCCAACGACCCCTATCTTCAATCCATTTCTCCATTTCGATTTTATCTTTAAATGGTTGGATTTCTTCAATAATCGTATAGCCAATAATGGCCAATTTTCTCTGCTCTTCCAACTTTTTATCTGGATGTTCATAATTTCTTGAACAGTATAAAAAGCAAAAAGAGCCATTTTTAATTAAAGTTGCATTCGGAGTTTCTTCATGATAGATATACTCATCAAAAGTATCTTTGAATATTGATTTACTTTGAATAACTATCAAGAAATTTGGGGCGGCTTCAAAATAATCTACATCCATAAGTGCTACCCTTGATATTTTTTCAATCCCACGTATAGGTTAATTACATTTTTACTTCCTAAGAAGTTTTTAATCTGTAATTGATGCATAAAAAAATTTTTTATATGGAAGAGCAGTGGTGCTACTCGGGCTCGGTCGGGTCGGTTTCGAATCTATCCGGCGGGTCTGTATCGAAGTCGTCAGGCGGATCGGTGTCCAGGTCGGCAGGCGGCTCGGGGTCCTTGAAATCGTCGGCGGGGTCAGGCGGGACGAGCCTGGCCTGGTCGCGGGAGCCCGGCCGCCACGGCTGGGGGCCTGGGGAGGTCATCGAGTGCCGGCCAAGTTGCCGTGCCACGGGCAGGGCGCTTGGCACTGGGCGTGCGGCCGACACCACGGCCCGCCATTCCCGCACCGTGCGGCCCAGCGCCTCGCGGATGGTCGTGTAGCTCGCGTGGAACAGCCCGGCGAATTTCCCATGTGTTAGGTTCCTGCCGTCGTCGTGCGTGGCCCGGATGGCCAGCCTGCGGGTGGCCTCCTGCCGGTCGAGCGTTCGTGGCATGGCATCACTAACTCGCTACTGGGTTTCCGATCGGCAGGACCTTGATAAGCAACAATAGACAATAACTGGCGAAAGATCGGGCTACAGGATTCAGTGCAGTAACTGCTAGGCAGCTTTCATGCTTTCGAGAGATTCAGAAATATCTGCGAATCTAGCCTTCATGTAGTCTGCGTATGGAAGACTGCTGGAAACCCCTGGTTCCTCAGGAAGATGCAGGAACCCGTCGATCTTATCCGCGACATCAACCACGAATATTTACGAATGGAACACGATGTAGGCTTGATGAATACGACGAGCGCGAATACACCCACGACGCGGGATGCGGTCATCTCGTTCCTGAAAACCTTGCCAGACGACGTCACGTTGGAAGATATCATGTACCATCTCTACGTTCAGGAGAAGATCTTAAAGGGTTTGAACGAAATCAGGGATGAAGACGTCATTGAAGACGAGGATCTAGACGAGATCGTGGAAACATGGTCATAACCCTATTGCGTGGTGCAACAACCAATTTTAACGATATTTATAATTGTGTATTTGTATACATGTATTATAGGCATCATCAAATTATAGGGATTGCAGTATGAGCACGGTTCGGCTTGATGCGCAACATGCGAAAATGCTTGACGATCTCAAGGCAAAATTGACATTGCAGGGAAAAAAATCTCCAAGCAAGAATTAGTCGGAAAGATTATTGAGGTTGCTAGTAAAAATACAGATTCCCTCTTTGAAGACCAACCACCAGAAGCAATTGATGATGACGAGCTCAAGGTTTTCGATTGGGGCGTTTCTGACACCTCGACGACGGTCGATGAGTACTTGTATGGATTGAAGCGAGACAAGTGCGATCCGTGAGCAGCCATGGGCGTATTTCTCGACACGGGCTACATCCTGGCGCTGAAAAACTCGTCGGATGTCAACCACCCGGCTGCGATGGCCACCTATTCAAATCTCAAGAGCAGGATCCACGGCGATGTCTACACGTCCGATTACATCTTGGATGAGGTCGTGACGCTCGCCTTGGCGCGAGCGTGCAGGCTCGAGATAACCCAAGATATCGAAGCATTCATTCGCCGTACACGTTGGATCAATTTCATCAAGGTGGCAGATGCAGATATCGATACGGCGTGGAAGCTCTTCGTTCGGTATTATAGCAAGGGTCTATCGTTCACCGATTGCATGATCGTGGCCCAAGCAGAATCCCGAAACGTCATGAAAGTATGCACGTTCGACTCCCATTTCAATGGTATTTTAGAGATCGTGTAATGCTTAACATGTAGGTGATGATCATGCCAGATATCAAGAAAATCGCCATCAATGCCATCCAGGACCTTCCAGACGATGTGACCTACGAGGATATCTTTGAAGTCATTTTCCTTCAGCAACAAGTCGCTATCGGCAAACAGCAACTGGAGATTGGCGATTTTTCATGCACGGGCAAGTCATGGAAGAAATGAAGGCTCGGATGCGTGTATCGAAAACGTGAAACATCGATTGGCACGATTGATGAAGTTTTATACAGAATAAAAGATGCAAACCTGATTTTCACGCGAGTTGCAAAAAGGACAGTTTATTCCTCG
>Ga0326728_10022405_pt1 | contig 11725 bp, 5 predicted proteins | sample MB3enrmetagenome_FD_207602 | JGI IMG/M metagenome (GOLD analysis project Ga0326728, IMG submission 207602) | Lab enriched peat soil microbial communities from McLean, Ithaca, NY, United States - MB31MN | ecosystem: Environmental > Terrestrial > Soil > Wetlands > Peat | place: USA: New York... | reverse complement strand
GAATGGCGCGCGCGATGCCCTGGCCGTGCTGCGGGCCGAAGATCAGGGTGCGCAGGATGAGCAGGTCCAGGGTGCCTTGCAAGAGTTCCAGCCGGTCTTTCTCCTTTTGGGTAGACATATAACCCAAGTATCCACACTTTGGGTAAGATGTCAACCCCAAAAGTTGCGCGGCAGAGGGCCGCGACGGCCATGCGCCAAGGCGTGCATTCGAGGCGTTACGCCCGAAAGAGGCGCTGGCGCGAAAGCGATTACGGCCTCCTGTCCATCAGTGAAGCCGCCGGGTGTATAGTCGGCAAAGGTGTTTCCAAAAACCGCCTTGACACGGCATCGCGCTTTCAGAGATGGCTACCTGCTGATTGCCATCGGGGCGAAGGTGAGCCGGACGTCCACTGTCTTCGTATCGGCGTGGATGGTTTGTTCGGGGTGAAACTTCCAGCCCGACGTCGTGGGAGGGAGTTGGCGAGCTACTTCCTGCACGAACTTGTTCCAGTAAGTCGCATCGTAAGGGTCGCCGGGGCGGAGCCGGGAGAGTTGTTCGAGGGACCTGGCGCGTGCGTCATCCAGGCCTGCGATTTCCAGCTTTCCGAGCCGGTACAGGTCTCCCTGCCGGATCTGGATCTGGTAAACCGCCGAGTGGCTGGCGTCGTCGAGGATTGCCTTCGCTCCCGCGTCCGCCATGAGGTAACCCTTCGGGTGGAACAGCAAGAGCAGGGAAAGCACGTCCTGCTCGAGCTGCACCGCATTCAGAGGACTGCCGATCGCTGCGTGAAGCGATTTCTCGAGGTCGCTGTAAGGAATCGCGCTGTCCCCTGACCAGGCGATCTCTTTCAGGCGGTATTGCTCGCCTTCTGACACAGGGATGGTGACCGCCACCGAGTTGGGCGTCGAGTCTCCCGTCAGCAGGTGCGGGACGGGGTCGCCGAACTCTGCGCGCAGATAGCCGCGCTGGCGATAGACGGCAGCAACACCCCCGCGGGAGAAATCTCGGATGAACGAGGCGTCATAATCCTTATCCAACAGTGGGCGTGCGGCCTCCTGGAGCAAAGCCGGATCAACCTTTTCGACGCCGGTAAACTCGACCCTTCGGACTGGCGTCGGAACGCCCACTGCCTGGAACTGCATGCTCTGGACGGGCCCACCGATCGGTCCCTGGGGTGAGGCCTGAATTTGCGCGCGGATGCCTCGCGTCTCCAGCATTGCGGTGAGCGCCGCGGAAATGAGGTCCAGCATCGTGCCGCCGGGGGGAGCGTACCCATCAAACAGCGGCACGCGGGAACGCAACCCTTCCCGCAACTCCTGCTGGGAGAACCACACAAAATTCTCAAAGGTGCAGGGTAGGAATCGGCCGGCATCCTCAACGGTGAATACCACGGTCATCGTGTTGCCGCGAGTCGCATAGCGATAGTTGACCTGGGCGAAAACCCCCATAGAGCCAAGCCTGCTCGCAGCCTCCTTCAAAGAGTCGACGGTGAGGTTCTCCGCGACCTTTAGACCCGTGGCACGGGCGATTTCCGACGCGTCGTAGCGCTTTGATCCGACCACGCTTACCCCGGCCAGCCGGAACACCTCGGCACTCTGCGCCGGCGGCGCGCCCTGCGCGACGAGCAGGAAGGCGACCAAAAAAGCCTCCACCAGGTATGTTTTCTTAGTAGCGGTATTAGAATCGCACACCCCGCCCACGACACGAGGTGTACGCCACCTGTAAGACAACACCAAACACGCATTCGTTCTCATTGCGCAGAGCTCCTTTTCTGAAGCAGCGAGAAGGAGACTTCGATCGCGACACGTACAGGTACTGGCACTCCGTTCCGCGCGGCAGGTTTGAATTTCCACCTACGGACCGTTCGCAGGGCGTATTGGTTCAAACCTACCAAGTTTTCGACTCACCCGCGCTACGGAGCGGGCGTTCATCGCAGGTGGTGCGTACATGGCGTGTGATGCCATGTACGCCAGTATGGCCGAGAATTATACGCCAGCGAGCATAGCGCGGACCTCAGTTTTTGAGGTCTACGGTTCTTCCTCTTCGAACGCGTGGTGGACGAAGCGTCGTGCGGCACAGTGACCGGTGGTATCATCGAGACTCGGCAATCTCCGAAGGGAGGACATCGTACGTTGCGAACTCGACACATGATGAAGTTTGTGTGCATTGCGCTTATCGCCCGGGCGACGGGTTCCGTCGCGTATTTGCAAGGCGCTGACGGTCAGGCCTCGGTGATTTGGGTTGCCATGGAGGGTCGCACCCAGCTCAAGAAAACTGCGCCAGGAAGCACGCTTGCGGGGAAGCTAGCGCGCAGCGTCTATTGGCGGGATACGGAGGTTTTTGCGAAGGGCAGCACAGTGCGGCTGGTGGTGGATCAAATCGAGTCGCGAAAGAAAGCTTACGCGGTGGATGACCGGCCCTTTGTGATTCACGTTTTTGCTCCCCGGCACGATGTGGTGGCGCGATTCCGGTCGGTGAACGTGTTGATGCCGGGAGGGGCCGAAGTTCCGCTGCGGGCGACGTTCATCGCCCTGACGCAACGATCTGAGCTGAGGGCGGAAACAGAGAAGCCTGCGGCCAAAAGGGGGAAGGTGGCGGCAGATCCAAGCGGGCCCGCAGCGAAATCGAAGCAACAGAAACCAGTTCCTCCCTGGGTACTAACATTGCTAGTGGAGCCGGAGGGCACAACTTTTCCGGCGCTCGCTGAGGCGCGCGCAGGGAAGGACGCAGGCGCTCCGGCGGCCTGCCCGGAGCCTTGCACCATCGCCGACGGGACGCGGATGCCCCTGGTTCTGCTGGAGGGCCTGAGCGCGGCCAAGAACCATCAGGGCCAGACTTTCCAGGCTGTGTTGCTGGAGCCCGTGCGCGTGGGCGCCACCATCGCCATCCCCCAGGGCAGCATTCTGCAGGGGGTGTTAGCAAGGCGTGTCCCGCCCCGCCGCTTGTACCGCCCTGGCTCGCTGAACCTTCTATTCACTCATTTGTCCTTGCCGAATGGCGCCGCGAACGCGATTGCCGCTTCCCCTGTCGCCGCAGAGGTGGACAGGGGGACTCACATGACAATGGATTCCGAGGGAAGAATCCACGCCCAAAATCCCGGTAAGGCAAGGTTTCTGCTGGATTTTGGAGTGACCGGGGGGATCTCCAAGGTCAGCGACGATACCACGCAATTGATCATTGAGGCGATCAGCTCAACCGCCACCGATGCTTCCACGGCCGGCGTGGCCAGGTTTGCGGCGATGGGCGCGACAGGAATCTTTCTCCTCACCCGCCACGGTCGCGACGTGATTTTGCCGCCCTACACGGAGGTGGACGTCAGCTTGAGCCGCGCCGCGTCACTGAGAAGTGATTCACCAGCCACAGCGCCTCCCAAGTAAATCGCGCCCCGGGCGGGGCATTATTTAAACGCCGGATTTCTGAATACGTACCTTCCCGGCGGCAGCTCACCTTTGAGGTTATACCCACGTACCTACGTACCATTGCAACGGTCTAGAGTTCCTCTTAAGCATGAATATTGAATAGGAGCTTTCTATGCGACCTGTCCAATGGCTTGGTCTCATTCTGACCGCAGTATTCCTTCTCTTCTGCGGGTGTGGTGGCGGCCCCAGTAGTGTTATCACCCCTCAGCCGCCCTCGGCACTCAGCTACCCTGCCGCCACGGCGGTCTACATCAAGGGGACGGCAATCACGCCGAACAGCCCCACCAGCAGCGGCGGAGCGGTGACCGCGTACAGCGTGAGCCCGGACCTTCCGGCGGGGCTGACCCTGAGCACCAGCACGGGTGTCATCACTGGAACACCCACCGCCGTGACCTCCACGGCCAGCTACACGGTAACGGCTTCCAACTCGGCCGGCAGCACCACGGCGTCCCTAACCATCACGGTGAATGATCAGCCGCCCTCGGGACTCAGCTACACTAACGGCACGGCAGTTTACGCCATACGAGTGCTGATCACGCCGAACAGCCCTACCAGCAGCGGCGGAGCGGTGACCTCTTACAGTGTGAGCCCGGCCCTACCGGCGGGCCTGAGCCTGAGTCCCAGCACGGGTATCATCAGTGGGACCCCCGCGACCGCGACCGCCACGGCCAGCTACACGGTGACGGCTTCAAACACGGGCGGCAGCACCACGGCGACCCTGACCATCACCACGGCTAAAATTGTGCCCACAGAACCAGCGATGGATTGCGCTAACATCTATCAACTCGATCTTCCAAATACTCAGATCACCAAAGCAGAATTAGTGAGTGCTAACTCTACTCCTTACCCAAGTCCTTATTCAGGTTGGGGGGATTTACCTGAGCACTGTCTGGTTCAGGGCATCGTGAATCCCCGCATTGGAGTCCCTGCGCCTGCGATGGATCAGTATGGCAATCTGACACCGGCAACGGCGTCAGATCCGAATTATGGCATTTCATTTGAACTCAGAATGCCTACCACGACTTGGAACGGCGATTTCTTTTTCACGGGAGGCAGCGGGCTCGACGGCGTGCTAAATGAGGCGGTTGGCGCCACGCTTGGTGGAGGTACGGCTTTCCCGCCGGCTCTCTATCTTGGGTTTGCTGTTATCACCCAGAACTCAGGCCATACCTCCGATCAGAATTCCGGGTTTGGATATGATCCGCAGGCGAGGTCCGACTACGGCTATCAGCAGACAGGGACCCTGACTCCAGTGGCGAAGTCCATCTTGACGTCGTTTTACGGCGTTAGCCCCGTCTACTCGTATTACTGTGGTTGTTCCAACGGGGGGCGGGAAGCGATGGTTGCCAGCCAGCGCTGGGGTGACATGTTCGATGGAATCGTCGCTGGGGACCCCGGCTACCGGATTCCTCATGCCGCCATTGCTGAGGCTTGGGATACGCAGCAATTTGCCCAGGCCGCCCTGGCCATGGGAACCACCAACGATCCCAATGGGAATCCCAGCCTTCCGCCGGCCGCCAGCCAATCGGACTTGGCTCTGGTGGGGCAACTCGTGCTTCAGGCGTGCGACACACTCGACGGTCTACAGGACAAGATGATTTTCAATACCGCAGCCTGCCAGCAGGCATTTAACCCGGCTAGTCTTAGCCAGCTCCAGTGCACGGGAGCGAAAACCCCGACCTGCTTGCTTCCTGCGCAGATCTTGGCAATTCAAAATCTGTTGGACGGGCCCGTGGATTCTCAGGGGAATGTACTTTACTCGAATTCGCCATACGATGTGGGAATCAGCGATCCCAAGTGGATAATGTGGACACTTGGTATTAACCCGCCCACTGCCTATATCCCCGTTGGGTATCCGAACCCTGTGTACGTTCCTTATTCGTATCCGCAAACTCCTGCCAAGAATATAACTCTGGGCGCGCAGTTGGCCATGTATCTGCTCTCAGCCCCGCCGAATCCTTCTCTGAATTTGTTCACGGCGTCGATGGACGACCTGAATGACAGCCTGAACTCCACAAATTCAACGTTCACAGAGTCTGCCGTGTCCTATCTGGAAGCAACGTCGATGAATCTGGATACCTTCATGGGCCGCGGCGGAAAGATCATCTTCTACCACGGGGAGAGCGATCCTGTGTTCTCGATGTATGACACGGTGAATTACTACGAGAACCTGTCGTCCAAGTATGGGACAGCCACCGGAAGTTTCGCCAGGCTCTTTTTGGTTCCCGGAATGAACCACTGCTCGGGCGGGAGTTATGCGCTCGATAGCTTTGATTCTCTTACTGCGATTGTAAATTGGGTGGAGCAGGGCGCGGCCCCCGATTCCATGATTGCCGGCAATTCATTTAACCAGACGTCGAACCCCCTTTCCGGGAGCGCGCTGCCACCAGGCAGGACCCGCCCTCTGTGTCCTTATCCGCAATATGCCCGGTACACGGGTACAGGAGACAGTGAAAATGCTGCGAATTTCACGTGTATAGCACCTGAGGTGGGGGACGAGGTGGCCGCGAAATTCAAGGCCATTCATCGTCGGCAGTAAGTTAATGTCGGCGAAGCCTGATTGTCTCTGATGAGTGAAAACGACTGTTCCTATGTGGCCAGTGGCGAAACACCGTGCCATGTCATGGCGGCGGTGACATTTGAAAAGGAGCTTCCTATGCGATCTATTCAATGGGTTGGTCTTTTCCTAACCGCAGGATTACTTCTTCTCTGCGGGTGTGGTGGCGGCCCCAGTCCTGTCTCCGTTCAGCCGCCCACGGCACTCAGCTACACTACCGCCACGGCGGTCTACATCCAGGGGGTGGCAATCACGCCGAACAGCCCCACCAGCAGCGGCGGAGCGGTGACCTCGTACAGTGTGAGCCCGGCCCTTCCGGCGGGCCTGACCCTGAACACCAATTCGGGTGTCATCACAGGTACACCCACCACCGTGACCTCCACGGCCAGCTACACAGTAACCGCTTCCAACTCGGCCGGCAGCACCACAGCGTCCCTGAGCATCACAGTGAATGTCGCGGCTCCTGCGGGCCTGGCCTACACTAACGGCACGGCGGTGTACACCGTAGGGACGCCGATCCCGGCGAACAGCCCCACCAGCACCGGCGGAGCGGTGACCGCGTACAGCGTGAGCCCGGACCTTCCGGCAGGCCTGAGCATGGACGACGACACGGGGATCATTACCGGAACCCCCACGGCCGTGACCGCCAAGGCCAGCTACACGGTAACGGCTTCCAACTTGACCGGCAGCGCCACGGCGACCCTGACGATTACCGTGAATGCCGCGGCGGCGGGCGTCCAGTTCATCCCCAACATGAATCAGTGGATTACGCCGCTGGCGCCCCAAGGTTCTCAGTTCCAGTCCCTGGTTACCCCATGGTTGGTTAACGGTAATCCCTGGCTGGCGGGGCAAGGGGTTTCGAGCGTAGTGAGCGGCAACACCCTGCTGGTTCTGACCAGCGGGTTCAACCGCATCTTCTACGCCGACGCCCTTACCGCCATGGCCTTCGTGCCCGAACCGCCAGTCGTAGAGTTAGCGTCGGGCCAATCCCCGGCGCCCGGTGGGCTGCCGGCTAATTCTCCCTCGAGCGAGTACGTGTTCGTTTACGACACCTCCACGGGCGCGCCGGTTTACCAGCAAGCTGTGATGATCCCCAATTCCTACAACGGCATCGCCTTCGATCCATCGCAGAATGCGTTCTACGTGTCCAGTGGCATGGGAGACTTCCCCTTTGGCAGCAACGGATATCCTAACCCGAGCAGTCCCCAATACGACAACGTCCACGTATTTACTCTGGCCTCCAACCAAACCTGGGCGCCAGCCCCGTCCACGCTTTCGCCGGGCCCTGAGCTGCCCTTGGGTCATGGTACTGGCGGCATTGGCCTCGTCGTTGCTGCCTCTGAGCCAACACCTTTAGTAAACAGCCTGATCTACGTGCAGCCTTGTGCCGCCGGTGTGGCGGTTTCGAGTGATGGCCAGAAACTGGTGGTGGCGAATTACTACAACGACTCGATTACGGTGTTCACTGGAGGCCTGGGAAACTGGTCCCCACTGAGTAGTCTCACGGCCGAAGAACCGGGCGGGCTGAAGAACGTAGGGGAACTGGACCTACGCCCTGGCAAGGCCGCTAGTTCGCCGGCGCCGGGCACGCCAGGCGGTGAATATCCCTTTTGGGTCGTCATTGCCCAGCCGTCCCTGCCGGCGGGTAGCACCACCACCACCTGGGCTTACGTTTCCAGCGTGCGCGACCGCGAAATCGATGTGGTGAATCTGGACGGGGGAACACCGGCGGTAATTGCCCGGATTCCCGTCAAGGGCCAACCCAATAAAATGACACTCAACGCTGCCCAGACGCGCCTCTACGTTGCCGAAGACGAATCGGATACGGTTGACGTCATCGACACCAACCCGAACGACGGCGCCAAGTGCAACACCGTGCTGGAAACCATTCCGGTGATCGTTCCCCCGGCCCTCGTGTCAACCATTCCCGCCTTGCAGCAGAATTTGACGGGCGCCAATACCAATAGCGTGACGCTCACCCCCGATGGGACTCAGCTCTGGGTGACCAATGGCAATCTGAACAGCATTGCCGTCGTGGCGCTGACGGGAACAGACAAGAACGATCAGGTGGTGGGTTTGATTCCCACTGGCTGGTACCCAAACTCCGTGAGCTTCAGCCCTGATGGCAAGTGGGCATACGTGGTGAATGGCAAGTCGCCGACTGGTGCGAATCCCAACTGGTGCTATGGGTACGGTCCGGCGGGCTACCCCAATTGCATTACCATGAATGAGTGGAATCCCCAGGCGACCAAAGCCGGCTTGCAGAGCTTTCCCACCGCCAATCTGTCGTCGCAAATTCCTGCGTTGACGGCGCAGGTGCTGACCAACAATCGGTTCTCTACCACCGAGAGCGCTGACGACCTCGCGGTGATGAAAGCCGTACGCCAGGGCATCCAGCACGTTATCTTCATCATCAAGGAAAACCGAACCTACGACCAGGTTTTGGGCGACCTCCCGGTCGGCAATGGCGATCCGAGTCTGGTACAGTGGGGCAGCGCCATTACGCCGAATCAACATAATCTGGCGCAAACCTTCGTCACCCTCGACAACTTGATGGCCACCGCGGAAGTCAGCAACGACGGGTGGCCATGGTCCACCTCGGCTCGCGCCCCCGACGTAATCGAACGCCAATACTCGCTGGTTTACGCCGCGCGCGGCCTGAGCATCGATAGCGAGGGTACGAATCGCAATGTGAACGTGGCGCTTCCGACCGTCGCCCAGCGCATCGCCGCCGACCCTCGCACACCCAACGATCCGGATGTGATGGCGGGCCAGACCGACGTGGCCGCCCCGGACGGCCCGAACAATGAAGTGAATACCGGCTACTTGTGGGACTCCGCTCTGCGGGCAGGTCTGACGGTTCGCAACTACGGTTTCTTTATCGACGGAACATGTTACACCGAGCCCACCTGCGCTATTCCCTTGGCGCACGACCCGGCGGCAACCGGCACGGTCGTAGCGACCCCGTCAAGTGTTTCTCTCTTTCCGTACACCGATCCATATTTCCGCGGCTTCGATAACAATTTTCCGGATTATTACCGCTACACCGAGTGGGAGCGAGATTTCGATGCCAATTACGCCAAAGGCGGACTTCCCTCGTTGAGTCTGGTGCGCTTCATGCACGATCACACCGGAAGCTTTGGCACGGCCATTGACCTCGTGAATACTCCCGAGACGCAAGAAGCCGATAACGACTACGCGGTCGGCCTGCTGGTTCAGAAGATCGCGAACAGCATCTACGCGAACAACACCTTGATCTTTGTCATTGAAGACGACGCGCAGGATGGTGGCGACCACGTCGATTCGCACCGCACGATCGCCTTCGTGGCAGGCGCCTACGTGAAGCAACAAGCCGTCGTCTCCACTCCGTACAACACCATCAACTTTCTACGCACCATGGAAGAGGTTCTGGGCCTTCCGCCGATGAATCTGAACGACGCTCTCGCCGCGCCCATGGCCGACGTCTTCAATACCACACCGGCCAATTGGACGTTTACCGCCGCGCCCTCAGCCTATCTCTACAATACGAGTCTGCCGCTGCCTCCCAAGGCGGCCGGCCTGGTAGTGCCCAAATCGACGCACGACGCGAAGTATTGGGCGCGAGTCACCAGGGGGATGGACTTCTCGGACGCCGATCGCGTCGATCCCGTGCTCTACAACCGCATTCTGTGGAAGGGGATGATGGGTGGCCGGCCATATCCTGCTGCGCTCAGCGGATCAAGTCTGCGCCGCAATCGGCAAGACCGCGATGATGACGACCGGCCATCGCCGAAGCGAAAAACCACCCCGGCGCCGAAGCCGGACGCCGGCATGTCATGACGCCAGTTCACAAAACAGAGCGGAAAGTTGCGTTCGGGTGGGATTGCGATCCATGGAACTCGCGTTGAAGTTCGAAGGCGCCAACTCCGATGGGACTTGCGCAGGTGCTCGTCCGCATGAGGAGGAGTTTATGAGCAGGATTCAGTTTGTCTGGCCGCGCGCCTTGGCCTTGGCCCTTGGGTTGGCGTTGCATGCCGGATGCGGCGGCTTTATCCCGCCGGCCCCTGCCCCGCTCAGCGCCAGCAATGTCAATTTGGTTTTCGTCGTGAGCGAGGACCTGTCTTATCACGCTTCCGGGGACGTGAACCCGAATACGGCCAATCTCACCAACAAGGGTCTGCAGCGTTCGCTGCTGATGGGCTCCTTCCTGAAACAGAGCGTCTTGGGCGGCAACAATGTCACTGGCATCTACGCCCTCGAACCAATGACGCACTTGCAAACCGCAAACAATTATCCCGACCTGGTCTCCCTGGAGACGATTCAGCAGTTCGCCATGTTGAATCAGGTCAGTGTGCCGTATCAGGGCAGTCCCGGTCCTACGGCAAACAGCTTTCCGATTTTTTCGTCATACGCGCAAGGCGCCTTGCCGAACGATGTTGCGACGCCGGTGTTTAACTGCCCGGGTTGCCAAGGTCTCGATTTCAAGGACGAAAACGGCGAGAACGAATCCCTGGTCAGCGGAATTATTGCCGACAATAATCCGGGGTTCTACGTCTTCTCGGCGCCGTGGGAGATGGTTAGTACCCTGATGGCAAACATTAACCGGAGATTAAGCTCGTGAACGGATCAGTCGATAAGAAAGAAGCGGGGCTTGTTGTCCCGTATCAATGGAGATGGGTGGGGCTGAACTCCCGGAAGCCTTGCTGACGGCCATCCAGGAACTGTCCCACCGGAGAGGAGTTTGCAATGTCGCGCAGTCGTTTTCTTCTAATGTTAGTATTCGCCATTCCGATGTGGGGGTCCGCTGAGGTGGGCATTCCCGCGTTGAGTCCGGATAGGAATGCTTATCAGGTCGTAACGATATCGGACCTGCACTTTAATCCGTTCTACGACCCGACTTTGTATCCAGAGCTGGTGGCTGCCGATGCGAGCCAGTGGGCCACCATTTTCCGGCGGTCCAAGATAACGGCTCCCTCGGTCGGGGGTACGGATACGAATTATCCCTTGCTGGCGCTTACCCTCGCGAGCATGAAGCAGAAAATGGGAGCCAGTCCGGTGGTTCTTTTTACCGGCGACATGCTGGGGCATTACATACCAGCGACGTTTTATACGGCATACTACAAAAAGTCGGCCTACCCGACTCCGGACGCGGCTGCGATCGCGGCGATGCACCAGTTTATCGACAAGACGGTGGCGTTTGTGGCCGCGCAGATCCGAGAAGCGGCGGGCTTCGCCCCCGTGATTTACGCGGTGGGAAACATCGATACGTACGGAGTGGGCCTCGGACCGGATAGCACCTTTCTGACGAATAATGCGAGGACGATATACAGCCAATTTCTCGCCGACATCGCGGACGAACGGACGTTTTTCGACACGTTCACGAGTGGCGGCTATTATTCCGTGCAGCCGCCCGGATCAAACTTGCTGCTCATCGGATTGAACAGCAATTCCTTTGTGGACGGAACGCCCCTCGCCGCCGACGCGAATACGGAACTCGATTGGCTGAATTCGCAACTGGCGGCGGCGCAGGCTGCCAGGCAGAAAGTGTGGATCTTGATGCATGTGCCCCCGGGGGCCAATTCCCAAGCCACAGCGGTGAATGCGGCAAAAGCCGGTACACCGGACGAGGTTAACGAGACCACCACGTCCATGATGTGGGACTTGGGCTACCAGGCCACCTTCCTGCAAACGCTGGCCGACTATCCCGGTGTGGTGACGCTGATGCTTGCCGGTCATACGCACATGGACGAGTACCGGATTTTGCCCACGGGGAATGTTCTGGAACAATTG
>Ga0326728_10022403_pt1 | contig 11726 bp, 5 predicted proteins | sample MB3enrmetagenome_FD_207602 | JGI IMG/M metagenome (GOLD analysis project Ga0326728, IMG submission 207602) | Lab enriched peat soil microbial communities from McLean, Ithaca, NY, United States - MB31MN | ecosystem: Environmental > Terrestrial > Soil > Wetlands > Peat | place: USA: New York... | reverse complement strand
TGCTAACCAGGCCGCACTGATTGGCAGCCTCTTTCAGAACGACTATGCACTGGCCATCGCACACACGACCTCCAATAAGGGGGTGGTAACACTGACGAACCCCGAGGCTGCTGAGGCGTTTACCGCCGCTTTGTGGGAGCTGGTTTATGACACCGGGCTCAATGTGACGGCATTTGGCGGGGTGGATGGGCCGGGGACCGGCTTCCTGGCCGGCCCGTACAACGGGCAAACCTACGGCTTCGGGTATGATCCAAATGCACTGACTCTCGCGAACACGTGGCTGAGCAAGCTCAACCCCAACAACACGGCCAGTGTGGTGGCTTTGGTCAACCCGACCACGCAAGATTTCGCGCTCATGCTCGGCAGTTCCGGCCCCATCGGCCCTAACCACCCTCGCGTCCCTGAGCCCACCGGCGTTGTCGCGCTGTTGGGTCTTGCCCTAATGGGGTTGGTGGCTGTGCGGCGGGGGCGGAAGCGCTAATTGCCCAAGATTGGGCCGCCAGAGCACATTACCGAATCGGCTTGAGCCTTGCCGGGAGCCCCGGCAAGGCTTTGCTGTTTAGGTGCGGTCCGACTTCACGGCGTAACGCAACGGAACCTCAGCCCCAACCGATGCTTCCGCCGGGACAATCCGGCACTTTCGCCTCTGCGCAGGCCGGCTGCGAAATCGGGAAACTGGACAAGCGGATCGGCCCTCACGGATCCGGTCAGCCCCCACCGCAACGGCAACCGCCCTCCTAGGCACCTCCTTCACGGGGCACTTGTAATACCTCTTGTTGATGGCTAAACTCAAGATAGTGTATCGCAGAAGCAGCCCCAGGGCCGTTTGATGCAAACGACCGTCAACTTCCGCTTTCTTGCCTGGCTGTTGATCGGCGCGATCGCCTGTGGCGCGGCCGTTCACGGGCTGCACGTCGTCCAGCTTGACCGACAGGCCAGTTTTCTTCTGGAACAAGCCCGGCAGGCCACGGAAGAGAAGCAGTTCCGGCTGGCCATTACGCGCTTCGATCAATACACAACCCTGGTCCCCGGCGACACCGAGGCCCTGGCGGAATTCGGCCTTATTCTGGCCGATCTGGGCGATCTGGAATCGGCCTGCGACGCGCTGGAAAAGGTCCTCCGCAGCCAACCGGAGCGGGATGACGTTCGCCGCCGGCTGGTTCAGGCCGACGTCGAGCTGAGCCGCTACAGCGACGCCCGGGAGCACTTGCAACAGTACCTGCTGGTGGCCTCGCCGGAGGACAGCGAGTTGTTGTGCTTGCTGGGGAGATGCCAGGCGGCCGCAGCCGAGTACGTGGCGGCGGCCGCGTCATTTCGCGAGGCGGTCAAGCACAACTCGCGCGAGTTGAACGCTTACGCGCGCTTGGCGGACGTGCTTCGCTGGAAGCTCGACCGGCCCAGAGAAGCGGACCAGTGCATGGAGAAGCTGGTGGACGCGAACCCGGGTTCCCCCACGGCGCACCTCCTGCGGGGGAAGTATCTCCACGCCACGGCCGCCTCCGCCAAGGCTCCCAAAGAGGTGGAGGCTGCGGCCCGCGCCGAGGCCGGCGCGGCCCTGGAGTTGGCCCCTGACAACCTCGATGCCCTGCTCCTGGCGGCCACACTTGCCTTGAGGGAGGGCCGCTACGATGCGGCGCGGACGCACGCGAAACGGGCGATCCAATTGGCGCCGAAGCTGGTGCTGGGCTATGCCGTCTTGTCGCAGGTGGAGTTGCAAGCCGGGCGGGGGAAGGAGGCCGTCGCGTGGCTGAAGCAAGGTCTGCAGGTGGCCCCCGAGCAGACGGACCTGCTGCGTGCCCTGGCGTCGTTGCTGATCGAGGAGCGCGAACTGGCGGCCGCCGCGCGGCTCATCGAGCAGCTCCGCGCAGGCGAAGACATGGGCACGGCGGACTATCTTCAGGCGCGGCTCGACTTCGCCCGCGGCAATTGGCAAGAAGCCGCCCAGGGGTTCACGCGCGCGACGTTGTCGCTGGGCAACACCTCGGAGGTGCTCAAGGACGCCTACCTCGGCCTGGCAAACTGCTACGAGAAGCTCGGCAACCAGGAGCTGCAGTTGGTGGCGTACCACAATGCGGCCCGCATCGCCCCCGCGTGGCCCCCGGCCCGGCTGGGGATTGCCGCGGCCCTGGTGGCGATGGGGCAGTGGAGGGAGGCGGAGGAAGAGTACCGCGACATCGCCGAGATCGAGGGCATGGCGGAGATCGCCAACAGCGAGTTACTACGGTTGTTGATCCGCAAGAACCTGCGGCTTCGGCCGGCGGACCGAGATTGGAAAAAAGCGGAAGAGAGCCTGAAGCAGCTTAAGGACGCGGCCCCGGGCTCGACCGGGGTGACGCTCCTTCGGGCGGAACTACTGGTGGCGAAGAACAGCCTGGCGGAGGCGGAAAGCCTGCTCGTGGCCGCGCGGGACAACGCGCCCCGCCAGCCGGAGCTGTGGCTCGCGCTGGCCGTGCTCGCGCAGCAGCAGAAGCAGTGGGACCGCGCGGCGCAGATCCTGGATCAAGCCGAGCGCAAGGTGGGCGACAGCGTCCGCTTGCGGTTGGCCCGCGGGTTGCAGCTTCTGGAGCACCACGGCAAGGACGCCGCCGCCAGGCTCAGGGAATTGGCTGCCAAGCCGGATTCGTTTTCCCCGGCCCAGCGCTTGCGGCTCCGCCGTGAGCTGGCCGTGATGTCCCGCGCCGCCGGCGATTTGCCGCAGGCCAGGCGGCTTTGCCAGTCGGCCTGCCAGGCCGATCCGAAAGACCTGGAGCTGCACCTGTTGTTGCTGGAGCTTGCCTACCAGAGCGAAGACGCGGCGGGCATGGAGCAAGCCTTGCAAGGGGTTCGCGCGATCGAAGGCCAGCAGGGGCCGCACTGGCATTACGGCGAAGCGGCCCGCCTGGGCCTGCTGGCCGACAAGGGCCAGAAAGAACTTTACGATCAGGCGTTGGTGGACGTGGCGAAAGCCCGCGATCTGCGTCCAACCTGGCCGCTGGCGCCGCTGTTGGCCGCCCGGCTCTACGAACGTCAAGGGCAGGGGGATCTGGCCCTGGACAACTACCGCGAGGCGATCCGTTTGGGCGAGCGGAGTCCGGCCGCGATCCGCCGCGCGATGGAGCTGCTGGCGGAGCGGGAGCGATATCTGGAGGCCGACCAGTTGCTCAACCGTCTGGAACAGGAACAGGTCTTGTTGTTCAGCGACTTGGGCCGCGTGGCCTCGGAAATCTCCGTGCGCCTGAACCAACTGGACCGCGCCGTGGAGATCGCCCGGCAGATCGCCGGCGACTCGAAGGACTGGCGCGATCATTTGTGGCTGGGGCGGCTGCTGGGGGTCCTCGGGCGGCGCGCGCGGGACGACGAACAGGTCGGAGAATCCCAACGCCGTTTCGCCGAGGCCGAGAAGTCCTTGCGGTACGCCATCGAGCTGGAGCCTCATGACGCCGCAACCTGGGTCGGGCTGATCCAATTCTTCGTGGCCGCCGGGCAGAAGGCCCAGGCCGAGAAAGTGATCGGCGAGGCCCAGGGCAAGATCCCCGCCCAACGGGCGCCCTTGGCGTTGGGGCAGTGCTACGAAGCCTTGGGCAACCTGGAGGCTGCGGCCCGGCAGTACCAGTCGTCGCTTGCCAAGGCCGCCAAGGACGGCACCGTCGTCCGCCGCGTGGCCGAATTCTGCCTCCGCGAGGACAAGCCCGACGAAGCCGAAGTCTATTTGCGCAGGATCGTTGCCGGACAAGTGTCCGCCAAGAAGGAGGATGCCGTCTGGGCCCGCCGCGCCCTGGCGGAAGTCCTGCTGGCACGCGGCGGCTACCACAACCTCCGGCAAGCGATCGCGCTGGTGGAAGAGAACATGGCCGCCGGCCCCTCGCCGGACGACCAGCGGGCCAAGGCGCTGCTCTTGGCGACGCAACCGGCCCACACCGACCGCCGCGAGGCGATCCGGATTCTCGAGGGCCTGGTGCAATCGCATTTCGCGGCCGCCGCTGACGTTCGTTTCACCCTGGCCCAGCTCTACCAGGCGGAAAAGAACTGGCCCCAGGCGAACCGGCACATGCGGGCCCTGCTGTCGGCCGCCGGCAACGAACCCCGCTTCGTGGCGGCCTACGTCGCGATGTTGCTCCAGCACAAGGAAATCCAAGAGGGCGAACTCTGGCTCGCACGCCTCGAGGAACTCGCTCCCGACGATTTTGCCACGGCACGGCTCAAGGCCCAGGCGCTCCTCGAGCGCCGCAAGGTTGACGAGGCCCTCCTGGCCCTCCGCGGATATCTTGCGAGAGCGACTTCCCGGCCGGCGGATCGCGATGCAAGGGTCCGCCTCGTGGCGTCGTACCTGGTTGCCGCCGGCCGCGCGGCGGGCGCCGCGGAAGGGCCACCAACGCCCTCCAAGCTGCTGGACGAGGCGGAGCTGCTCTATCGCGACTACGTCCAGCGCCACCCGGACCAGACGCCGCTGTTGGTCTCCTTCCTCGCCCTTCGCGGGCGGATTGACGAGGCCCTGACGCTGGCCGAACAGACGTGCCCGCAGGCGGAACCCGCACAAATCGCCGCCGCCGTCAGGGACCTCTTGGCCGGAAGCCCTCCCGATCCGCTGCGGGACCGGCGCCTGGAGAAGCTTTTGCTCGACGCCGCCGAAAAACATCAGCGGGCCCCGGGCGTCCTGCTGGTCCTGGGCGACCTGCGGATGCGTCAGGAGCGGACGGCCGAGGCAGTCGAGTTGTACCGCGAGATTGTCAAGAACGACAAGACGTCCGTGGTGGCGCTGAACAACCTGGCGATGCTGTTGGCCCTGAAGAAGAGCGACATCGAGGAATCGTTGCGGCTCATCGAGTCGGCCATCGACATCGCCGGCCCGCTGCCGGCGCTGTTGGACTCGCGGGCCTCGGTCCTGTTGGCGATGGGCCAACCGCAAAAGGCCCTCGCCGACCTGGACGCGGCGGTCAGCGAGGAGCCGCGGCCCAACCGCCATTTCCACCGCGCGCTGGCCTATTGGCGGCTGGGCCAGCCGCAAGACGCCGCCGACGCGCTGGCCGAGGCCCACAAGCTGGGCCTGAAGCCCGAGCAGCTCAACCCGCTGGAACGACAAGATTACCAGGAGTTGGTCAAACGGTTGGAACAGTAGCCTACCCCAACACCTGTCGCGGGGATGGCGACCGCAGACGCGTTGCTGGAGCAGGGGGCGAGGCATGTCCCCGGGCCACGGCATGCGACATATCGGCAGCTCGAACCCCTTGCCCTCGCGTGCGGGCTGCTCGCGTGACGACTGCCTTGCCATCTTTCGCCGTCCTGGTAGACTTAACTGCCAGAAAGGCTTGGTAAGGATTGGCCGACCAATAATCTCCTTCGCCCCTCGCGGAAGCGACCTTGCTGCACACGGTGCCCGGGGGTTCCGCCGCGGCAAGTCGGGAAGTTATTCTTCGGCCGCTTCTGGGTCGTCCCAGGAGCCGAAGCACGAGCACCGCATCTGCCCCGCTGAGAACATCGCCACGCGCCCGTAGCTCAATTGGATAGAGCATCGGTCTTCGGAACCGAGGGTTGGGGGTTCGAGTCCCTCCGGGCGTACTTGCGGCATCGCTTCTGTTACGGCAAGGCAACGGGGGCTGGTCGTGGACAGCCAGCAGCACGCGAAACCGCCTGCCGGGGCGGCTGGCGACGAAGCGAAGCGAGCACGAGCCTTCGTCCGGCAAACCTGCAGGGCTGCGGCCGGGTTTCAGGCGTCCGAGTCGCGGGCCGACGTGGGCCGCCGCAGGCTACGGTACACCGTGACCACGCCCACCAGCAACGCAGTCGGCAACCATATCCAGAGCAGTTCGCTCTGCAAGGCCCGGCTGGATCGCGGGTCCGGCAGCTCAAAGCCCACGTCCGAGACAGGGATCAGCCCCCAATTCCCGTACCGTGCCGCCAGCGGCCAGAAGAACGGGATGCCTTCACTGCGCGTCGTCATTGCGTCAAGCAGCCCGTGAGAAGCGATGACCAGGAAGAACAGGAAGGCCAGCGACCACCAGCGCACCCGCAAGCGCCGACACGTTGCGCCGGCCGCGACCATGCCCAGCACCAGCGCAAAGAGGAGCGAATGCGTGATGCCCCGATGGCCGAGCGGGGTGCCGTAGTCGTAGGTGGAGAGGACGTCCAGGTCGGGGATGATCGGCAGCAGCACCGCCAGGCCCCAGTAGGCCCAGGGCATCGGCCGTGCCGTGTAGAGCCGGGCTATTCCCAAGCCGGCAACCGCGTGGGTGTAGAGGGTGGCCATCGCGTCCTCGCCATTTCCGTGACCCTGTCAGACGGCATACCAGGTTCTACAGCGGCGCGCGTTTCTTCCCAGCGCTCAGTTCCCGCTGGTAACGGTCCTTTGCCGGCAAGAAGCCCGCGTGCGGCTGCACGTCCGGACCGACGGCGGGCCAGGGGTGGTCGCCGAAGAACGCCGGCTTGGCTTTCAGATAGAGCGAAGCCGGCAGCTTCCGCTCCGTAATCTTGCCGTCCCACTCGGTCCGGCCGGTGGTCTGGTCGACGTTGCCGTGCCGGAGAATCGTCGCCGCCACCCGCGGGTCGCCGGCCGTCGGGGCGAGCTGGTCGTAGCCGAGTCGCCAGACGTCGGTGGGCGGGGCGTACGCCGGCACCGGCGCGATCACGTTTCCGACGCAGTTTTCGTAGAGGTTGCCCATCTGCACCTCGATTCCCCACAGGCCGTACTTGACCGTCGGAATGGACTTCCGCTCGATGAAGTTGCGGAAATAGGTGTTGTGCCGGCTGGAGCCCAACACGCTGTCGCAGTCGATGTGCGCGGCGACGTTCCCCTCGAACAGGTTCATGTAAGGATGGCCGCCGTGCAGGGCCACGTCCGACATCATGAAATCCGTCTTGTCCATGTTCTCATTGATCGGGTCGCGCGAGTAGTTGTAGCCATAGACGTTGCCGCAGCCGCCGTATTCGAGGATCATCGCATGGCGGCAACGGGCGAAAACGTTGTCCTCGATGAGGTTGTCGGTGCAGCGTTGGAAGCAGCCCACGCCGTAGTCGGCGTCGCCGCCGGCCTCCCAGGCGTCGTGAAAGTAACTCTCCCGCACCTCGCAGGCATAACAGCCCCTGAGCCGCACGTGCCATTTGCGGGTCTTGTAGCTCTCCACATTCTTGATCCAGCAGTTTGCGGCGGTGGAGTACGTGATGTTATCGTAGCCGCCGCTGACGGTCCGCTCGACACACAGGTCTTCCACGCCCGCGCCGACAACCGGAAAGAGCTTGTAGAGCTTGACGTTGCCGACGTGCTTGGACACGAAGTCGAAGATCTGCTGCTTCTTGGCGGCGTACTTGTCGGCCAGGGCCATTTCGGAGGCACCACCGAGCGCGACGAACTTCTTGAGGATGAACGACTTCTCGTCCAGGTACCCGTTCTGCACCAGGTCGGCCCGCAGCCCCTCCACGTCCCTGGTCAAGGGGAACATGTCCCACTTGTTGACGCCGCCGAAAGCCCGGGAATTGTAGCTGTAATAGAGGGGCCGATTGAGGGTGAGCGCCGGGCCATTCTTGGCTCCGACTCTCATCGTCTGGCCGATCGCCCGGAGCATATAGTCATACAGTCTTTCGCATACGGCGGGGTCGTTGTCTTGCAGGATCTCGACATAATCGCCGACGTTCAGTCCGGCCGCATCGCTGACAGTGATGCGGGTTGAATCCTTCTCGAATCCTGCCGTGACCGAGGTGAAGTCTTTGCCGCTGGAGCCGCCCACCATGATAATGCTCCCGCTGGTGCCGTCGGCCTTGATGCGCGTTTTCAGCGGGCCGGCACCGCGCAGGACAATCGCTTTGGCGTTGATCGCCAGCTCGCCCGTCGTGCGGTAGGTTCCCGCGGGCAAGAATACGGCCTTCCCGGCGGGGCAACTGTTGATGGCCTTCTGAATGGCCGCCGTGTCGTCGGCCACGCCGTCGCCCTTGGCCCAGTAGGGTGCGTCCTTGACATTGACGCCCACCGCATACGCCGGGATCCCGCCGGCGATGCCCGGCGACCAATCGATTCGCCGCTCGGGCGGAATGATTTCTGCGGCCGCCCAACTGCAATCGCACGAGCCCCACCAGGCCGACCAGGCCGCCAGCAACCGCATGCCAATCCAGACGCACCCCGCCCGACGCCGCGGGCGGAGTGTGCGGCCAACCGGAAGGTCGTCCTTCTGCTCAAGCCGGAGGTCAAGGGCGGGCCCTCGCCTGACATCGACGGCCACCTTGCCGAAGTAAGGTCGCTTGCCCCGGACTTTCTTGGCCCAATTGCCCACAGCGTGGGGCAAGAGGGGGAAGTCCGGGCGGGGGTTCTCCACTTTGCCGGGTCGGCGTTTTCGGGTAGACTTCGACACGGGCGTTTTCCTGGGGGTCTTGGGGTGACAGGTGCAAAACGGGCATACAAGCTCAACACCTGATTCTACCGCGACCCCTGGAAACGTCACTAAGCCCCGTAGAAAACCGGGGCTTTCGGGCCCGTAGCTCAGTGGTTAGAGCAGGGGACTCATAATCCCTTGGTCGGAGGTTCGACCCCTCCCGGGCCTACTTTCGCCATCCGCCGCCAGCCGTCGCTGCTGCCCGCCCAAGATGCTCTGGGGCAAGGAGTTGTGTTCGCCAGCCTGCGGCGGGCCTTGTTCTTGGATTCGGTCAACCATCGGCAGCAGTCGCCGATTCTCGCCCTCTGCGTACTGCGCATACGCTGCGCGCGCCGATTCGTGCCTGGCTGTTTCGTTGTCGGTTCCTGTGGCTTGAAGGGCGTCCGATGGACCAGCCAGCATGTCGGGCAGCCGCGCAATCGTCTCGGCCTCTTGCCCCGGGAACAGGTGCCCGTAGATGTCCATCGTGAGAGTGATCGAGCTGTGCCGCATGACCGTTTGGTTGCCCGCGCTATCCAGTAGGGCTGGACGCCGAAGCCCGCGCCAACACGGGCCCCCCTCGAACCTCCTCACTTGCAACTCCGTCGATTTCTGGAAAGCAGTCAGCAAGTTGGCGTGCCCACCGTTTCCCCCGATTTTTCATCCTACGCCTCGCGGGGCCGGTTTCGCGGCCACGGCGCCATCCGGGGGTCCTCCATACGTTGACGTGGACCACCATGTCGGCGGCCGGCGAGGACGGCCGCGTCTTCGGCCGCAGAATCCCCGCCCCGAAGCTCGTGCCGATCGAGTGAGACGATTTGAAGAGAAAGTGACCGCGGGTGAGGCTGCCGGCGGCCACTGGTTCGCTCGAAGCGCTGTCGTGTCTTGACCGCCGCGGCTTGCGTCACTCCGTCGCGGTGTTATTGGACACGTTGCCCACGATCTTCGTGCTCGGCGAAGTGATCAGCGCACCGCCGTCAGTAACGTCGGTGAACACGCCACCGCCGTTACCGGCGCCGTTGGCGCCGTTGGGGTGGCCGATGCCCAGCAGGCCGCCGGCCGCGACGTTGCCGATGACGTTGCTGCTGTTCAGATACAGCGTCGTCAAGGCATCGACATAGGCACCGCCGCCCTGTCCGCCGCCGCCGCTGCCCCCGGTTCCCATGGCCCCGGGTTTGCCGACGACGATGGGCCGGATGGTGGAGACACTCAGGGCACCGCCCACACCGCCCCAGCCGCTGTTGCCACCGCGGGCGACATTGGCCACGAGCGGGGTGCCGGTCAAGGTGGTTGTACCGCCGCCGGTGTTGAACAGCGCGCCGCCTTGGGCCGCGCCGCCGCGGCCGCCGGTGCCACCCTGTCCACCGTTGCCGCCGTCGCGGCCGGCCGCACCCTGGCCGCCGTTGCCGCCGCTGCCGCCTTGGGCGACATTAGCGGCGATGGATGGGCCAGTGACCGTGGTCGTGGCGTCGTCCAGGTAGAGGGCGCCTCCCAGGGCGGTTCCTCCCGCGCCACCTTGACCGCCGGAATTGCCGTTGCCGCGGCCGGTGGTGCCGAAGGCCTTGCCACCCGTGCCGCCGCTGCCGCCAATGACCGTGTTGTTGTTGATGGCCGAATTGATGAGGGTCACTGTGCCACCATCGGTGTAGATGCCTCCGCCCTGGGCTGCCTGCCCGCTGCCCCCAACGGCGGTAACGTGACTTCCGACGGCCGTGTTGTTGCGAACAGTCACTCCGAGAAGCGTTAGGTTGTTCGAGGAAGCGAAGACCTTGCCGCTGGGCGCCGTGTGGGACTACTACTGCCTGCAGCACGGCGTGCCGCTGGGCCTGGATGGATCGCGTCAAGGACTACGAGCGGCGGGTGAGCGGCAAGCGCGGCTAAATGGAGTTGCGTGGGTCCGGGAGGGGGCGTTTCTCCTCCCCTCTCCCCCGAAAGCGCGCCACGGCACCTTTGCGACCTCCGCTCGCCCAACTTGTCCGCCAGAACTTGGGAAACCCGGAAGCCCGCGTCGTCGCCGCGAGGGCCAGGGCCATCGTGGCGGCGGACCGCAGAGCGGCAGGGATACGCCGCGTGGAGCCATCCGCCGCCGCGGAGGATGTGTTCCGAGCCTCCGGCGGCACCACTCGGATCGTCGCTTGGCGAACTGCCATAATAGCCGTTGTCGAACGAGTCCTGGCACCACTGCCACGCGTTGCGTTGGCAATGGTATTCTAAATATATTTCCACAAGCAAGCAGTTGCGATTATCACTCCGAAAAGCCAGAGAAACGCTACAAAGCCTGGATGAATTCCAAAGATACCTAAGCAAAAAGCTGACGCGATAAACAGTCCGACAAACCAAACAAACATTATGGCGGGGCCTTTGCAACCGATCAGGTGGCAGTGTCCTGGCCACCATACACGACCGCAATCAAGGCACGTAAACCGACCTCCCCAACGCGGGGGAAGAAAGCTGCGCCTGGTTGAATTGGCGGAGTGGCAACGGGGGCAATTAGGACGCAGGACGTAGTCCCTTTCCCGTTGGTCGCCGTATTCACACATAGCGCCTCCTCCATCTGACTAGAATACGGCAGCCAAAAGATAAGGGCAATCAGGGCGGTTTGAGCGTACGCCTTGAAGTGCGGCTTGTATGTGTAGGTTAGTTTGGTATGGCGATTCTTCCCCTCTCCCCTGAAAGCACGCCGTGGCGCCTTTGCGACCTCCGCTCGCCCTACTTGTCCGGCAGAACCGAGCAGACGCGGAAGCCCACGAGATTGCAGCTAGGGAGCCAGGGAAAGAGCGAGTTGCGGCTCGCGGACCGGCTAAATCTCGCCGCGTAGGCCCAGCTACCGCCGCGGATCATGCGGGCCGGGCCCGTCGTAGGCCCCATCGGATCGTCCGCAGGCGACTTCCCATAATATTCCTTTTCGTACCAGTCTTGGCACCACTCCCACACGTTCCCGTGCATGTCATACAATCCCCACGCGCTGGCCCGCTTGAGGCCCACCGGGTGCGGCATGGCGCCGGAATTGCCCTTGAACCACCCGTGGTCGGAAAATACCTTTTCGCCGTCCTCCTTGGGAATCGCATTGCCACCCAGGCTGAAACTGTACAGCCCCATATTCCCCGCACGACACGCATACTCCCACTGCGCCTCCGACGGCAGTCGATACGTGCGCCCGGCCACTCTTTCTTCCGGCATCTCCGATAGTTTTCGGCAAAACTGCACCGCACCATCCCACGACACCGTCTCCACCGGGAATCGCGTCGTGTCCTGTCCGGCTACCTTGTCTTTGCCCTTGCCCGTGGCCGAGAACTCACTGGGGTTGGTGCCCATCACCCGCTGGTATTCTTGCTGCGTCACCACGTACACACCGAAGTAGAACGGCCGGGTGATCCGCACCCGGTGCTGTGGCGTCTCGTCCGGCAGAAC
>Ga0326728_10022401_pt1 | contig 11727 bp, 14 predicted proteins | sample MB3enrmetagenome_FD_207602 | JGI IMG/M metagenome (GOLD analysis project Ga0326728, IMG submission 207602) | Lab enriched peat soil microbial communities from McLean, Ithaca, NY, United States - MB31MN | ecosystem: Environmental > Terrestrial > Soil > Wetlands > Peat | place: USA: New York... | reverse complement strand
CCGTTGGGAAGTCGGCCGGGAGGCTCTGCGTGACTTGGCCCGTGGCGGCCCACTCGGCGCCGCGGTCGAGGGTGGCCACGAAGCCCACGTCGCGCATGGATTCCTCGTTGTGACCGAGGGTAGTGTGGAAAACCCGGCCTTTGCCGTAGCTGATGGTCATGAGCATCGGCTCGTCCTGATGGGTGACGTCCGACGTGGCCGTGGCCAGGACGGTGACGTTCTCGGCGGGGCCGCAGAGGGTGGCGTAGAGTTCGTCGCGGGCGTGGCGCCACCTGGGGGGCAGGCCCTTGGTGATGGGGTGGTCCGGATCGCGGGTCGCGATGACAAAGGAGAAGAACCGCCCGTGAGTGCCGCCCCCGCCGTGGGCGTCTCTGACCACCTTGCCGTCGCGCCAGCGGAGCATGACGCCGCTCTTGTCGCTGCGCCCGCCCCAGCCGCCGACGCCGATCATGCGGTTATACTCGACCCACCTTGGGAAGGCGTTGTCCGCCGCGTGTACGCTCACCAGGCCGCCGCCGTTGGCGACGTATTCCTCGAGCGCGCGCCGCGTCGGCTCGGGCCAGTCGTCCCCATTGTAGTTCAGGACGACGACCGCATAGCCGGCGAAATCGGGTTTGAAGCCGGCCATGCTCTGTCCCTGCGGCGGGCTGGTGGCGACGGCGACCGTGAACCGGCCCGAGCTTTCGAGGGCGGCCTTGAGCAGGGGTGTGGTCTGCCGCCAGGCGTGATTATTCTGGCCGTCAACGATGAGCGCCTTGAACTTGGGGGCCTGCACGGCCGCGTCCTGCGCGCAAACCGGCAGGGGGAGGACTGCCGCACACCAACCCAACGCCGTCAGCAAAGAGGTCTTTCGCATGGGCATATTTTTGATGCGAGCGGCCGGAACGCGCAAGGCGAAAAGCAGGGCGGCATTTCCGGGCGGGCCTTGCTCTCCACAGCGGGGCTTGGTATCCTCGGCGCACCAGTGAAATCGTTGCTCAGAGAGTTTTTCCAGCTCTGCTGGCAGGAGAAGAAGTGGTGGGGCATCCCGCTGGCGGTGCTCCTGTTGCTCGGGCTGGCCGCCGTGTTCATCCTGGCGTCCAACTCGGGCATCTCCTGGGCGCTGTATCCGGCGAAGTAGGAACGGGAAATATCCGGCTCAAGGGCCCAAGACGCCTTGAATCTGGCGGAAATAGGAGGCCCAGAACCGGACGATGTAGGCAGCGATGAGCAGGACGATGACGAGGTAAACGGCGCGGGGGAACCACAGGGCCAGGGTGTGGAGTTTGCGGGAGCCCTCCTCCTGGTAGTAGCGGTGCAGCCGGGCCAAGGTCTCATCCAACTGGCCGCTGACCTCTCCGGTGGCGTACTGGTTGGCAAACAGTTCGGGAAACTCCCGCGAGTCGCGGATGGCCTCGGCGGGGGTGCGGCCCGCATCGACCTCGGGCCGCCAGGCCAGCACCGCGCGCCGCAGGGCGGGCGACCCGCTGGCCGCGCCGGCGAGTTCCCAGGCCTCGACGATGTTGACCCCGGCGTTGAGGAGCGCTCCCAGCGCGGCCGCCAAGCGCCCGAGGGCCAAGTCGCGCCGGGCCGCGCCCAGGAGCGGGGCCGGGCGCAGCACGCGCTCGACCAGGGCGCGCCAGCGTTCGCTGTGCCGGCCTTGGGCGGCAAAAACCAGCAGGCCAATGAGCAGGTAGAGGGGGATTAGCACGCCGAAGGTCTGGCCCAAATACCGGGCCCAATCGCCGGAGAGGAAGAGTTGCGAGAAAGGCAGCAGAAAGACCCCGAAGTGAAACAGGAAGGCGGGATAAGCCAGGTCGGCGAGGAGTTGGCGGGTAGTCCTGGCCCGGTCGGCGTAGTAATCGGCCAAGAGGCGGAAACAGGCGTCCAGGCGGCCGCTCTGCTCGCCCGCCTGGAGAAGCGCGATGTCAAACTCCGGCAACCAGCGCCAGCCAAGATGCCGCAGGGCTTCGGCGAACGTGGCGCCCTCGGCCAACTGCCGCAGCAGGCGGCGGATGGGCTCGCGGTAGGAGCGGGCGGGCGGGGCGCGCTCGAGCAACTGGAGGCCGGCAATAAGGCCGAGCCCCGCGGCGGTGAGCGAGGCGAGTTGCTGGTAAAAGGCGGCGCGCCTCGAGAACTGCGCAGGGGTCAGAACGAGCGGCATGGCAGGCCATGCCTCACCCGGCCAGGCGATCGAGGCGGGTCTTGAGGTCTTTCTTGCTGCGCAGGCCAACCAATTGGTCTGTCACCTGCCCCTGGGAAAAGAGCAGCAAGGTGGGGATGGACTGGATGTTGAACTGCGCGGCCAGGGGGCCGTCCTCATCGATGTTCACCTTGCCGAAGCGGACCCGGCCCTCGTACTCGGCGGCCAATTCATCGAGGATCGGGGCGAGCATCTTGCAGGGCCCGCACCACTCGGCCCAGAAGTCAACCAGGATCGGCCCAGGAGACTCGAGCGTCTCTTTGGCAAAGTTGTCCCGCGTTAATATGATAATTTTGGGAGCTGCCATAACCAATGTATCGCGTCCATCATTGCAAACCTGAAAACTGCGCCCGCCGGGGCGCGCGACCGATTTCTGCAAGCGCCCATCCCGCCGCCTCAAGGCGGCGGGCCAGCCGGCGGCGCAACGCCCCGCTCGCGCGGGCGAAGAACTGTGCCCGGCATCCGTCCCGCGGCGCCCTACGGCGAGACCGGCAATTCCAACATGAAAATATAGATTGTGCTGCCCACCGCGGCGAGGGCGACAACGGCCGCGACGACGGCGAGGATTCTGTCCGCTTTGCTGACTTGGGCGACGGGAAGATAGGGAGCCGCCGGGCGTGGGGCGGCCGCGGCCACTGGCGCCGGTCGCGGAGCGGCCGCGGCAGCCGGCGCGGCCACGGCGCGCGGGGCCGCCGGCGCCGCGTGAGCGGCTGGGGCGGCGGCGCCAACCGGAGCGGCGGGGGCAGTGGGAGCGCCAGCCCCGGGGCCGGCGGGCGGCAGCGTCGGCAGTTTGATAGTCGGTGCGGCCGAGGGCTTGGGCGGCAAATTGATGCGAACCGTCTCCTTCTTGGGCTGGACCTTGCCGGTCTCCTTCTTCGGAGGAACCGCGCCGCTCGGGCCGCTGGGGATATTCTCAGGCATAACGTAAATTTTCCTTCATGCTACGGTTGAGCCGCCCGGGTGTCAAACTCATTTAATGCCAACTGCGAGCCAGGGGGCGTATCCCTCCGGTACTACCACGGGCCACGAACGCCGCCTTTAGGCGGCAGCGCCCCCGCAACGCGAAGGACGTCGGAATGCCTGGCAGCGCAACCCGTTCCCGCGCTCCTGCCGCCGTCTGAAGGCGGCGTTCCGCTGGGGCATCCCGTGGTGGCGGGCCAGCCATGGGCGCCGAAACCACCCAAGGCCCACGCCAAACCGAAGTCTATTGACCCTCCTGGCTGCCGGCCCGGGCGCTGCCGCTCCAACGGGGAGCCCGCTCTTCGCGGGGCCGCGCCACGTTGACGGTCAGCGTGCGGCCTTGGAACTCCTTGCTGTGAAACTGCTCGACGGCCTTGGCGGCCTCTTCGGCAGTGGCAAATTCGACAAAGGCAAAACCCCGCGACTTGCCCGTGACCTTGTCCAGCATGAGATTGACCGAGGTAACGACTCCCGCCTGGGAGAAATAATCCTGGAGGTCGTTTTCCATTGTCTGGTAGGACAGGTTGCCCACGAAAAGCCTATTCTGCTTCATATAATCTATCTTCTGACACCAACGTGCTCGTTCTTGGAACGCGCACGTTGGTCTTTTAGCAAACTCAAGGCCATCGTCAAGCCGAATTTCCCTCCCCTGATGAACATGGGGGTTTGGGGGGGTAGCCAGGGCCGCCCCCGCTGCCAGCATTGGCGACTGCCGGCCCGCCCACGCGCGCAGCCGGAGGATTCCGCACTCCGCACTCCGCATTCACCGGCCCGCCTGCGCGCGGCGTCCGGGCTTGGTTAGAAGCCCAGCTTGCTCAATTCGGCGTCCAGCAGGGTTTGGAACCGCTCCAAGTCTGCGGGCGGGGGACGATAGCCGGCCTGTTGAGGGACCAGGCCCAGCCGGCCCGCTTGGTCCACGTACCACTCGGCGGAGTTGCCGTCGGAAAAGCTGACCCCGCCGCTGACTACGGCGCCGGGACGCGCCACTTGGTCCACCGAGACGGAGACCGCGCCTGGGCGGGGCTTGGGCCCGCCGGCTCCGCCGACAGGGTGCGGCGGCTGGCCGCGGGCGGGGGCAGCCGGCGCGGCGGCCGAGGCCGGGAATACGGGGGAGGTCTTGGGGGGCTCGACATCTTTGGGGACCAGCTTCAAGTCGTCCACCAACAGCCGGACTTCCATGTAAGTGAGGCGCAGGCCCAACTCGGATGCCAGGCAATTCTGAATCTCGGACAACTTGAGTCCTTGCTTGATCCACTCCACTACTTTTTTCCGTTGCGCTTCTTCCAGGTTCATAACAGGTCTCGGTGCAGCCAGGTGGTCCTGAACATGACCGCTGCGAGGTAATCCTACAAGCACGGCCCGTGGTGTTCAACCCTGATCATCCAGCCCCACTTTGCGCTTGCGCGGCGGGGGCGGGGTGGTAGAGTCTCCCCGGCTTAGACCCCGGCAACGAGCAAAGCGTGAAGATTTTTAGCGGCACCTCGAATCGGCCCCTGGCGGAGGCCATCTGCGCCTACATCGGGATTGAGTTGGGCAAGTCCACGATCCGGCCCTTTCCCGACGGGGAGACCTTCGTGAAAATCGAAGAGAACGTCCGGGGAGAGGACGTGTTCCTGGTGCAATCGACGTGTCCACCCACGAACCATCACTTGATGGAGATGTTCATCATGATTGATGCGTTGCGCCGGGCCAGCGCCGCGCGGATTACGGCGGTCATGCCCTTTTACGGCTATGCCCGGCAGGACCGGAAGGACCAGCCGCGGGTGCCCATCACGGCCAAGCTGGTGGCCAACCTAATCGTCGCCGCCGGGGCCCACCGGGTGCTGACGATGGACCTGCACGCCCAGCAGATTCAGGGTTTTTTTGACATCCCGGTGGACCACCTCTACGCCTCGCCGGTGATGTACCAGTATTTGAAGCGGAAGCAGATGGGCGATTTGGTGGTAGTCAGCCCGGACGTGGGGGGGCTGAAAATGGCCTACGCCTACTCCCAGGTCCTGGGGGCGGGCCTGGCGATCGTGGCCAAACGGCGCCGCAACGCCAGCGAGGTGGAATCCATGGCGTTGATCGGCGAGGTGCGAGGCAAAAACACGCTGCTGGTGGATGACTTGACCGAGACGGCCGGAACCCTGACGTCGGCGGCGGAATGGCTCAAGCGCAAAGGCGCTCGGCGGATCCTGGCGTGCGTCTCGCACGCGATCCTGAACACGATTGGCATCGAGCGGCTGCGAAAAACGGCTATTGACGAATTGATTACAACTGATACCGTCCTCCGCCCGCCGATTAGCGGGGTGAAGATCACCACGTTGTCCGTGGCGGGGCTCTTGGGCGAAGCCATCAAGCGAATTCACAGCAATTCGTCGGTCACTTCGCTCTTCGAGTTCAAGGGTTGGCGCACCAGTTGAGGCGCGCCCGCTTGGCGGCGCGCCCCGGGGCGCGAGGTCCGAAACGATTTAACGACGATGAAAGCTGTATCACTCAAAGCCGTTTCACGGCTGCTGGGCCGGCGCGCCGGGGCCAAGAAGCTCCGCGCCGAGGGGCGCCTGCCGGCGGTCATTTACGGGCGCCAAGCCCCGCCGCAAAACCTCGAAGTGCAGGCCAAGGCAATGGAGGACCTGATCCATCATTCGGTCTCGGAAAACCTGCTGGTTGACCTCGAGGTGAAGGATGATCCGCGGCCCAAGCGTCTGGCCCTGGTGCAGGAAATCCAGCACCATCCCCTCTCCGGCAAGGTGCTCCACGTGGACTTCCACGAGGTGGCCGAAGACGAAAAGGTGACCGTCAGCGTCCCGGTCGAGACGGCGGGCGAAGCCGAAGGGGTCAAGACCGGCGGCGGGGTGCTGGAACACGTGCTGTTCCGCATCCGCGCGCGCGGGCTGCCCAAGGATTTGCCCGAAGTGCTCCGGGTGGATGTGACGCATCTCAAGCTGGGCGAAGTCATCCATCTGGGCGAGGTGAGCGCGCCGCCGGGGGTCCAACTGGTCGGCGACAAGCAAATGGCGGTCATTGCCGTCGCCGCGCCGCGGACGGAGGAAGAGGAGGCGGCCGAGGCGGCCGAGGCGGCGGCGCCGGGCGAGGTCGAGATGATCAAAGAGAAGAAAGAAGAGGGCGAAGAGGGCGCGCCCCCCGCCAAAGGCGCGGAAAAGACGGCCGCCAAAGGCGCGGAAAAGACGGCCGCCAAAGGGGCCGAGAAAGCCCCCGCCAAAGCGGCCGAGGCCGGGGCCAAGCCCCCGGAGAAGGGCGCCGAGAAAGCGGTTGCGCCCGCCGCGGCTGCGAAGAAGAAGTAACCCGCGCGGCCGCCCGGTTGCGGGCGGGTTCCCGGCTGGGCCCGGCCTATGGAGAAGCTGTATCTCATCGTGGGCTTGGGCAATCCCGGGGCCGAATACGCCCGGACCCGGCACAACGCCGGGTTCCAGGTCGCCGACCGGCTGGCCCGGCGGTGGGGCTCGGCCTGGACCTGCGCGAAGAAGTTCAACGCCCTGCTGGCACGGGCGGGGCGGGGCGGGCGCGAGGTGCTGGTGTGCAAGCCGCAGACTTACATGAATGCCAGCGGCGAGGCGGTCGCGGCGGTGCGCAGCTACTACCGCGTGGCGCTGGCGCGGCTGCTGCTGGTGGTGGACGATGCGGACCTGCCCCTGGGCGCATTGCGCCTCAGGCCGGGCGGGGGCAGTGGCGGCCATCACGGGCTGGAATCCGTCCAGCAGCACTTGGGCACCCGGGACTATGCCCGGCTGCGCCTCGGGATCGGCCGCCGGGCGGGCGCCCGGGAAATCACCGGCCACGTCCTTGGCCGATTTGATTCGACCGAACAGGTCCTGGCGGATAAGGTTTTGGACATGGCGTCCGACGCGGCGGAATGCTGGGTGGACGCCGGCATACAAAAGGCAATGAATCAGTTTAACGGCGTCCCGGCGAGCGGGGACTTGGCCAACGAAAGCAACGAGCAGTGAAACGATACGAAGGTCTGTTTATACTGGAAACCGCGGGCAAAGAGGAAGGGCTGAAGGACTCGATCGACAAGATCGCGGGCGAAATCACTTCGCTGGGCGGCAAAGTCGAGACCATCCAGAAGATGGAGAAACGCCCCTTCAGCCGGGTGGCGAACAAGAAGCACCCCGCGGGCTTTTACGTCAACATCATCTTTGAGGCCCAACCCGCCATCCTGGGCCAACTCAAACACCGTTTCGCGCTGAACAGCGAGGTCTTCAGGGTCCTGTTCACCAATTCGCCCGCGCCCAAACCCGCCGCGGCGTGAACCCCTCAACCGACTAAACCCCATGGCAAATTTCAACAAAGTAATCCTCGCGGGCAACCTCACCCGCGACCCCGAATTGCGCTATACCCCTAAGGGGACGGCCATCGCCCGCATCGGCCTGGCCATCAACCGGACCTGGAAGAGCGAGACGGGCGAGATGAAAGAAGAGGTCACCTTTGTGGACGTGGATGCCTTCGGGCGGCAGGCCGAGGTCATCGGCCAATACATGAAAAAGGGACGCCCGTTCCTGGTGGAGGGCCGGCTCAAACTCGACCAGTGGGAAGACAAGGTCACCCACCAAAAGCAGAGCAAACTCAAAGTCGTCCTCGAGAGCTTCTCCTTCATCGACTCCCGAGGCCCCGAAGGTTCTCCCCCGGCCGAGGCCGCGCGTCCCCGGGCCGCGGCCCCCGCCCCCGAGACCCCGGCCTCCCCCGCGCCCGGGCCCGAAGGCGCCGGCCCCGAGGAGGATGACGTCCCGTTCTAAAGTCATTGACAGCTTTTTGGCCGAGGTCTAGTATGAGTCCTCGATAGTGATTAATCACTCTTTGAGACCATGTTGACTCGCATCAGCTTAATTGTGGCCATCATCGCCGGGTTGGCCGTCGGTGTCCTGAATTTCACCAAGGTCAAGGACAAGGTCACTACGCTTCAGACCAACCTCAAGACGGAAACGGCGGCGCACAAGAAATTCGAGAGCCTTTATGTGACCACCGACCGCGAACTCAAGAAGACGACGGCCGAGCTCAAGCAGACCAAGGCGACGCTCGAGCAGACCACCCAGGAGCGAGACGACGCGGTCAAGAAGGCCGACGAGCAGACCAAGCTGGCCGAGCGGCTGCAGAAAGAGCTGGACACCACCACGGCCAGCCTCAACACCGCCCAAGACAAGCTCGCCGCCTACGACGCCGCCGGCCTGAGCCCCAAGCAGGTGGTCACCCTCCGGGACGACATGAAGGCCCTCGAGAAGGCCCTGGCCGGCGCCCAAGCCGAGAGCCGAGTCCTGGCCCAGAACAATGAAACGCTCAAGAACCAACTGGACCGGTTTCTCCACCCGGAGAAGCACGTGAGCTTGCCGGCGGCGCTCACCGGCAAAGTGCTCATCGTGGATCCCAAGTACAATTTCGTCCTGCTCGACATTGGCGAGGATCAGCACGCCAAGGAGTACGGCGAGATGCTGGTCAACCGCAACGGCAAACTGGTGGCCAAAGTCATCATCCGCAGCATGCAGAAGAACCGCAGCATCGCCAATGTCATGCCCGGATGGGAAGTCGGCGAAGTCATGGAAGGCGACCTGGCCATCCCTGCTTATCCCGAGCAATGAACAAGTTCCTGGCCTCTCCCCGCCCCCTATTCCTTTTTCTACTGCTGCTCATGCTGATGGTCGCGGCCCTGGCGGGCTGCTCGACCACCGATTCGGAGAACGCCTCCGAACGCCCTTGGGACTCGCCAAAAAGCTGGGAAAACGGCCTCCCCAGTTCGATGATGGAAGGCCGGTGAGTGGTTGAGCCTCAGAGCCTGTTTCTTAAAACAGGGTCTCAGTGCGCGGCCGTCGAGAGGAGCACCTGCTCGAGGGTGGAGATGCCTTCGCGGGCGCGGTCCAGGGCGGCCATGCGGAGCGTGCGCATGCCCTGCCCGATGGCGACTTTGCTGATCTCGCGGGAGTTGGCCCGGTTGATCACGAGCTTGCGGATTTCGTCGGTGATGGTCATGGCTTCGATGATCGCGAAGCGCCCGGAGTAGCCGGAGTCTTTGCACCGCTCGCAGCCGCGGCCGCGGTAGAGGGTGGCCCCGTCAAAGATGCCGGGGTCGATGCCGAGGTCCTCGAACATCTTGGGAGGGTAGGTGACCGGCTCTTTGCAATGGGAACAGGTGCGGCGCATGAGGCGCTGGGCGCAGGTGAGGATGACCGACGAGGAGATGAGGAAGGGGGCGATGCCCATTTCGTCGAGCCGGGCGATGGCGCCGGGGGCGTCGTTGCAGTGCATGGTGCTGAGGACCTGGTGGCCGGTGAGGGCCGCCTCAACGGCGATTTCGGCGGTTTCGGTGTCGCGGATTTCGCCGATCATGATGATATCCGGGTCCTGGCGGAGGATGGAGCGCAGGGCGTTGGCGAAGGTGAGGCCGATTTCCTTTTTTACCGGCAACTGGTTGATGCCCGGGATCTGGAATTCCACGGGGTCCTCGACCGTGACGATGTTGTAGGCGGGATTGTTAAGTTCGTTCAGGGCGGAGTAGAGGGTGGTGGTTTTGCCCGAGCCGGTGGGGCCGGTGAGGAGGATCAGGCCATGAGGGGCATCGATGGCGGCCTTGAACTGCCGGTAGGTGGCCGCGTCCAGGCCGAGCTTGTCAATGCTGGCCGAGAGGTTGGATTTGTCCAGCAGGCGGAGCACGATCTTCTCGCCATGGACGGTGGGCATGATGGAGACGCGCAGGTCGTAGTCCTTGCCGCCGACGCGGATGCGCATGCGCCCGTCCTGGGGCAGGCGGCGCTCGGCGATGTCCAGGCAACTCATGATTTTGAAGCGGGAGGCCAGGGCCAGTTGCATCTGCCTGGGCGGGGGCGTGGCGTCGACCAGCACGCCGTCGATGCGGTAGCGCAAGCGGACGGTTTTCTCGAACGGCTCGATGTGGACGTCACTGGCGTGGTCTTTGACGGCCTGGACCAGGATGAGATTGGCCAGCTTGATTACCGGGGCTTCCTCGCTCGAGGCGGCCAGTTGGTCGAGGTTGACCTCCTCGACCTTTTCTTTGGAGATTTCGACCTTGTCGGCGTCGGCGTCGGCCTCGGCGGTTTTGCTGGATTCCTTGATGAGGTCCTCCATGCTGCCGCCGCGGGCGGCATCCAGCGCGTTGAGCTTGTCGAGGATGGCTTTTTCCGAGGCGATGAACGGGGCCACGTCCATGCGGGTGATCCGCCGCACGTCATCCAGGGCCAGGACGTTGAGCGGGTCGGCCATGGCCAGAAAGAGCTTGTTGTCGAGGCGGGAGACCGGCACGACCTTGTGGTTGTGGCACAGTTCGCGGGGCAACAGGCCCGTGAGTTCGGCGGGCAGGATCGCGCGCGCGAGGTTGACCGGGGGAATGTTCAGCACCCGGCCCATCGAGACGGCCATGTCCTGCTCGCTCACGCACGCCCTTTCCAGGATGAGCTTGAGCAGGCGGGTGCCCTCCTTCTTTTGCCGCGCGAGCAATTCCTCGATTTGGCCGGCGGTCAACAGGCCGTCCTCGATCAGCGCCTCGGCGATGCGTTCGCCGAATGTCTTTACCTGGGCCATGGGCGAAGGAATCAGCGGAAGGCCTTGCGGAGGTTTTTGACCAGTTCGGCCGGCGTCGCCAGGTACCAAAGCAGGCGGCTGCCGATGGCCTCGGCCAGGTCCAGGGCCGCCTGCTGGTTGAACGGGTTGGCCGTGGCCACCAGCACCGACTTGCCCATGCGGTCGAAAGGCAGGATGCACCACCGCCGGCAGATGACCGCCGGGAAACTCCGCGTCAGGTCCAAGTCCACGTCGTAATGCTCGAGGGGCAGATACGCCGCGCGCGACTTGTCCGACAGGATCTTGAGGGATTTCTCCACCGGCAGAATCCCCTTGTCGGCGAGGACCTGGATGAAGGGCTCGATGACGCCGCCTGGGGGAACCGAGAGGTCTGGCGCCGACCAGCACAGGCCGAAGTCCCCGGCGGTGATGATTTTGCCCTCGACGAAGATGCGGTGGAGCATGCGCCGGCCATCGTCGATCTCGCGGGGCGGGGCCTTGCCGGCGGGCTTGGCGGCCTGGGCGGGCGCGGCCGTGGGCTTGAGCGCCGCAGGCGGCTCCGTTGCCGGGAGCGCGAACGGGAAATTGTTGGCCTTGCTTTCAATCTCCCTCAAGGCGGCATGCACGTCCGGGTCGTCCGGGTAACGCTGGAGGATGGTCTCGTATTCCAGGATCGCCGAGGACAACTGGCCCATCTGCACGTAAGCCTGGGCGATGCGCTTGGAGGTGGCGATGACCTCCTTCTCCCGGCCCAGCTTCGAGTAGGCCTCCTTGAGAATCTCCAGGCACTGATAGTCCAGGGGCTGCGATTGAGTGATGACCTCAAACATCTCAATCGTCTGCTCCAACTGGGCTTCTTCGCCCGAGCCCGGTTTGCCAGCCACCCCAGCCCGCTCCGGTCCGGGCCGGTGACTGCGCTCCCCGGAGAACTCCTGCTCGAGGGCCAAACCGCTTTCCGCGCTCAGTGTCATACAGCAATCCCGCAAGCTCGCGTTGCCCCATCGACAGCAATATCCTGGCCAAGGCGGGAGATTCAGGATTCTGGATTAGGAATGATGAAGAGCGTTGGCCCGGGC
>Ga0326728_10022400_pt1 | contig 11727 bp, 11 predicted proteins | sample MB3enrmetagenome_FD_207602 | JGI IMG/M metagenome (GOLD analysis project Ga0326728, IMG submission 207602) | Lab enriched peat soil microbial communities from McLean, Ithaca, NY, United States - MB31MN | ecosystem: Environmental > Terrestrial > Soil > Wetlands > Peat | place: USA: New York... | reverse complement strand
CCTGCGACCCCACGCTCACCAAGCCCAAACACCCCTGCCCGAAATGCGGTGGGAACGACTTTGTAGGTGAAGAGGATGTCCTTGATACCTGGATGGACTCGTCCATCTCGGTCTTAAACGTGACCGGGTGGGACGGATCAGGAAAGCCGAAGATCTTCCCGGCGCAGATCCGCCCGCAGGGCCACGATATCATCCGGACCTGGGCGTTCTATTCGATCCTGCGCTCGGTTGCGCTCACGGGAAGCAAGCCGTGGGACCAGATCCTCGTCAACGGCATGGTGCTCGGAGAGGACGGCTTCAAGATGAGCAAGAGCCGGGGGAACGTGATCGTTCCCGAAGATCTTGTGGGCCGGTACGGCGCCGATGCGCTCCGGCAGTGGGCGGCGACCGGGGCAGCGCTCGGCTCCGATATCATGTTCTCCTGGAACGATGTGATCGCCGCATCGCGGTTCCAGACCAAGATGTGGAACATCGCCCGCTTCGCGCTCATCCAGCTCGAAAAGGAAGGCATTGATGAGAATGCCCCCATAACCGCGCTCGCCGACCGCTGGCTCCTTGCCCGGCTCTCGGACACAGTTGCAACGGTCAGCGCCCGGATGGAGAACTACGAGTTCGACGAAGCCCTCAAAGCGATCCGGGAATTCGCATGGGACGTACTCGCCGATAACTACATCGAACTTGCAAAGGGCAGGCTCTATGCCGGTGACGCATCGCGCAAGAGCGCCTGCCGGGTGCTCTACACCGCGTACGACGCGCTCTGCCGGATGCTCGCGCCATTTGTCCCGTACTTTGCCGAGGAGTGCTACTCGTACCTCCACAAGGGGAGCGTGCACAAGCAGCCGTGGGTTGATTTCACCTTCGATGACCCGGCGGCAAAGGCCGAGGGTGACCTGCTCGTGAAAGTGGTTGCTGAAGTGCGCAAGTACAAGCACGACAAGGGCCTCGCGCTCAATGCACCGCTCGGGAAGGTCACGGTCTATGCCCCGCACACCACAAACGATGAGAACGACACAGGCCGGACCCTGAATGCGGACGTCCACTGGCGGATCGACAAGGCACACCTCGACAAGGTGGTCTCCGGCATCGAGTTCAACCGCTCGGTTGTCGGCCCGGCATTAAGGAAAGATGCGGGCGCGTTCATGGAAGCAGTCAAGGCTCTTTCGCCCGAAGAACTCGCCAATCCACCAAAAACGATCACGGTGAACGGGAAAGATCTCGCGATTCCCGAAAATGCATTTACGCCGAAGTATTCCTATGTGGAAGAAGGTGCGAAAGTTGATGTGATCACGGTCGGCGATGTGATTGTGACGGTGGCGGGGAAGGAATAATTTTTTTAGAAGATCTCGCTGATTGTTAGAATTGGAAAATAAGATACGGCTTTGGGATTTTACTTTTCAAGTCTAAATCTTATCCCGATTAAGTATTACATTGTAAATTAAATGAAATTTTAATTAATACTCTCATGTAATCCTTTAACATTGCTGGTACTCTAATTTCAAATTAGTATTCTTCTCGTTAATCCTATATAGTGGCATTAATACATAGCGAGGGTGGGTCATAAGATTGTGGCCCATGAAGACAATGCAACAAAAATTCATAAAGAATAGCGAATGGACCAGATGGGGAACAATCATCCTGATTGTATTTTGTGTTGTAATCCTTATTGCACGTTATTTTGTCGTCCAATCTTTAATTGTAGTAGATATAGTAGTGGGAGTTGTATTTGCGATTGTCATTCTAGCGTACTTGATTTTTCCATTCAAGCATGCATAAAAGCCATCATTTCAGTTCTAATTCCCATACTACCTTATCTTTTGAAAAAATAGCAGCTCACACCATAAGCTTCCTTCTTGAAGGATTGATACCACGGGCATTGTTCGTAAATTGAGTCCCTCAATATGGGAATAAAAATCGCTTGGATATCTGCGGGAACAGGTTTTTTTATTTCGAATAGGTAATTCAACAGATTCTTAAAGTAGTGGAAAGTGTATCGGTAAATTTGATTCAAATTCGTTAGACGGTCCTTTTAATGTTCTAACTAATTGAAAAACTGAATCGGGGCATATAGCATGATAATTACAGCCTCATGACTACACCGCGATCCTACAATAAATGATATCGGATTTCCGTTAGGATTATCTTTATCTCGAATATTCACTTTCCAATCAATAAGATCTCCATGACATATTCTACAAATTAGGTTTGTTATTAATTGAACTCCTTGGATTTTGTAAACTATAATAATTTTGATTTAAATAGAGTATTGAATTTAAAAACGATAAGATTCATAAATGATATTTCCTCATTACAAGATTCTCATATTCCTATCTATTTACGATTCCTCCCCTCCTCGCATCCGCTCGGAGTCGCTCGGGCGCCTCGTCGGGCCCTCGCTGGGCAAGTTCGGGTCCGGGCGCCCGCTCCTTTCGCTTCGTAATCCATTCAACCGAATTCGGTTGCGTGTCTGGATCCCGGTAAGTGCGTAGCGCAAAACCCGACGAGGCGTTTTGCGCGTCTGGCATCGCTCCGGTTCCATGGTTTGGAAAAATTCTGCGAGACGATTTTTCTCTCGTTTCAAAATTATTTTGTTTGTTTCTCCGGTTGTGTGCGTCAGATCATTTTCCCCCGCCCGCCATGGAAACTCCCTGTCAGGTGCGGTAAATATACCCTCCCGCAGAGGGACGAAAAACCCCCGGATCCCACGATCTGAGATACCCTAATCCGGGCCCGTATTGAGCCCGGATGGTTCATTTCCAGATCCGGATAAGCCCAATTTGGGCTCCGTTTAAATCAGAGCCTATTTAAGCCGTATTTTTGAAATCGGACGATTTTAATGACCCTCATAAAGACCCTTTCCTGCCCTGATCTCACCTCAAACGGGCATTTGTTCATTCCCGGAAAAAGAGGCCGAAAAAAGGCCGCTATTGCCCGGCAATGGGCATCATATGGGGCTTAATTTGGGAGTATTTTGGCAAATAAATCAATTTAATGGCTTTATTTCCGCGCGAACCGAAACGGACGGTTTTACGGGCGTATTTTGGGGAGAATCCCTGTATTAGAGAGAAACGGTTCCATCCGCCGCTGGTTTTGCAAGCGACAGATCGGTCCTCACGGCTATTTTCACGTTGGATGGCCGGATTGTGCCGGCAGAATATGCCGCACCGTCACAGAACCACTGTGCCGACTGAAAGCTGAAATCTTTCTGTACTTCGATATATTTTTGCAGATCCGGTGTAAACCGGAACGGGGAGATATCCTTTGAGTGAGCATGGCTCCCTCCATGAAGACTGGAAGAATTTTGTTCATCGGAGACTGTTTGGTCGATTGATTTTCCTTGCAACGGAATATCGATTACGATCTCGTAATCCCGGAGTGCCACTGCATATCCTCCCATCGAAAGAATATCTGGGTATTTGATCAGGGCGCTGACCTCGCAGGTTATGGACCGGTCATTTTCCTCTTTGGGTGGTGTGATGGAACACACGTTTTCGATCAACCGGGATAAGCAGGGACACCCCTCAAAATCATATTCCAGCGAAAGAAGATAGCGTTCGCCGGCAGTGAGGAAATTCAGCTTCAACTTGTACCCGTCATCTGTGTATACCACAGACTCCGGAACTGGTATCAGCTCAGGTATTCTCATAACCACAACCCGCGAAGGAACAACTGAAGTGAATTTTACGGTCTTGGGAAGCGGCCATGCGTTTTTCGGAGAAATGATCTGATCGTATTTCAGTTTGCGTTCGGGACAGAGAATTGTCAATGCCCTTCCATCAATCCGGAATTCTTCGTTGAGATCTGCACTGATTTGGTTGGTTTTCCGGAAAACCTGCTCGAATGCAGCGGATATTGCCGATCTCTCCTCCTGCTCGCCTTGCCCCTGAAGAGTAATATATGAGGCAGGCGGAACGTCATGTACCTCCGCAAAGCCCCCTGTGTCCCGGGATCTGCATATCCCCGGATCTTGCAGGGACATATCATTCCCAACAGATGAACGTGTAATTGTTTTCTCGTAAACTTCACTCAGACCGATTCCTGTTTTGATTTCAAACCCAAGAGTTACCGATCCAGGGATCTCATTCTCGAAATGTCTGGCAAAGATAAGTCCAAGGTACCCCTCTATGGTGAACCGGGAAAAGAGCAGGCTTCCATCATCAGAATTAGAGTTCGGGACCGAGTTAAACGTGTTGACAATACGCACCGAATCCGGTATTGTCACCCGAACGGTTATCTCTCGGTCAGAAGGCCACAGGAGATAGGCAGATAGTGTGCCTTCCGGGGAGAAAGCATTCGGGACGAACAGTTTCCGTATCAGCATCTCAATTCCCCGGGTTCTTCAGGCAGATCAATGACAACTTTCCGGATCGGGATAATAGAATGTTTATTTTATTTACCATTTTTAGTTAATATTATCTTGTAATTAAATTTTTTAATCAAACAGAAATAAATACCCGAAGAATATAATCTCCGGAAGTGAACCCATGAGCGACCTCATCGTACTGACCTCGAACAAGAAGCAGGACAAGCGGGCGGCAGTCCTAGCTCTCCAGAAACAGTTCCAGGATCAGGGACTTAAAACGGCAGTCCTTGTCACCGCAAACGGGAGAGTCGATGTCTACTCCTACCTGTTGAACCAGCGGACGCATTACTCGATCCCCCTGACCGCAACCAAGAGCATTGCCGATTTCGAACAGTGGGTACCCACCGGTTACGACAAGTACATTTTCGAAGTGACCTTCCCGTACTCGCCGGTCGGGGCTGCCTATCTCGATCTCTTCAAGAATATCAACGAGGTCGTATCGTACCCACTCAAGGATATCTGGAAACAGACCGTTCTCGATCCCAGGAACCGGGCTGCAAGCATCGATCCCTCCGAGAACATTCCTGACCTTGCATCAACACCGGACCTTACCCCAATGTGGAATATCGTCCACAACCGGAACGTGCAGACCCTGATCACTCAGTGTCCGTCACCGGTGCCAGGGCCGTATTTCGATACTGCGAAAACGCTGCATAATGTCGATAAGCTGGCCGTGGAATCCATCACACCCCGGATGACCCTGCCGAAAAGTGAGAAGAAGGTGATTGCGGTGGGGGAATTCCCGGCAGAATATTGGGATATCGGATCCCAATTGACGTGGTACAAGTACCAGTATGCCGAGTTCATGGCTGCACTCCGTGCTGAAAAGTACGATCTCGCTGTGATTGGAACCTGCCGCAGTCAGAATCTCAAATTCCAGGATAAATCGAAAAATCATCTTGTCATCTGTCACCAGCCGATTGTCTACCTCAATTTGAGAAACCGGGTAAAAAAAATGTCTTCAATTAAGGATTTCTCTACAGTCTTTTCTGCGATTAAACAACAATCGCCGCTGAACGTGCCACTCTGCGACAGAGATGGGGCATTTTCCGGATATAATAATCGGCTCATGATCAACAAGAAATATACGATTACAGAACCGGTTTGGAAAGAGAGAAATACAGTATACTGCGATGGATGGATCTCTCCTCTTACGTTGATTCAGGAAAAGTATCTTGAGGTGAATTAATATGGGAGATGGTTGCTATCCGAGTCCACCGTCAATTGTATCGTATTCGCCCCTAGTAGAAATTAATTTAATTCCAATATATTCAAAAAGTCCGGAATTTTCCATCAATCTTGATAAAAATTGTAATGTTACCCTTATTGTCGGAGGAGTTCAGATCGATTACTTCCCCAATGTTGCAGTAGTCTCTATCCCACCATTTAATGTACCATCCGGTGCACAACCCCTTCAGGGTTTTGACGATGGATTTACCGGGTATAAGGTTCAACTCATAATGCAAGCCGTTGATGGATCTGGAAGTGTTGAGTGGGATTGGACATTGGTTGTTACTCAGACAAGTTTGACCACACCTCCAGCTCTTTCCAATTATCCTGCATCTATTCCGGATACTCTCGTAAATGTAACAACTCCGGTGGAACTGATTTTAAATGTAGATCAACCATGCGTTTTTACATTAACAATTGATGGAGAACCATACAAAACGGAAGCTAATTATCTGGTCACTACGCCGGTCCAATTAACAATTGATCCAACATATTTGAACGATACGGATAATATCGGCGTACACATTATCACAATTTCTGCGGTAAATAGCAATGGAACTTCGAGTGTCCTATCATACACGTGGAATCTTGTTGGTCTAGCGAATAGTTCCCTTACAACTAATTATCTACCCTTCCTAGGTGGCATTTATTGCCTGCGTTTCCGTCCTAATAATCAAAGTCCATGGGGAGGATGGCAGAATGGAATGGTCTGCGATCTCAACGCAGCAATGAATTTCGCTTTTACAGGGATCCTTACTGAAGCAGAAATTGTTATATTTTCACAGTACCAATGGAAACAACTCTCTAGTTTGTCGAATCAATATGCCCAGCCATACATCCCCCCCGGAGGATCAAAAAACAACACGGTATATCACGTTAAAAGGTTGGGTCCAGGAAGTTGTCCGCTGGAAGATCAGGGTCATGCAATGCTCGCATTTTATCAACCTGACCCCAATAACCCTGGTTATCAATATTGGGATAATTGGCAAATTTTCCAGTATGGTGTCTGTCCGATTGAAGTAGGAGACCCAGTTTGTACCATTACGTCAGATGGTCAAAATCAAATCCCAAGACCTATAATATCGACAGATATTGTAACTGTAACCATAAGTTACATTGCCGGTGTTTCTTCAGGAGCTTCGGGTCCGACTCTAATTCAGGGCAATTCAATCGTTATTTTTAATATTAATGCTGATGGGACAGTTGGACCAGGACAATTACTATAGTCTGATGATGAAAGGTGATGAGATTATAACTAGGTGAATTGTCCAAAAGAATCGTCTTGTTTGTCAAAAAAAATTAATTTGAGTGGTTTAATGATCGCGAAAAAATCTAAAATAATTATTTTACTTGTGGTTTTTTTTCTCTCACTTGTGGGACTATATTGTAATTTTTATTTTGCATATACACCTACATACTCCAATAATCAGATGCATTCCAACGCATACAATAACTCGCCGTCATATAGTTGTAAGAATAATTCAGTTGATTATTCATCGGCAAGTCCAAAGATAGCTTGGATACAATCTACCACCTCTGCAGCATTTCCTGCTCGTATGCGACATACCTCTCTTGTTTACAATAACCGAATGTGGGTGATCGGTGGCGAAGGAGAGCATGGAGAGTTATTAAACGATGTCTGGTATTCTTCTGATGGAGCCATTTGGATTGAAGCGAATGGTTCAGCTGAATTTTCAGGAAGGTACGATCCCCTGTCTCTTGTTTATAATAACCGGATGTGGGTTATTGGGGGATGGGGTGTCCCGGCAAATTCATCTTCTGGCAAAGGAATGATGCTCAACGATGTCTGGTATTCTTCCGACGGAAACCAATGGAATGAAGCAACAGCATCAACAACATTTCCCCCAAGAACCGGAGCGACAGCTATTACCTATGCGAACAAAATGTGGATAATTGGCGGGGAAAACGCTTCGGGTATTCCGCTCAACGATGTCTGGTATTCTTCCGACGGAGTTCAGTGGTATGAGGCAAATGCATCTGCGGCTTTCCCTCCGCGAGATAGAGCAACATCGGTTGCTTATGCGAACAAAATGTGGATAATCGACGGGGAAAACGATGTGGGTATTCCGCTCAACGATGTCTGGTATTCTTCCGACGGAGTTCAGTGGTATGAGGCAAATGTATCTGCGACTTTCCCTTCGAGAATGGAAGCAACATCGGTTGTTTATAACGACCGGATATGGATAATTGGCGGAAGCAATGGCCAACAGAGTACATTCACAACGGTGCCATATTTTAATGATGTGTGGTCTTCATTAGATGGATCGATTTGGACACCAGATACGTGTGAAAACATCTCTGATGGATCTCTTTATTCGAGCTTTCAACCCCGTGAATCTCATACTTCCGTAGTCTACAATGACAGGATTTGGATCATTGCCGGCGCATTGAACATGCCCAACAATCCACCATTTGATGTCCAGTTTATGAATGACACGTGGTATTCGGATGAGAGTCCCTGAGGATCTAGTGAGTCAACGGTTATTACCCCAATTCCTCTTGTTAAGATTCTCCGATCAACTGTTAACGCATCAGCATCGATCACCGGTAAGTGCGTAGCGCAAAACCCGACGAGGCGTTTTGCGCGTCGGGCATCGCTCCGATCATTGCAAATTTCCAGTGTCATCTTCGGGGTGAAATTTCCCTCAAAAATGAATATCGATTAATACACCTGTTACAAATATCCCGGTATGCCCCCTCCAAAAGAGGATCCAAGAGAGGTTATATCCCGGTATTTCGATTGTTCTGATCTGAAAAACAGGGGAAAATGGGGACTTACCCATAATAATATCCGGGCGATCTATCACTACACTGGCCAGAGCGGGGTTTGTGCGTCGGAAATCGTAAACCCGGTACTGCGGAGTGTTGCAAAACAACCCGCAGATGAACAACAGGTGTATTTTGATAATTTAAAGGTAAAAATTGTCCTTTCTTCAATTCAGACTTTTGTAAAACAGATGGATAAAGCAATTGGTAAGGTAGCGCTCCCGGAAGGTCTGCTGGTATATCGTGGGATTGATTATGACCGCGTGACGAGTGACCTTGGATCAGATATCGGGATTGGAATGAAAATTCGGGATGCCGGCTATATGTCTACTTCGTATTCAGAGGGTGTTGCATTTCAGTTTGCAGTTCCGAATCTCTTTGATGAAGGGGATATCAAACGAATGCCACTCTTTGTGATTCAGATTAAGCCCGGCCGGTTTGGCGCAGTCAGCCATCATGAGTGTGAAGTTATTTTGCCCAGAGGGAGCGTACTGCACTGTATCGATATCGTTGATAGTGACAACAGAAGATATTTCATCATGGATTACGTAGATGTAGTCAAAGGAGTGGAGGTGTAGTTATGCAGAAAGATAAGAATCGCTTCACCGCGGTGGGTGGCGAAAATGTGGGGAATGCCGCGCCAACCAGTGCACAAAAAAAATCTGCAAAGAAAGTTGCTGCATATCTCCGGTCACTTCCCGATGAAGAAAAAGCCTGTTCTCTGCCAGTGTCTCAGTAACTTTTTATCGGTTCTTTTTTTCGCACATGCGTGCTTTACAACGTTTGTTATCCTCATTGTACCGATGTCTTTCCCCCGCCCGCCATGGAAACTCCCTGTCAGGTGCGGTAAATATACCCTCACGCAGAGGGACGAAAACCCCCCGAATCACCTGATCCGATCTACACTAATCCGGGCCCGTATTGAGCCCGGATGGTTCATTTCCAGATCCGGATAAGCCCAATTTGGGCTCCGTTTAAATCAGAGCCCAAATAAGCCTTATTTTGGCAAACGGACGATTTTAATGAGCCTCATAAAGGCCCTTTCCTGCCCTGATCTCACCTCAAACGGGCATTTGTTCATTCCCGGAAAAAGAGGCCGAAAAAAGGCCGCTATTGCCCGGCAATGGGCATTATATGGGGCTTAATTTGGGCGTATTTTGGCAAATAAACGGATTTATTGGTTTAATTTTTATGCGAACCGAAACGGACGGTTTTACGGGCGTATTTTTTCGCTGATTTCCCAGTAGGGGGTATACACTACCTCCCTTATCCGGGGAGGAGTTCATGGCAGGATCGGATATCGGATTTTTATGACAGATTTGAAAAGAGCTTACGAACCGGAGCCCGTCTCTCTGATTTTCGCGATGACCCATGCATGGATCCGTTCTGCAACCGCAAGAGCTTCCCTGTAGTCATCTTCGGTTACCGGTTCATAAAGTCCGGGATAGCGGGTGTGAACAGCGTACTCAGTGAGATCTGATGCTGGTTTCAGATTATCGGGAACAGCGACACCCTCTATCTCCAGCGTTTCGAGCAGCCGGGCAATAATGTGCGTATGCGGGCTTACCTTGTCGTGTGCAATGAGGAGTGCCTTGAGAGATTTTTCTACAGCCTGCTGGCAGTCATAGCATAAATCCTCATACAGGATAGTATCGCAGATTTTCCCGGCACGTGCACGGTCGAGGTTGCTCTGTGCACGACTGAGCCACTGTTCAACCAGCATGGGGTTTTTCATAAATTACCTTGCCATAACGGGCAATTTCCCGATAGATCATGTGTGGATTATCCTTGAACTTCGAAAAAGTATCCGGAGTTTCCACGATCAGTTCGACCGGGGCACCGACACCATAGAGTGCACGGTAAAGTTTCCGTGCAACTGGGCGCCGCTCTGTAATCCCGTTTTTCAGGACACAGATATCGAAATCGGAATCCTCGCGTGCATTGCCCCGGGCCCGTGAACCAAAGAGAATGATTGTATCCGGGTCAAGGGTGCGGACTATGACATCGATGATCCGCGAGAGTGCCGTGTCCTTCATAATTTCTCTTATCCATCATGGATGGCCGGGAATAATCAACGTTTTGTTGAAAGATCCAAAGGGATCCGACGTTACCATGTCTTCCACCCCCGTGATTTGCACTTCTGCAGAAATTCCCCGAATTTGCTGAAGTACTGGTATTCCCGTAACCGGAATTCCCTTTTCAGGTGTCGCCGGTCTTTCGCCGAATCATGCCGGAACCAGAAGCGGGTGTTTTTTGCGGTATGGGACATGCATTTGCCGGGTGAGGATTATTCTTATTCATCTTTTCTGATTTGATCTCCCGTCAACCACCACTGTATCCGCAGATCCCGACTGATGTCTAACGTGTTAAAAATAATTCATCAGAATGGTTCTCCCGCCCAGTTCCGCAGGGAGTTGCTCGTTAGTTGGCTGAAAAAAGCAAACAATTTGAAGGAAACAAATGAGTTTAATTCCCGGGGTTATTTCCTCCTCCTCTTCTTCCCATCCGCCACAACCTGCCGGACCGCACCCGCGACAAATTCCGCGACTGCATCCTTGTCCAGCATGGCATCTACAATCACAAACCTCCCCGGTTCCGCCCGGGCAAATTCCATGTACCGGCTCTGGACTTTCTCCAGCACCTCGCGCCGCTCGAAGTGTTCCCGCCCGCTCTTTTTCGAGAGGCGGGCGAGCGCGTCATCGATCGGGATGGCAAGAAGGAAGGTCTTGTCCGGGAGAATGGACCACCCGTCATGCATTGCCCGGAGCCAGCGCTCCGGTTCCGGGATAACGCCTTCGAGCGTGACTGCCTGGTACGCGAACCGGCTGTCAGAATACCGGTCCGAAATCACGAGTTTATGTTCCGCAAGCGCCGGGCGCACAACTGTTGCAAGATGGGCCGCATGGTCGGCGACAAAGAGCGTTGCTTCGCAGACCGGATCGATCTGTTCGGCAATTGCCCGTCTCACAGACTCACCGACCCACGTGGCCCCCGGTTCACGGGTAAAGACCGGCGAGAGATTTGCGAGTGATTCCTTAAGGGCTGCAAGCAGCGTGCTCTTTCCCGATCCGTCGATCCCTTCGAGTGTGACTAGGACCATGTGCCCCTCCGGATTGCTTCGGCCGGCACAGCCCTCTTGTGAAGTGCCGTTGCGATAATGGCCCCGTCAAAGCCGGCATTTTTTATCGTATCAAGATCGGCAGGTGAGGCAACTCCGCCTCCGTACAGGAGCCGGCCCGGGTACGCGGAGCGCCATGCGGCAAGCGGCCCGGTCCCTTCCCCAATACCGTTCTCCGTTCCCACAAATCCGAGATTGAGAAGAATGCAGCCCTCAAAATCCCAGCCGCGTG
>Ga0326728_10022399_pt1 | contig 11728 bp, 9 predicted proteins | sample MB3enrmetagenome_FD_207602 | JGI IMG/M metagenome (GOLD analysis project Ga0326728, IMG submission 207602) | Lab enriched peat soil microbial communities from McLean, Ithaca, NY, United States - MB31MN | ecosystem: Environmental > Terrestrial > Soil > Wetlands > Peat | place: USA: New York... | reverse complement strand
ACGATTTCACCGCTCTGGCCCTGTTCGACGGCCATAACGGCCTGACCACCGGACAGTCCGGCAATCAGGACCGCGCCGAAACCATGACCATCGGCGACAACTACACCTTCGCCGGAGGGAGCAAAGTAAACTCCTTCCACGCCACCTACAACCGGCGCCGCGACAACCGCGCGGCCCCCTTGAACATGTTCAGCCCCGCGACTGTCGGCGTGAACATGTTTATCAATATCGGGGACTACACCCAGCTTACCGTCAGCGGTTACTCGGGCGGCGGATTCGCCTTCGGCTGCGGCACCTGCGCGCTGGCCAATTTCGACATCAACAACTACCAATTGGCCGACGATTTCACCTGGATCCACGGTAAGCACCAGTTCCAGTTCGGTTTCGATGGCCGCAAGCAACAGTTCAATTCCTTCAATTACCAACAGGCCAACGGGCAGTTCACGTTCAATGGCACCACCACCGGCGACGGCCTGGCGGACTTGCTGATCGGCCGCTTCTCCGGGCTGACCGACGGCAACGTCATTTCCGACTACTTGCGCCAGACGGCCGGCGCCGCCTACGCGCAGGATGCCATCCATGTGGCGCGGAACTTCAGCGTGAATGTCGGTCTCCGCTGGGAACCGTCCGTGCCGTCTTACGACAAATACGGGCGCGGCAACCAGTTCAGTTGGCCGCTGTTCCTGCAGGGCTGGCACACCGCCGACCCCCGGTACACGAAAGCTCCCAACGGCCTGATCTTCTCCACGGACACCGCGCAGGATCCCTACGGCAGTAAGTTCACCAAATCCCACTATGGCACCGTTTCGCCCAGGCTCGGAATGGTTTGGGATCCCAAGGGAGACGGCAAACAGACTCTCCGCGGGGCCTTCGTTCTGATCCACGACACCACCGAACTGTTCTACCCCGAGCGTTGGACCACCAACGCGCCGTATGTATCTTCCGTCACCATCAACAGTGGAGAATACTCCCTGAACAGTGGACCGTTCTCCCAGCCCTTCTTGGGCTACCCCGGTGGCGACCCGTTCCCCGGCAACGTGGTCTTCGCCGCCGCGGGCCAGTTCATCAGCGTTCCGCCCAACATGCAGGTGCAGTACATGATGCAGTGGAACCTCAGCTACCAGCGCCAACTGGCCGCCGACTGGCTGGTCACCGCCAACTACATGGGCAACGCCACCCGGCATATCTGGGGATCCACCGACGTCAACTACTCCGTTGCCACCATCCCCGGCGCTACCGCCGCTAACGCCAACAGCCGCCGCCTGACCGTTCTGGCCAACCCCGTTACAGGAGTGGATTACGGCGAAATCCAGCAGACCGACGATGGCGCCAACGCCGAATACCACGGCTTGCTGTTATCGACCCAGCACCGCATGTCCCACGGAGTCAGCTTAGTCGCGAACTACAACTGGAGCCACTGCTCCAGCTCTTGGGATTTCGCGGGAGAACTGGCGGGCACGATCTACCAGAATCCCCTCAACCGGAAAACCGGCGAGCGCGGCAATTGCGGCTTCGACCACCGGCAGAACTTCGTTGGCCAAGTCGTCGCCGTCAGCCCCGGAGTGGGCCAGGAGCACATGGTCAAGTACCTCACCCAAGACTGGCAGCTTTCGCCCATCCTCGATTTCATGACCGGCAACCCCGTCCAGCTCACCTCTGGCGGCAAGGACATTTCCCTCAGCGCCCAACTGCTGGACCGGCCCGAGGTGATGGTTCCGAACCAGACCTACGGTTCGCCCAAGGCCCTCGGCGGTTACTTCAATCCGGGCGCTTTTGGGTGTGCCGGCAATGTCGCAAGCAACCAAACCGGCAGTTGCACGGTCTTCAGCGGACAGTTCGGCAACCTGGGACGCAACTCTATGTATGGCCCGGGTGTCATTCAGTGGGACATGGCCATCAGCCGGACCTTTAAGATGAAGGAGCGCATGAAGCTGGACTTCCGCGCCGACTTCTTCAACATCATAAACCATGCCAACTGGGGCAACCCGGTCACCAACATTACCAGCAGCACGTTCGGTGATGTTACCGGATTCCGCTCACCCCGTATTATTCAGATGGCTCTCAAGTTGTTCTTCTGATTTGTGCAGGGCAGGCCGCTTTCGGGCGGCCTGCCCGGCGAGCCTTCAGCCGCCGCAATCTTCGGATCTGCACGGGTACCGGTGACGGTGGTACGATTCAGTTTCCCAAGATGATATCCGTGCCGCGCCCAGAGTGGGCGTCACAAATCCAGGTTGGCGTGCATTCGCGAAGCTTCTACTCGGCGCTCCCCGAACAGCCAACTAAGGCAGTTCTTCAGGTTCTTCGTGACGATCCCAAACTTTTGAGGTTTCTTAAAAACCACAAACTTGGGCGGCTGGAGTTCTCCGGCCGGCTTCCTAAGCCGAATTGGTTTGGATCGTATGACCCGCACTCCCGGGATCTGGTCGTCAACTCCTCCCGCTCGCCTGAAACGTACAGCAGGGAATTCTACCCACCCGAATTGCCGTCAGTATCGACCGCGGGTCGGAATTTGGTGCAGGCTATGCAACGCAGCCTCTACCATGAAATCGGCCACCACATTGCGGTCTTCGGCCTGAGTTCGAAGATTAGTGCGCCAACCTGAATTCCGTAGTAAGACGCCATCGGCCGGTAACTCCTCGTGCGTACCGGCGCAGCCACACGACGCACAGAATGAGCTGATGGCTGACGGCTAGCCGCTAATGGCTATTCTCCAGCGGCAGCCAGATTTCGGTGCGCAATTCCTCGGCTGGCGTAGTCTGCGGCGAGTTGAGATAGAACTCGATGGCCGCGGCGCTGCGCAGTTCGCGTCCGGTTTCGGGCAGCCATCTTCCGGCCAGTTCCGCGTACGAATCGGACAGGCAGTGGTACGGTCCGGTGTGCAGCGCCACCGCATATTCCCCGGCGGGGATCTCCTGCACGCCGATTTCACCCGCCGGCGCGACCGGCCGGCTCACCGCCATCGCGGCGTCGTATCTCAGCTTGTCGGGCGGCGTGATCTCCGGATCGTCGTACGCAATCCCCAGCATCCGCAGGCCCGGTCCCAGCAGGCCCTGCCTTCCCGCCCAGGGAAAGAGCTTGTTCCAGGCCTCTCCGACTTCGTTGTAGGGTCCCACGTGGCGGATGTACACCACGCGCATGGCCTCCAGCTTCCCCACGCGGAACCCGCTGGCGCGTGACGGGCGGCCCGCCGGCAGGCGCGCCTGGATGGACGCTTCGCGGTTCTTGCGGAACTCCGAAGGGGGCATCTGAAACGTCTCGGCGAAGGCGCGGGTGAACGACTCGTGGGTCTCATACCCCGCCTCCAGGGCGATCTCGAGGATCTGGCGTTCGGTCCCCCGCAACTGTTGCGCGGCTCGCTCCAGCCGCAGCCGCCGCACATGCTCCTTGACCGATTCGCCCACCATCCCCCGGAAAACCCGATGGAAATGAAATGGCGAGAAGTGCGCGATATCCGCCAGCTCCTCCAGCGCAAGAGGGGCATCCAGACTGCGCTGGATGTGGAGCAGCACCAGGGCGATGCGCTCATGATAGGAATCCACGGTGCCGGGCTTCATCTTAACGAGTCTAGCCCCATCGGAAATGGGCGTCTTGATGGTTTTTGCGGAATTGGCCGCCGGCAGTGGACCGCGCCCAGGCGCCGCTACAATCGATTGATCAAACTGGCCACGTAGCCCGCGCCGAAGCCGTTATCGATGTTCACCACGGTCACGTTGCTGGCGCAGCTATTCAACATCCCCAGCAGCGCCGCCAGGCCGTTGAAACTGGCGCCGTAGCCCACGCTGGTGGGGACCGCGATCACCGGGCAGGAGACCAGTCCGCCCACCACGCTGGGCAGCGCTCCTTCCATTCCGGCGCACACCACCGCCACGCGCGCTTCGGTCAGCCGCTCGCGAAAATGCATCAGGCGGTGAATCCCCGCGACACCCACATCCTGGATGGAGTCCACCTGGTTGCCCATGGTCTGGGCGGTGATCTGCGCCTCTTCGGCCACCGGGATGTCGCTGGTGCCGGCGCACACCACCGCGATGCGTCCTTTCCCGCGGACGGTGCGATCGCGCCAGAAGCGGATCGCGCCGGATAGCGGATAGAATTCCGCCTCGTTCAGACGCTGGAACACCAAATCGGCGCACGCGCGGTCGGCGCGGGTAATCAGCACATTGGGGGCGTTGTCCAACAGCTTGGCGGCGATTTCGACCACTTGCTCGGGCGTCTTGCCCTTGGCTAGGATGACTTCCGGCATGCCGTGCCGCAAGGCGCGGTGGTGGTCCAACTTGGCGAACCCCAAATCTTCGAACGGCATGTGCCGCATGCGCGCCATGGCCGCGTCTATGTCCACCGCGCCGTCGCGCACCTGCTCGAACAGCGATCGCAGTTGGTCCTGGTCCATGAGGCCAGAATATCAGGTAGCGCGGGAGGTCCGGCCAAGGGCGGCGCGTTGACACAAGGGCGGCGCCGCGCCCCCCAGCCGGCGCCCGCGCCCATAATATACTGTTCGCATGCCCAAATCCGCCGCCCAAGCGTTCCCGGCCGTCCTGGAGCGCATGCCCTCGCGCCTGAACTGGGTGATCGTCCGCGTCCCGTTCGATATCTCGAAAGTCTGGGAAACGCGCGCCCAGTTGAAAGTGAAAGGCGATATCAACGGCTTCCCGTTCCGCACCTCGCTCTTCGCCGCGGGCGATGGTACTCACTTCCTGCTGGTCAACAAACGCATGCAGGCCGGCGGCGGGGTCCGGGCCGGCGCGGCGGCGAAGATCCGCTTGGAACCCGATACCGAAGAGCGGACCGTCGCCATCCCGCCGGAGCTGCTGCGCATGCTCTCCGGGGAACGCGCCCTGCTCCGCTGGTTCCACACGCTGAACTACTCCACGCGCCACGACATCGCCAATTGGATCGCGGACGTGAAGAGCCCCGAAGCGCGGGCGCGCCGCGCCGCCCAGATCGCCGAGCGCCTGCTGGCCACTATGGAAGCCGAAAAGGAGCTGCCGCCAGCCATCCGCACGGCCTTCGCCCGCGATCCCCGCGCCCAGGAGGGTTGGACGCGGATGTCTCCCTCGTGCCGCCGCGCGCACCTGCTGGCGATTTTCTATTACCGCGACCCCGCGGCACAAGCCCGGCGTATCGCCCGGACGGTCCACGACGCGGCCCACAAAGCCGGGCCTCTCGATCCGTGAGACGGGCGGGACGGCGGTTTGCCCCGCGGGCGAGGTGGAGAACCGGGGATGCGAGTTCCGCCGCTCGGGCCGCTGGCTTGCGCGCGCGGTTCCGCGCCGGGACCATCCGGCGCCGGGGCATGCCGGGCTATCGGAACGCCATCCTGTCTTTGGCGGCCGCGATCTTCTTCGCGTCCACGCCGGGGACCTTCAGCACGTCGCTCCCCTGCTGGAAACCGCCGCTCCGCTGGCGATAGGCGATCACGGCATCGGTCTCTTCGTTGGTCAGCTTCAGGACGGCCTTGAGTTCGCCGAACGGCGCGGTGTTCATCCGGATTTTGAAGTCCGTGCCGAAATTCTCGGTGAGATAGTTCAGGATGGCGGCGAATTCCTCGCCGGTGGCTTTGGCGCCGTGGTCCACCATGTCGTCGATTTTTTCGGACCAGCCGTCGCGGCTCAGGCGCTGCTTGCGGATGCTGTCGTAGCCGTGGCACTCGCCGCAGGTCTTGACGAACGCGGTCTTCCCGGCGCCGGCGGGCAGACGGTCCGCGGCTTCGTCGGCGCTCACGCCGAAACAAAACGCCGCGGCAGCGAGAACCACGGGGCAGCAAGATCGGTGCGCGGCTTTGTGTATGGGCATTCCAAAACCCGGTAAACGTTCCGTCTGTCCCCAGGTTTATTTATGCAGTCAGAACTCGCGGCGAGGGGCGGATTGATCGAGGCCCACCCGGCCGACAGCCATGTCCGCCACGTAGTAGTTCTCGCCGCGGAAGGGACATCCTGCCATACGGCGCAGCATGGCTATCTGGCCGACGTGCGTCAGCGCATCGGCGACCGGTCCCTGAAAGAGCCGCTCCATGGGAACCGGGAGCGGCGCATCCGCCACCCGCCGGTCGAATGCCGCCAGGGCGGCGAAGAACCGCGCCACCTCCTGGTCCCAGGGCAGCGGCGCCGAGTCGTGCCACGCCTCGTGCCGGTTTGAGATCGAAAGCGCCCAGTCGAACAGGTCGCCCATGTGGGCCAGGATTTCGGCCGGCGTGCGCGACGTGGCGTCGGCGCGATACCCGGCAAACTCGGGCGGGGCGTCGCGCAGCGCTTTGCCGGCGCGGTAGGCCAACGCAGCCAAGGTGTGACGAAACAACGGTGTCATGCAATCCTCCCGAAGTCGATGAAGCCGCGGCGCGGGTCGGCCGCCAGCAGCGAGACGCGCAGGCGATCGCCTACGTCCAGACCCTGCTCGCCGCGCATCAACCGGCCTTCCACCGGTGGATCGAGCACGCGCACGAACACGCCTTTCGGCGTCACGCCCGTGACCACCGCGGAGAAGTTCTGGCCCAGGCGGTGCTGCAGCGCGGCGGCCGCCAGGCGCTTATTCATGTCGCGCTCCACTTTGCGCGCGGCGTCTTCTTTTTGCGTGCAGGCGCGCGCGATGGCGTCCAGCTCGGCGTCGGCATACGGCGGCTGGGTGTGGAGCGCCTTCAGCAAACGCTGGGTCACCAGGTCGGCAAATCGGCGATTGGGCGCGGTGGAATGCGTGTAGTCATGCGCCGCTAGTCCGAAATGGCCCTGCGCCTCGTCGCCCGGACGCAGGAGCACGTACTCGCCCGGCCCCATGAGTTTCAGCACGGAAAGCGAGACATCGGGGTAGTGAACCGGGTCGGCATCCTTGCGATGCACGAGGAACGCGCCTAGCGCGCCGGCGTCTGGCTCGGCGGGCAGTTTTTCGCCGTAATGCCCGGCCAGCTCCACGATGCGCGCCCAGCGTTCCGGCGCCTTGACGACGCGGCGGATCGACGAAACCCCCGCCCCGCGCAGCGTGCGCGCCATCACTTCGTTGGCGCCGATCATGAAGTCTTCGATCAGGTGCGCGGCGCGGTTGGATTTGCGCGTCTCGATGCTCTTGACATTGCCATCGGCGATGACGGCCTGGCTTTCCTGGCGGTCGAACGTCAGCGCGCCGAGCCGGTGACGCGCCTCGCGCAGGGTTCCGGCGGCTTCGTCCTGGAGCTTGATCTGGGCCTGCAGATCGGGCGAGGCGGCCACTTTGGCCGGCGGGGCGGCTGTGCCCTCGAGCCACGCGCCCACCGCGCTGTAAGTGAGCTGCGCGCGGTTGCGCACACGCGCCCGGTAAATGCTCTCGCCTCCGATGGAGCCATCGGCGGCGACCAGCATCTCGATCACCACGGCGGCGCGGTCCTGCCCTTCATTCAGCGACGTGATATCGGTGGAAAGCCGCTCGGGCAGCATGGGGAAGGTGCGGATGCCGGTGTAGACCGTGGTGGTTTCACGCTGCGCGTGGCTATCGATCGGCGTCCCTTTGGCGACCACGGAATCGACATCCGCGACGCCTACCAGCACCCGGATGCCGGCCGGCGCGCGCTCCGCCCATTCGATCTGGTCGAGGTCGCGCGAATCGTCGTTGTCGATGGACGACCATAGCAGCGCGGTGAGATCGCGCAGTCCCTCGGCGGGGCGTGGATCGAGGGTTTCCAGTTGGTGTTGGGCGTCGGGCGGGAAGTCGGGCTCGAACCCGCGGTCGACCATTTCCTGGCGCGCGGCGGCGGCCAGATTGAACTCATCGTGAGACATGCAATACGAGGGTACCACCGGAGGCGGTTCAGTTACTGCCGCGCCAGCTTCCATGCCAGCAGCAGCCACGCCAGGATGAACGCCACTCCTCCGACGGGCGTGATGGCGCCCAGCATGCGGACCCCGCTGACCGCCAGAACGTAGAGGCTGCCGGAGAAAACCAGGATCCCCGCCAGGAGCAGCCAGCACACCCACTCCGCCCCGGACTTCGACAGGGCGCCCGAGCGCGGCATCAGCGAAACCATCAGCATGCCCAGCGCGTGGATGAAGTGGTAGAAGACGGCTTTCTCCCAGATCCCCATGGAGTAGGCGTCCAGGCGGTCTTTGAGGCCATGGGCGCCGAACGCGCCCAGCATGACGGCCAGTGCGAGAAAAACGGCGGCGATAGCGCTCCAGTTCATGTGACTTCCTCTTTTCCGCTCTCAATGCGTGAATGCATAGACGATGTAATTGACTCCGATGCGGATTCCCAGGTCGGAAAAGTGGGCTGGATACTGGGGATTGTCGGCGTGCTCCCAGGAATCGCCCAGGTCCATGTTATGACACATGGCCACCATGACACGGCCGTGGTCGTCGTAAATGGCGCGCCAATGCGGGGTCTTGCCGGTCTCGCCCTTCTCGTAGGTCAAGCCGGTCTCCAGATACAGCGCGCCGGGGACCTGGTAGCGGTGGTCCAGGTCATAGATGGTATGAAAAATGGGGTTGGAGGATTCCAGGTCGACGATGGGGCGGTCGGGAAACACCTTCGTCATACTCTCTATGAATGTTTCCCATTCGACGGAGCCGTGAAAATCGTCGCACATGAAGAAGCCGCCGCGCAGCAGGAATTCGCGCAGCGTTTGGGCCTGCCGGTCGGTCAGGCTCCAGTGGCCCACTTCCACGCCGTAGAGCCACGGCCAGTCGTAGACATCGCCATCGTCCAGGTCGATGGGTTCCTCGGCCTGGCGCACATCGATGCGCGTGAGGCGCTGCACGGCCCGCGACAGATGGCGGTCCGAGCGCGGGTAGTCCATGGTCCAGTTGGAACCGCCCTCTTTCCAGTTCCCGAAAAACTCCACGCCGCCGTAGTAGCGGCCGACGGGAGGGTACATGAGGCGGGCGAAGGTCCACTCGGTGCGGGTGTCCTTATCCGCTGGAATGGGATAGTGGCTGTACTCGATTCCGGGATACTCGCGAAACGGTTTCTGCCACGCGTAGAGGGCGGTGAGGATGGTAAGGCCGCCGGCGACGATGGCTCCGGCGCGCCGCAGGTGGATTCGAGGGAACACGGATTTCTTCCACAGGATAGCAGAGGGGGATTCCGCGCCCATGGGCCGGGCTGGACCCGGCGCCGCGGGAATCACTCATAGCGCAGCGCCACCAGCGGATCCACCCGCGTGGCGCGGCGAGCCGGGAGATAGCACGCCGCCGAGGCAGCCGCGAGCAGCACCATGGCCACCGCGGCGAAGGTCGGCGGATCGCTCGCCCGCACGTCGAAGAGGAAGCCGCCGACCAAGCGCGCGATCGCCAAAGCGCCGGCCAGTCCGGCTGCCAGTCCCGCCGCCACGGGCGCCAAGCCCTGGCGCGCCACCATCAGCCGCACCTGGGACCGCGACGCGCCCAACGCCATGCGGATGCCTATTTCGTTGGTCCGGCGCGCCACCGTGTGCGACACCACCCCGTAGACACCGAGAGCCGCCAGCAGCAGGGCCGAGGCGGCGAAGATCAGCACCAGGAGTAACTGAAAGCGGCGCTCCGCGAGCAGGGCGTCCACCACCTCGTCGATGGTGCGCAATCGCGGCGCCGGCAGTTCGGGGTCCAGGCCGCGAATCGCGCCGCGCACCGCTCCGGCAATCGAGAGCGGGGCCGCGGCCGTGCGCACCACCAGGGCGATATCCGGCCGGGCCAGTTGCCAGTAAGGAAGATACACCGTCGGATTGGGAGCTTTCTGCAGGCTGGTCCGCACGTCGCCGACCACGCCCACCACTTCGATCCATTCCTCGCCCGCGGGGCCGAGACGGAACCGCTTGCCGATGGGATCGGCGCCGGGCCACACGCGCCGCGCTACCAGGGACGAAATCAGGCCCACCTTGCGGTCGCCGTCCGAGGGCGTAACCAGGCGGCCAGCGTGCAGCGGGATTCCCATGGCGCGGAAAAGATCCGGAGTGACCGAGCGGTAATCCACGATGGGCCGTTCCGCCGCGGCGCCCACCGCGCCTTCCACCTCCATGCCGTAGTTGCTGCCCTCACCCGAGAGCGGCCCACGGTTGCCGATGCCCGCGGCGACCACCGAAGGAGCCGTCTGGATGCGGTCCAGAAGCGTGCGCACGAAGGCCGCCCGCTTTTGGTTGTCGGGATAGCGCGAGGCCGGAAGGCTGAGGTTCAGGGTGACGGCGCGGTCGGCGCGGAAGCCCTTGTCCACGTGGATCAGGCGGACGAAGCTGTTGAGCAGCAGGCCGCCCACCACCAGGCACAGCGAACAAAGCGCCACTTCGGTGGCGATCAGCAGGCGCCGCAGACGCCCGCTCTGGCGTCCTTCGGTGATCGTCAGGCTGCCCGATTTGAGCGCGGCCTGCGGATCGGTCCGGGCCATTCGCCAGGCCGGCAGGATGGCGAACAACACACCGCTCGCGATGGCAACCAGCGCGGCGAACACCATGGCCGTAGAATCCAGCCGGACATTCTTGAGGCCCGGCAGATCGAGCGGAGCCTTGACCAGGATCGCGGCCAGCGCCCAATTGGCCAACAGGGCGCCGAGCGCGCCGCCCGCCGCCGCCAGCAACAGGCTCTCCGTCAACAGTTGCCGCACAATGCGGCCCATGCCGGCGCCGATGGCGGAGCGGATGGCTAATTCCCTGCGCCGCGCCGATGCCCGCGCCAGCAGAAGATTGGCCACGTTCACCACCACCATCAGCAGTACCAGCCCGGCAGCGGCCAGCAACAACGTGAGGCTCTGGCGCGCCCCGCCGGTCATCGCGTCCTGCAACGGGGAGATCAGAACGCGCAGTTCGATCTTTTCCGGGAAGTCCTTCAGCATGCCGGCCTGAATGGCGTTGAGATCGGTGGTGGCCTGGGCGCGCGAAACGCCGGGTTTGAGCCGGGCGACGCAGCCGTAGTTGAATTCCGCCATGATGTTCAGGGAGGAATCGGCGATGGCTAAGGGTTTCCAGAAATCGGCCTCCACGCGAGACCGCGACAGGGGGGACAGCTCGTCCTCCGACGGGATGCGGGCCGCCGCCGGCAGCACGCCAATCACTTCGAACGGCTGGCCGTTGAGCGAGATCCGGCTTCCCACGATGGCCGGGTCGCGGTGGAAGCGGCGAGTCCAGAGGCTGTCGCTGAGAACCACCACCTGGTCGTGGCCGGGCTGGTCTTCGTCCTCGCGGAAGGTGCGGCCCAGTTGCGGCTGGATTCCCAGCATCGGAAACAGGCTGGCCGAGACGCGGCCCCCGGAGAGACGCAGCGGATCGCCTCCGCCGGTGAGGGTGTAGCCGATGTCGCCCACCAGGGCGAACTGCTCTAAGGCGCGGCTTTGTTTCCGCCACTGGCGGAAGTGCCACGCGGTGACCGGCAGGCTGGGTCCGAAGCGGGCAAATTTGGGGACCACTTCCTCGATGGCCACCAGGCGGCCGGGCTCCGCATAGGGCAGCGGATGCAGCAGGACGGCGTTGAAAACGCTGAAGATAGCGGTATTCGCGCCGATCCCCAAGGCGAGGGTCAACACCGCGATCACGGCGAACCCCGGATTGCGGGCGAGCATTCTCAGGGCGTAGCGGATGTCCGCAAGCATATAGATAGATACGCGGATGGGGGGGAAAGGGTGCATAAATAAACCTGGGGACAGACGGAACGTTTCCCTGGTTTCTGCATAAGACGCTGAAAACACGGCAGAACGCGTGTTCGGCGCCGCGAGAACCCGGGAAACGGTCCATCCGTCCCCGGGCTAGGGTTTACACTAGGTGTTGCAAACACTGGCGTCGGTATCGATTCGTTGGTTGGGAAAACCGGGA
>Ga0326728_10022398_pt1 | contig 11728 bp, 14 predicted proteins | sample MB3enrmetagenome_FD_207602 | JGI IMG/M metagenome (GOLD analysis project Ga0326728, IMG submission 207602) | Lab enriched peat soil microbial communities from McLean, Ithaca, NY, United States - MB31MN | ecosystem: Environmental > Terrestrial > Soil > Wetlands > Peat | place: USA: New York... | reverse complement strand
GCGCAGGATGGAGAGCATATCGACGCCCTCTTCATCGGGCGGGCCGAGCACTTCGATGATCTCTCCTTCCGGGTTGGTATGGCGGGATTCCCAGGCGCGCAATTCGACCACGACTTTGTCGCCAATGCCGGCGGGCCGGCCGGTGTGGCGCGCCGGCGGCACATAAATATCATGGGGAATGCGGGGGTCGTCCGGGATGACAAACAGGAACTGTTTGCCGCGTTGCAGCGTTCCGACGATTTGCGCGCGCCGGCGTTGCAGGATGCGAACCACTGAACCGGTGATTTCATTGCTCTCCGCCGGGCCGTGCCGCCGGGAAACGTCGCGCCGCACCAGGACGCGGTCTCCGTCCAAGGCGGTGGCAGTGGCGCTCTCCGGGACAACAATTTCCTGGAGGCCGGCAGCGTCCGGTTCGAGGAAGCCCTTGCCCTGGCGGTTGATGCGGATGACGCCGGGGACGAGGTCGGCTTCGCGGGCCAGAATGAAGCGGTTGCCTTTGTTGCGAATGATTTGGCCATTTTGCTCCAGAGTGTGCAGCGCCTTTTGCAGGGCCTGTTGCTGGTCAGGGCGGCAGCCCAGGCGCTGGAGCAACCGGGGGACGTTGGCGGGCGCGTAATCCTGGCGCCCCAGCAAGCGGAGAATCGCTTGCGGCATGGCGTCCGCGGCCGGCCCCGTCGAGGAGGTGTTCGTTGTCAAGTATTACTTTCCGGGCGGGGCCGGTGGTTCCCGGCCTCCCATCAGGTAATCCAGGCAGGCGCAGAGGCGGGCTTTCATTTCGTTGCGCGGCACGATGGAGTCGATCAGCCCGTGCTCGAGCAGGAATTCGGCGGTTTGAAAATCCGGGGGCAAATCGGATTGGGTGGTGCTTTCAATGACGCGCCGTCCGGCAAAACCGATCATGGCCCCGGGTTCGGCCAGGATCAAATCGCCCACGGCGGCGAAGCTGGCCATGACACCGGCCATGGTGGGATTGGTCAGGACGCTGATGTAAGGCAGTTTGTTCCTGGCATGATAGGCCAGGGCGGCGCAGGTTTTGGCCATTTGCAACAGGCTGAACATTCCCTCATACATGCGCGCGCCGCCGCTGGTGGAAATAATAATCACGGGCAACGCCTTGTCCGTGGCCGATTCGATCAGGCGCGTGAGCTTTTCGCCGACGACGGACCCCATGGAACCGCCGAGAAAACCGAAATCCATCACACCGAGGGCGACCCTGTATTTGCAGATGCGGCCAATGCCGGTGCAAACCGCGTCCTTGAGGTTGGTCTCGCTGGTGTATTGCTCCAATTTTGCGGTGTAGGGAACCACGCCGGTGAATTGAAGAATATCAACGCTTTCCATCGCGGCATCGATCTCTTCGAAGGAACAGGTTTCGACCAGGGAGTTGATGCGTTCGCGGGCGCCGATGGGAAAATGGTACTGGCACTTCACGCAAACTTTGAGGTTCGCGTCCAACTCCTTGTCATAGATCATGTTGCCGCACTTTTTGCACTTGGTCCACAAGCCTTCGGGAATGTCGCGTTTGCGGGATTTGGCGCCGGCCAGCTTGGGTTTTTTGAGAAAGCTGGTGGTTTGGGTGTCGGAAGAGGGTGGAGTGACGACCCGCTCCGCGGCCTCGAGGCCGAGGGTTTTCTTGTTGAACGACGTTGTAGCCATGTCTTTTAGAATCGCGTGGTTGAATCTCGCATCAACAACATTGGCCATTTAAAAGAGTTGTCCGCCAATCGTCAAGCTCCGCGTGCCACGGTCCAAACACACACATCGCCCGCGCCGGCCCGGCGCAACACCCGCGCGCAGGCGCTGGTCGTCGCGCCCGTCGTCAGGACATCATCCAGCAAAATAATTTTTTCTCCATTTAATTTTTTGCGGCCGCGCGGGGCAAAGGCGGCCTGGACATTGCCGGCCCGCTCCGCCCGATTCAATTGCGTCTGGGTTTGGGTGGGTTTGACGCGGCGGACCAGTTGTGTGTTCACCGGAATTTGCGTGGCGCGGCTGAGATGACGGGCCAGGCGTTCGGCCTGGTTGAATTCGCGCTCCCGTTCCTTGGCCGGGTGCAAGGGCACGGGAACGATCAGGTCCCATTTCTCGTTGTTCAGGGAGGGAACAGCCTGGCGGATCAACAAATCGGCCAGAAAAGGTTCAAAGCAGAGGGCGTGATTGTATTTGTAGCGATGAATGACCTGCAAAACAAGGGGGTTGGCTATGACGGCGGAACGGGCAAAGCGGAAATGAAATTGGATGTCCGCGCAATTGCCGCACACGAAAGGCTGGGTGATGCTGCCCGCGTAGGGCAGCCCGCACCGATGACAAAAAGGCGCGGTGACAAAGCGCACTTGAGACCAGCATTCCCCGCCCACGTAGCCTTCCTTGATCCCGGCGCGCTCTTCCCGGCAGATTTGACAAACGGGTGGATAGATGAGATTCAACAAAGCATCCCATGCGCTGAGGAGGCGCGCTTTCATGTCGTTTGCCCCCCTGTCCTTTCTCCGGCAATTTTCATGCTCGAGACGATCCAGAAGACGCACCCCAGAATGGGCAGCGCCAGCCAGCCATCAAGGAGGGTGTCAGTGCCCCAAAGGGACGGGTTGGCGCCCGGCGTTTTCACGGTGAGGAAACCATAAAACTTCAGGCAAAAAATCCAGCCGGAGTGAAGTCCCATCGAGAAAAACAGGGCGCCGGTCCGTTGATAAGCCAGGGCTAGGATGGCTCCGGCCACAAACAGCGTAAAAACCGCCGGGATCAAAGGCGGCCCGCCCTGAAACATTTTGGGCAGGAGCGCCAGACCGGACCACCAATCAACGGGGCCGGGCGAATCAGCCTTTTGCAGGAAATGCGCCAAGGCATAGACCGCGCTGCTCAAGACGAGCGCCTTGGGCCAGGATAGCGCTTTGCGCAATATCCCAAACAGCGCGCCGCGAAAAACAAGCTCTTCAAGGATGGACACGATGATTGCGGCCAGGGCGGCGCTGAAAACATGCTCCAGGATTGGCGCGCTCGAATGAGCCGGATTGAAAGATCGTCCCCCCAGGGAAATGGCCGGCACAGCGACACAGGCCAGGGAACCGAAACCGAGCAAAAACCCCAAGGCAACGCCCGCCAGCGACCGGTCCCCGGCCTTCAGGCCGAGATCGCGCCAGTGCAACATCCGGCAGGAGCGCAACAGCGGCCAGAGACCCAGCAAAGCCGCTCCGAGCAAGGAACGACCGACAAAGCGATGAAATGGGTTTGAGGCCAATTTGTCGAAAAGAGGCCAATGATGCGCCGCCAAACCGAGGGTGAACCGATACAACCAGGGCGCGAGCAAGGGGCCTCCCACAAAAACGAGGACAAAATAAATGAGCAGCGAACGGACAGGCCGCATTGCCTGAGATTTAAAAGTGATTTCGTGCCCAGGCCAAGAACAATCGCAGCGGGCTGTCGCGCCGACTTGACCCGCCAAAGCCCTGAAAGCTTTCAAGGTGAAAGCCGCTGCGGCGCAGGCGGGTGAAGAGTTTGCATGGAAACAGTTCCTGGGACGACGACAGGCCGTACCCCGCCCAAATAGTCCAGGCCAACGACCCAGAATTCACCGCGACTGACTGCGACTGACTGCGACCGGTCGCAAAGCCTGAACCCAAACATTCTCCGGGTGTTTTGACCAAAAGCAACGACTTGACGCAGTTTGACTGAGTTTGCGCCATTCTGCCGTAGCCGCCGCGGCGAAGGTGGAACGCTGCTGCCCTGGAGGGGGAAGCAGGCCAAGGATGCGCCCGTCAGCAAAACAGGCTTTTCTGATGCTTCCGACTTCATAATTTTTAATTCCGCCTCTTTCCTTTCCCTTCAATTCACCCTTCTCATTTTCGACTTGGCCTTCATCGGTCATTCATTAAAACATATATACACATTACGTATTTGCATTTAAAATGATTCTTTAATTAATTTTACAAGCTGCGCCTCCAAGTAATTTCGCCATTGCCGAAAGTTCAAGTCGGGGATAAATTTGTTGCATGAAAACGGTGACGAAACAACAAGCTGCCCAGGGGTTCGACATGATCGGCGATTTGGCGCATGCCGGGGAAACTGTCATTGTCACCCACGCCGGCAAACCATGGATCAAACTCGTGCCCGCGGTCAAGAAGAGGACTGGCAAGTCCGTGGCCGCCTTTAAAGCCCGGCTCAACCGCATCTCGCCGAAGCCAATCCCCGGTGCATCTGAAGTCCTCTTGCGATTGCGCCGTTGAAAACCTATTTTGACACTTCCTGTCTGGTCGCGCTTTACGTGCCCAACGACCACACTGCGGCAGCCTTGCGTCATCGTGTGCGCGCTGGCCGGCAGCCCGTCCTTTTCACGCCGCTTCACCGCTTGGAGTTGCGGACGACCGTGCGTCAATGCGCCTATGGAGGCTTGATCAGACAGGCCGACGCCCGTCAAATACTGCGCCATATTGAGGAAGACTTGGACGACGGAACGCTGATTCACGAGCCGTTGGACTGGACGGAATCGCTCCGGCAGGCCGAGTCGGTGGCTGAACAGATGGCTTGGACAAAGCCATGCCGTTCGCTTGACCTTTGGCATGTGGCAATCGCGTTGGAAATTCAAGCCGAGATATTCGTAACTTTCGACCAGGACCAATTCGCTCTGGCCCAAGCGGCCGGATTGCAGGCAGTAACACCGAAGTAATTGTCAGGCGCTGCCATGAGCCTTTTCTCGCGCTTCATTGACCGATGCTTCGTTGCATTTCTCTCGCTCGTGCTCATGATACCCAGTGGTTGGGGCCTGAAGATGTATTTCAGCCTTGATCACTCGACAGACAATCCGGATTGGATGGTCCGACTATTTGTCCACCTCGGCATGGAGATTGTCGGCATTGCGTTTCTACTTTCGATCTTTGGACTCATGTGGGCAATTTTTACACCCGCTTGGATTGGACGAACCGTTCGCTTCGCCTTGGATCATTTTATTCTGGCCCTCCTTGCGCTCCTCTGCGTCATACTAACCATGTTGGCGTTTGCATGGTTGACGATATATCGCTAGGTTCGCAAACGGGCGATTGGTTTGAAAGTTCTGCTCTGTGGGGAAAAGTAGTCCTCTCGTTTCAAGTTAAGGAGCCTCGACAGCGAGTTTCAGACCGAGTGCTTGAAACAAGACTGTTTCCACCTTGCGCATCTGTTCTGGACAGAGTTGACCGCGCTGGATGCGTGGGAGGGGCATGGCGGTCGTCTTGGTCCCAGATTTCTGCGGCGAGTTCGGCCAGAGCTTCGCCCGGCACGTCTCCGTAATTCTGTTCCAAGCGGTTCAGCCAGACTACGAAATCGTGACGCTCGGTTTCCGGCAGCGCCAGAACATTGTCTTTCAGTTCAGCCAAGCTCATTTTTAAAAACATTTGGCCGCGACAGAATCCAGATTTCAAGGGATTATCGCCGGGAGAAGGATCATGTTTGGCGCGTTAAAAGCTTGATTTTGGGGCTGGGGGTGGGATGGTTTTTGGCCGGAGCGGCCCGAAACCGTTCCAGCTTTTTTCACCCGATAAATATGAATACAAAATGGTTTAAACGTTTTGGCTGGTTCAATGTCCCGGTGTCAGTGCCGGGTACGGTCTTGTGCCTGCTGGCAATCCTGTTCTGCCTGACGGTCTTCAGGGCGGTTGACAGGCATTCACACTCGGCGAGCGATACTCTCTATGGAGTTTTCCCATTCTTTGCCTGCACTTTTCTGTTGCTCGATTGGATTGGCGGCAGGATGAGTGAACCGGCGGATTGAGGGTTTTCCTCCGGCCGGAATGCCACCAAGCTCAGGGGCGGCAGGGTGAATGAACCGGAGAACGGTTGATGATGCGTTTGATATTCTTCCGCGGTAATCCCGCCCAGGTTGCCTTGATTGCTGCCACCATACAAGGCGGAGTCGGAGTTAATCGCTTCGCGCCAGAGACCGCCCTGGGGCAGGCCGACGCGATACTTCAAGCGCGGGACGGGCGTCAGGTTCAGGATGACGGCCACCCGCCGGGTGCCGTCGTGATTCTGGCGCAGAAAGGACAGCACGCTGCTGTCGGCGTCGCTGCAGTCAATCCAGGAGAATCCTGTCGAGTCGAAATCGGCCTCCCAGAGCGCCGGTTCACTATGGTAAAAGCGGTTCAAGTCGCGGACGAAATCTTGCAGACCGCGATGGTAAGGGCCCGCGTCCAGCAGCCACCAATCGAGGCTGGCATTGGCGTTCCACTCGCTGGATTGGCCAAATTCGCAGCCCATCATGAGCAATTGTTTGCCGGGAAAGAGCCATTGATAGGCCAGCAAAGCGCGAAGGTTGGCGAACTTTTGCCAATCGTCGCCCGGCATTTTGGCCAGGAGCGAGCCTTTGCCATGGACGACCTCGTCGTGCGAGATGGGCAGGATGAAGTTCTCGTGATGGTGGTAGAGCATGGCGAAGGTCAGGTCGTTTTGATGATACTTGCGGTGGACGGCATCGCGCGCGAAGTAGGAGAGCGTGTCATGCATCCAGCCCATGTTCCATTTGAAGGTGAAACCCAGGCCGCCCAAATAGGGAGGGCGGGTGACCAGGGGCCAGGCGGTGGATTCTTCGGCCACGGTGATGACGCCGGGATACTCGGTCTGCACCAAATGATTGAACTTTTTCAAAAAGTCCACGGCTTCGAGGTTTTCCCGTCCGCCAAATTTGTTGGGGAGCCATTGCCCGGGCTGGCGCGAGTAATCCAGGTAGAGCATGGAGGCGACGGCATCGACGCGCAAGCCGTCAATATGAAATCGTTCGCACCAGAAAAGGGCGTTGGCCAGGAGGAAATTGCGCACTTCATGGCGGCCGTAATTGAAAATCAGCGTGCCCCAATCCTGGTGCGTGCCTTTGCGGGGGTCTTCGTGCTCATAGAGGGCGGTGCCGTCAAAGCGCGCCAAAGCCCAGTCGTCCCGCGGAAAATGGGCCGGCACCCAATCCAGCAGCACGCCGATGCCCGCCTGATGCAGGTGGTTGACCAGAAATTGGAGGTCCTCCGGCGGCCCAAAGCGGCTGGTCGGGGCGTAAAACCCCGTCACCTGATAGCCCCAGGAAGGATAAAAAGCGTGCTCGGCCAGGGGCATAAACTCGACGTGCGTAAAACCCATGTTCTGCACATAAGCCGTCAACGGTTCGGCGATCTCGCGATAGGTCAACGATTCCGATTTGTTCTTTTTCATCCACGAACCCAGATGCACTTCATAAATGCTCATCGGGCTTTTGAACGGATTGTGGTCGCGCCGTTTCTGGAGCCAGGCGTCGTCATCCCAGGCAAATTTGTTGCTGCTCCAGACAATGGCGGCGTTTTTGGGCGCGACCTCAAAAAAGATCCCATACGGATCGGTCTTCAAAGCCAGCGCGCCTGAGCGGGTTTTTATTTCGTATTTGTAATGGGCCCCTTCGCCCACGCCGGGAATAAAAAGCTCCCAAACCCCCGAAGCGCCGAGCGAGCGCATGGCATGGCAGCGTCCATCCCAACGATTAAAATCGCCCACCACGCTGACCCGCTGCGCGTCCGGCGCCCAGACCGCGAAACTGATCCCTTTGACGCCATCGATGGTGCGGAGATGAGCGCCGAGTTTGTCGTAAATGCGGCGTTCATTGCCCTGGCCGAAGAGATATAAATCGGTTTCTCCGACGGTGGGCAGAAACGAATAAGGATCGCGCGACTGGACCTTTGTGCCGTCCTGTTCCGTGATCAGCACATCGTAGGCGTACACCGCCTTGGCCCCGGTGGTGGTCCCTTCAAAAAGGCCGGGCCGGATCTGTTGCAAGCGGAAGCGGGGCTTGTTTTTTTCATGAGTCGGGACGATCTCGACCTCGGCGGCGCGCGGCGAAAAAACCCGCGCCACCACCCCGGAGCCATCGCCCAGCAAATGCATGCCCAGGAACTCATGCGGGGAACGATGTCGAACCTCCGTCAAGCTATCCGCCTCTGCCTTTGTCAAAATCATGGCGGGGGCAGCGTAACACGTAACCCACGAAAGGCACGGAAAATGCAACCCATATTTCGGGTCGCGGCAGCGATGAAAGCCGCCAAAGAGTAAAAGCGGCGGAGGGCCGCCGCAGTCCAAGACGCTGGCGCGCCATCTGACGACTCGCGAAGGGCGCAAACCGCTGCGTTATCGTCCACTAAAGGAATATCCGGCGTTTCTCAAGCGTGCCGGAAGGTGATGCGCGCCTTGCCCAAATCGTAAGGGGACATCTCGACATTGACCTTGTCGCCGACGCTGATGCGAATGAAGTTTTTGCGCATTTTGCCGGAAATATGGGCCAGGACTTCATGGCCGTTTGGCAAAGCGACGCGAAACATTGTCCCGGGCAGCACTTGGCTGACCGTCCCCTGCAATTCAATTGGCTCTTCTTTGGCCACGCGACTGCTTCTGTTGTCACACTGGTTTATCGAAAGCGTAACTAGAATGCAATGGATATGTGTTTGGTTTCAAGAAAGGAATCGAGTCCTTCGCTGCCTAATTCCCGTCCCCAACCGCTTTGCTTCACCCCTCCGAAGGGCGCATTGCTGGTGGTGGGCACCCCGTCATTGATGCCCAACATGCCCGCTTCGATTTGCTCCATGAGCCGAAAGGCGCGGCTGAGATCGCGGGTGAAAGCGTAGGCGGCCAGGCCAAACGGGGCGGCATTGGCCGCGGCAACGGCTTCGGCCTCCGTTGCAAACGGGGCGATGGCGGCGACAGGCGCAAACGTTTCCTCCCTCATGCAAAGGCCGTCCTTCGGCACGTCGGCCAGGACGGTCGGCTCCAGAAAGCACCCGGGCCGATCCAGGCGTTGGCCGCCGCAGAGCAGGCGCGCGCCGCGTTGCACCGCGTCGGCCACGTGTTCCAGCGCCTTTTTGATGGCGTTTTCATCGATCATCGCGCCGATTTGCACATCCGGTTCGAGGCCATCGCCCACTTTCAACGCCTTGGCTTTTTCCACCATGAGTGTGACGAAGCGGTCATAAATGCCGCGCTGAACGTAAAGGCGGTTCGCGGCAATGCATGTCTGGCCGGTGTTGCGGAACTTGGCCAGCATCGCCCCTTCCACGGCTTGCTCCAGATCCGCGTCATCGAACACCAGCACCGGATTCAACCCGCCCAATTCAAGCGACAACGGCTTGACCTGCGCCGCCGCCCCCGCGATCAGGCGCCGGCCGACTTCCGTTGAGCCGGTGAAACTGATCTTTCGCACCAGCGGATTCAGCAAAAACTCATCCCCGATTTCGGAGGCGGAACCGGCCACCAATTGAAAAACGCCCTTGGGCAACTTGACGGCGTCGCAAGCTTCGGCCAAAGCGACGTTGCAAAGCGGCGTATAACTGGCTGGTTTTAGAATCGCGGCGCAACCGGCGGCCAGGGCGGGCGCGATCTTTCGCACCGAAAGCACGAGCGGAAAATTCCACGGGCTGATCGCGGCCACCACGCCGATGGGCGTTTTGATGACCAAGTTCCGTTTGCCATCGGTTTGATGCGGGATGACCCGGCCATAGCCGCGCCGGGCCTCTTCGGCGAACCAATGCAGATGGTCCACAGTCATGTCCATTTCGGCAACGCTTTGCGCCAGCGGCTTGCCGTTTTCCAGAGTGATGGTGCGGGCGATTTCTTCCCGGCGGCGCTCCAATTCGGCGGCAATTTTGTGCAAATACCCGCCGCGCGCCTTGCCCGTCAACCCCCGCCAACCAGCGAAAGCGGCCTGAGCGTCCTGAATCGCCTGGGCCAGGCGGGGCCGGTCAATGGCCGACATTTGGGCAAAGACCCGGCCCGTGGCCGGATTCCTGACCGGGAACAGTTTGTTCGTGGTGACGAATTCGCCATTGAGGTAAAGCGGATAAGCTTTCACAATGCTCGGAAGATGCTCAAAATTCAAATTTCAGTCAAATTCAGTCTGGATTACAAGCGGCACGAACGGTAGTCAGAATCCCAAGCAAACAGCATTGCTGACTGCTGCCTGATTCTGTTAGTCTATAGCCATGAAGATTCTGCGCCTCGAAATAAAGGGGTTTCGCTCCCTCAAGTTCGTTGATTGGGAACCGGGAAACCTTAACGTATTGATCGGTCCCAATGGAAGTGGAAAAAGCAACCTTTTGCGGGCGTTGGAATTGTTGGCCGTTTCCGCCAAAGGCGGGCTAAGCGATCTGGTTAAAACTTGCGGCGGGATGGAACCGCTCCTGTGGGACGGCGATGCTGAAGCGATTGAGTTGAAAGCAAAATGCTCGCCGCCTGATCCGCGCCGTGACGAGGCAAAAGATTCATTGACTTATGAGTTACGACTCGTGCGTGTTGGGAAAAGTGGCGAATACCGAATCGGCTACGAAATGTTGGGTAATTATTTGAAGGTTGACCAAGGGCTTAAGTCGGAGCCCTATAAACTCTTGGAAAGAACGGGGCTGACTGCGAAAGTGTTCGACGAGCAGCAAAAGGAGCTGGCCGCTCCTTCGGAGAACGTGCCTGAGATGGAGACACTCCTGTCTCTGGCCGCTGATCCGTTTACACAGAACCGCCTCCTGCCGCCTTTTCGTTCTCAAATGTCGGCTTGGAGTGTTTATCACGATTTCCACACGAATCACGACTCGGCCATTCGACAACCAGCGATAACCCGCCATGAGAAGCGCGTTCAGCCAGATGGGCAGAACCTGATCTCCGTGCTGCACACGCTTTACACCGGAGATCGTGAGTTCAAGAAAGAAATCAACGCCGCGATGCGGGCTGCCTTTGGCGACGATTTCGAAGAACTTGTATTCCCGCCGGCCTCCGACCAGCGCATTCAACTTCGAGTGCGCTGGAAGAGTCTCAGTCGTGAACAATCTGCCGCTGATCTGTCCGATGGCACCTTGCGATTTTTGTTTTTACTGACTGTCCTATCCTCGCCTGATCCCGCCCCGCTCATCGCCATCGACGAACCGGAAACAGGTCTGCACCCATCGATGATGCCCATAGTGGCCGAATACGCCGTGGATGCCGCCCGGCGAACCCAAGTCATTCTTACGACTCATTCTCCGCAGTTTCTTGATGCCTTCGGCAAAGCCGTGCCGACGACAACCATCGTGAAATGGGTTGATGGGACGACAGAGCTTAAAACCATCGCCGGGGACGAGCTGGAGCGATGGCTGAAGGATTATTCGCTGGGCGATTTGCACCAGAGCGGCGAATTGGAGGCGATGGCGTCGTGAAGTTTATTCTTTTTTGTGAAGGTTGGACGGAAAAGGGCGCACTGCCTGATTTCTTGCGCCGGTGGCTGAACTCAAAGCTGCCACAGCGGGTGGGAGTTCAGCCGGTGCGTTTCAATGGATGGGCTGAAATGGTGAAAGACAGTCCGATCAAAGCTCCTCTTCATTTGCGCAACCCCGATGTTATCGCTGTAATCGCACTGCTCGACCTTTATGGGCCCACGTTTTACCCAAGCCACTGCATGACGGCTGCCGACCGATTTGAATGGGCGAAAACTCACTTGGAAACGAAAGTGAATAATCCCCGCTTCCGCCAGTATTTCGCCGTTCACGATGTTGAAGCATGGATTCTGAGCCAACCAGAATTGCTGCCGGTACCTGTCAAAAAGAAACTACTCGCTGCGTCTGCACAGCCGGAGACAGTGAACTTTAATGAACCTCCCGCTTATTTGTTGAACCGACTATACGAGGAAGCACAAGCCTCCGGTCATTAGTCCCACAACATCAACTGGTTATGACTATTGCTAGGATTGTTTTGAGATTGTGTTTGTGTAACCAGTTCTGCCAGAGGGATTTGCTCA